>Ga0153987_1000056_pt1 | contig 36711 bp, 45 predicted proteins | sample TSNC071MetaG_FD_102279 | JGI IMG/M metagenome (GOLD analysis project Ga0153987, IMG submission 102279) | Attine ant fungus gardens microbial communities from North Carolina, USA - TSNC071 MetaG | ecosystem: Host-associated > Fungi > Mycelium > Unclassified | place: USA: North Carolina, William B...
TATACCGTCGATGCTGTATTTCTGGGGCAGCCTGAATGGATTGACGTTGAATATCGGTTCTGATTACATTTTTGTGCAGTTGACATATTGCATCACCTGACTTATATGGCACATCACGTGGACATCCGCGTCCAGAGTTGAACTTGATAAGTCGAGGCTTTTGTCAGAGTACTCGACATACTATACCAATACCAAGCTCCTCTGATATTATAAATGACTTCAGTGGGCTCAGTTACCCGCCATATCGCTGCCCTTGAAATATCAAGCAAGAAGGGCAATTCCTCATCTTCGTCTTCACTGAAATCCTCGACCAAGCAGCCAAGCCAAGCCAATGTCAGCAAGCTTCTTACAAAATTCGCCGCTCCAACATTTCCTACATCCTCTTATGGAAACTCCAAACCCTTGAATCCCTCTTCATTACGAAACCCCACTCCAGGAACTACGAGCTCCAGCAAGACTGCGGGCACTACCTCAACTCAATCGAAGCAACAACCGATAGATATAGGACAGTATGACGGAGGACTTGAGATAGAAAACGAGAAGCGTGGCGAACGTGTGTACGGAGAGGCAGCCGAAGAACTAGCTCTAGATTCGAGTAATTCAAGGTATCATCTCGTGCATCGATTCAGGAAAAACAATTCTAATTAACGATCAGAAAATCACCCACTCAAGAGTGGAGTCTACATGGCTTCGACATGGGCCGACCACTCGGTAAAGGCAAATTTGGCCGCGTCTATATGGTACGCACCAAGTGCGAGCCTCATTACATTCTTGCCTTGAAAACTCTCTACAAATCTGAGATCGTTCAATCCAAAGTCGAGAAGCAGATCCGACGCGAAATTGAAATCCAACAAAACCTCCGCCATCCAAATGTTCTCCGTCTCTATGGATATTTCCATGACGAGAAACGTATATTTCTTATGCTTGAATTCGCTGGCAAGGGAGAGCTTTACAAACAACTCAGCAAACATGGGTGCTTTACCGAGAAACGAAGCGCCCGATACGTTGACCAGATGGCTGATGCGCTCATGTATCTCCACAGCAAACATGTCATTCACCGCGACATCAAACCAGAAAATCTCTTGATAGGTATCTCCGGGGAGCTGAAGATTGGTGATTTTGGTTGGAGTGTTCATGCACCGGGCAATCGCCGAATGACTTTGTGCGGTACTCTGGACTATTTGCCTCCCGAGATGGTTGAGGGCAAAGAGCATACGGAAAAGGTCGATTACTGGGCCTTGGGTGTCTTGACGTATGAGTTCCTCATTGGTCAACCGCCGTTCGAAGATCGAAGTAGTGTCAATAGTGCGTAATCTCTATTTTTGCCGTTCTACACCTAAATTGATGGAAAAACTATTAGACACGTATCGCCGGATTGCAAAGGTTGATCTTCGTTTCCCATCGACCGTGTCATCCGATGCCAAAGACCTGGTCGCCAAGGTATATCATCTTATCATCTTGCACGAAAATGTTGAATTGACTAGCCAAACAAGCTCTTGCAATACGAACCTGACAAGCGGCTCGCCCTTTCAGAAGTTCGAAAACATCCCTGGATTGTCAAGTACCGACCGAGAGGAACTTCTGGATGAAGAGCAATTTATCGCCGTCGTTATGTGATCTAGAGACAATGATCATAATCTTGAGTGCTTCTGATCAAGCTGTGTTCCTTGGACTAGATCATCAGCCAAATACTTTATTCCTTAATCTGTTGTTGTTTATAGAACAAGAAAGCGTTGTACTTGTTCGCCTTATTCTAGTACGATAGATGCTAGGACTCTCAGGCCACACCATCTGAAATCTGAAAGGACACACGGTATAATGCAGCACAACTTTCGATCACAAATAGCAGCTATAGTACGATATCATATCGATGATACGAACAGATATTGACAATAGAAGCAAAAAATGCGGTCCACTCTCCAGGGTAGTGTGCAATCACACATCTGCTACCCTCTACTATTCCGGACGCGCCGAGCCACACCAGGGTCCAGCGGACATATAGAGTATTACCGAACCCTCCTGCAAGGTAGGCAAAAATACCTGAAGGCGGAGATGAAAGATGAAGACACGATTACGGCAAGAAAAAAGAGGAACGCTCCTGAAGCAGAAGCAAGACCACACTTAGGATCCGGGCATATCATCTTCTAGAAAGAAGAATATTGTTGGTCGAGTGCCCATGAGTAATGAACCAAAATTTGTCTATGTATTGCTCCCCCTTGAAGTTCATTTCTAAAGATGTTACCACAGATCCATTCATAAAGCACCTTACTCCTTTTCCTCACAAGTACTTTCTTTAAATAACAATAAACTGATGCCTCCTCTTTAGGACACACTGCTACCCCAACTATCTACTAGCAAACTTCGCCTACCTCCTTTCTCCACTGGCCTTATGCCTTCTGTAATTATACCTTCAGTGTCAGGCCCTCTGCATCATCGTGCTCTCAGTACCCAGCTTGTTGCAGAACAGAAATAATGTCTCGTGACCGGTTTCCTCCTTGTTGATGTAGTGATAATCACTTCTGTTCGTCAATCATTCAAAGTAGATCAAAATCTCTTACAATCGCACCCTCCTCTGAGAACATCCAATGACAACTAACATTCCTTCAGACACACAAGCTACACTAGCAGGACATCTGGGACATCTCACCCCAGAACAAGAAGAAGCTTTAGATAAATTTAAGGAAAACTTATTCAAAGCCAACCTCTATAATCCTCCAACGGACACTCGGAGTGCATCGCACGATGATGCCACCTTGTTGTAGGGCGCCCCCCAAAAGAAATCTTCATCACGGTTCTACTTCTAATGGCCATCCTTAGACGCTTTCTCAGAGCCAGGGGTTGGCAACCCTACCCAGCACAAGAACAGTTCCAAAATGCCACGAATTGGCGGCTCAAACATGATGTGACTAATTTGTATACCACATTTGATTCGGAAGAATTTGAAAGTGCAAAGAGATTCTATCCCAGATGGACAGGTCGTCGAGATAAAGTATGTTGAGATACAAACTCATACTTACCAGTCCTTCTGAGGCGACGGAAGAAAGGACTTCCTCTTTACGTCTACAGATTAGCTTCTTTGAACCCTTTAGAAAAAGAACTGTATGCTATACCACCTGAAAGGCGATATCAGCGGATGTATGTCAGGTAGTCTCCTCCCTTATCGATCATTCTAATGCAGGGGGAAAAAAGTATCGTCTTATACGAGCTCATGGCGAGGTTCAATTTCGCACTCTGCACAGCACTCCCTCATCTTTCAGATCCTACACCAATATCATCTACGACATCTATCATAGATCTGGAAGGGGTTTCTCTTGGTTCCATGTGGAGACTCCGAAACCATTTACAGGAAGCATCTAAATTAGCCACTGCGAACTATCCAGAGACTTTGGGTACAATTGTTGTCGTCAATTCGCCTTCATTTTTTCCCACTATCTGGGGCTGGATCAGGGTATGGTTCGCAAGTATTCCTAATTTCCTTCTGACTTATGTCTCCCAGGGTTGGTTTGACGAGGGCACTCGAAATAAAGTATATGTTTTAGGGAAAGAGCCCGGTCCCAAATTATTAGAGATCATTCATTCGGAGGATTTACCCAAGCCTTACGGCGGTAATCTCGACTGGAAATTTGAGGACGAACCATATTTAGATGCTACATCACAACAGCTCATCGGAGAGATGCCCAAGGGTCCGGTCATCTTTGAACATGGACAGGTTAGAAAACCAACCACAGAGCAAGCAACACAAAACTAGTTTTATTACATACTCTACAGTATTGACTCTTTCAAATTATTGCCTTGGTACAGTCTACAAATTGCTCTAGGATGACAACGTTAGTTAAAAAAGCGGGTCAAAAACAAAGCCGGTGATGAGTATGATTTGACGGGATCCGTAACAAGCACTTAAACCAAATCCAGTTCGTCATTAGGTTCAGCAGTGACACCATCTTCATTCCATATATCGAGGAACTGCAGGCCTCCATCAGTTCAAATCCAGAGTCTGGAAATGAACAGAGCTTACTTTAGCCTTCTGCAGTCTGACGTCTTCCGTGGTCAACATCGGAGCAGTTGCAAATGGCAAACGAGCCCACGAGATGGGGGCATCAATGCGTCTTACTACAGCCTTGTCTCCGGCGGCAGTCTTTTTGCGAAGATCCACCTTATTGATTTTCCTGTTGGGAGTAAGTAATGTCTGAAGATAAGAGAAAATTAACATACATTTCACTGAGAGAATAGAGTGACTTGAGATGCGCCTTCAGCAACATCACCATGGCTATAATCACGCTTGTTCGCATAAGAGGGAGCTTGTCTAGGCTATCTTCATCAACAGCCACAAGAACAACTGGAGTCACTTGTGATGTAGTTGGTGTAACAACATCCATAGCATTCTCCTGCATTCTTTTAGCATATATATCTCAGGGTGAAAGACGACATACAACTTGAGGGTCGGTCTGAGGTGATCGCGAGGAGGATTCAGGCACAGCAGGATGCAATGGCTCATGAAGCTGGCGCAATAAATGCGATGGTGAGACCATTTCAAGCAACTGCATACCAGTTGTAGATAAAACCGCAGTGAGGCACTGGATGACAGTGACAACTTCCTCATGGGTCTTGTAATCAAAGCATGCGAAGTTCTCAGCCATGTAACGAGTAAAATCGATATCATCCTGTCGTACCAATAAGCCAGTATATTCAAATATAGAATCAACCTACCTGTGACGACTTGTAGCTCTGATTATCCTGAAACACCTTTACCAAAGCCCTAAGGAACTCCTGGCGTGATGTACGCTTCTCCCTCACTAGCGAATACCACCCTTGTAATAAAGCAACGGGGGCATGATCAACGCGATAACCCTGAACCAATCCGGCAGCGATTTTCTTTTGATAGTCGAAAGATGCCTTAGCACTGACAATATACCGAGTATTCAGCAACGATGCATGTTTACCTTGCAGCATCGCATGTAAGGCGGTAGCACGACGACTCAGGTCGGCGACAGGGCTGGTTTCGAGAGCAATGATGACTGGGAACGATTGAAGAGGGTGGGCTAGACCTTGTTTGATCGTAAAGCTCAAAACGTCAATAGCAGCAGATTGATTGGGAGAGTCAGGTGTGAGTGCAGCCTCTAGCACATGATCAAGATATCGCTGAACAATGGCAGAGCTCACGCTAGAAAGCTAAGTCAAAACGAGGCGGCCCTTTGTTGGCAGCCTAGACTTACCCAGAGTCGGCAAAACCATCCGTGTTTCCCACCAACTCATCCATGTTGACGTCGCTTTGCTGATCTGGGTTCGATTTAGAGGTCTCTGCCAGAACAGATCATGGACACTTGCACTAGTATGAATCTTGATAACTCACCCTTGAGTCGTGCTGAATGTTTCTCAGACTCAGAAACCAGGAATTCCTGCATGATCTTGAGTAGACGACCCTTCCCATCCTCCTCAGGCGAAGCAAAAATGTCATCCATAATGCTAGCTGAGCGTGGCTTAGTCATTAATGTGGGCTGAGCTCGAAACAGGAAACCTTGAGAAGTAGTTGTAAGTTGAATTTATCGACAGAGGTAGGCAAGAACATACCAAGGCATTGAAGAATTCGACCCCGTATCATGTTTTGGTCAGGATATTTTTCATACAACTGCAATAAGCTGCTATAGATGTATTCTATGATTGAGTTCTATTTTTTGTTCAGTCTACACAACTTGGGAACGAGAAAATTGACCCACCTCAGAGATGGAATCAATATCTTGGGCAAGGCCTTAGCGGATACAATATCAATGTAAATATTTCATTCTTCTGATGAATTCATCATACACACCTTCGATCTCTGTCCTTAAACGGTCAAAGTTGCAATACTCCCCAAGCAGGGCGACTATGAAAATCACGATGAGCAATGTTCTTATATCGTTTGGTTCCATCTGGCTGGTCGTAGGTCGGTTGAGATTTTGCTGCAAACGAGCTACAACATCAAAGTCAGTCCGCCAATGCGTTTATCCATAAGACAGAGATGCTCAGATGTACCGTTACAAGACTTCAGCAGGTTGACTAAACGACCAAAATCCTTCGTCAAATGTTCCACGACGACACACATACATCTGACAGCTTCTTGCAAAATTTGGACGCCACCATTTCCGGAAGGTTTGATGATCATGGGCTGTAAAGCCAGCTGTAAGTCCTGTCCAAATTTGGCTGCTGTCATTGGCATATGTGGTATTGAGACACGAAAAATCTTCAGCAAATAATCTGTTGTCGCTAGCTCCTCAGTCTGTGATTAATTCCGGAAGTTAGAATGCAATTTTCCCGAGGGAAAGAGAATAAAAGAGTTGCATACTGTAGAAGACATATTTTTGAGATAGGGTAACAAGGTTGATGCGTTCATTCCAGAGAGCACAGGCGGGTACGCCGAAGCAAAAAGATAGATGGTCCTGATACAATTTACTACGGTCTGCGCATAGCCATGAGCATCATAAATCTGGACGATAAAAAAAACTCACGAAACCAGGCATGTCCGTAGCATCCACCAACCCATCAATCAATGTTCCACAAATTTCCTCGTACTTCGCGTGCAACATTGCGATCTCATTTGCACTGTCACCTTTTTCTGCCATGATTTTATGCAACAAGTCCTCCAAGGGCGATTGTCGGTCCTTGAACTGAGCCGCAGTGCCCATGATCACTGTGACTTTGTTCATGATTGCATTCCTGTTATGAGTTGACGACTGGCCATTGTTATATGAGATACCCGAACGATTCCGAGTGTTAATTGCGGAAGCTTGAGAAGTACTAGGAAACCAGAGTTCCTCGATAGTTTTCGTCGCTAGCTCTTTAATGGTATCATCTTCATCCATCATTCTACAGACCATGCGAACGGCGACATCAGTTCTGCGACGGGTGTCTGAAGTGACAGTATAGAACGACTTCAAGAGTTTGATCACACGTTTGCGAACACTAAGACCAGTATCCTGAATTCGTAACCCATCAATTTTAGGATACGGTGGATTGGAGATAAGAATGCACTTACAGCTATGCGATCCGCAATCCTCTGATAATAGTCCCCAGCAACTTCCGGTGAATCAATCATATACTTTCCGATCAACTCAACAGCAGCATCCCGAACGGCAGGCGAGTTGTCTAGAAGATGACTCTCGATACCACGACGGACAACAGGCTGGACACACGGGCAACTACAAATCAGCAACAAGCATAAGCAAAGTGAAAAAGAGTGACATACCATGGACAAAACGGTAGGATCGCTCGTAACAATTTGTCCGAGCGCTTTCAGTGCCTTGGTCCTCATGAAGATGACAGACGCATTCAGCGCCACAACGATCGTAGTCAAGATCGGATTGAACGAACTTCGCATATTCTGTAGTGTACCAATCTCTTCGCTCAATTTATCAATCCTATCAGCTTCCTCTTGTGATCTGAAACAAATAGTTCCACATTCCACATGATATGAGGAAAACATAAGAAAGATGATATCAACATACCCGGTGTTGAAAACATCAATTGGGGGATCCTTCCACACATCTCTCAGTGCTCCCCGTATTTTCTTTGCAAACACTCGCAACTTCTCGGCATCCTTGATTTTGAGACCATCAGCTTCTTCAGGATTCTCGATCCACTTTTGCAGTTGCTGCAAAGCAGTGGCAAGTTCTTGTCCTAGCATGGCAGCCGACAGTTCCCTCGCACTCTACATAACACAACATGATACAACCAACAAAAAGAGTCAGGATACAAACAAAGAGAAACCAAGCGGACACTGACATCGTAAGCCTGGTCTTCCGAAGACCTCTTAACCAAGTGTATTGCAATATCCCGATGGGTTTTTAGTAGCCGATCAAATGCCTTCACATCCTGATTGTTTAAGATCTAGAACATCCACTGTCAGCACCTGGAGGACTATACATGGAGAATTTACTTCATCCATAGGTTCCAAGCACCAGGTTTTTGCCTCCTTCTGATCATTCTTCGTCTGGTACTTCAAGATAGCAGTCCTGATCCTCGCAGCAATGACACCTAGATGATCCAGTGCCATCATTTTGGCGGCACTATTGGAATCAGTTTGACTATTTGCATGCTTGTCGTCCAATGCATTGATCTAACGAGATCAAAAAGGTTGGCAACATGAGCAATTGAGCACTTGCAGTAATGAAGTCAAGAAAGATGTACCATATACTTGCAAATCATCGTCAACAGTAGACCTGCTGCAGGCCATTCCGGCCAGAATAGCACAGCAAGTAGATCCCCAATCAAGTTATCAAAGATCGCACGATACTCCGCCTCGTTGGAATTTTTTGTCACTTTGCCTTTACCAGAACGCTTTGTCAGAAAACTGATGATTGTTCGGGCAGCCTGCATTGCCGCGTCCAGACCTCCTTTGTAAAGGGCAATTTCCTGGGAAAATGAATAACCATTCAATCGTATTTTTTTAGGACAAGTGAGATACCTCATGGTCATTTTCATCTAAAAGTGATTCTTGTACTTGTTGGTTTTCTGAAAAACTCTCTTGCCGCTTCAATGTCATTTGGTTTTGCCTGTTCTTCTCAACCTTTCTTGCCTTCAGCCGTACATCATGAGCAGAAGTTTGCACGAGCTGCAAAAGCAACACTGAAACAATTCTTATCGACCGACCATCGCGAAGTCTATCATACAGTGCTTCATCATCAATAGATCGTCTCAAATGAAGTGGCGGAATTACCTACCGGAACTGACCAACTTTTTGCTTCGAGTCCGAAAGCTTGATTAATGAAGTCAAAATCTCCTCAATAATCCAGGACCGCTGATTTTCATGGTTGGCAAAAATCTGTTCGGAGAAGAAACACTCTTGTATGAGCTGATGTTTTACCTGCTAGAGAGACTCACGCTTCGAATCAAAGCCAACGCATCTAGTCTCAATCCCCTCATCGCGCTTTTTCCAAACGTCTTCAATATTACATTCTCCTTCTCCTTCTTACTTCCTTTTGCGCCACCTTCTCCTTCACCACTCTCGACAACGAAGAACGGACCAATAGCGATGTACACAGCTGAGACAATAATAGAATCTGACATTGCTAGGCTTTCAGCGCTGACAAGATGATTGATGCGAGGAAGGACGCTTGCGAGGGACTGGAATAATTCGTTGAGCTGCTTTCGGTGTCCTGTCACTGGATAGGAATTATCCTTGACGACAGATTGTAGAAGCGGGTTGCTCCCGCCAATCTCGAATGCCGCCCCAGAGGACGTTTCGACGAAAGGATATATTATTTTTGTGAGTTGATTCTTCACAGCATTGAGACAAGAAATAATCAATTCCTCTGAATATAACTTTGAAATTTCCGTCAGTGTAAGGAATGCAAGAAAGTTTCAGAAACTCAACCTACCTGTTTGGTCAATCTATCACTTCCAAGAAGAGCGATGCAACAATCAGCTGCAAAGATACTCTCTTTGGCAACATCCAAGTCTTGAGTCAACTTCTTATAGTCTACATCCAATAGTCTCGCTTCGGGTTCCCTATCCTCTTCTTCAATACTCTTCCTATCGACAATTTGGCAAGAAAAATCATCCGAATCAGACTTTGTAGCTTCAGAGGACCTTGGACAGGCTTTTTTGCTCTTGCCTGACTTTTTACGGGGAGAGCTCTTAGCAGATCCAGGTGGTGGCGCAACATGACGGAATGGATCTAAGTCTTCTCCCGCTTGAACTGTGCGATCCAAGATCTTGAGTAGTCGCGACAAAACTTGCGTCTCTACTTCTGCCATTCGACCATACACTCGAAGGTGGTTCATGTGACCAGCTGTCGCATTGCGGAGACGTTGATTAGGACGAGTGATTTGACCAATATATTTTGTGAGCTTGCGGATATGATTGGAATGGAGCTGCGGTTGACTGGAATCGAATGAAAGAGAAGAGAAGTAATCTGGTAGATCTCCAATTCCTACTTCGGATGGCAAAGTATCCTCAGCCTCGAAAATGTCCTCAACAAGGCACAGAAACTTCTCAAGAGGTGCTGAATGATGGCGTCAGCAAGACTAACTTCAAAACAAATGTCAACCTACCACGATCATCACGCTCGCCAGTTCGGCGAGCTGAACTCTTGATTGAATCCGTCAATCCTCGATGTTTGATTGGACTTTCAAGATCACTTTCCCCATAACCACCCAGGTCATCTGGTGTACCCTGCATCATCAACTTCTGTTGTTTCAATGGAGAATTAGTCGGAGTGAGAAAGCCATTCTTTCCTGCAGAGTCTGTCAACCATGGTGAGCGGGGTACAGCAACGTAAGCTAGATTTTCGAGCCGCTTAGGTGTGGGAGTAGATCCCAGAGATCCCGCTGAAATTGACTTCGAGCTTGCAGTAGCTGGAACTAACGAGGATGAAGATTTATATTGTAGGGTCTGATCAAGTTCACTTCTCGTGATCTGCATGCGTTTCACCAAAGGAGATTGGACCTCGACAGCTGACTTGCGCTTTCTAGGTGTGACAGGAACAGGAGAGCTGTTGGCCATGATACCCAATGGGTCGGGGCTCGAGTCAGGAGGGGCCTCTGCTTTGACGAGAGCAACGAACTTCGAGCTTGATGTTTGAATCGGACTGGCAATGGACGGAAGTTGGGAAGGAGCTTGAGGCTTAATTGGGCTGGAAAGAGGGTGGGAAGGTGATAATGAAGGAGGAACTTGAGTTGCAACATTCATTTCTCGAATCTTCTGTTGCAGAAAGTTGTTGAAAAATGTCCTCGAATCTTCTGGCCGATAACTCTTCTGCAAGGGTGCATGTTTGGGTTGCAGATGAGGTGGTGGTGGAAGAGGACCTAGCGCATTTGCAAGAGAAGAAGAAGAGTTCTGCATTGTTGGCGGAGAAGGTGTCGGATAGGCATTGGCCACTGAAGCTGTGCGTTGAAAAACCTGTTGCGCAAAGGGCGATGTCTGGAACGACGAAATTTGTCCTTGAGGAGGATTCCAAGTCTGTTGGGCAGGATACCAATATGCGCTGAGTGCATATAGTCAGTAAAGAACGCACTTTACAAACCGAGCTTACGATGGCTGGTGATCCGTCAAGATTCGGGCTGCATTGTCCCTCGCAGATGCCCAGTATCCCCCGTCATTTGTTGGCTGCTGAGGCACAGACAGATACTGAACCTGGTGATCAAACTCAGAATAGAGCGGTAAGCTCTCCTGAACATTGCGTGTGGTATAATATTCTGGCCGAGCATATGTCGGCGGTGCTTCAGTGGTGTACATATTACTTATATGTCTTATTGCTGAGCCCCAGTTAGTCTAACGCCCAAGTCTTTTCCCTAAACATACCGTGACTTGTAGGTGTAGCAGAGGCCATCGGGTATACAGCAAGAAGGCCCTGGGCATCGTGCACTGAATCAGCTGCCGCAGTACCATAGCGGATGTTATGTTGGGCTTGTTGAAAAGTTTCGTGGTTCAGAATGAGTTGGTCCTGAGGACGCCAGCCATGGTGGTCATCCATGACTATGTTAGTCATGAAAATCAATATTGGAAGTGGAGAATCACGCGTTATGCGTGACAGTGGTTATTTTTTTGCTAGCGATCTGCCTCTATGTCATGTCAGCGCCTCAGAAACGCAAGCACATCCGGATCGCAGACTTTGGTCAAGACTCCAAGCTTCAGAGGGACACTTATGGCGCCCAAAAACCCAAGAAATCCCGAAATGTTGATCTCTCAGATGATGAAAAACCTCCGCAAAATGGCATAACACCGCACCACAAGATGCTGAATGGTTATTCATTTAAGAACAAAAGAATCAAGTACGAGACGTTGTTACCTGTCAATACAGGAGAAGGATCTACACCCAGACTAAGCAAGGCAGTGGATTCCCAGCTGCAAGAGCAGCGCGAACAACTTCCCATTGCAAAGGGTAAGGTGTCTAAATTTAGAACTATCGTTAATCCTCCTTACTGAGAGCCAGGCCGTGATGCTCTCATCGAAGAAATCAAGAACAACGAAATAACAGTACTTCTGGGAGAAACAGGCTCGGGAAAAACGACCCGTAAGTAGACTATAAATTCTCCTCCAGCATCTCATTCATGATTCAGAGGTTCCCCAATATCTGCTTGAAAGCGGTTTAGCAAGAAGTGGCACAATAGCCGTGACCCAACCCCGTCGTGTCGCTGCCACCTCTCTTGCTGCTCGGGTATCCAAAGAACAAGGCGTGCCCTTAGGCTCTTTGGTCGGCTATGCCGTGCGTTTTGACGAGAAATATACCCTACAAACTCGGATCAAGTACATGACTGACGGAATGATTGTACGTGAACTCATGTCCGATCCGTTACTCCTCAAATACAGTGTTGTCATCGTCGATGAAGCTCACGAACGCACCTTACGCACGGATCTCTTACTCGCAAATCTCAAAACTATTCAGCGACGAAGGAATGTCGCCGAGGATGCAAAGGGAAAGGGAAAGGCGGATAAACTCAATCCTTTGAAGATTGTAGTCATGAGTGCTACGCTCGATGCCGAAAAATTCAGTAGGTTCTTCCACAAGCAAGTACATTAAGCCCCAACTACGCTTCTCCGCACCAACCAATCTCTACAGTGCCAAAATTATCTATATCAAAGGTCGTCAGCATCCGGTTACAATATACCACTCCGCCGAAAGCCAAATGGACTACGTAGATGCAGCCATGCGAACATTCTTCCAAGTTCATCTAGACCAATCCCCCGGCGATGTTCTCATTTTCCTTCCAGGCCAGTCATTTTGGCTCTCCTATCCTTCACTCATAATTATTCTGTTTAACAGGTCAGGAGGACATTGAATCCCTCGAGAAGTCCATAACTTCTCTTTCAAAATGTCTTCCTGCAGACAAAATGGATGTTCTCGTGCTCTCAATGTATGCATCCCAATCTCAAGTATCCAACGCTAGAGTATTCGACCCTGTTCCTCCAAACACACGGAAATGTATATTGGCGACTAATATTGCTGAGACGTCGATCACAATACCTGGAGTCAAATACGTTATTGATACGGGAAAATGCAAAGAAAAACACTATCTAGCCAGGGATTCTGGTGGAGGTGAGGGAATTTTAGCCTGAGATTGGAGCTTGAAACAACTTGCTTGAAACGCCTAATGTAGGTTTTGACACACTGTTGACGCGAGATATAACCAAATCATCGGCAATACAACGTGCAGGCCGCGCAGGCCGTGAGGTTCGTCCTACCTCCATCTTCATCTGTCCCTCGTCCCTAATTCGCAAACTTACAGGGTAAAGGCGTATGCTTCCGCCTTTACACTGAACAAGCTTTTAACTCTATGTCTCTCACATCGGAACCCGAAATCCTGCGATGTAGTCTCACATCCAGCATCCTACAACTCAAATGCATCGGTCAAAATATGGGAGAGCTGGACCTCATGGATAAACCCGAGATTGATTCCAGTAACATTGCTCTTTTCCTTGAGAGACCATGATCTTACAATGCTTTACCTAGTTCGCTCGGCGCTCAAAACTCTTTGGCTCCTTGGCGCAATCGACAAGAACCACAAACTGACGCCTTTGGGTCATCAAATGGCTATATTTCCTGTCGAACCTCACTTCTCTCGTTCCATCCTCGCTTCTGTCTCCTCTTTATCCTCGTCAGCAACTACACAAGGCTGCACAAAAGAAGTCCTCTCAATCATATCGATCCTCTCTTCCTCTTCCAAACTCTTCCTCGACAATTCTTCACAACGTGAAACTGTTTCCTCCGCCCGCCTCAAATTCAAACATCACACTGGTGACCATATGACAATACTGAACGCCGTCCGTGCCTATGACGAAATCTCTACTAATCATCACCGTGGCACAGCATCGAAAAGCGAAAGAAGAGAATGGTGCAAGAAACATTTTATTAATGAAAGGACATTGATTGAGGCGAAGAAGATTCAAAAGCAATTAATCGATGTTTGCAAGAAACTCAAATTAGACCCAGAGGTTTCTTGTGGAGAGAACGAGGAATTGGTGTTGACTAGTCTTGGGTATGGACTCGTCGGAAACTCGGCGTTTTTACAACAGGATGGAAGCTATAAACAAACGATGGGACATTCGGTGAGCACTCGCAACATAATATCATCCAGTTGTCCCAGAAACTTATAATCCACTTATCCAGATTGTCAAAATACACCCTGGATCGACGATGATGAATGAAAAAGCCCCTGCGATTATATATGATGAATTGGTGTATACGAATCAGATTTATGCCCGAGGTGTTTCAGCGATCGGGAAAAGCTTCTTTGTGAAGCACCCTGCTCTCATTCAGCGGCAGGCTTGACCTCGCACACCTATATACGCACTATACGATCTTCAAAGTAAATTATGTAACTTACAGTTTAATGACTAGTCATATTTTTCCACAAAAAGGTCAAAAAGGTCAGTCTGCAAAAGGGTTACAAATCTCCAAGTAAACTCCAAGCACCAGGCCCTTTTCCTGATACACCTAATTTCCTCCACACCTCCTTTGCAACGGCTTTTTCTTTGCTCGTCAAAAACAAGATCAAAGTCGAAAATCTCGGGACTTGGGCCATAGCTTCCATGTAATCCCTAATCTTAACTTCATCCTCTTGGGTCGGAAGAGAGGACAAAACTATCAGGAAGACTTCAAGTATTGAAGTGAGTAGTGGAGGTTCCAGCGAAGTGTTGCAGAAAGAGGGAATGGTTGAAGGAGGTATGGTCTGTTGGAGATAAGGGTCAACTCAAAGTGACAAGAAAAGAAAACTCAACTTGAAGCATGTTCCAGCGCTCCGTGCTTCTGAGCATGGATCTCCACGTTCTTACCATGTCAAGCAAAGTCACCGGAGCCTCGATCACAGCACTGTGAGATCGATGAGTTGATTCATTAGAAGCAACGACTGGTTCAATTGCTGAGGCCGAAGATGATATTTTGTTATCAGCAGTGTCTAATGGCTGAGATTGAGTTGTAGACAAAGTACCATCCTTTTTCGTTCCCGTCCTCGTAGGGAAGATTGTACTTTGCCCTGACGCATGGAAAATCCCGCCGCCCACTTTACCAACCTTTGTTTGTCGCACTTGCTTAGCTTCTGCAAACGATGATAATGTAGAAGTTCTCGGCACAGGTTCCGGAGTAGCAGGAGGTGATGTCAACTTCTCTGATGGAGCTAAAGAGGTCAACGGACGATCGGTAGACAAGGCGGCAGGAGTGGCGGAGGTAAGGAAGCCACTAGAAGATGATTTCAGCCCAGGATCGGGGGATTGGGGGGAGGAAAGCTACGAAGTATGTGAAGTCATGGATTGTTCAAGGCTAGTTGAAGGTATTGGTGGTTCAACTATGGTTATCGGCACGCGACGCCGTTTTGGTGGGGCCTCATGGTCGAGAGTGGATTTGTTGGCTTCACGTCTATCAAGTTTCTACGTAAAATTTTTCAGTGTCAGGATACGTGCGTAGAATGGACGAGATTCACGGACATACTTTTTGTTTTTCGACTTCTATAAATTTTGCAACTTTGTCTAGCTCTTCTCTAGTAGTCTTGTTATCGGGTTCTAGTCTCAGAGCCTCCGTAAAATCTGGATGAGACTTAGCGAATGCAAAGACCTAGGAAGATGGAGAACACACCACGCTGCGCCTCAACAAAATGACCCAAGCCTACACGGGCTTGTCCTCTTCGAAAATATGCTTTCACATTCTGACCATTAAGATTCAGAACAGTGCTACAATCTTTCTCGGCATCCTCGTATCTAGAGATACATTCAGCCTCGTATATTTTTCAGAAAAAAATCACCTATGTTTCGACGAGAACGCACTTGCCTAGCTTCAAATAAGCTGCTGCTCGATTTAATGGGAAGGTTGCGTCACTGCGATCTCTCAAAATGGCTTCTGTATAATGACCAATCGCGGTAGGGTAATCTCCAGCCTTGAAAGCCAAGTTTCCCTGGATGGAGTAGAATTAAAACTCTGGCACTGCACAGAAAGATAATTCTATACCTTTTCCTTATTTTTGTGGGCTTTATCTGTCATTGTTGAACTTGATATCACGGCGTTCCGCGCCTTTGAACAAGCATCAAAGTAAATAGAAACAAATATTGTCTCCACACTAATATTCCGTTCCAACGCCCTCCCAGAACTTGAGGCTGGACAGGAACTCTAACTAGGTTTACTGTATTCTCTTTTCTCAACTCAGAATCAAGAAAGAAACCTGAAAACTTAGATGGCCACAAACTACACCATTGCAGGTCCCGCATACATCAAACTTTTCTTTCATCTTGCCAAACATCCTCATCAACGTGTAAATGGTGTTTTCATTGGAAAAGAGACACCCGAGGGAGGCGTGGAAGCTACAGATACAATTCCACTTCTGCATCATTGGACGAGCCTGAGCCCAATGATGGAAATTGGACTAGACCTGGTGGATACATATCTTAGTGCTTGAGTCTGAGCTGTGACTAACATGGGGAAACCTGGATCAGGCAGGACAGTATGCCGACTCCTTAGGTCTTCAAGTTGTAGGATACTATCAAGCATGTGAACGAATTGAAGATATTTCATTATTTTCTGTCGGGGAGAAAATAGCAACGAGAATCAAACAAGATTTCCACAAAGCCACAGCTTTTGTCGTGAGTTGGCTTTCTCAGAAGTCCAAAATCCAGTGCCTCACTTTTCCCTCCATTCCCGAAGCTTGATGCATCCCAGATCGGTGCCGAGTCTGCTGCTCTTGTTGTACGTCAAATATTCAGCGGTCCTGTGTTCCGCCCATTAACACGTTTGCAGCCCTACACTGCAAACACAGTTCCTGATGCAACCTGGCAGTCAGCTGCAAGATCCCCTGAACCATTCACGTCTGGATCACCCTACCAGTTGTTGCCACCCACGTTGCCTGCCAAGGCCATGGCTCTTGTTCGCGAACAAAGACTACATCTCAAGTTTGGAGACTTTGACGACCATCTCGAAGACGTTGCGATTGGTATGCCATAATTTTCTCACAGCTGGTATTTTTGATTGAGTGTTGCACCCAGATTGGCTGAGGAACAAAGCTTGCATGCCACAGCAGTTTCGTTGAATGGAATTGTGCATTGGAGTCCTTCGATGTTTGCAAAAGCACCTGCGGTCACACACGGACAATGGCAAAGAAAAGAAGGTGGAAAACTGAAAAACGATGGAGAAACGAACAAGACAATTTTCCCGTGTGTTGACAGTTGACATCTAATCACGATTCCATTTCAATCCCATGAACACCAAAAATATAGGTCAGGGCGTCTCAACTACAATTGAACGAACATGCAAGAATGAGTGTTTTGTAAAATCGTTTCTATGGGTACAAGTCATCTAATGGCTCTGTGCGTCACTTCTTCCAGAGAAGTGATTCTTCTAAAGGGGAAGACGTGTAGAACCCAGATGACGTTGGCGAATTTACTGCTACCAAAGATGAATATCTAGCAAGGATATACAGACTTAAAAACCGCCGATACCGTCAATGTAGTCAGGGCTTCCAGCCTCTTGCCATGAAATTCCATCGAATGTGAACCACGCCCTGTGAGAGTGGCGCAAGTTCTTCAAACAAGCCGGGGGACATATCTGAAGATTTTTGAACAAAATCCAGTTTCCTGTTCAAAGAAACACGTACCAAGGTCACTAGGACCACAGCCAGGACAACTATCTTTGGTAAGACCATACACCATCTTGCCAGTAGCTGTGTTGGTAATCCGGACGTACTAGCGAAAATCATGAATAATTTGGGTTAGACTTATGCAGAGGCCCTAAAACGAAGAAAGGGTTCTTGCATCCGAGCACATACCTGATTGCAATTAGATCCTCCGTTCTGATCGTAGAGCGACTTTGGTATAGCAAGTATGTGATCACTATCGACATTCCAATCGCCGCAGTTGCCGTGCCCTAGTGCCAGGCAAGATAATATCATTATGAATGCCAATGATAGAAGTTGACGATGACTTCACCAGTATGGAACCACGTTCCCTAGTAGGAGTGAAGAGGGTTGGGACTCAGATTGAGGTAACAATGGTCAATGGCAGTTTGGCTCACTTCGCCAGTGTGGGTAGTCCTCTTGTCAAGTTTAATGGACTCCGCTGCCGGTGCACCCACTGCCGGTGCACCCAAAGCCAAGAAAAGGTAGGAGATGATGCTGAGGATGAGCAGGAAAGCGCGTGTCATCATTGGCCGCCAAGAAAGATGAGCTAGTTTGGGGCGCGGAGTGACGTGCAAGAATTTGAGAACACGAGGTAACACACTAGTATTACACAATTGAACAGACGGACCGAAGAGGGGTTAAGAAAGCAACGAGGTAAAGTAAGGACAGATCCTTTATATACTCCACCGATAGAAATTCTTGTGTTTATACATGGTTGCAATTACAAAATCGGAACAAATTCCGTTCTGTAGAAGATCTCTGAATCTAGTGACCCCTGATTGCCGATTATCATGGTTACACAAGCATTAGCATTTTGACAATATTTTGACAATTGCCGTCAATCTTGAGACCGTCATCCCATGTATTTGAAACATTCTGTAACCTACTCAACACCTCTCAAATAATTGGCCGTACCACACTTGTGACCAGTTGTTCGGTTCATGTTCGGGTTACGTGCACCTTGACATTTGTCCTCCATTCTTGATCAAAGTGCACCGCACTATGCTCAAGATTCAGTATTCGTTTCATGGAGTCACACGGAATTATGCCGTCGTGATAAGTAGTCACAGCGTTGGAATAAGGCGGCTGTCCAAACTTAATTCAGGAGAAAAGCAATCTATTGACTACGCTTTTTGAGGCTGACTCCTTTTGACGGAATATGAGTCACTACATCAGCGTGTAGCCATGTGCAGGGTGCATGAATCCCACAATCAATCTGATATCGGATTGCCTATTGTGCCGATGAAAATTGTCCCGATGCTCTGATGCTGCTTGAAGCTGCCTACGAAAAAAAAATCAAAACCCGAACACATTTGGCATTTCTCCACCCCAAACCTGCGGAAAATACATGAAAATGGTCATGATAAAAGACTCTTGATACCTGATGCCATAGTTTTGTGAATGGAGATCAATTACTTCTTTCAGAGCTGGTTTCGTATGGTGAATTGAATTTCCCTTGATGTTGGGGACGAATTAACAGTCAAAATCAAACGTCAAGGCCCTTTACCGGTAGACAAGGACCCCTAGCAATGGTGGTCAACGATGGCTATCATGAGGTGTTGAGACTATCAAACAGATGTAGAGCTCAGCGCCCATAAGTTTTCTTTCAAATGTCGAGGATGATTTAAGATTTAAGTGGCCCTCGGTGGAAAATTACTAGATGTGAACTTGACGTCATACTGTATTTCAGCAATCGCTGATCCCCGTAATTATACGGCCAATGGGTCACCGCAGTATACTACCTCTATCTTTCACATACTTTTGATCTTTTGGAGCCAGTATTATCTTGAGCCCTCGCAATTGAAAATCATAATGGGGGTTGAATCCGCACCAATAGACCAGTGCTATGGAAAGGCGCTACCAGTAACGTCTCGTCGTGATCCTGCAAGTATGTAATAAACTCACGTTTTATCTATTAGGATCAAGTTGAGCGTATTGGCAGTCTTTTTGACGCTCATCTGGAGGTCATTGGAGATGTGAGTAGGGGTTCTTCGCAGAAACACTGCGTTGTACCATTCATTTCCGAGGAGCTAGGCGATAACCCAAGAAACAGATCAGAGAATTGTATCAAGGTCGTGCAGCGATCGAAAAAGAATATGCTACAAAGCTGCAATCTCTGACCAAGAGAGCGGCAGACAAAAAAGCACGGATGGAAGTACGTTATATCGTTGGAGAGGATCCGACGAAAGCCTGGGACAACAGCACTTTGAAACGAAGGTGAGCTTACTTGAACTTCAGAATCGTTCCTTATCACTTCGCTGAGAAACAATACATTCAAAAGCACACTCGATAATGCGTATGACGCATTGATTAATTCCATTTCGGATGTGGCCCAGGATCATCTGAGCATCGCGGAAGCAATCTCTTCTCAAATCATTGAAGTTCTGCATACCTTGGTCAAAAGGAATGACGAAGCCAAGAAAAAGGTTCTTTTCGATTGTTAGCCTTGAGAATCAAGACACAACACTCATAGTTCACAGGAATTGCATTTCTTCCACAAGATCCTAGCGGAAAGAGATCGCATCTACGCGGAGCGCCAAAAGGTATGACCCCATCTCAGTCAATGAAAGTCGCCTATCTGATAATCAACGGTCTGGAAGAGCAAACAGAATGCAAGTGATGTTATTTTGTCATTGGCAGTGAAAATTGACTTAGATGTTGTCATAGTATGATGCTGATTGTGAGGAAGTCGAAACTCTGAGGCAAAAACAAGTATGCTAAGGCCCCTCGCATCTAAATCTATTCATTCAGTCATGTTTCCAGGCTCGAGCACAGGATGAGAGACATAAAGGTCGCGCAGCCAAGCAAGTCGAACAACAGAAGACTGATATGCTCAATAGCAAGAAGTATGTTTCGATAGCTATTATTCATTCCTTGTCCTTTACTCATCTCATGGCCACCAGTACTTACCTGATATCTACAGCGGTGACAAATCAGATGAAGGATAATTTCTTTATTGCGGATATGCCTGGTGTGCAGAACGTAAGTTGTTGACAATCATGCATACTGTCACCGAAATGAACTAAGTTACCCAGGAATTCCGTGAGTCTGAGCTTCTCGATGCGATATACAGGAACTTGAATAGGTCTAGAGCGTCTACAGACTCGACTCGTGGAACGTCTCGTCAAAATTTTGATCTATGGTCAAAGCCTCCAGCTCAGTCACCTGGACAATCTTAGGAATAGGATTCATAGTGTAGAAGTAAAACTCAACCAGGTCAAACCTTCTCAGGATCAAATCCTCTTCATCAACCATAACATCCGGCCATTCAGTGTGCCGGGCGACTGGAAATTCGAACCTTGTACACTTCATTATGATACAGTACGCCATTTTTCAAAATTCTTCGCCGGACTTCTGATAGCATGATTCAGGATGACATGAGCGTCGAGGCCGCCCCTAAGATTGTCCTACAGAATAAGCTCAGTCGTTCTCGGGTCAGCTTACAGGAGCTTGAACCTCTGATTTCGTCCACGCGTTCGTGATTCATTGTCGAAGATACCAATTATATCCAACAATTTTTACAGAATCTGATTTTGATCGGTTATATAAAAAACTCCAGAATTGTAAATTTGATCACTCGATCGGCGATATAGATAATATTGTTGACGTAAGTACCAGTGATTTCAAGTTTACTATTGAAGCAGCCGATGGCCCCCACTGCAGGACTTTTTGGATGTGCAACATCAGCTGGTAACCTATCACAACTCCCAGTGTATCTTGGATGTTGAGATTAAGACTATCACATCGGCAGTTGGAGGTAGGAGAACTATTCACGGTGGCCTTCAATGACTGAGCTCAACAGCCTAGAAGACGAGGGTATACGCATTCCTCACGCATTCAAAGGTTCTTCTTTCTCTATCCCGACCCCATGTGGATACTGTGAGGTATGTCATTTGATCTCAGTTTCGTCGGTCTTTGCTGAAACTTGATGATGGAGTCTACCATCTGGGGCTTAAGCAAACAAGGTAAAACATGCAAAGCCTGCGGACTTTGTGTCCATACCAAATGTGAATTGAAGGTGAAAATATCCATACGAGTACCTTCTCGTCCTAAATTTGGTTACAGGTTCCGGCGGACTGCCCCAAAGGTATACCTTCCGAGTCCTCTGTCTCCCGTTCGACCACGATATCATCCCGCGTCAGCACAGCCAGTGAGGACAAATGGAATGCTAATTTCTGTTCGAACTCTTACGTTAATTCCAGTTCCTTCCGCCACAACACCAAGTCCGTCATCCTTCGATTTACTACAAGATTCACAAGAAGAAAGTCACCACACGGCTACAGTCCTCTTTGACTTCACACCTTCTTCAGAGTTTGAATTGAGCATTCGCGGTAAGTCTGTCCTGCTGATCCTTCTCTTCACACAATCATGGCTTGCAGAGGGCATGACTGTTCGAATCTTGGAGCCAGATAGTGGTTCTGGCTGGGTGAAGGTTATAGATCCAAGTGAGAAGAGTGGGCTCGTCCCAGCTTCATATATAGGTACTGGCGAAAAGTCATTGGAAGGAAGATCTACAATTCAAGGGAGCGGCCGACGAGGTCAGTGGCTCTGCGCTGGTGTTCGGCTTTGAAATTCTACTGAGTCGTGGGACCTATCTTTAGTGCGAGCAATATATTCGTACGAGCCACAGGGTCCGGACGAGTTGGGGCTCTTCGAGGGCGAGCTAGTCGAGCTGACCGATGAAGGACAAGATTACGGAATTGGTTGGTGGGAAGGTATGAATAGCAGTTCGTTAAGTTCCAGGTAATTTCTCATGCAGCTACGATAGGTTTCAATTCTGAGGGCCAGAAAGGGATCTTTCCCAGTAATTATGTATGTCTTGTAATGATCGTCATTCCTTCCCTGGCTTAGAGACTATCGATATAGGTCGAAGTCTTGTAACGGACTATAGTGGCGGAACATGCTGCCATGTATTATTGGATTGAATGTTGACCGAATGCATGAATCTCTGAACTCAAGAATTCCTCGTAGAAGTGATAGACTCTAAGAAAAAAGCATTGCCATCTCACGTCAAGTTTTGTCTGCGTCGCGGAAGGTACACAACATTATGTCATAAATCTATCAGATAAGTTTGAACAAATGGCGCGAATGCAGTTTACCTATGTATCAGAGTGTGAAAAAGCCAGCCTCTCACATTCATCAGTACAAAATATGCACGTAGAGTTGCGCTTTTCAAGAGAAACACCAAGTCTTCCCAAAGAGCACGACATCGAAAACGGCGAGCAGTCTGATGAGCACCCATATCAAGGATTAAAATGCTGTGCAGAGGCAAATGGAGGTGAGACGGACAATGTGAATTAGATTTTCAATCCCATTGTCAGCTCGAAAATAAATGTGATCACAAGATAGATCATGGTCCTGCCAAAAGGAATGCAGATATTAAAGATACGTATATGGGACAGCAAATGCAATACGAAAGTGGAATATATATATATATCATCGCCCACCGACCAGAGGCTGACGTATAAACGGTCCGTTCGTGTTCATGTGGTTTGTATAAGCTCCTGGTGACATGGCCGAAAGTGCTTGTAGGGAAGTCATGGTCATACCAGCTTGCTGAGGTCCTCCGATTGATCCTGGAGTCTGGTTGTGGAGATCCCGAATAGAGCTTCGGTCGTCGCGCTCAGCAATCGTTGCACCGCCTCGTGAGGGATCTGTGAAACCGTTTGTGACAGAAAATGTCTGCCCGAGCCCATAAAGCTTCCCAGAATATTCATTGTCATCAATTTGATCGTTGAAGTAAACCTCTTTGAGCTTGAAGAACGTTTGTGAGGTTAAGAGGGAGTCTGAGCCCGCTTGGTGAGATGTGCCGTGCCGTATCACCTGATGATTGCCAATGGAGGTCAAGCGTAGTTTCTATGGTCGAGATGGAAGACGTACGCCAAGGTCATCCGCAACGTCTTGTAGTCCTCCTCTTAGCTGTTTACACGATCGCATAAGAAATTTGATGTCATAGACAGTTGGAAACCACGTCCGAAGAAGGGAAAAGAAATCATCTTCACCAGTTGGTAGAGATTCGGCGGTGAGGAGTTTAATGAAATAACCAAAATCGTAACCACTTTGAAATTAGGCTTGAGTACTGGATTTTCTGTAGATTGTACCACTACCAACCTATGGAAGGATATCCATCTCGTGTCCGGCATCAAGACCAACCCAGATGTGATCATGAGTTCTGCAAAATTATTGGGCAAGATTCCGTATTCGGCGTGCTGCCGGAAGTCTATTCCCGATTTCTGAAGGAGGTCTACTGACTCTGGAGCATACATGTCGTCACTGAGCATCAGTCGGCATACCCATTAGCAGGCACTTCATCGACACTAAGCCTTCACGCACTCAAGGTTGAACCTAAAGTTGAATTGCCAGGTGCCACATTCCTCTGGCTGATTCCCATTTTCATTGGATAGCGTTATTCCAACTTGGATGATCTTCAGTAGATCTACATTGCATCGCATTGTCTGATAATGATAATCAGACGATGTCTTGAAAGCCCCTATAGGCCTCGCGACCACACCCGGAAACTCGGTGTCCTATCGAGATTATAGAGGCCAGCCTCCAAGCGATAGAGATTCTACGCACCAGAGCTACGAAAGGATAATTGTCGATTAATACTCGGATATTCTCCATCTCAGCCTCGAGATTTGCCGACCAGACATCTCGTATCTCTGGTCCATCACTTCTGTTCGCCATGTCGTCGTCTAGGTCAAAACAGTTATGTAATTTGATGGCCTTTCTTTCTAATTATGTGACGCGCGCCTGATCCAGTTGGTTCGATAGCGATTTTCTCAAAATGGTGCAAGTGGTATGCACCATTCCAACTCTGATGTTGTGATCTCTCCTACAGTCATAATATGGGACAATCTGATTGATGATCTAATCTAGCAAGTCTAGGACACTATCAAAGGTAACAAACAAATGGGTATATAAACTCAAACCAGATCAAATGGGCACAAGTTTGCATGCTCCACAAGTACAGCAAATAGATAAATGGAGAACTAGTAAGCAATCAATTCCCGAAACTTGTTAACTCAAAAAGCAAGAAAGCGACACAGAAGATCAAATAATCTAGACACAGGGATATACAACTCAAAACCAAGCCATATAGCTCGTTTCTTCCAACTCGGACATCAAAGCACCGTGATCAAAATTGAACTTTTCATCCTTGGCAATCCTAGGTGAAGAAGGCACAAACAAGCTCCTTGTTCGCCGTGTCGAACTTACGGGAGCCGCAAGGAGCGAGAACTGATGCCTCTCATCAACACTGTCAACCACGCTCGAGAAATGGTATATATCAGGCAAAGAATCCGCCGGTCCAGTGGAAGTAGCTTCCAGGCTGCTAGGAGAGACTGGACTGGCACTACGAGTCTCAGTTGTTTGAGATGGATTCGTGCAAGTAACGGGAGAAGAACCAATGCCACGAGGTCGATCGGTAGGTGCGTTAAGTCCCATTCGCTCTGCGCGGTCGCCCAGAAACGGATGTGCTTGTGCAAATGACCGTGGAAGAGTTACAGGATATGAATTTCCTATGAGTGGTGTCGATGCCGAGGACGACTGGCGCAAGATGGCTCGCCCTTTCTCAGCCAGTTTCATGATGTGAGGCTGCGGAACAGAAATTGCAAATGATGAAAAGACAATGACATATTGTATGACGTACGAGAACTTTGGCACAAAAAGGCAGTACTGACGCTGCCCTTCGAAATAGCTGACATATCCTCTCCAAGTCTTGCAACGCAAACGTCGCGAGAGGTGTTGTAGAGGCGCGGGAAATAAATAGCGACAACATGACCTATAGTAGTGTAAACCTCAAATAGTTACTCTTGCATGACATCGTGGCATCACTGACCGCAGCAGAGAATACATTAAACCAAAAATGCAAAAACCTGACGCTCAGATTTTGCTCGTGTTCATATAGATCATCCACCGTCGCAATCAGGGTCGAAGCACTGAGATATGTTGCTAGCACAGAGGGCGCAAACTCTTGATTCATATCAAACGGCTCAGCGCTGTTCATAGCTTGGGTAAAATATCGTCTGTGAAGTTGCAAGAGCGCTATATTCGCCAGATTTAAATACGGAAGGGTGAAAAGAGTCACAAAAACAGACCGATTTCACGCCCCATCACCACCAACCCTCTCTGCATGATGAGGAATCTCGGTGTTACTTTCGTATTCTGTTCCTCCAATAATGATGGCACAGCAAAGTCGCGAACCGATTTATCCAACCCAAGGATATACGTGTAGTCAGGTGGTCGAGCAGTATTTGTCATGGCTTCAAGAATTGGCGAGAGACATTCAACGAAGAAATCATTCTTCCAGTTGTGATCTGTCATCAATATTCCACAAGGGAAATTCCATTTAGTGGAATTCGATTGACAGCGCGTAGCCAAATTTGATTAATTTAGATTGAAGATATTTGATCCAAGATAGTGAACGGTGAAGAATGCAGTTAAACGGATCAAGTATTCCATCCCGTGCCAATTGTGATGGAAGTCATATGACGAGAAAAGAAATTGATACATCAGAACCCCGGATATGGAAAAGATGCTTTACAACTCACAAACAATCTCTTCTCTTGATACATAGATCCCTGCACCAACATACGAAGGCCGTTTAGCGTCCACATGGACTAGCGAGATTGACGGGGGGCGGCCGAGTGATAAAGACTAACCCAAAAAGGTCAGAAGTTGATAAACCAAGTCCACAAGAAACGATGAATCCCAAAAGGAATTGTGAAGAAAAAAAGAAAGGCAGTCAAGGGAGATGCAAAATGAGATTAATATGGGAGTATGATAAGCAGCCATAGGGTCATATATCTCAGTCACGGTATTTGAGTGAATGGAGACAGGCGGTGCGTACCATGCGACAGTCCATATTGAGAAGTTCCCAGAAAATTGCGCGTCGTCGTTCGTGTTCCTCTGGTATTGTCTTCGAACTACGAGCACCATCTCGATCTACAAAAGGGACGACATTTCAAGGCAAATGATAGCAAATGTATGAAACATACGTAGACCCAGCTTGTCAACATCGTAACAAGAGTCAGGGTGATGTACAAAGCCCATAGATTATACACATACCCCCTGCGCTAGCTTAGCCACAAAACCCATCAAATTCCATGCATATCCTATAGCCTTTTTATTATCAGAAAATATGAGATGGTAATATATCATGAAGAACTGGAATGACAGCTATCATTGCAGAGCCCATTGGACAGAAAGTTTCCAAAGGGCGTACCAGTGCATGTAATACATCAAAATCGGGTTCTTCCATCAACGGAATCTCACAAACAGACGCTCTTGCCAGGTGGTGATATGCCTCGCCATGAAGTGATCCGAGAGGTTTTTTGAGATCCACCAGTGAGCCGATAGACAGCACCATCAGTAACAAAGCCAATCTCCGTGGACTCAGATCCTTGATCGGAGTCGTATAGCAATAATTCAGTAAATTGGGGAGGAAGGTCTCCGCCGTGTCCATGTTGAACCTACATCAATCATGAGCATGGGCGCAGAAAAATAAGGAGTATGTCCAGAGTTGCAGGGCAGGGGAGGATTGACTCAAGTATGTAATGGTGACGTACTGCCAAAGTGCATTATTACGGGCTTCCGCGCATACCATTTCTGCTTCTTCACGAGGCGGGAGAGCGTCACGAATCCTCTTTCGGATACTCAAATCGACCATCCACGGGAAGGGGAATGTTGAACTGAGCTGTAGGATGTCAGGTGCTACTTCTGGCGGAGTTATTTCTCGTCGAACCACAGCGGAAGACGCAGAAGAGGCATCATTCCCTGTCATCCTAACTCCTCCTGCTCCATCTGTTGTTATGACTGTTGTACGAGGCCCGAGGGAAAGTGCTACGACAGAATTCGGCAGAGAACGGTCGTCTTGTGGTTGTGATGGTGCTGTTGACGAAGATACCTCCGAGGTCAAGGTCGACGGAGGCAGGAGCGGAGCAGTCCCGTAGAGTTCTTGTGAGGTCTTTATCTTCAGCAACTCAGGTGCTAACAGTGGATGAGGTTGATTGGAGCATTTTTGCTGAACTTCTTCCAATGCTTCCTCGAGTTGTCGAACGCGGTCACCGAGTTCAGCAATCTTGTCGTGCAAAGTCTCAGTGTTTGCAAGGATAAACCTAAGCAATGCACGAAGAGATATAAGCAGTCAGCCAGATTCGGCGGGGCCTGATTTATCTGGGAAAAGAGATTACCGGCTGCCTCGACCTGCTGTCAGGGCACCTGCGAAACCAGATCCTAAATCATGGGCGTCAAGACTGGCGCCATTTGATCACTTACCTTCTGGGCAAAGACTCCCGCAGCCTCGCTTCACGCAAGACTGAAAGAGATATAGCAAATATACAAGGATTGAAATAGAGCCAGAAACTCACTTGGCAAGGAAAGACACGATCACACTGTACAACGACGTTAGAACTCAAGTGTGCCCGTCGCAATCGGCTGCTGAAACTTGCCTTTAGTTTGAGCCTGGAGAAACAAGATGACACATTCGATAGTCGATGAGAGTATGAGGAACACAAAAAAAAGTACCTGCGACATTCCTTACATGAGAGTTTGCGGCTTCGATCATCCCCTCGAGCTACCCGGGCTATAGAGGTGGATTCCAGTGCTAAATTTGGGCCACTCAGATGATTCAAATGCTGAGAAGAAGCTTTTGGCATGGTCTGGCTACTTGTGGGAGATACAGTGGAGGGGGGCGAGTCTGGCGACAGTTCAGTGAAAGAACTGGATCCTCTCGGCCGTTTATGAGGACGCCCCAGGCACCCCGTATCAATCGGGAGCATGATAGGTGGAACCCTGCCAAATCAGATGGAGGGTTGGGGGATAAGGTGTGAGGAGAAGAAAATCGAGTTGGATGATATAAGATATGCAGTACAGACACAAGTCAAGGTGAAGGTAGAGAAAGAAGGAAGAAGGGAGGCTTTCTTCGGCCAGCCAACCCGTGACTTCCGCATCTACAAGCTTCTGGGCGCCTGTCTTCCGGGACATTTTGACTATGTGTACGTCTACTTCACTTACAGACAAGTCGAGAAAATAATTTGCTACTCAGCATCGCGCAATTTGACTGCAGAACGGTGGCGGAGCAGTTACCTCCTCGGGTATGAGAATAGAAAATAACCGGTCCCTGCGATCAACGATCCGAGATCGGGATCAAGAAGTTTCCCACCTATGTATGATTCTTGGTCTTGGTCACATCCTATCTATGTACAGGCTGGACGGTGCACATCCACTGGTCGAGAAAGTGTGATCTTTCACTATTGTTGATACTACACATCTTGACCACCGCACTCCACAAGTGACAAACCATTCAGCTGGTAGTACATACAGAATCCTGCGATGGGGGAGCATCGTGTATCAACAAATTAGATCGGCATCCGTCTCAGACAGCATCAATTTCAGAACTTGCGACATCTGCGAATGCAAATCCTCTTTTACAATTCCACCGGGAAAGCAGAGAAAATTAATTTTGTTCACGGTGAAGAGCCAGAAACCACTGACTAGCTCGATAAACAGCCTTCCCGTATTCTTCATTCGCCTGCTTCATCTCTTCTTCAAGCACTTCCAGCCTCTTGGCCTAAAAGAAGAGCAGTCAATCATCCGGACCATGGATTTGCCCTTCTCTGCAACTCAAAATCATGCCCCCTCCCAACTCATCACAGAAACCCAATACATCAAGATCAGAAGTAGATATACTCACCTGCGCCTGCTCGGGTTCCGGTTCCGGCAGTGAATTAATCAAGTAGTCAATTTGCTTGGCCTTTACAATCAAATCCGTCACCAACTCCCTCTTATTTGCTTCAAACACCTCTGGCGAATCGTATTTTTCCTGATTCCGTTGTTTTGTGATCGGTACATCAGGTGAGACTTGAAGAAAGTTCGACCGAGTCGTGAGGTACGCTATCGTGTTTGCCATGATCACAAGTATCTATGAGGAATTTCCAGAGAGAGAGAGAGAGACGGCGAGCCAGGGAGAAAAAGCTGAATAAGAAAATACAACGCAAAAAAAATACAATATATACAACCTGTTGGATTTCATCTTGAAGTTGAGTTATACGGTCCATATGCGATAGTTCCTGTAGCATTGCGCTGCAGCCCGGCAGCCAAGTTTTCCTGAAAAAGAAACTGCAGCTTTTGACCAAATTTGAAATTCAGCCGCTCGTATCGGAAGAATTCCTTCAGAAGCCTTGTTGGTCTTACGTTTTGCGGTGTCGATTCTTAAGAGGTGTCGTTCGCGCAAATGGAATAATCGTGAGCTCGTGCGTCAGCCAAGTTCAGATCATGAGCAAGACCAAGTCTTTGGTTAAAGCCATATGATATCGCCCGAATCAGCGCCTCTGATCACGCGATTTGTCTCAAAAATATATAGGAAAATCGTTCTCAACAGTCCCCCCCAATCGAATTCTCAAATTCGATACTCACCCTCCCGCTGCCATAAATACTAACTAACACAAGACCGGGAATCTCGACTCTCCCGCCTATCCGCTCGTTCCGACCAAGACACGAAACTCAATCAACGATCACCAGAAGCACTGCCAAAAAATAAGACCAAGGTCAACTTATTGCCCAATCTCTAGAGCCTCCTTCCAGAAACACCAGCTAGACAATCCCCCATAGCCAGACCTAATCCACAACAGATTATCATTACATTCCACTCAACTAGATGACGCAGATAAGAGGCCCGAGAAACTTTCAAACCCATCTCGCGATTCTATTGCTATTAGTACGTGTTTCAACCCTTCCATATTCATATAAAAACCATTCCTCCACGCTCTGGACTAGTAAAAATGCATGAAACCCTGATTGTGATTCACACTCAGTGCTCCCAACTCAAAATTGATGGCATCCACGACTCCAATCTTCGATGTCGATGGCGGTAATTTGACAGACGGACGAGAAGTAGGTAACACCGCGACATATGGGGAGTACAATCCTTGATCGCTGTTTCCTTTCGAATCCCCACCGTTCCCAGGAGAACACTGACCAACGCTTGTTGCTCTGGACGCAGATGCACTTGTTCCATTGGAATATACCGTCGGATGAACATTGTTGCCGTATACACCTCCTGCTGCCGCTATTGTGTGAGCACTTAAGTATCCATTGTACTTCCCACTACCATTTCCAATATGCATTCCTCCCACACCACCAGGGCTAGATGTCCGGATCTTTCCAACTCCTTGCAAAGTCGAATTGGCATCAGCATCACCATGAGAGGTATATCCAACTGTGACGCTATTGCCAACACCATACAGACCCAAAGGAGTGGTATCAGGAAGAACAGCACAAGAAGCATTAACAGTCGGGGGTGGAGACCAATCGTGCGAAGGTGGACATGATTCTGTGATTACGACTTGTTGAAGACCATGTGAAACTCTGCCCACCCCGACATTGGAGCTCTTCGAATTACTCCGGTTGGAGCAATTACATGGTTTACGCAGCGGGAACATTGTTTTCGCAATCTGGTGCACTTCTGCAATACATTGCAATAAACTTGGATGTGTATGCGTGAAAGGATCATCTGCTGGTTGAGATGGAGATCGACGTTCAAAGTCTTCGACTTGAGTCGTTTCATTCTCGTTGGTGTGGCGGAGAACGACAATCGGAAGTTCATGTCCATTCATCCAACAATTGTAGATGTCCATAGCTTTTTCTGTCATGGTTTCCAGGACCGGCTGTGCAGCGGTATGAATTCTTCAGCTGATGAAGGAGATCAGAAGAGACTTACCAGGACCTGTAAAGCCCGCGGACAGACATCCTTTGCAGCTCTGAACAAGAGTCTCGCTCTCTTCAATTCCTGCAACGCTGCGGGGGACAAGCATGTAAATGGTGCTCTTGACACCAACACGCACAGTGCAATCTAGAATGCGCAAAGGTCACAATAAATTGATCGCAAACAAACATTTCTCATAGACTTACAGTGGCAGAAAATGCATTCGACCAATACCACATAATTCTAGCAGTCTTCTCCGGCTCTTGCTGAAATAGCTCCTGGACCGTCGCAATCATCCTCGAAGCACTCATGAAAACTGCTACGATTGACGGCGCGTGCCTGTGCCGCCGGTTGAACGCCTCTTCTGGACAGCTTAGCGCACGGATAAAATAGAACCGATGGAGTTGTAGTAAAACTAAAAGAAAGGTAGAATTAGTATTGATCGACATGGACCGACGTCATCAAAAAATGACAAATACTCCTCCTCTGAGGGTGGTATACGAACACACTGAAAATCTTGTCAACTCACCAGCTTCGAGTGCAGTTCCAATAAACGCTTGTTGCATCATCATAGACGTTGATGATGAATTTTCTTTGTTTCTGAATGGCATTGGAATGGGAAAATCTCGAATGGATCGGTCAAGGTCTAGGATCTCTCGATACTCTTGCCCAGATTTACAAATAGCATCGAGGGCTGGAACAAGACATTGCTGATAATACGAATACTTCCATTTTTGCCCTGTCATATGAAAAAGAGAATAGAATCCTAGAAAGGAAACGGGGACGAAGGAACTTACAAAGATGTGATGTGCCTTCTTCGGGTGTATACGAGGGCCTTGGACAATCTATATGATTGATTGAGAACGACGGAGGTCGGCCAAGACATAGAGACTGGTTTGCGAGTTGTCAGCTTTCCGATAAAGGAGAGTAGGCAAAGCTCACTAGGCGGGCATCGAGAAAGAGCAACTCCCAGAAAAGGGTTTTCCTCTTGTCTACCTCCTCGGGAATCACTTTGGATTTGCCACTGTTGCGGTCTGCCGAAAAGAAACAGAACGTCAAGTGATCATTCATCAGGGTGTTCTGTCTATGACTTACGCAAACCAATCTGAGAAGGTAAGCGGAGAAATTGACAATAACCAAAAATACTTACGGATTGAGCCAGCTTTGCCACTAAACCCATGATTGTCCATGCTTCTTCAAGTGCCTTCTTTCCATCGCTCCACACGGCAAGGAACCAGACCTCGTATGATAGTGCGAGAACTGTCTCCACATTGGTGTCTTCCATAATAGAAATTTCACATAAGGAAGCCCGGCCAAGAGCGTGGAAGTGAGACGCGCGAGACTCAGCCTCAAGATACGTATCATGTAAATGATGTGGGGTGGAGGACTGTGAAGGATTTGATAATGGAACATCAACGATGCAAGCAATGGAAAGAATCATGAGTAAAAGGGCAAGGCGGCGAGGGTCGATGTCCTGAATGGGTTTAGGTGATTTGTCTGGAGAAGCATAGATATGATGAAGTAGAAGTGGGAAGAATGAAGCAGAAGGGTGAGGGTTGTACTGCCACAGAGCATTGCGCCGTGCCTGATCCCACAGTCGTTCAACCTCTTCCCGAGGAGGGAGTTGAGAACGAATGTGTTCGCGCATGGTGAGGTTGCGTTCGGGGTTGTTATGGAGATAACCAAGGAGAGGGAAAGAGGACTGGAAGTGGCTAACATCTGGCTGTAACGATGTCAAGTCGAATGTAATTGAATTCCCCTGCGTTGGATCAACGTCAGCGGGTGCCACCAGGGTGATAGGCGTAGCGTGACGTACGGATTGTGCGATACATGGAGAACTGCCGATTCGCATGGCCGTGTCGCCCACAGCTACATTGTTACTGCGGCATTTCTGACCGTCAGACGACGGTGAACCATAAAATTTGGCATCCTTGTCCTGTGTGTTGCCAGGAACACCATTACCGGAGTACAAACCCATAGTACTTTTGATTGTGGTTAACTCAGGCGCTAATAAGGGAGATTCGGGGTTGTTGGCTCTTATTGAGTCTTCTAGGTGGCGAATTCGGTCACTCATTTCCTGAATCTTGCCATGAAGCTGCTCGGTATTGGCAAGAATGAAACGGGTGCCTTTGCCTGATACTAGGACACCTAAATGATAGCATGCTTGGACCCAAAGTGAGAGGGATGTGAGGGTATGCCGCACCATCCGGACAAATTTCAGCACAACCGCGTTTCTGCATACATGAGGACTTAGGATGGCAGAAATTTATGATATGGGCATACCTTGCAGGAGGCGCAGGGAAAGTTGCGATCGCACTAAGCATGAACTTGTCAGAGCCAGTGACTAGGCAATAAATGGGAGGTGAACCTTGAGCTTGAGCCTTGCAGGAGAAAGTCAGTTCAGTATTTAATTAGCATGCTGGATCTGTGCTCACCGGCGGCATTCGCAGCAGGAGAGTGGGACCTATGAAAGAACCTGAGTGTACGGACAACATGGGCCCGGCGATTCACACCTTTTTTCCGCTAGGCCGCCTCAAGAGGCCATCTGTGATGAATATGTGATCTATGGACTGACCGAGGGAACTTGAAGGGTGTACAACGTCTGGTACGTCGTATTCACGACTTTGGATTGTGCGCTGTCGCTTCGGAGGAGGGGGGGAGGCACTGGGCATGGTGCGTGTTTCTCGGAGAGAGCGATGGTAATTGGGGCGATAAGTACATGCTTACCAATCACTCTAAGTATAGTCGCAATGTTGGTGATTGCGAAAATCGTGGAAACACTGGTCGCAGTTGAGTGATAAATGTTGTTGGTGCACACCCTGAGTCCTCGCTGTTGCCGTCTCTCCGCCTGCACGCTGCTGTCTGTGCGCATTCACAAGACCTGAATATCAGATGACAACTCCTAAAGCATCGGACTTTCTGAATGAGGATACTGCCACATTGTCTATTCCCGATTTAATTGCCTGCTTTCTGTGACTGATCGGATCAGGAATCGCACTCCGCCGTCTCCGATTAGGGTTTCGGCCGCCGGTTCTTACTCAAGTCCTGTTTCCCTTTATTTTGCTGCAGCGCTTAACATCTCAGCAAATACTCCATGCGCTATAAGGCTACCCAGCACTGGCCGGACGGTCCAGAGACTCTCTAGCTACAGCTCAAAGGTTCACTTGGTCGAAGTGCGCAGACTGTCATTTGGACTCGAGCTTAGCGATCATGATCAGAACTATAGACCCTATTTCGTGTTGCCTGACCAGCTAACACACTGCTGATGCGTATATTTGTATGGCTACTCCTTCAAGCAATTTTTACCCACCAAATACAATCATGCCGAACACTCCTGAGATCTGGAATCTTACGGGTATAGTAAAGACGAACCTCCTTGCTGCGTATCATAACCTTAGTGACATCTCTGGGGGTTGAGTTCGATGTGATCACAAATGAGCATACCCATGACAAAGAGGAAAGCAAAAAAAACTGAATGCCCGTGTCACTCCTCGGATTTTTCACTTAATTTCTGTGCTCTTTCCTCCTCCTCTATCCCCGAGCTATGTATAAGCAGATAGATTTTTGACACATCCTTCATCCATCCTCATATACATGACGACGAGGATGACAACAGATTGTTTACCCACACACTCGCGAGAAACCATACGGATGCAATTCACGCGAGATGTGACAGTGTGAATGATGGAATCCCATTTAATACAACTGATAACGTACACCGCAATTATAAATTGTTGGTAATGATGATGACGCATACCCGTGGGAGCCAGACAGAGCGATAAACATAGTCAGCATTTGTGTCCAGATATGATATACAATAAACCTGAGGAAAGGGTAAACGTATAAAATTGTTTGCATATATTGAATTAATCCCTGGTCAGTGAAATAGCATTAAACTTTGCTATAATCTGTTGAAGAGGATTGCTCTTGCAGTGATCTAGTGAAGCTAGACTAAAAGGTGGTACTGTTACACTGATGTTCCTATTCTAGGCCAGTCATATCATTTGTACACCTCAGCTGTCAACCTATTACTGAGTAATCCTAAGCTACTACTCAATAGTTACTGTATAGTTAATACTGTAAAAGGTAATAGTCTGTTATGTACTATATTTGGAGCTTTTCTAAGTCTCTTCCAGTCTTCCAATTATTTTATTCTTTTTATATTCATGTATTACTCTTTCTCTTCTTTCAATTTTCTCTTTTAGTTTTCCAAGTACTCCTAAATTCCAAAAAAGACTAGGATCTTTTGTACTTTGTAGTCAACTAGGAACCCCTTTTTGGATAGTTCTATATAACCTCTATAGTTATTCTATATTATTCCTAGTTCAAAAATCAACTTAGACACCTTCCAATCAACTTCTTATTGAATTTTCTCTCTTCCTGGACTTATATCCAAGAATTGTTATGATTTGCCTTGAACAGGCCTTCTGGTATCAGGAAACACCGGCTGTCATTGATGGATAGCTGTAGGAGTTAGCAGTAACACCCTGTAAGGTGTTAATATTAATAGAACAACATAGGAACAGTCCTGTCAGGAACATGACATGGACACATGACAGTTGGACACTCGACACATGTTAACAGATAGACATGGGAAATACATAGACGATAATAGAGTACCTAGTCACATGTGATACCTAGTAGATCTCTTGTATAAATAGGTAGAGAATACTAGGAGGACTCTTGTCAAGTTTTTGTTAATCATTCCAATTGTTAGCGACCAACCGCGAGCAGCAGTGGTGCCAAGGAAGGGACTTAGTCAGAATAAGGGAAAGAGGAACTACCACTCGTAAATCAGGAAGATAAACGAGAACTCAACAAAAGTCCTCCTAGCATTGTTCTACCTATTTATACAACTGAGCTAGCTAGGTAATCATATGTATCTATGAAAGTATCTATGATCTAACTTCCACACCTTGTCTACTGTGTGTTCATCTGCCATAGGTCTATGTATATTCATCACACAGGCGTTCCCATGTCATCTGTCAACCTTTATACCTTCCCAGAGGTGTCACTCTAATACCCACAGCTGTCTATCAATGACAGCCGCTGTCTCCTGATGTCAGAAGGCCTGTCCAAGGCAAATCATAACACTGATCTACAAGTGGCACTCCCTTCTCTTTCTCTTTCTCTAAGTCCTTTCTGACTGGTACTGCTGCTGCTTGTGGTTGATTGCTAATAAAAATTCTTGCTTTCTTCCATCAACACTATAAAAAGAGAACAGAACAACCTAATTTTAACACTGTAGCACTGCTATCACAGAAAGTTAATGAAAGAGAACAAAGTGACCTAACTTCAACATTACTACAGATAGTTGATGGAAGAGAGCAGAGTAAACTAACTTTAACATAATTGAAATCCATTCAGAATTAGTAAAGGTTATTAAATGAACTGGAGACCTAGATAAAAATTTTGTTATTTATTAAAACAAAAATAAAA
>Ga0153987_1000057_pt1 | contig 36627 bp, 50 predicted proteins | sample TSNC071MetaG_FD_102279 | JGI IMG/M metagenome (GOLD analysis project Ga0153987, IMG submission 102279) | Attine ant fungus gardens microbial communities from North Carolina, USA - TSNC071 MetaG | ecosystem: Host-associated > Fungi > Mycelium > Unclassified | place: USA: North Carolina, William B...
ATTCACTACTAGCAAACATCCAACAGATCTTGATCAACGACTCACAGTTGCCTTGCTCCAGGGCCCTTTGAGTCAAATCTCTGATCTGCAGAGACATGCACGTTATGCCAGTTTGGCATTCCTTTACCTGTACATGAGCCTCAGTAAGAGCGAGGAACGGTGAGTCCATCTAGTATTTGTATCTCCCTGATACCGCGGGGCTAAGATAATGGAATCTCCTCTCTCCTTGACTACATTCTTCCGCTTCTTCCTACTCATTCTGCCGTGCATGGACCGGCTGACCGAAAAAAAATAGGCTTGCATTCAATTTCAGTGCACGCGCAACTCTTCCCATAGGTGCAGGTCTAGGCTCTTCTGCGTCGTTCTCTGTTTGTGCGGCTACTGCAGTCCTTCTCCTCCTCAGACATATCAACATTCCGAAACCCCCAGCACCGTCAGCTCCCACTACTAGCTATATCCATGTCTCTCACCAAGGTCGGCGGGCTCTTCCTTTAGCACTTGCCCAAGATGTCAATCATTGGGCATTTATGTCGGAGAAGATATTGCACGGAAACCCGAGTGGCGTTGATAATAGCGTCGCTGTATTTGGTGGTGCATTAGCGTACACTCGGCCTGGATTTGCGAAAAATAGCGGAATGGAGGCAATCCAGGGGTCAGTGCCTGATCTTTCATTGCTGTTTACGAGTGCGGGAGCTTGACATGATGGTCTTCGCGCAGATTCAAATCACTCAAGTTGTTACTCACAAACTCCAAAGTCCCCCGAGACTCGCAGAAGCTAATCGCGGGTATCGGTCAGAAGAAAGCTAGGGTGGGTCACCTTCTCACCGCTATTCATGCGTCCCGGTCAATTGGAGTAATAATGCTTGTTGCATTACATTCTTTCCAGGAACCTGGACTCGTAAATGGCATCTTTAACTCCATTCAGGGTATCACTGACGAGGCAAGGAGAGCATTAAGTGATCCAGAAATGTCTCGCAAATCGCTGCTTCGGGAACTGTCGGTACATCTTCTTACTACTGCACATTATAACGAAGCTGCTTACTCCTCGGCGCAATTGTGTGTGTAAAATTTTCCAGGCACTTATCAACGAAAATCACGGCCATCTGGTGACTCTCGGTGTGTCACATCCGTCGCTGGAGGTCATCCGCTCGAGGACGGCTGAACCTTATGGTCTGAGCACTAAACTTACTGGTGCCGGGGGTGGTGGTTGTGCTGTCACCCTTGTACCGGATGGTATGTATCCATTCCTTGTTTTTCACGAATCAGCCTTTGCTAACACCCGGTCCTTAGATTTCGAACCGGCAAACCTCCAGGATCTCATGGATGATTTGATCCGCGAGAAGTTCGAGCCTTACATCACGTCCGTGGGAGGTAGTGGATTAGGTATTCTGTCACCATATCCCGAGCAGCAAAATCGAGATACCGTCCCGTCCAGCTCAAGGACGTACGAGCATGTTCCAACTTTTGAGCAAGTCACGCCACCTGAGACACCTGTGCCCGAAAGTCAAGAACATCTGAGTGTCAGTTCCTCAGGAGGGGAAAACACACTTCGGGTACCCTTTGAGACCATACCGATTGATGGGCTAGCAGAATGGGCTAATGGTCAAGGGCAGTGGTTGTATGTGTAAAAACTCTTAGTCAAAGCCATTTCCCCTTTGTGTATTAAATGTTGACTCGCGTTTTCTCCGATATCTCACACCTCATGTACCCTCTTGTTTGCTTGTATGGGCATTATGTATGTATAAATTTCTCTGACAATGACGCGAGTATTCGATACCTCTATATCTTAGTGCTACATTTGTAGTACCCTGGGTGTGTAAATTTGGAAATAAGTCCGGTGCTTTGCAGGCAGGTCCAATGTATTTCGACTCGGCTGGTGTCATTGATATGGCTCAGAACCCGAGAGAGGAGAGAGAGGCTGATAACATTTTTGCGCCTTCTGGACGTAGACCAATGCAACGATCTCCATCATGAGTCGAATACTTATACTTTTGAGGTTCTTCAGCTGCCTTTTTGCCTAGAAGTAATCTGGGTCATTTTGATGAGGCTCCTAGTGCCACACACTTGTGCTTGTCAGTCATAGAACTATTCATCTATTGAGGCATGACCAGGAGAAAATCAGGACTAAAATCTCTTGTCCCCTACTTTTGACTAAGATAACTGATCTTCAAACCCTCCTTTTTTCGAAAAGGGCATGGGTCGTCCCAATTTTATCCTCGAGCCTCCTTGTGAACCTTCGACACCAAGTCCTCTAACCTAATTGAGTATCCCAGATATGCAAGTATACTCGCTGACCGCGATGGCCGACTTGGTGTCTCAATGAGTTCTGATCCGTGACCCGATGGAAGCTTCTATGTATCTCTCTCTCACTCATCTGCAGGTGGCAAGCTTCGCTACACACATACACATACAGACACAGTTGGAAATTGAGACCCCAACTAGAGAAAAGAATCACGGATTGAAACTCGAGTCCATGATCTCAAAGCTCTCTTCGTGTGTATGTGAGTACGAGAGTGTGGGTGCTTGGATCGCCCCCATCGCGGATCTCTCTCTCTCTAGCTGTCAATGACTGATGACAAGGAGATCCTGTCATCTAAATAGTTGGATTCCTCTCCTTCCTCATCTCTCAGGTGGAATTCTCAGGCACGCCAAATGCTGAGAGGGAGGGAGGGGACTTGAAGAGGTTATTGATGACGGATGGATTGTAAGGTTATTTCTTGATAATGACCCACTTGAGCGGACGTCTAGTGGAAATCTGCATACGAACCCTTGGCGCAATTGGCAAAAAAATGCTATATGGAGTGTATGACTCTCTTGGTTGATAATGTATAATGGTGTAATTCGTTGGTCTGCTTTTTACCGATCTAACGATCTCAGGAACTCGTATTGAGGAAAGAGCCTTCGCCATCTCCGTGATCCCCTTACCTTTTCATATTCCAAGCAGAAAAATGGGATGACTCTCGATGCTTATTCCTACTAGTCGACCTGTCAGCATCTGAGCCTCTGCGGGTAGAATTGACCTGCACGATCCATATGTGTCAGAACATGCTCTTGGTACTTTCACGGTTGGTGTCATAATCACACACACACATAATTTCATATCTCAAGACTTTTCAGTTTGTAATTTAAAAAAAGCTTATCACATCCCACCCTAGGTGAACGAGGTAATAAAATCAGAATGTCATATTTTTTTTACAATGGGGGAAAATCGTCTTTGAATAGAAAATGAACAATGACACGTGTTCCCAAACATAATTATGTATGTAAAAAAACGTAGGTTAAATAGTATCACTACATAATCTTAACGAGAGGATGTTGTGCAGTGCCTAAACTGGTAAAGCTGGATAGATCATGGAAAGACCAAAAGTAGAAAAGACAGGGTGGGGGTGGGGGATGCGAGAGAGAGAGAGAGAGAGAAATCATTCAATATGCTACATCATAAGTAATACTCGACCTTGAAGACCCGATCGAAAACACACAGCAAATCCATTGACTCATTCATAATCCGAGTCCGATTCCACTTCCTCGGGCACCTCGCTGGGTCTTAGGGTTAGAGTCAAAGTTCGCTTGACTTCATCGTGTTCATGGCCAAAGTAGCGAGGAGACTCAAAGCTCCACCTGAGAGAGAAGAAAGAAGGAGAATAATCTTCAGTCCATACCTCCTTGAGAAAGGTGATGTTTTAAAAACGTACTCTAGATTGCCAATGATCCAACTACCTGCCGCTTCAATGAACAGTGAAGCATCACCACCCACAGTCGCACGCAGTTCGTCTCGTGCAGATAGATAACGATTCATGAGTTCCCGACAGTAGGCTCCGACGTAATCGCAAGCCTCCTGAAGATTGATTTGACGGTCCTTCATCAAGACCGTAACGATGTTATTACCGGTATGGCCTTTCGACTGTTCTATGTTGTAGGAATAGACATCCTGAGGGGGGGTATATGTTAACATCATGTTTGGTTTTGAGTTCAATGATTCCCAAAAGCTCACATTGGCCCAGCAGACATGGTCGCATGCTGCCCAATATGCCTTCATAAAGACGGGGTTCTCATACACGTCCTCAGGAAGATCTATTCCAAGGATGTATTCATTGAGAGCAAGGCACAAGAGAACGGCACTGTTGTTCCGGCGAAGTGGGATATACTCTTGCATTGAGAGGACCTCTCCTGCCTCTCTCAGTTCTGCTTCCCTGGTCACACAGCGCGTATATTCACCACAGAGCTTTACGAAGCGGTGGAGATTATTGGGCCCTGCCAATTGAACGAAACGTGCGCGAAAGCTATACATTTCGTTAGTGCCATTCAAACTATAGTGCGAAACTATCAAAAATGGACTTACTCTCTTGTAATCTTGGCAACGACAGAATCGTCATCAGAGTCAGGGTTCTTCATGGCTTCAACGAAGCTGAGGCAAGTATAGCTTGCATCCTTGCCATTCTGGTCGTCACTGATCTCATCCACCACAAACAACACATTAACCTATAGTTGGGCGACCGAAAAAAAGACAATGAGAACACCACCCTACAATTCGACGGTCAACTTGTGCCAAGACTCACAAAGTCGCACGTTGTTCTGAACTGCTCATATCCGGCAAAGCAGTATACATGAGAGCACAAAAGCTCATTAAGGCCCTGTATAAAATCCACACGTTTTCGGTTCTTGAAAATATGGAAGGAATTTATCCAAGCACGAGACTCTGCCGCTGCTGCTCTGTAATGAGGGTTGGTGGAGTCTTTCAGAGGAACGTCCGCATGAAGATCAGGAATACGAAATTGTTGGAGGTGAGGCATGTTGTTAGGAAGAGAGACAGAGAGAGATATCAAAAAAGCAAAAGATGGATGCTGAGATAGCAAAGGAAACGATCCGAGTTCTTATATCTTGACCCCAGACCGCTCGAATAAGTCACTCCAACAGCCATGCCGATATGATTGGAAGCGGACCTGGTACTCAGATTCGATGCGCAAAAGAGAATGAGTTGTAGCGTGATGATAACAAAGTGCCAGATCTAGAGATGTGTATACTGTTCGAAATGAACGGATTACCCAAACCATACATTTGCAAGGTCTTGAAAATGGTAGTCTCGTGTCAATACTCAGGGAAAATCTGAGATGGATCTCAAATCGAGAGTCGCACCGGCAGTTGAAGGGAATGAGTGAAAGAGAGGGGGGGCGTTCGTTGGTTGGATGGTTGGTTGGTTGATTGGGGAACCAAGCAGTGGGTTCACGGTGGGAATCAAAAAAAGACTTGGTATAAACGCGCCTAAAAGCGGCACTCATGTGCAATGACGCAGAACTGCAAGTATCCGGATAAATCCCAAGGCAGTTGATTTCCCATCCATTGTGTTTTGGTATACCTCCGAGCTTCCGGAACGCTGAGGGTTTAATTCTGTTCGGAGAGTCCACTTTAAGGAAATAGAGCTGCTACAAAAAAAATAAAAAGAGCATGTGTTGGCCTTTCACAAAAAACTGGATCTCGATCTTCTTTAGAGCTTGGCTCCACTCGTTCCAAGTTGGTCGAGATTGGGAAGGTCGATCGAAATCTAATCATCCTATACTGTGACACTTGAACATGCCCTCCCTCCCACTTCCCTTCCCTTCCCTGTTGGGTGAGGAGATAGAAAGAACTAGACTTACTGGTTTTGAACATGGCTTGTGCAAGCAGCGAAGCAAATTAAAAAAATAATTCGATATTGGCGGTGATAATGCAGCCCATCTATCCCGGGGTAGTCGGCGGTAGCATCATTATGTTCCGTAAATAAATTGAAGACCTATTTTGAACCGATTTTTTCTTCTCCTGATCATGGCGTGAACTCATATGGGGAAGGCAACATTTTTCTTTTTTTATCTTGATCTTCGAAAGAGAGAGAGCCTCGAGGGCGTCATATACATTGTCGTCCTGCATTAGGGGGGGAAGAGTCATCGGAATTAACCACAATCACAGCTTAGCAATTACATACTAGCTTCTTGCTGGTGAAATAATATGCGCAGTCAGTACGGTGCGATAGTTTATTCGATATATACGACTGAATCTGGCAGAACTTTCTTGTAACGACTCCGCGGTCATGCTGGGGTACTTTTTTTGTGTGAAACCCACATACACTCGCCGCAAAGCCATCTGCATCTGTCAAAACGCTTGAGTCAAGAGCTACAACCAAAGATCCTTTTTTTTTGACTCCCACACACTGCCTTCATTAGTTCCATTCTCGTTTGGACATGAGAACCCGTAGCGAAATCCGGTGACGTTGATCCATTTCAAGAGAAGAAGAAATCAAAACAAACGAAGGGAGAAACGTACATTCAATTCAAAAGCAATTTTGGAGCCACATTCTCTCTCTCTTCCTTCATCGGTCGGTCTACTCGGTACCTTGTTTGAAAACTCATCTCCACATTTCCAAGACGTTAGGTTTGGAGTATTTCTGGACTGAATAATGATCTATGTCATCAATGCTCGGTAGTCCACTAAGCGACTTTGTTTATTTTCGAGTCGGTTTTTGTACGCGTGATCAGCAATTTGATGATCGCTCCGAGAATCTCAAGACTCCGGTGTTCAACATGGCTTTTTATGATATTCTTTTTCAACAAAAGAGCAGTGCCGTGAGTCTCCGAGGTACCGCAAGTGGAATTCTTGAATGGGCTTATGTTCAGCATCCGGTGTACAAGGACTACGACAATGACGAAAGAACAGATCCTTAATTATGAAATTAAAAACCTAAGTTTGATAGCCAGACAAGACGCAGTCGCAGACCAATGTGGAGGCAAGTCAGCGCTGATTTGACAGCACCGGGGAAGGGAGGCGATGAGAATCGTAGGCTGCAATCGCAAATACCGCGGAGAACACACAGCTTAACGTCAAACAATCCAGTCAGCAATATGTATGCTATGAAGATTCTTACGTTGTTACACACACGTGCACACACACACAAGTCCTTTGAGAGCTGGACGTTGAGATTTTTTTCTCGTACCTGACTTACAAAAAACAAATGTGGTACAAATCTATCATTTTACGTCTTGTGCATGGTCCAAAAAGATCGTACACCAGAAAGGCCTTTTTTTCTTTCGTGATTCCCACTCTATCTATAAACCAGCGGCGTTATCTACACCCTAAGTGAGGCTTGACTGGCGTTCCATTGGCAGGTGATACATACAAAGACACAGTGGATAAACTTTCGGAAATAAGAGAGAACGAGAGGCTTGCCGGTGATCGAAGACTGATCCAATGAGAACAAAATCGTTTACGAGGTCATTCTTTGATAGACTTTATGTTGCCGTCATTGAGTCCTGAATTCTAAATAGTCGTTGCCCCTCACAGTCCTGATGGGGACAAATAGATGAACCGGAGGTAAATCAAACGTTGCACAAGGCCTATGTGTCTACTGGAAGAAGCCATCGACCCTATCACCATCGTGTATATACCTCAAGAGGGGCAAAGTAGATCTTGGTAAATAAGGGCCATTCACACCCCTTTCGAGATACAATAGTCGAGGCAGGAAATCATGATCGTTTGATGAAATGGCGTAGGTTCTTCCGATTCTCATGAGGTGCAATGAGCCAGGCAGGGGCTGGGTGATTCAGGCCCAGACTCAAGAGAACAGTTCTCATAAATGTGACCTTGCAAGGACTGACCAAGCACGAAAGTTATTGGGAAGATCCATGTTTGGAGCTAATGAGACGAAGAACGCTTAGCCATGGATGCCTCGGCCAATCTTGAACACTGGAGAGAGAAAAGTCTGAAGCTTGGGAATTTGAGTCTAAATGCAAAGTGTGCGTGTGTGGTATCCGAGGAATGGCAGTTGGTCTAATCATGTTTAGATTAATTACACAAGCAATTTGGTTGCAGACTAGGAAGGGAAAAAAAAGTTTACGGTAGTGGAGACGATGAGATGATCAGAAGCATATGCGATAGCTGGCGTATCGACCACTCGTTTCGCTTGGCCTTGTAATTTTGACGACCTGGCCTCGCCGCAAACCATAGTAGCGCGCCACTGGATCCGCTAACTGGATGCGCGGGAGCTGAGTCTCTTTGAGGCGGCTGAAGGGGGCAGCTATGTAAGGAAGGGGTGAGGGTGATGACAGGGAAAGGCTGACTATTTTTCAAGAAGAGTCTTCTTTTCGTCTGGTGTTAGAACCTCATGCCGGGGTACGAGAGTATGATGAACGATGTTGACGAGAAGATCAGCTTCGGAGAACTCTTCTAGTCGATACTGAGCAGACATGGCAACTATAACCTGTGAAGAGAATCATGATTCGCGTTTTTTGAGGTGGATCAGGAAGGCCGGTTATCTCACTTTGCGGGCTGAAGGGGTCATATTTCCTGGGAAGACTATGATGGCTCGTTGGATGGACTTGTCTTCGAGAATGACGAGAAGCCTGGGATGGATGAGGATGGCGATTGAGGGTCGCAGAAAAAGAGCTGACTTGCGCATTGTTTTTACACCTACGCTCTTTTCGTCTGTGAAGTAGACAAAGATCTGATCTGTTGAGTTGGTTCGTGAGGTGGAGTAGAAGCTGAGCTGGTTGCGGCTGGTGTGGAGTAAGAAAGTGTGGAGGAGAAGGCAGACGACTTACTCGAGAGTTCCGGTGTTGTTGGCGTAGAGATCGCGAAAGCGCTGGAGATCCATATGGATTTCCTCGTCTGAGACTGAGAAGCCCTGACATAGGCTGAGCAAAATTACTGTCTGAGAGAAAAGAACAGACTCGGTCTCGGACGAGCTCGTGGATTGTCCTGTTGACCTTCCACAGCTTTGCGGTCTCGTCGACGTCTCCCATCCTGGTCGCTTATTTGTCCACAATTATCCTTACAATTACCTTACAAATTCCTTGCCATTCAGACTCCGATACTTCCATGCACTCCGTCGCCCTCAACAACCACCTCATGGTACCCATCGTCCTCACACACCCCTTTCAGTAGACTTGACTCGTTTTCTAGCCCAGATACAAACCAGCCAAAATATTCAAGAATGCCGTAGACAATCCCGCCCAGCCCTCTCCCTCCATCCCACAGCGCTCAGCCAATCTCCCAAGGCACATCACAGGCATTACTTTCGACGATAGAGGCGATACAGTCGTAACAGCTGCAGAGGACGAGACCTTCCGTGTCTGGAACTGCAAAACCGGCAAGCAAGTTCAAATGTACCATCTCCCCCTCCTCTCCTTACTCATTTCCGCAGAGCCATAAAAACACTCTACTCTAGAAAATACGGCGTAGACCTCCCCCGGTTCACTCACAAGAACACCAACATCATCCATACTTCAACAAAGGAGGACGACTCCATTCGCTACCACTCCCTACACGACAACAAATACATATGCTACTTCAGAGGCCACAAGGGCCGAGTCATCTCACTCGATATTTCACCTATTGACGATGGCTTCATGTCTGCATCCATGGATAAGACCGTGAGGTTGTGGGACCTGCGTTCCCAGCTATGCCGAGGTCTTCTGACCCTCCCTGCTCCCCCCATTGTCGCATACGACGCCTCCGGTCTCGTCTTTGCAGTCGCCGTCAACTATTATTCTCGCATTCTTCTCTATGATCAGGCCAACTTCGATAAAGCACCCTTCCTTACTATCACACTCCAAGACCCTACCCTTGCACTCATCAGCTACCCCCCGCGGCCCATCTTCATTACCTCGCTTTCTTTCTCCTCAGACGGCAAGTATCTCCTCGTCGGCTGCTCAGGAGATGCACACTACATCGTGGACGCGTTTGAGGGACATCTCCTGGTCAAATTGGAGGGGCATGTTGGTCTTGAACGCAGAAGCATGACGTCGCCACCCAGTATCGAGCCGTCAAAGGGAAGCAGTGGCGAGGAGGTCGGGTGGACACCTGACAGTAAATACGTGATTGGCGGCAGCTTGGACGGGAGAATCCTGATCTGGGACGTCCAGAAACTGCCCCAGCGCACAGGGCCTGTGGATCTCAATGCACATCCCCTCAAATCACAGCCCATGGTCGCGTTGGATGGGCACCCTGGCCCTTCGAGATGCGTCGGGTTCAATCCGAGGTTCAATATGATGGTCACTGCCGGTGCTGAGTTGGTGCGTCGACTATCTACCCTTGTTTCCAGAAAATTCACGCGTCGTCACTGTCATAGGCGTTCTGGCTACCAGACACCAGCCAGGATCCAGAGGATATCGCCCGAGATTTATTGCGCAAGAAAGGAGGATAGTACTGTAAAATATATAATCATGTGAGCTATGGTCATGTGCGTGGAAATGTGGACGTGGCAACAACTTTTTACTTGCTTTTTTACTTCCATGCGTCTGAGCCATATTCTACCGGCAGCCTTATCGGTCGTGGCTGTTACAGGTATGAGTCATTTTATCGCTGTGCTCTTGAACTAACATCTTTGTTCAGCCCAGCTGACGCCTGAGCCCGATATTGTAGTAATCGCTTCCTTTCCGGAGACAAATCCCTTCAATCGTGCGTGTCTACTAATCCTCTGACACTTCGAATCCTGATTCGTCGGCTCCGTCTGTGTCACCTATGACGCAGAAATTGTGAATGGAGAGAAGAACACTCTGACAATCGCTGTGGAGAACAAATCCGACAAGAACGTGACGCTACGCGGCCTTGGCGGCTCTCTTCATAACCCGGAAACTGATGCATTGATCAAGAATGTACGCCGAGTTCAATATAATCGGGATGTATGATTCACCGTCTCGGCGTTTCAAACATCCAACTTGATAGCTTACGACATTGGACTATGGTCTTCCTCTTCTTGAGGGTGTCAAGCTCAATCTTCCATATGCATTCTATAGCGAGTACGTCGACTCCGAATTATCTATACTCGTCCACCATTAGTCATTGACCCCTGTATCAGGTTCAAGGTACTACTTGTTCCTCCGACTGATTGAGCGTTCGTTGAGCACATCCGATCAGGCTGGCGATGCTCGCTTGGAGTTATGGCTAGAGCACTCACTCGAGGTTCGTATGTGGATGTCCTATACAAAAACTCTTCTTGATCGGTCATCAGGATCAAACGTACCGTGTCAATGCTTTTGATTCAATTGTTGTTATCGTGGAGCCTGAGATATCCTGGTTAGACTGGAAAATGTGAGCGGCTTCGTTTTCCAGCAGCACTAATCGCAGGAATGTTGACTGCATTGGGCAAGGTGGTCTACTTATCTGGTTATTGCCAGTCTCTTGGGCGGTCTCTCTTACTTTGCCTTCATCACTTTTGTTCCTCAGCCAAAAAAACGTTCCAAGAAATTCTCTCCTATGGTCAGAGCTCCCGTCGGTTCTGTCACCGCTACTGGTGCTGGTGGATATCAGGAGGAGTGGATCCCCGAGCATCATCTCCGCAAGGGCAAAAAGACCAAGCAGGCCAATACCGTTTCTGGAACCAGCGCGGATGAACTCAACGATGGTCGAGCTGGCACCACCGAGGGCAAGAAGAAGAAAGGGCGCAAGTAGTTGTGATGTCAAGCGCGCCATGTCAAAAAAACATCATGTCTGGTTAGTTGTACTTAATCACGCTGTGGAAGTAATGATTACATTGGGATTTATTGAACATGTTCCATCTGCTTATATCTTAGCAAAATTGACTCCTTTAACAACAAAAACTGCTTACACAATATTCCGCCCTGATAGCATCAGATTTGCGAGTATTTGGCCTTGTTCGCTTGATCTGGTATTTCTTCTCGCTGTCCTCTCCTCCGCTCTTCCCTTCCTCATTATCCTCATATGGCTACAAATGCTGCCTCCAGAGTAAGTCCCACGCTCATCCGCGTTCGTCCATACTCTCCCCTCGTGTATCCTGTGTTCCCCGCTCCCATTCACTTTCTGCTGCTTCGTATATTCAAAAAATCTACAGGCTGCACAGGCTGCATTTTTACGAGAATACAAACTTGTTGTCGTTGGTGGTGGCGGTGAGCTCGTATACGCTTATAGCGGACTATAATGGTGTGGTTCTGATCATATATATATACACCCTACCAGGCGTTGGAAAGTCTGCATTGACCATCCAGTTCATCCAAAGTCATTTTGTCGACGAATACGACCCGACGATTGAAGGTGAATAAATTTTAAATAAACCTTGCGTCTCACAGAACTGACATTCTTCTTTCCAAAAAAAGACTCGTATCGAAAGCAATGTGTTATTGATGATGAAGTTGCTCTTCTCGATGTCCTGGATACTGCTGGTCAGGAAGAGTATGGGTATGTCATGTTCCCCCCTCTCTCTCTCGCCCCTGGTCCATCTATTTTTTGCTGTTTGACCCTTTTTGCCTCGTGTATCACTGAGTTGTTTCATGGGGCTAGGTTGCTAACCTTTTCCCTGTCACTTTCTCCCATCATGATTGATTCAGGGGCTTATGATTGACGGGAACTCATGATTGACCTTGTTTTATTTTTGTTCTATTTTAGCGCCATGCGGGAACAGTACATGCGCACAGGAGAGGGCTTCCTCCTTGTCTACAGTATCACCTCACGTAACTCGTTTGAAGAAATCAGCTTGTTTCATCAACAGATCCTTCGCGTCAAAGACCAAGACACATTCCCTGTCATTGTCGTCGCAAATAAATGTGATCTGGAGTACGAACGCCAAGTTGGCATGAATGGTACGTCAGAACAAAAATTGATTTTCTCAATAAATCTTTTTTTTAAAAAATTTTGGTAGAGGGTCGCGATCTCGCCAGACACTTTGGTTGCAAATTTATTGAGACTTCGGCTAAGCAACGGATCAATGTCGATGAAGCTTTTACCAACCTTGTCCGTGAAATCCGAAAATACAACAAGGTTTGCAAGGAGTTCCTTTTTTGTCATAAGATTCGATTAACTGAAGGTTCGAATTTCTCGCAGGATCAACAAACAGGACGACCCCTTCATGGCGGAGGAGGTGTCTCCGGGGGCTTCGGAGGAAAGGATCATGATGATGATGGCGGTGCAGGATGCTGCGGTGGTTGTGTAACCACTTAGGTTGTCCCTTGCGGCGTCTCTCTCACTTAATCCTATGCAATTTCTATATCTACCATGAACCTCCCCCTCTCTCTCTTCATCATCCATGAACACCTTTGCTTTATTTGGATTCTTTTCATTAAATCCCGATGAGGGAAATCAACCAATTAAACTTTTCAGACTTTAGTGTGTATAATAGTGCTGCTACCATCTTTTCACACCGCAGTTCCATGCCACTTTGTCCGGCCATCTTGAAAGAATTACATTTTTATTCCAGGAAGGCAACAATCAACAGGTTACAGGTTACAGGTCAAGTTTGAGTCGACTTCCCATCACATGTAAAAGATTCGATATGTTCTTCGTTTGTGATACCAATGGAGTCTATCCCGAGTTCGTATCTCCCAGCCACACCACTCATACCACACAACAACGAGATCCCCACGCTCCGTATCCTTTCTTTGTCTATTTCTATCTGGTCTTCGTACAGCTCCCCCGAATTTGTGCGCACAAAGCTTGTAAAAGGAATCTGATTAAAAAGGGAAGGAAGCGAAGAAGTGAATAGGAGAGTAGGTGAAAAAGCGTTTAAACCCACGTAAATATCCTCCCATCCACCGTCACGACGTTTAAAGAACAATCGATGTTGCCAAAGGTCCGTTTCAAAAGATCCGTCTGTCTGTATATTGCAAAAGTAGGCATTGTGCGTAGCTGAATCACCTCCGAGTCGAAGTCGAAGAGTGAGAAACTGGTGTTGGGAAACGTCTTCTGTCATTTCTCCAAAGAGTGTGGGTCGCTTCTATGGAGAATGAAAGCCCATCCGTGTAAAGTAGAAAGATGAATCGATAAACGGTCAACAATTTTTTGTTTCGTGTTTCGTTCGTGCGTGTGTGTAAGAGAAAGAAAGAAAGAAGGGATGGAGAAAAAAACGTACCTTGTTTCGAAAACCGGCATAACCACCTCTGACTTTTGTTTCCAACCCTGCTTTGACACCTAGCCGCATGTCCCCCCAGAATACCCCTGTACCTCCTCGTCCTCCTCCTATCATCATGGATATATCCTCTTTTTCGTTTTGGTGTCGTTCTAAATGGACTGTTGACGTTCCACCGATATCGGCATCACAGCCAGTAGCAAATTGATCAATGTCGTCTTGCGAGTTGAATGTGAACAACGTTCGTGGTGCACGAGAGGGTAGATCTGCGCCTTTCATGAGGACCACTGATGAGGAACGCAAGTTCCTAATATTATTATTTTGTGCCATTGGGTAGTGGTTAGCGCGGATGAGGTTGCTTACTACGTTTTGTGCTCTCTTTAAACACTTGGGCAGATCTACTCAGATATTGAGATAAGAGAGACATCTCTTGAGTTTCTCTATTCAGTTTTTCTTCAGTTGGTTTGTGACTTAGAAGAAACAAGTTGGGCACCTGACGTCATTATATGAAATGGCACAAACATGCACAATCATTTGTCTGATGAAGTGACTGTGATGATTTATGTGTGTACCTCCCCCCCTTCCAACAGGCGATTGAAATCATAGGAGTAGGACAAGATGGGTGAGAAGGGTGGAAAATGTACGATAAAATTCCCGGTCAAATGTGCCCAAGTGCCCCGTCCACCTTTGACTTTAGCCTGACCACCGAGGTAGACATTTCAAAAAAACAAAAAACAAAAAAAGTCAGAAATTTCACACGCTCTGAATCACAGTGAATCGTAATTTCACTACTCAATTCATATGAATACCCAATCCGCCCCCCGTTTGCGGCAACAAAACACCTGCAATGGCTTCAACAAGGGTCTTTCCGGTTGGGTATCTTCTCCTACATACTCCAGCGCGAAATTGTGCGCCTCGGGCACGTATGTTCAGAGTAGAGGGACATTATCTATACAACTCCTGAGCTCTGGCCCCAATTTACCTTGATCGTGGAGAGTTTTGGTTCAAATTTTAGGCTTGCAACTGCTCTCACTCTACGCAAAAAATTCCGGCAACTCACCTTTCAATCTCAGAGGGTACTTTATATGTTTTGATCTTCTGTCCATGGAAGCATTGAATGGAGTATTTCAATGTGCACCCACGGTTCATATGCTCACTCTAAATGGTGTCTGTTGACCAAACTTGGTTGTCCTCGTCTCCCCTGGTTGTCTTTGATCGAGAATCTGATATTATCGAGCAATGATTTCATTTCTTATCCGTGGTTCAAGCCAAGGATTTTATCGAACGGTTTCATCCATTTCCGAAAGCTCGAACTGGGAGGATTTGAGTATCTTAAAGACGTTCAATTACCTTGGGAGCGGATCACCTCATGGAAACTCACCCATTGACCAACTGATCTTTGCACGTCCTTGCTCGTCAAGTGTCCCAATCTTGTCGAGTTTCATGCCCAGCCAAGACATCATTACTCAGCTCTCTGATTACACACCCAAGTTGGAGCATTTGTCATGGGGATTCTATACATCGATGTACATGGTCTTATCCCATCAGCTTCGATACCCTTCTCTTCATACCTTCCATTAGCATAGTCCAGACAAAATTTTCCTCCAACTCTTTCCCAGTTTCACCTCTTCGGCGTCTGGCTGTGGTCAACCGAATACCACTCCGAATATCACTGTACTCAATGAGAGTGATAAGCAATCAAGATCGATCACCCAGCGCCGATGTCATCAATTATTGGTAAGATAGACATGATAGAACTAGAGAAGCGAATGCTGAACTGAGCAACAACTGTATGTAAAAATATTTGACCCAGTATGACAGATAGGATCGTGTTCAACCATGGTGCCAGCCATGACAATATGTTGATAGGCTGCGGAATGGTTGCAACCATGCTGAGATCGCTATATATGCCAACCATCCGACATCAGATAGAAGCAAGGGGATCAGAGGGGGTCTCCTGTAAAGCTGTAAAGAGCGACAATTACTTCTTTGCAAAATACTTATCAAGCCCTTGAGACACCTTCCGACGCTTCTTCGATGGACCAGGCTTAAATCCGGTTTCCTTCAATGTCACTTTGACCGGCGGACTAGGTCCCTCAGACTCTTTCATGACATCTTCCGCGAAGTGAAAATCCTGGTGTTCAAGTCGGATGCTTGATAATGCCCGTTGTTGGACATCATAACCGGCATTCTCCAAGTTTGTCGGAATGTTCAGAGTCTTTTTACAACGGGAACATGAGTAAGATAAATCATAGTCACTTGATTGATGTTCAGTCTGGTGTGTATCGGACACTGCATCGTCTTGGTCATTGCCTATGATCGTCTTAGAGTATGAATCAAACGTCAGATCTGCTATGCTCTCGAGATGCTCATCTCGAGGTCGCTTCTTGGGAGAATTCCCTGATATTTGTTTGAGGAAACCTTCAATGCTCTTCTGTCCTTGTTCTGCCACATCAATTCCAGTGAAGGACAGGGATATATGTCCGACATGCACTGTCGCGTTTGTCCCGACAAGTTCTTTCCACAACTTGTCACCCGCATTGGCGATTATGTCGACTGTGGCTTTGCGGACAAATGGGAAAGGAGCCTGTTTTGAGCGCCCATTCTCGTATCCTGTCCCATTCTCATATCCTGTCACGACTGTCAGCGTCTCTTTCCCCAAGAGGAATGAATGATTTTACCCTTCCTTGCGTAGAGAACAATTGTTTTCGGCCATAAATTGGGATTTGCTTGGCGGGCATCACTCAGACGAAGAGCCAATTCTGCGGCAAGAACACGAATCCAATGATGACCTTCGGCTGAACTCTTGATGGGTTTGGGTAAGTTTTTTGCCGCCGACATACTTTTGTTGACTGCCGACTTCTCTTTCACTGTGTCAGATGATCAGTGCATCGGCAGACAAGGGAAAGACTGGATGATTTACCTTCACTTCTATCGATACCCCTAGCTGGGAGTGAGCAACAAGTCAAGTGAACGCGTAGAAAATATTGATATACCGAAGAACTTCATAGATCCAAATGGCACCCTCTCCGAATTTGTGTTGCATCTCCTCTATGTCGATCAATCACTCGCTAGCGATCTAACATTTTGACAACTCACCAAGCGAAATCGTTCTTATAAAAAGCGAGTTTTGGTAAGCATGGCCAGTGCTTTGATTGGGAGCTTACAAGAGATCCCCAACGACTGAAACTTCATACTCCTTTGCAAGCGCAGAGCCGAGCTTTCCGCCGAGGAAGCGAATCTGTTAAGGTGAGGCGATTTTGACATGAACGCTGTGCTCGGGCAAAACACACTTTCTGAAATGGTAAGGGCCGCATATAAGAGGGTATGGCTTTGTTTCTCAAGATGCTCTTGAATTCAACCAAGAATTGAGCTCTCATTCCTGAAGTGATATCATGATATGTGTTCACCTGACTGTTTGGCTTCTTGTATGACGCTACTAGCTGCGCGACTGACATTTGAGTTCATTAACTTCGTGGTTATCGGATGAAAAGTGCACCTTTGCTAGGAATTTATTTCTTGCGATGCCCTATAACATACATCCCCTTATTCTGGATCAACCTTGAAAGGTATATGAAAGCTCACTGCCGAAGTCGTATATCCCATCTCTCTTACTTTCTCTCTTGCTCGATCCATCAGCTCAGCGGCAATCGATAGCGCCACGTCATGCCAAGTAGTTGTATATTGTTCATCCTCGCCTGGATGTCCTCCCAGATCACCTGTCAGGTCTTTTGGTAGCGTATTCTTGGCGTCTAGATTTTCCGTTGTACCTGTCGCTTCATGATTCCCTACTTGTTCAACTTGCGTTTCACCGTCATACCCCCCTCTTTTCTCAGCTTCTTCACCATTCTTCCTCCTCTGACCTGCCTCTATATCCACTACCTCGGATGGTGCTGCAGTCAATGGTATGAGATGACCCACTGCAAGGTTGGACCACTTTAATCGGGGAGGAGTGGGTAAGGGAGTGTCTATACCATCTTGAGCATCTTGTGGGACTTTGGCAAGGTAAGGAAACCTCTGGAGTAAAACCTCCTTAACTGCCTTTGTGTAATCGAAGAACGCTTCGTCAATAGATGCCTTTTCTAGCACAGCCAAGATGGTCAATGAGCAGTTTGCCGCCAGAAACCGATTCTTACCAATTTCGACCGAAGAAGGTAAGCTTTCCCTGAATTTTGTTGCAATCTTGATGCTCTCCCTCCTATAGTAATCCAACGAAACTTTGTGTGTCTTCGTATCCACGTTATCCCAGTACCCTGGTTGACCATCTCCCTCTTTGTACGTCGCAACATGCACAACCTTGAGATGCGGGCATTTATGCAACGCGTCCTTCACTTTGATCATCCGCGTGATGCCATACTGCCTCGCAGAATAATTCACGGCAATTAACGAGTCCCATTGTAACACCACCAATGGGACATCCTTATCAACGTTCAAACGAACCATTTCGCAAGCAGCATAGAATGCATCGCTATCGCAAAGTGCAATGACTCGTAGCGGGTCCTTTACACCCAGGTTGTTGGAGAGAACATGTCGATAGGTGATTGTAGGTTCGAGGTCAGTGAACTCTGAGTCGACGAGGGAAGTGGGCATTTCTCTAGTTTTTCCGTTCCATGGGTTGGGTCTTGTAGAAGTCTTGATCATTTTTTCTAAACTGAATGATATAGAGAATATTAACAGATCATGGTGCACAAGTTAAAGCCTGTAATCGGATTCAGGAACAAACAGGTTTGAGGTTCCGTGTGAAATCTGAGATTTGAAGCATTGTCTTTTTTGAAAAAAAACATTGATTTGTTATACGGTGCTCAATCGCAGTCCGTGGTTGGTACAATGTACACTACTGAAATAACAGATTTTGATGGGACAACTCAAGGCACTCGCGTGACGAGGACATAAGATGGGTGTTCTTTTCTTTGCATTTGGCTTGAAGATGCAATGTTAACTATTATAGACGCTCATCTTACTGCTTTAATATATCTCGGATCCCTGCGCCATTCTGTATGTTCCCTCAGCCAGTAACCCAGTGATTTCCAGATGGAATTACTTACAATCAAAGAAGACGTCACGTATCTTAAGTCTTCAGTTAGGAGCTACTTTCCTTTCAGAGCTTGGCCATAAACGTACCACCGGGACATGATGCAGAATAGCCGGAACGAATAGGATAAAATTTTTAGTGATAGATGTAACAGGAGGAAGATACTTATGTGGGAAACATATGGGCTTTCAAACGTGCAGGGGTATTCTTGATATTTTGAATCAGGTCAAGCTCTTCTTTTCCCACCAGTTGCAGATCATGGGCTACTCCTGACCTTTTCAACCGAGCTGACTCGTCATCATAAGACTTGCCATGCTTCATTGGGGGTACGGGTTGATTGAGTCGCGTTGGCTCGGATATTATGCATTTTGACCAAGGCTAAGGTTGCTAAATAGATCTTTAATTGATTCGATCAGTGCTGATCATACCGGAGCTCGTAGGCCTCAACTGCCGGACTACAAAGGTTTTGGTGAGACGCAGTACTCTGATAGTCATTTGACGAGGCTACTAATGATACAGCTCAATTCATAATACTTAATACCAGGCTCAAGAGGCTATCTTCTGCAAAGAACTAGACGTGCTGATATCAATACTCAAGAGACTCTGCCCAAGGCAGATCAGCACAAATTTCTTGAGCCAGAAATGATATCTCTTACCATATCAGCTTTGATATCGCTGGGCGAAGGCATGAGGTCGAGTCTGAAGAGTTCAGCAGCCTTCGAGACAATAGGATCATTTTGCATCGAGGAGACGCCAACAATACGATCGTCTTGGACATAGTATGCGATAAACTAAGATCATACATAGATTAACACTATCTCATAAAAAGAGTTTCATACCTTCGACTGGCTAGGATCACCCTTTACAATGACCTCGTCGTACTTATGACTGATACCACAGTAACGAAGTTGTGCACTCACTACAGACCACATGAGTTTCCGATTGTTAAATCAAATGATCAACGTACGGGCACTCCAGAAGATAGGGACCTTGTTAAAGGGTTGCGAAATGCCGGCAATATTTTTTCCGGCAACACGCCCCTGATTTCCGGCGACCTACAAGATACAAATCATGAGATTGGAACCACACAAGCATCGATAGATAGATGGAGAGCCAAAAGCTACTTGCATTCCAATGTTCGATTCGGACCTCAGATCCATGAAGCTGAGGGTAAATGGCAATGTCACCTGAACAAAGTTAAGCCTACGAGCAGGATAACTGTTCAACCACCCACCAATAGCGTAGACATCCTGTGTATCAGGTCCTGTCCTCACACGGAGGTACTCATCAACTCTCACCCCACCATCCTTTTCGATTTCGATCCCACTTCCTTGAAGGAAGTCAGTCGCCGGGGAAACGCCCATCCCCATTATCACCAAGTCAGCCGGTAGTGTTTCTTCATTGACAAGGACGCCGGAAGCGAGTTCTGGATCATCTTCGCTGATCACAATCTTCTCTACCTTGGTCTTCATGTGGAACTTGACGCCTTGATTTTCGAACCACTACATGATAGGACGATCGGCCTCAGGAAAAGATGGCAAATCAACTGCATATACCCACCTTCTTTAAGCCTGCACCAACCTCCTTACCAAGAACAATCTCGAATGGGACCTCTTCCATACCAATGACATCAATGGATGCAAGCTTCCTTTTGAGAAGTGCCACAACCAACTCCATACTTATGAAAGAACTGCCAATGAATACAGCCCGCTTGCCTTCTGTGGCAACTGAATGAAACCACTGTCAGGTTCAGGCAGTGAGAGAGGTGAACATAGCTAAATGTCACCAACCTGCGACAACATCCGTTGCATCTGTAATATCGCGGAATGTAAAGACATTTTCAATACCGGCACATTCAAATGGCAATCTGCGAGGTACCCCGCCAGGTGCAAGAATGAGTTTCTCATAAGAAAGAGTGTCATCGCCCTCAATAGTAACCGTCTTATTCTTCAGATCCACAGATGTAACTTCCTATGAAAACGATTTAGAAAACTGGAATACAAGGGCGACGGTCGAAGACAGACAACTCCGAGACGAAGGGTGGTTCCATGCTTGATTCTGAGATCAGCCGGTGTTTGCAGCATAATTTCAGTAGGATCGATGATGAGGGCTTTGCTTATTTTTGTTCTATTTGAAATTAAGTGTGATAGTATTGGCAGCCAGAAATGCACCGCACCTATCAATTGGAGCATACGGTTCTTTAGATATGATAGTAATGGGCCCCTTGTAACCATGCTTAAGAGATTGAACACCATTGAGTCCCAGAATTACTACTTCAAAGATTCTGGTCAAGCATACCTCTCGTAAACTCATAACTACATAAAATGCACCACAGCCCCCGCCAACAATGATCACGCCTATTTTGAAGGAAGTATCCTCAGTCAAGATCCCAGGATTCCTCTTCATGTTCTGTTTGAGAGTATATCGCTCGTCAGCCGTTACATGAATCTTGCCGTCAACAACATTGGCTTTGAATGAATGTATCGCTGTCGGTGCTGGTACATCCTCTGTCCTAGATGTAAGAAGCGAAAGGATGTCAATGTCAGTTGTGGGATACATACCAATGTCTCCAGTACAGACATTGAAACAAGCTGAGAAATCAAATGAAGACCCAGGATATTGGGACTGTCGACGTACCTCCGTGCCAAGGGCTGCATGGACATGTTCAAAAGTGCACGCACCCTTAGTGAAGTCGGTACATACCAAACAACGCGACCGTCGGCAGTGAGGATGCCTTTAGACAACGGGGCACCATAGTGGGTGCACCAAGCACTTGTTGCATGAATTTTATCTCCAAGGCGAGACAAGAGAACCTTTCCAGACTCGAAATCGACCTCTTTTCTAAAGCATGCAAGCGCGGCTTTAGAGATCGTAGGTGCCCCATGATCAAGTTTGAACGCACAACTGTCCATCCCTCAGTTGGGACTCATCAAGGACAGCGATCGTCTTGACCGTTGTACTAAAAGGTTGCATTGAGGTGAGAGAGGGAGAAACACGAGTTGGAACAAAGATCGAAGAACGTAGTAATGTTCTTGATATCATACATCTCAAAGGGGTAGGCTCAGGTGACGTCTAATTAGTGGAACGAAACTCACTTGATGAACGCAACCAATCATATCCCTGACACTTGTCATGCCAGCTACCATTGCCATAGGTATCAATCACCTTTGTTGGAGAAATACCCTCAAACCTCTGGTGCTTAGTCTCCTTACCCTATCCGATGCTCTATCCGATGCTTAGTTCCTGGATATTGATCGTTGTACTGATGGAAAAAATGAATCACAGCTCAGCTCTGTGAACCATCTTGAGATGGCCGGGAAAAATAAGACCAAAAGAATAACCTTCTCTCTTTTTAGGCTGATCGAATTTCTTTTCATAAGGTCAATACATTGACACTACATGTCGAAAATGAGCTGGGCTGTCAACAGATTGGATAGACATCTGTTTGTATTGTTTTCGTCCCGGGTCCATTTCCAACCATATTGTCACTCCAGCTAGCCTGGGATTCAAATTGTAAATCATTCTCATTAGAAATCTTTTTCAACTCTGTCCAGGAGCGCTGGGCACTCGAAAATATGAATATTCAAGATTTGTCAACGGAAAACTCGGTTATTGCAGGACTTTCGCACGCCTCGATAAAAATTGTTCGGCCGAAACAAATAGTAGAAAAAAACTTGCATTCCAACTTTTTCTCTCTGACTACATGGCTTCCTTCGTTGTCCGCTCTACCTCTCAGGTCATCCGTGCATCACGCCGTTCCTCTGGTCTTGTTGCAAAGGCCGCCCTTAAACCTGCACAGACCGCCTCTTATTCTCTACTTGCAAGGGCTGCCGCTGCAAAGGTTGCACAGGCTCCTGTTGTCCATGTTCGTGACCGATTGATCCAAGCAACTGCCTTCATTGACTCACGGTCGTGCAGAGTATCCGTGGCGTTAAGACTCTCGATTTTGCCGGTGTTAAGGAGACCGTCTACGAGCGTAGTGACTGGCCTTTGGCAAAGTTGCAGGACTATTTCAAGAATGACACCCTTGCCCTCATTGGTTATGGATCACAAGGCCACGGACAAGGCTTGAACGCTCGTGACAATGGTCTAAACGTGATTGTTGGTGTCCGTGAGAATGGTGAGAGTTGGAAACAAGCTATCGAGGATGGCTGGGTATGCAAATTTCTTTTTATTTTATTTTATGAAAGACATCGGTTGTAATAAATTTCAGGTTCCCGGAGAAACTCTGTTCCCTATTGAAGAAGCTATCAAGAAGGGAACAATTATTATGAACTTGCTCTCTGATGCCGCGCAGTCCCAGACATGGCCTAAACTTGCTCCCCTCATCACCTCTGACAAAACCCTCTACTTCTCTCATGGTTTCTCTATCGTCTACAAGGAGGACACCAAAGTCATTCCTCCTAAAGATGTTGATGTAATCCTGGTGGCTCCCAAGGGTTCCGGTCGCACTGTCCGCACTCTTTTCAAGGAGGGTCGTGGCATCAACTCTTCCATCGCCGTATGGCAGGATGTCACTGGTAAGGCCAAGGAGAAAGCCACTGCCCTTGGTGTTGCCGTTGGGTCTGGTTACATGTATGAGACCACTTTCGAGAAGGAGGTTTACTCTGATCTTTATGGTGAGCGTGGTGTGGTAAGTTGCTCTTCATATGTTCTTTGCTTTTCGAATATTTATTGATGATATCTTGTGGGATTAGCTCATGGGTGGTATTCGTACGTGTTGTTTCTCAAATGATGAGCGAAGCAAGATGTCTGACTTCGTGTTTAGAGGGTCTCTTTTTGGCTCAATACAAGATCCTCCGTCAGAATGGTCATACTCCGTCAGAAGCCTTCAACGAGACTGTCGAAGAGGCTACACAATCACTTTATCCTTTGATCGGTCAGAAGGGGTAAGTGAAATAATGATTTTGAGTAATCCATCTTATGTGATATACTATAGCATGGACTACATGTACAACGCCTGTTCAACAACTGCTCGTCGTGGTGCTCTTGATTGGGCACCTATATTCGAAAAGGCTAATCTTCCCATCTTTGAAAAACTTTACGAGAGCGTGAAAAACGGCACTGAAACTCGCAAAGCCCTCGAATACAATAGCCGTCCCACCTACCGCCAGGATCTTGCTAAGGAATTGGCCGAAATTGATGATCAGGAGATCTGGCGTGCAGGTAAATGATAAATCAAAAGTCAATAGTTTTTTCCAGCCAGTACTGACAATGAAATCAGGCAAGGTCGTTCGTTCGTTGCGACCTGATTACAAGTCCGATTCCGAGTAGAAAAATTATATCATGGACATGGGTTATTAAAAACATCTTTGTGGATTGTAGTTCGATGCTGGAATTTGTTGTGATCTTCTGTGTGTATATACCTTTTGTTCATCTCATCTTCCTGCTTAATCTCAGCCTTGCGTTGATTCGTGATGTTTGAGAGCGAATGAGCGAAAGAGATGGACCGTAAATAAGTGGTCTGCAGCTACTTGTTCATCACTTTCTGAATGTTTGACCAGCTAGCGCCATTGTGGCTTTGGACAAGTCTCTTTTTCACGATTCTCTCATTCTCTTGAGGACCCAAGGGTCATGTCCACTCCCGTGTTGTTGTCCTCCTTTGGTGACTCAGACTATATCAAGAGAAATGCAACTCAATCCCTCGCAGACATGCATTTGGAGTTAGAGTGACTAGCAGTATAGCTACATGTTGCCTGCCGACAAGATAAGGCGACAGGATTTGTTAGCTAGATGAGCATTCTTAATTATCAGTAGGATCTGCAGCCGACGCGATGAGCCAAGTCCCACATCTCGTCCTAATCCATCTGGGAACAACTATCAAATGAAAATCTCCCAGACTTGAGGAATATTTATACATATGACTACTACGTAATCGTTTACTACCGATCTCTGAGGAATCTCTCAATGCCGAAGTATCACTATTCAAGTAACCATATGGGTCTCACTCTGTTTTCTCTGAAGTTCCGTCTCCGTAGAACTCACCCCAAACCAACTTGTCTATTCTCTCCTTATCCTTACCCCCAGCCCGTTCGGTGGAGAGGGCTTTAAAAGGAAGAAACATCCCAACACGTTCCTGGTAGGCAGAATATGCAACTGGATATTTCTTCTTGGTGATGGCTTCGGTATACTTTGTAGAAAAGAAGAAGAGAAGGGACAGAGCCAACGCAGGAAGGAATAGCAGGACAACAGACCCGAAATAAACACAAAGGGCATCAAGTTGGAGCAGGGGGTCGGCAAGAACTTTCATAGATGGGAAAGAGGGTGGGTCCGGAGGGGAAAAAGCCAAGAGAGGAAAAAGGGTTAAGACCCACTGCGGATAATATCAATAAAGACCAAGACACGGTAGGAAAAGACAGAAATACCCAGAAACTCTGTTCACAGGCGAAGTTCGGGTGCCTAGAAAAACGCCACAACCCTTTAGTAACGAACCCACGCCGCATGTCAGAAGGCGACCAGTCAAGCTTTGACAAAGGCCATTGTTTCCTCTCCAAATAAGGAGGGACTGTCTTTATTCCATTGATATGGGCCAGATATGCATACTTGTAGGTTTGGAAAGCGAATTGTTGGTTGTCAGCAATGAATTCCAACGCGAGGATGCTGAGAGCGATGAAGGCAAGGATGTGATCAGAAGTGGAGAGATTGGTATGCGGTTGGAGCACGGAAGCAATGAAGACAGGGATGCCGAGGAGAAAAAGTATAATATTCTGGATAATGGCTATGAAAGTGAGGTTAAAGATATGGAAGAGCCAAGCCGGAATTTGAGAACGAAGCACAACCCAACGGTAATCTTCGTTTCGACTGTACATCAGAGTCAACGAGGGCCGACGAATTTTGATACAAATTCTCACAGACTGAAGAGACCACGCCTGTAGGTGTTGTAGGAGAGCCTGAACATCCAGACAGTCACAAGGGCAAGCATAAGAGCTGCACGTGGGCTGTGATCCTTCAGAACGGAATGCCCAAGAGATTTTGGGGCATATGGCGCAAGAAAAAAGGGTGGTTCGTTTGGCCAAAGGGGAAGAAGGGCGTAATAAGCTGCATAGATGGTTGGCAGAAATGTCCAGAGGCGATCTACTTGGGAGACATTGGATGTGATAATGGACATAACATAGCAGACGCTAGTCACAACAGCACAGAACTGAACAGGCCAGTCAAATGCCGGGGGTACATCTAGGAGGGTCATTATCTTCCTGACAAACAATCCACTTATTTATGGCTCCCGTTGTATTTATAAATATTTGGTTTTCGTCACTCTACTTCTGACTATGGTTCGCACTAATTCCACGACTTTGCTTGTCAGTGCCTTCTCCCCTTTCAGCTCTTTGGCCCTTACAGTGCCTTCGTCTACCCCCATTTCTGGTATTTATGACTGTCTTTGCGAGCGATATCCTTCACTCCCTCCTCACTTGGCTGACATCCTTACCATCTCAACTCATGCCGGGATAATCGCCGACCTCGACCAACCCCTTTCCTCCCTGCATACTGGCAATGAATCTCCTCTGGTAAATTTGCGCCTTACCCCTCAATTACTTGGGGGAAAGGGTGGTTTTGGAAGTCAGTTGAGGGCCGCTGGAGGTCGCATGAGCAGTCAGAAAACTAACAACAATGATTCATGCAGAGACCTAAATGGCAGACGACTTAGCACCATAAAAGAAGCCAAATCGTAAGCTTTCTGTGGTACTCATAATGGATCGAGGCTTACACTGCTGCAGTCTTGCTGAATACCTTGAATCGGAACCAGAGCGCCTACAAGCCAAGGCCGAAGCCCAGCGTGTTAAACTCAGAGATCTGGAGAAAAAACTTGGTATCGAACATCGAGAATCTAGGAAGGCAGGGGAAGTTTCTGTGGAAGTCCTCTCAGGAAATAAACGTCGGTTTGATGACACGGAATACTTGGAACAAAGTAGGGAATTGCTTGACGGTGTCAAAAGTGCAGTTTCAGTTGGACTTTTAAAGAAGAGGAAGAAGATAAAGACTTCTCCGTTGTCTGGTGTTAACAAGGAGAAGACTATATCAGAAGGGAAGGGAAAGGAGAAGGAAGTTCAGTCAGAACCAATGTTAGCTGCGCCTGTAATTGTTGAAGCTCCTCCTGTTTCTGCCATACCACTCGATGCAGTAGGTGCATAGGTATAATTTGTATTAAGGTGTATTCTACTCTCGTCATTATTGTGTTGCGCTCATCGCAGAGGGCTTTAGGTCCTGATTTTCGTCTAATAATGCCTTCATGTTTATCTCGAGTCTGTTATTCTTTGACTCCTTTCTACAAGCTACACTGAAGCCGTGACCAATGAGAGATATTTGATTGCATAAACATGTCGGGATGATTCTTCCTTGAAGTAGTACTACCATCACCTGGAAGAATAGCAATCCACAACACAAGAGATGAACTGATCACTGTTCAAAGACGAGCTTTCGCAGCGTCATCCTCGATGATTGAATTCAATACCCTGTGTTGCTTTCTAATGTCCTCGACAGTGCCACGGAACAGATCTGCCTGAGAACGATTGAGCTCCCGTCATGATCAATGGTGACTAATTGCATACCTTGATTAGGCCCCAGACCCCTGTCGAGGCGTTCACACTGATCTGATCAGCGAAGTCTTGAGCCTTTGCCAATACGACAGCGGTATTTCCAGTGACCAAGTGGTCTATGATGCCTGAAGAATGGGCCTCAGAAGGAACGAACCGATGTCCTTCTAGAGCAATCTTCCGTCGCAGTATGCCATTGTTGACCTTGGTGTTGAGAATGGCAGTGAAAGATAGGGGCCAAACGGCCCCGAAATGGATCTGAGCAAGGAATTGAGTGCATAGGCACCTTGACAAGGCCCGAGAACCTACTTCATTCATACAGAGCCACGCGTTACGCTTGCTCCCATCTGTCATGACCCGATAGTCGCATGCCAAGGAAAGCATAAAACCACCGGCAAAACAATGACCATTGATAGCAGTGACAGTGGGAACTACAAAAGAATTAGTATAATGAAAGGATGGATTGCTTCCAAAGCCCACTTGGAAAGAGCAGAAGGCGCGCTAGTAGAGGGTTAAAGGTTTCTAGCCCGAACAGTCAGCTGCTTATGGTTAAATATTGCAACCTGTTGTACCCGGAAAGAAATTCGGATCATTACGAACACTTTCGTAATCGAGACCTAAACGGATGGTAGTTGACCTCTAGTCATGGATAAAATTATTGTAGTTACCATTGCTGAAGAACTTGTCCTGATCGCGGCGTCCGACTATAATTAGTGCACCTCGACCGCCTTCTTTGTCGCCAGCATCCCAAGCCTTTCTCCACCGCTCGCGCCAATGTTTCTCGACAAGATCAAGGCTGGGACGCAAGCCCTTGTTAACAAGTGTCGCAGTCAGACGGCTGTCTTGGCCATTGTGAAGTTCAATGACCCAAAGATGTGGCTTAGCTAATTGATGGCTTTTGAGCGGTACGTTTATTGGAGAAAGCACAGGAGGACGTACGATTTGTGAGCGTGACGAGGGGATTCTCAACAGGAAGACGTAAAGGAAAAATGTAGGACATAAGTGCTGCACAAGTCGGGGCTCCGGACCCAGCAATTTAAATCAATTTAAAGAAACATGTGATAGGCGAATATTGTTATTAACCAAACAAGGAACAATATATATAGTTCTGCCAGTGCCAGCATGCCTGCAGACGAGGCAAGGGTAGCCGAGATCAAAGGTTTCGTATGTCCTTTTTGACAACAGATTATAATCATATAATCGTTACGCAGAGAAATTTGCGGCTCGCGACCACCACATACGCGAGTCATGGGTCAAAACCATGGAAGTTAGGCTTGTTCGTGACGAACTCGAAAAATGCCAGAAGAATGAGGGTGTCAACCATTACGAGAACTGTGGATGGCTGGCGGATAAGTATATACAAATGCTGCAAAATAACAGAGTTCGTGCAATACTCCAATTCATGGTTCCCAGTCCCATTGATTCCTTACCTTTGCCAGGTGAAGGGTTATAAACTCATTGATATCTGAAAAGTTCAGGACATTATGCTCTCCCCGCCTATTGTCAGTGGATGGCTATCGTCTCCCTCCCCTCTTCTGCGTTTCCCGGTGTATATCAGCGCTGAGGCTCAGGCAAAGAACAACTTTCAATAAAGTCTATTATCGGGATCTACGTGTTGTCTTCAAAAGTCGTTAAGCGATCAGGTGTAGATGGTTTCGCCCACACACTTGCCTTCTGTTGTCTCAGCGTGTCATTCGAAATTGTTCTCTCTTAATTTCAGGACTATTAATCTCGTACTTCTGTTTTATTGTGAATGGCCTTCCGCAAATTCTGTTCCTCTAAAGTTTCTCTCGCTGATCAGGAGAATCATAAGAAAATGCTGCGACTCACAATTTCTTCGGTGTATATCATGAATGAATGAATTTCTTATGGCATATGCCTGACAGCTGTGGTTCATCCTGCCTTCCTCTGTATCTCATGAAAAATAGGTGTAAACCAATTCATCAAACTACTTCGTAAGGTAATTCTCTACAACAAACTTCTTGAAGCCAATCTATCGTAGCTGACGAATATCAAGCTAGTGTCTGCGGTGTCCCTCAGTTAGCGCCGCTCTTTCCGCTTTTCGTTCAGGTCAACTGTCTGTCGTCTTGATTATCTTTCTCACAAGTGGCCAGTCCACATTTGTTAAAGGCATAATGGTCCTTATCCTAATTGCAGGGTGAGTTAGAAGTTATTCTCCTTGGTAATTGGTTAGTCCATTGCTCGTCAGATCGTTTACAGAATATGTGGAAGCAAATATTCATGCCTCGAAAACACATATCGCATAAATTCTCTCATCTACCTCTCTCTCCACCTCTTCTGCTCTTACCTCCGTTGCTTCCCCACCAACTTCCCCGATCTCGCTCTCCACATTCTCTTCCTGGAATCGACTCGTCTCCATCTCCAATGTTTTCTGTTACTTGAGTCGGTCCGCTCGCAGTTCTTCTACCAAACCCTATCCTGCCTCGGCAATCCTTGTCAACAGAGCTTCAAGACCTCTGTTGATACCTCGCCCCTTTACTCGCACTTTGGACGCCTGTGTCTGGTACTGGTCCGCTCTCCTGCTCGTCTCCTGCCAGTGGCCTTGTTCGCCGCAATAATATCTTGATAATCTTCAATATCGATGATTTTTGCTTGGACTCGCTGCAGGTAATACAAGCATATGATTTTCTACGAGGAGAATCAACAAAACACCTTTGGAAAGGAATAAAACTTACAATAGCCCTTGGGGGAGACATTCTCGTCCTTCCCAAAGGCACCGTTTGCAAACCCTCTTCAGGCCCATCCTCTCCAATGTTCCCTTTCATCGTCCTACCGGCCTCCTGTCGAACCTTCTTGTTCGGGCTTCCACCTTGTTCAAGTAACTGCCGTTTTCTCGTCTTCTCCTCTCCTGGCAGCAGTGTTTCGACATACTCCAGCTGTTCTACGACCTCTGGTCCTCTTCTCGCTTCCTCTATTTTCTTCTCCTTCTTTTCTTCCTCTGCCTTCTGTTTCTCCTTCTCTTCCCGACATCGTGTCTCTTCCACCAATCTTTTTCGCTCCGCTGCTTTTGCGACTTTCCTCACCAGATGTTCGGACTCGATACGCGCTACCTCGTCCACGTGTCGTTTCTTCAGCTCCTCCACGAGCCGGAGGTATTCGTCATCTTCGGAGTCGGACGAGAGAAACTGAGTCGAGGGGGCCATGATGATGGTGGAATTATCCATGAACAACAATGTTTCCGCTTAATCTTCCTCACTGGGAAACCAACTGCTTCCTGAGGCGCTATATACAGCCTGTAATGTAATCCTTGGATTATCATTCGTTTATTTTCGAAATCCATCTTGAGTCCAGAAGATTTATATGCATCTCCACAAAATCACAGCAAATATCCACTTGCTCTGGATTGTTTTGTAAAATGCATTATTTTACAATTAGATACAATTGCTCAATCTGCTATGTGACTTCAAGTGCTAGACTGGTGTATAACTTCCGAGAGGCCAGAGTCCTGAAGTGCTCCTGATAAATATGAACAAACCCTATCAGGGCAGGGGACTGACATTTGACCGACATATTTGGGAGCTCATACTCCTTTCGACTTGTTTGTGAGCAGATTATTGAGCAGATCATGCGCTTTGTGCCATCGTTGACCCGTACGCATGGCAGCCATAAATTCTACGCCACCGTTGCCGGCAAGACATTACGGCCTCCTCAGACCATCATCGAGAAAGTCGTTCAGAAGTATGCAGTCGGTTTACCAGAAGGGAAAGTCGTTAAAGCTGGTGACTACGTTATGATCCGTCCAGAGCATGTTATGACACACGACAATACGGGACCTGTCATCAGCAAGTCTGTGGATCTTAAAGCTTTCTCACTGCAAAAGTGTTCATCCATCATTATAGATTCAAGTCCGTTGGTGCATTGAAAATCCACAACTCTACGCAACCAGTCTTCACTCTCGATCACGACGTTCAAAACAAGTCGCCAAAAAATCTCGCAAAGTATGCTTCAATCGAGAGGTTTGCCAGAGAACATAATGTCGACTTTTATCCTGCTGGACGGGGAATCGGACATCAAGTTCTCGTCGAGGAGGGCTATGCTTTTCCCTACACTTTGACTGTGGCCAGCGACAGTCACAGTAATATGTATGGTGGTGTTGGTTGTGTTGGGACTCCTATCGTCCGCACAGATGCTGCGGCACTTTGGGCAACAGGAAGAACCTGGTGGCAGATTCCTCGAATGGTCAAGGTTGAGCTCCAAGGAAAACTTGCTCCTGGTGTCACTGGGAAAGATGTCATTGTTGCTTTATGTGGGTCATTCAACAAAGACGAGGTCCTGAATGCTGCTATCGAGTTTACTGGGGATGGTGTTCCAGCATTAAGTGTGGATGACCGCTTAACCATTGCCAACATGACAACAGAATGGGGGGCTCTCGCTGGTGTCTTCCCTGTCGATGCGACGACATTGCGATGGTACGACCAAAACCTAAATAAGCTAGAGCTACGCACATTCTCTTCTGCGAACTCTGGCATCCCCCCTCCACCTACACACCCCCGTATCAATCGCCAAAGACTCGATGCTCTCCGAAAAGCTGCAGTACAATCCGATCCAGATGCACAATATGCCTCGCATCTCGTTTTTGATCTCTCCACTCTTGTTCCACACGTCTCTGGTCCTAACAGTGTGAAAATTTCCAATCCGCTTCCCATTCTTGAAGAAAAGAGGATTGCCATTAACAAAGCCTACCTCGTTAGCTGCACGAACTCTCGTGTATCCGACATCGCTGCCGCTGCTGAAGTCATGAAGGGTAAAAAGGTTGCTGATGGTGTAGAATTCTACATTGCAGCAGCTAGTAGTGTCGTTCAGCAGGAAGTCGAATGTCTTGGTCATTGGGATGACCTCATCCAATCTGGCGCCAAGGTCTTACCCGCAGGATGTGGTCCTTGCATTGGTCTAGGAACAGGTCTTCTCGAGGAGGGCCAAGTTGGGATCAGTGCGACAAATAGGAATTACAAAGGACGGATGGGTCATCCAGGTGCTCAGGCTTATCTTGCTAGCCCTGCTGTCGTAGCAGCCAGCGCCATCCGTGGATATATCTGCGGGCCAGCATCTCTTGATTCACACGTTTTGCCTCCTACTTCACTCCCCACATTCTCTATCTCACGAATCTCCATTGCGGATACTGCATCCTCTTTAAGCGAAGAGCCTCTCCTTAAAGGGTTTCCCACCACTTTTTCTGGGCCCCTCTTGTTTGCTCCCCAAGACAATCTGAACACTGATGGCATTTACCCTGGCAAATACACCTATCAAGATGATATTACCCTTGAACGGCAGGCTCAAGTAGTCATGGAGAATTATGATCCCGAATTTGCGCCCCTGGTCGCTTCTATTCTCACCAAACAAACTGAGGCTGTAAAATCATCGGACTCGAAGGAGGGCGTTATCCTTGTTTCAGGATACAACTTTGGTACTGGCTCTTCACGTGAGCAAGCTGCCACGGCTCTGAAAGCTGCCGGTGTTCCTCTCGTAATCGCTGGCTCATTTGGAGATATTTTCAAGCGCAATGCTATTAACAACGGCTTGGTCTGCATCGAGAGTCCAGAGCTTGTCAAGGACCTAACCGATAGCTATGCAAAAGATCGAAAGCGGGGTGCTGGTGGGAATGACGGTGAAATGACAGTGAACAAGGGAATCAACGTCAGCATCAATATGGCCAGTGGCCGGGTTGACGTTACTGGCGTTCTTAATGAAACCTACTTCATCCGCCCTGTTGGACCTTCAGTCCAAGAACTTTGGCTCTGTGGAGGACTCGAAGGCTATATCCTTAAAGAGATTCAAACCCAGATATAACTACATTGTGGAAAAGTATGTATCAGTGTCTGATTAATCTAGTTGTACTAATTAGTAAATATATACCACTTTCTGATTATGGGTTACCGTTTCAAATCTCAGAGAGCAGGATGCCATACACTACGACTGTTCGAACTTGTCTGAGGTAGATTCTCAGTAGCATTTTGTACGGTATCTAGAGCAAATTGTTCTTGGAGAACCGCAAGCTTGGATTTGTACTCATCAATGCCAACGTAAGCTCCACACATGCGGCGCTTTCCATCGAACGCAGAACGGCCATGCAATACTCGGTGATTGTCAATGACTTGAAAATATGTACGATCAGGTTGCCTCAGATGAATAAGAATCACTCGATCAACATACCAACAGCAGTTCCTGGCCGAAGTTGTACCCAGTATTCTAAAGTGGGGCTTTTGAGGCATTTGGCCCAGACTTGGATTGCATCGTACCTGTTAAACATGCACCTGTATAGGAAATAGATTATAGAGCCTGACGAGAACGTACCATATCTCGACCGAATCAGGTCTTAAATGGTTCATTACACTCCGATCATCATTATTCCAGCGAACCTGAACGAGTTCTTTTGTCTGAGGGTCGAGTCCAAGGACAGGGTATCCAGAAGGAGGGCTAGGCCGATAGATAGAGGATGCTTCCCCGGCGGCATGAGCAGGAACAGGTACTCTTGAGAGAATTTTATAATAGTGAGGGTACAAATCTTTCAGGATGGAAGCAACGTGGAACCCGTCGACCAGTAAGGTGACACCCCCACTCCCATCAGTATGGGAGAGGAGATGGAACAATTGAAGACCAGCAGGATCTGTCTGGAGAGAAAGGGGTTGGGGTTAGAACATCCTTCTGCCAAGACTGTCACGAACATAGTAAGTATTGTCCGTGTGAGCCCCAAGAGCTAATGTCGTATATGCAGTGTCGCCTCTGGCAAGGTCAGATGTAAAGTCCCAGAAGCGTCCATCTTTTGATAGTCTGTTCAAAAAGTGACTTTGTCTGATACTGGGCGCTTACATTGGGTTTCTCGGATGAAACCAATGCGCTCTACCAGCCTTTCAGTCGCTTCTGGCGTCGGAGGAACCCCAGAAATGAAAGAGAAGCCAAATTGATCCTGGACACACCATCGGTTCGTAATTCGCAGGAATTGATTAATCACCTCACAATATTCGTCAGCCATTTAAAGAGACCTCTATTGTCTTGGCCCATGGCTTGTGTGTACGCTATAGTAGGTGGACAGCGTGCTATCTTTGCCCCCCAAATAATTTTGCTAGAGAATTTCAGTGCACTGATGCGATTCATAATAATTTGAAGGAACTCACTTGCTGATAGATGAAGAAGTGGTATTGATCGCAGGATCATATGAATTATTCTGCAGCCATGTCCAAGGATAGAATGATACATGAGGCTCAGAGAATTTCCCTCAACATGGCAGACATGGAAGTGAGTGCTCTCGGATCCTACCAAACTGGATATACGTACAAATTAGTTCCAGACCATCTGTCTTGGGTTGAACATGGAGAGGCTCAATGTCGGGTGGGATCTTGTGCAAATTATGATCTCAACGCTCGTTATCATGTCCATAACTAAAGACGCACGTCAAAAGTATTCATCAGACGCTGTTTCGTGATAGGATGGAAACACTCGGGGCAGCGACAGTGATCTCGCAACCAGATATTGTGGCTTAAAACCGTCATATTACTTCCACGACATTCTACCATTGATGGCGCACAATTTGGATTGTACCCTCGCATTCCAATCAATTAGAACTTTGCGCCCGCTGGCACTCACTCTCGGTATGTTTTTCAGCAAAACCTGAGTGGTAATCATGTCACTATCATTCCTGGTTGCTGCAGCAGACTCAAGCACCCTAGATATTGGCGAGGTACATATTCCTCGAGAGACGAGATTTGGCCTCTATGTATTTTGATCAATTCCACACTGGCTCGAGATGATGTGATTGGCATTTACAAGCAACTGAGGGCAGACAGCGATTTCGTGTGAAGAATGACCCAAGGATTTGACAGATACTAGAGTAGACATAGAACGGATATGATACATGGCGAGGACGATTAGCTTTGGTTACACGGCAGATGTCAATGTTGTGAATCACAGGATGAGTCATGCCATTCATCACTTTCTGCGTCTCTTATCTCTCGGCATCATCTTATCATTTTGGACTACATGTGACTCCTTCTGATTAGTAAGCTTAGTGATGTTCATGCATGTGTAACTGTTCTGTTCTATTCCTCAGTTCTGTTTTTACCAGACTGAGTGACATCTTGACAGTGACATGTCAAGCAAACATACATTCTAAATAAAAGGTTATAGGCCCTGTTGCCTAAACTATTACAAGAAAGAAGTTTGCAAACACATGAGGAACTGCAGGACAAATTTGGATGCATCAGGATGAATGCAAATCTAGATCTGAGATCCCACTGGGCATATGACATCCCGTGTTTGGATGACACCAGGTCAAACTATGATGATTGGAAATTCAGAGTCTCAATACCATTGAGACTCAGGGGTCTAATGAACATTGTGAAAGGAGTCAAGAAGTATCCACCGGAGCCAATCAGAGACTCAAAAGACCAAGACACTCTTATTGCCTTCGAGAAGTGGGAGTCATGGAATCACCAGGCACTGGCCAAAATTACTCTTTCACTCAAAAAGGAACCACTCAAGTATGTTAAACAATATTCACTTGCATTGGAGATCTAGGATGTCTTGGAGGAACATTACGAAGGTAGAAGCCAACACACAATGGCCAAACTATTGGGTGATGTTTTTAGAACAACATTCATCAACATGGTGCCAATGGAATGGCAACTTGGGGACATGCGTGAGAAGATTTACAGATTGAAGGATCTGGGATATATCTTCAAGGACTCACTTATTGCCATAGTTATAATAATATTCCTTCCTGAATCTTACGTGTCACTTCACCAATATCTGTTCATGAAGGACAAAAATACTTTGATAATGGATTTTGTCATCAGGCAGATCTTGATGGATAAGAAGTCCTGAAAAGCTGTGCCACATGTAGCATTGAAAGTGGATCAAAAAGGAAAGAAGCTGGTCCATCAATCTAATAGCAATGATGCAAAAAGAAAGAACCTTGTGTCACAAACTTCATTCAGATCTATCTCCACGAATACTAGGTCTTTTTCGATGATCTAAGTTGCATTGGAAAGCCCTCAAGAAGACCTTTCCAATGATGCTAGAGAGCCCTCAACACCTTAAGAATCCACCAAGAGATCAACCAATCAGTAGTCACCAAACACCAAATCACTTATATCTCAGGAACTGGTGATCGTGGGCATTCGCTTTTGATTGCATCATAAAGCTCTCATCAAGACGATCCCATCGGCTATAAATAGAACCCGAGGTGTTAGAATCCCATGGAGATAGACTGTCCTCAATGTTGTAAC
>Ga0153987_1000058_pt1 | contig 36589 bp, 45 predicted proteins | sample TSNC071MetaG_FD_102279 | JGI IMG/M metagenome (GOLD analysis project Ga0153987, IMG submission 102279) | Attine ant fungus gardens microbial communities from North Carolina, USA - TSNC071 MetaG | ecosystem: Host-associated > Fungi > Mycelium > Unclassified | place: USA: North Carolina, William B...
AAAAATTCATCAATTTATTACGCGGTGTGCGAACACAGTCCGCGGTAGCCTACTGACTGCTACTAACTACTAAGGCACAGGGCCTCGACTACTAATAACGGTCACTATCGGGCCAAGCTCCGCATTTTGAGGAGCTGCAAGGCATATGTGCGAGGGAGTGTAAAGAACACGAAGGGCATCGAGGTTTCACTTGGGAAGTCAGGGAAGGCTTGTTCTGAGCCAGCAATGTTGTCTTAGAGGACATGTGGGTGGCTGTTACGGATTCATGGAAGTTCCCTGAGGGTTGGGAAGGTAAATGCGAGGGGGTTAGAGGTGAGGAACTTGATGAAGTCGCCTATGCAGGGGGATGGAAGGGTGATTCGATCGCTTGTAAATCTTGTACATTCAGTGAGGATGTGTAGTCTAGTTTCGATGTTTGATTGGCTGGATGGGCATACACATGTTTCTTGAGGGAAGAATCTAGCTCTGAATTCACCTATAGGGGCATGGTTCAAGATAGCCCTGGTGGCTCTTGCACACAAGGATATGGAATGGCCAAGGTGACACATCCATGTGCCTCCCTTCGCGTACGTTGGAGTAGCTACTTTGTGCTTCTCTGTGTTGATTGTCAGGAAGTTTCTTCCCTTGTTTCACCTCTGAGGAATTCCGTTGTCCATTCGTCCAGACCAGACATGCCTTGCTGCTCTTCTGGCTTAGGGCATCAAGTGACGTACGCATCCGTTCCTCCACTGGATACTGAGTTCTGGTTGCATCGTAGTGAACTTCCGCCTGTATGAACCATTTGGCCTCGCTAGGGCAATCCCAGAGGTGTAGACTTCCCTCAGGGTGGGTTATGAAATGCAACCTTAGGAGTTTTGAGACTGCTATGGAGTGCTCTTGCCCTGAATGTATAGATGTGTCTATGGCTCTTTTGGCAGCTGGGATGCTGTCAGTGAAAACGATTATATCTTTGCACCCTGTGGCCGTGGCTTTGGTAATCGCTAGCCGGATTGCGAAAATTTCACGTGATAGTCAGGTATTCGGCCAATCTACACGTGATATGATCTAAGTGACTCATTTAGTATACAAATTGTTGTAGATTTTTTCTTCTCACTTTCTTATCTCTTTTCAAAATGTGCCCTCATCAGAACGGCGATGTCCTCAACACTAACTCCGAAAACCTGATTGCAGTTGACATCAAGCCCAATGGCATCCAGAAGCGTGGTACTTCCTCTGTCAACCGTGCTCATCTAGAACAGCAACGTCAAAACCCATATGCACCTCGAGCCTCTGATTTCCTTTCCAACATCTGTAATTTTAATATCATCGAATCTACTCTACGAGGTATGATTCATTTGAGAGATGTTTTCCCGCTAAGCTCATTGTCACCACTGTACTTTTCTTGATATAAGAGGGAGAACAGTTTGCCAATGCTTTTTTTGATACCAAGACCAAAATTGCTATTGCCAAGGCGCTTGATGCATTCGGTGTTGAATACATAGAATTAACGTCTCCTGCTGCCTCTGAGCAGTCAAGACTAGATTGTGAGGCGATCTGTAAGCTTGGTTTGAAGGCCAAGATTTTGACACATATTCGTTGTCATATGGACGATGCTCGTATTGCCGTTGAAACTGGTAAGCATAAAATTTTCTGGAGATCTGATCCTCCAGTTGATTCTGTTTATAGGTGTTGATGGTGTTGACGTCGTGATTGGTACATCATCATTTCTCCGTGAATTCTCGCATGGCAAGGACATGACGTATATTACTAAGACGGCTATTGAGGTTATCGAGTTTGTCAAGTCCAAGGGAATCGAAGTTCGCTTTTCGTCGGAGGATTCATTCCGTTCTGACCTTGTTGATTTGCTGTCTATCTATCAAACTGTTGATAAGATTGGTGTGAATCGTGTTGGTATTGCTGACACAGTTGGTTGTGCCAATCCTCGGCAGGTTTATGATCTTGTCAGGACACTGAGAGGCGTTGTTGGGTGTGACATTGAAATCCATCTTCATAATGACACCGGAATGGGTACGTTAATCTTGGCAATGAACCCGAGTATCTCATAATTTTATGCAGCCATCGCAAACGCTTATTGTGCACTCGAGGCCGGTGCTACTCACATTGATACCTGTATGTCAAGTGTCTCCAAGTTCTTAGTCCGTTTCCTCATAGATTTCCTGTAGCTATCCTCGGTATCGGTGAACGTGTGGGTATAACCCCTCTCGGTGGCCTCGTTGCTTGTCTTTACGCAGCAAACCCCGAATACGTCAAGTCTAAGTATAACTTGCATATGCTTCGAGAGATAGAGAATCTCGTTGCTGAAGCCGTCGAGGTCAATGTTCCTTTCATGAACCCAGTCACGTATGTATCTCATCTCATCTGACCTATTTTCCTATGCATTTTCAACTCAAATGCTGACACAATTTTCTCTCAGTGGTTATTGTGCATTCACCCATAAAGCTGGCATTCATGCTAAAGCCATCCTAAATAACCCCAGCACTTACGAAATCCTCAAACCTGAAGACTTCGGTCTCACACGTTACGTGTCTATTGGGTTTGTGTTCTAACACTCGTTTACCATTCAGAAGATCTGATTTCCTGTCTTATAGCCATCGATTGACCGGATGGAACGCCGTTAAGTCTCGTGTCGAACAACTCGGCTTGCAATTGACAGACGAGGAGGTAAGCATTAGTTCCACCTGGTTGGCTCAGGGATGTTCGTTAACGCTTTTGGTTTACGTAGATCAAGGACGCTACCGCCAAGATTAAGGAGCTCGCCGACGTGCGAACACAGTCAATGGACGATGTCGACTCTCTTCTCCGCGTCTACCACTCTGGTATTCAGTCCGGTGAACTTGCTGTCGGTCAGAAGGAGGCTCTAGACCGTCTCCTGAGGAAGCACCGTGAACAAGCATCAGATCGTGAAGTCAGCCCTTCTAGCGAAGCGTGAACAAAAACGTCATCATTTGCACTCAATATTGTCTCATTCTTCCGTTAGGAGGGTGATGCTTGGATCTAGATCAATGTATTTTAGACATCTGTGCTTCCATCAAAAGAGCATATATATGCTCACTGCGATTCCCCGTTAATGATTATACACTAGGACCTTGTCCATATCTCGGTGACCCATTTTAGTAATAGTCCATGCGTCTTTCAATCCCCTGGATCACCATCTTTTGAGAGTCTTTTGAGAGTTTGATGACATCACACAAACCAGGAACCAAGGAAGTTGCGTTGTAAAATTAAGTTGTGAAATTATGATTGGCAAAGAAGTACGGAATTAAAAAATTAAATAAATAAATAAAAATCATATAGAAGATTACACATAAAAAAATCAAAAATTAGAATCAGAATTAAGAAATTTATTTTATATTTCAATAAGGTTTTCTCAAATTTGGCAAAGGTTTCCTCAAAATTTGGCTTGGAATTTTTACCCCACGCTGCACTCAGAATTATTTTACTAATTTTCATCAGTATTGTACTTATTGTGGAGTTGGCAGTCCCCTAACATTCACTCTTCCTACACATTCTGATAAGATTATATCTGTCTCGTCTGGAACAAGTTGCGTTGGAAAGTCTCATATAAGGGTGTAGGACGTCTCAAAGTGTTCAAGAAAGAAAAAAAATTTATAGAAACAAGAGAATCTCATGTGAGTGTAATTGGATAAAAACGCGGTCACTGTAAGAATGTGTCGAGGAATTCATATTCTACCTAGGTCAAGGGAATCACGGTACGTGCAATGGATATACGGTGAGCGATAGCGATGGATACATATAGTGAACTTCGTCGAAAGGAAATGATGATGGCGTTGCGCGAAAGAAGACAGAAAGGTGTAGGGATTAAAGTCTGAGTGAGAAGGAGAGGCCTTTGGCTCAAAGGTTGTTGAGGCTCAAGAACTCTTACCTACACAAGCCCCATCTTGTGAAACATCTCATCGAGGATCTTGAAGGCCACAGGTTTAATGAGACTAAAGTGAAGGATGATCGGTCAGTTCGATCCTGATTTGTGGTCAAAATGAGTGGGGATCTCACTATCCATCGACGCCCGCCGAGAATGCGCGTCGTTTGTCCTCCAATGATGACATTCCGGTAAGTGCCAATATTCGAGCATGACGGCCATCCTGGCCCTCTCGCTCAAATTTGCGAATCATGGCAGCCGCAGACACGCCTCAAGAGTAGCCTAACCTTAGCTTCCAACATCATTGATCCAATATTTATGTACTCACCATCAAGTACGGGCATGGATAAGTCCAGGAGAACAACACTGGAAGAGTTGTCAGCCCAAAATCGTACATCATGCTAACCACATACTCGAAAGGCCCTTCTTCATTGTAAACAGACACACCAGCCAATCCATCCACCGCGTGGCGAAACTCATACCCTTTACTCGACAACCACTTTGTTCTGCAAAATACTTAAACACACGAGCGAAGATAAAGCGGTACTGAACTCACAAAAGATTACGCAAAATAGCATTGTCCTCTACAACCAAAACGCGAAACCTTTTCTGCTTTCGGTTGACTTCTGATTGCACTGATGACTCAAGTAATCCCCCTGATATTCCAACAGAGACCACCGATGAAATGGAAGAGCTAATGGTGCTACTATGCTGATCTTTTGGCTTTCGGTGATCGTCCGTCAGACTGATGACTTGCGAGGGTGGTGTGACTTTAGCTGCACCAGTTTCGAAAAGCGCTGCTTTGGGATTGGTAGGAAGGGACATTTGTGCAGTTTGCAACGATCCAGGTGTTCTGATTTCGACATTGTATAACCGATCTTCAGACCATTGTGGTCCTAGAATTTCCAGGACTGGTTTCCTTTGACTTGCGTCTGTCAAAGGATCTGGTAAGCCCACCAACGATCGTGACTCGGATCGTGACTCGTGAGGCGTAGGTTTAGTACCGTCGTGATCATGAGTTGATCTAGGATCCTTCATTGTCCTGGAAGGAGATGATACGTGCGGCGGAACAGGTAGAGAGTTGTTCTGTTCTCTACCGTTAACGTTGCCAACAGATGGGACAGATAAAACTGTTTTCGATTCTGGGAATACACTTGTAGATCGGGGAACCAGAGCAGGCCATCTCCTAAGATGGCTTTCCTTCGAATTTCTCAGTGGCATCCTGAGCCTCGTCTCATCTACCGTAAAGCCTGGTGAGACATCATCTGATATGGTATTCTGCTCTAGAGAGTCACTTGCACGGATAGCGAGCTCAAGAATACTACGCAGCCGGCTCGGTCCACCTGGCTTGTAGAGAATCCGACAAAATCCACCAATTCTCTCGTGCTCTGTCGCGACATGCATGATCGATGGGCTGCCTCTTCCGGCTGACAAAATTATGAATGGTCGACTAGTGTCCTGGTTCTCTGTCGCCATAATTACAGGTCCAACCTCCTCGTTCAAAATGACGATATTACTCCTCTGTATATCAGCTACAACATCAAATTGCCACCAATCCTCCAAGTATGAGCAAAAGATTTTCTTCAGCCGCGAAGTACCTTGATGTGAGCCGTCAAACCCAATTAACGAGATCACTGGAAGTGGCCCAGTCTCGCGTGGAATGGGTTCCATGTCATTGAGCTCACCAAACTCGTCGTCATCCACCTCGGCATTGAAAGTGACTTTGATTTCAGTACCGACACCCTCTTGACTCCAAACATCTACCTTGCCTCCGATAACTTCTGACGTTACGATAGAACTGACGATAGCCAAACCAAGTCCAGTGCCCGTCTGCAACGGATTTTCTTGAGAAAAGGGATGAAAAAGTTGGTTCTGTAAAAGTCAGAGGATTCATGGTTATTTTGGATCTCTCGACTCACCTTCAAAAAATTCTGACTTATACCCTGATCCAAGTTCATGTCAATCAAGGATACTTATACAACAAAATTCACGACCTGCCTTGCCGGAATCAAGCACTACGAGTTCGACTTTGACCTTGTTTGGTGGATCATCCTCCGACATTGGTAATTGATGGAGCATGACATGGATGAAACCGTCCTAGAATATAATGAGCATTGGTAGAAGCACCAGCAAAGGGGACAAGCATACCGACGTAAACTTAAGACTATTGCCAAACAAGTTCATGAGAACGCGACGAATACCTCCTTTTTCGCATTTCAAACTCCATCCCTACAAAATAACAGATTTCAGCTTTTTTGAGCAAAACCAATCGACGACGAGCGAGTGTACTTCTTTCCTGTACCCAATATCAATTATTGTCTCAACATGTCTATGCTTTGTGACCACAGGTGAATCACAATTTTCTTCCTTGGGCGGTGAGTAGACACTTCCAATACCTGAGTCGCCCATTATGGCAGTCCGAGCGCGGTATCCAACCCAGCAACCATCGACAGCTTCTTCCACCAGACGCAAGAGGTCCACACTGGTTGTCACGATTTGGTGTGAGTCAACATGTGCCAAGGGCTGTATAAGTTCCAAGCAGATCGCACGCACCTTGAGGGTATACCTGATTTGGCGTTTCCGCTTAATTTAGTGAAATCAAGAACATGATTGACAGTTTCCACGAGTGATGTTCCACAGGCTTGCACGGTTTGGAGATAGGATAGTTGCGACGGATCGAGAGAGGTATCATCGAGCAGTTCAGCTGCAGCAAGAATCTGATGGACCAAGATCAGGCAATGAAGCGGGATGAAAGCATCCAATCTACCCCATGTAATGGCGTACGTAGCTCATGAGAGATGCTGTCAAATGAGTTCAGCAAATCATGGAAAAATTGAAATTTGCATGTGCATACTTGGATATGAACAGACTCTTTGCTTTGTCGGCGAGAATCATCCGACGCTTAAGCACAGCAGAGAGAATGATAACGCCTGCGCACTATCAGACAATTTCAAAGAAAGAGTATGATGTTTTACCAATAGCACGAAGATAGGACAATTCGTGTCCCTCGAGCTACACAAACTGTAAGGCAGTGTAAAAACTCGGAAAAAAAAACACTCACAAAACGTTTGCTATGGCTTGATGCATTATATGCGCATATCAACGCAAAAAGTTGTTTGTCAATATTATATACTGGTACAGCTAGATGCTCGCTGGGTGAATGCTTGTCAATAACCCAAGGGACTCTGCAACTTACTTAGTGCATATTGGATGTGAGTAGGTAAAAATGACCGGAAACATGCAGGAACAATTCCTTCAAAAATCTTTCCCTCCGGGTGTTTTGAGAAAAATACATTGAGTTGATGATATTCGTCCGCTGTCAGTTTCTGCTTTTTCAACACTGTTCCAAGTTCTCCGCAATGCATCGTTACTGATACATTTGGTTCAGCCCCCATCGTTTCCAGAACCTGGCAATGTGACACATCCATCACAACCACACCTTCCACATCGAGAGTGCGTTTCACCAATTTGGCAGCACGATCATAGACTTTGTCCATTGAAGTACCATCAGCAGAATCACTACGTTCTTGCGAGGTCGATTCTTCATCTATCTCTAAGCACTCCCTGGAAAATTGTTCCATCTATATTGGAGGATGCTTCCCATCAATCATCTTGAGCCCTAGACTATCTATGTTTCATACTGACCGAAGTTTGAATCCGATCTCTTATCCTCAATTGAATCTTTTTGTTTAGGTCATGATATCAGCTGTGCCTCCTTCCAGTAGATAGTCTGTACGAACCTTGTCGCGCCAAAGCTCCATTTCACGCATCACGATTGCCTGTGCAGATATTCTGAGTCCTGACACAAAACGGAAAGACGCAAAACAAAATGACGAACCGCAAATTCTTTGAGGGTATGTCGTTGTCGGGGCGAAAATTCTTCTCGAGGAGCGTCGTCAATAAGTGATAGCCTGAAGCTCGGTATAGAATATCATACAGAAAAAAGGAAGATAACCTACACTCCAACATTAAAACCATCCTGAGTCCTGAGTGGTGCCCCAGCATAGAAGCGCACTCGAGAACCTCCAATCACCAATGGCTAGGATTTGATGGATCGAGGTCGGGATGAGGATCAGGAACTCAATCACTTACATTTTGTCTGAATCGCCAGTCCAGATGGGTATCCATGACGACCATAGGTTCATCACCGCTAACAAGGACATCAGATCAAAACTCCAAGGCTTCACAGTATTGGAACTCACCGTTGGAGAATAACATGGCCACAGAGGGATATTGAGCGCAGGAAGTTCGTCACTTTCAAGCCCCCTTCGGGTAACGGGGATCAATAAGCAAGGAAATAGGAATTATTTTGATATACAACTCACATTGAGATTTGTGCCAGCTTCATGACCAAAGTGTTAGAGACACCATAGCGACGAACTAACGACAAGCTTACATTTCTCCACCGTCAATCAGAGAGATGGTCACTCCCTTCGTGCTGAAGACAAGTTTTGCTAGATGGGCTATTCTATCAAAATTTGTGTCCGGACTAGTATTCCAGATATTGTATCTGAATTATAACGATGAGAGATATTTACACAGGTCAAAAGGAACGCTCACTTATACAACGCCTTCTTGCGATCAAGCTCGTCAAAGGGATCAGGAGGAACAAGATATCCGAATCGAGTGAACAGTTGTTCTTCTTTCGACATCCGTTGTAACCTAGGAAGCGGTGAATCTGAAACGACACGATCACCAAAAATACAATTGTCTGCCTTGATGGGTGGAACAATAGGTAGAGGAGATGAAATCTGCCGAGTCAAACACATTTTTCTCACTGCAACTGGGATGGAGATAGTCCCCACTTCGGGAGACTGGATGGGCTTGAGTCGAACGCCACCTGGAGGGATCACATTTGTGCTAAGTAGCATTTTACTTTCCGAAACGGCTTCATTCGCCATGAGCTCAACATCAGACGACGATGTGGTAGGCTTAGAAATAGCGTTGCCAGAATAATCACCCAGTAAATCGTCCGATGCATTATACACTCCTCTTAAAGGTGCCGTTGCAGGTATTGTAGACTCAAGGAGCCCGAGATGAGATTTTTGCCGCGTGACTGGTGAGACTGAATTACTGGTGGTGATACAACCTGCCTCCATCGGTGGATCTAAGGTTTGAAAGAGCTGAGGTGGTTGTTTAGCATCTGCTGACTCTTCGCGAAAATTTCTTGAGTACGGGCTCCGCTTTCGATGAGTATCGTCTTCCTCAACATCATTAGTACCCTCCCAAAATTCTGTTAATCGACTTCGACGAGATACACCTGGCATCAAGGAAGGATCGGAATAACTATCTACTGGGTGAGCACCTGGAATGGTGGCAGTGATCCCCCGCATTGGATCAGCCAGCTCATGCTCGGGTGAAGGAAGTGCCAGGGGTGAGATATCAACTTTTGCAGCTGCCCAACGCATTGTTGCCACCGTTGTTTGTAACTCTGCATTCGTAGTTGCTGTCATAGGTGGGAGATTGTCACCTGGAACGGAAGTACCACTGGAAAAAGAACTACGAAGGCGATATGTTGATAATGTGAGAGGCGCTATGGGTCGAGGAGCACGAAATTTGAGAGCTGAGGTATAATTGGGGAAAGAGAGGAAGGTCGACTTCTGAAGAGCCTGTGATTCCTGAGAGACTCCGTCGCTGGAAGGCAGAGTAAGGGACTGGTCATGCTCAAGGTTTTCAATTGGGCCATCAAATAAAAGAGCAGGACATTCTGCAGTGGACGAAGGGGAGGAGACATGGGTGACAGGTACGTCGAAGATTTTGGTTGATGTAGTCACTTCAGAGTGATCGCATTTCAGATGATTCGTACTCGGAACTTTAGGCATCTCAGCAACCTGTATTATCGACCGTGGACGCTGGGGTGTTCGACGAGGATCCCAACGCCCATGTGCGTAAGCGTGTATGAAACCCTGCCAGTCCCAATGTGTATACTCTGGTAAACCTCGTGTTTCAGTGCCTATATGTCGTGGAGACGAGTCTTGTGTAGGAGGATATGACATGGACAATGGCGCTGAAAGTAAACAAGATTATCTCTCCTGAATGACTAGGAGCTGCAAAGGAGGGAAATTTACATACAACGACTGGGATAAGGCAGTAAAGAATTCACTGATTCATCAGTGTCTCGTGTCGGGCTCGGAGACTCAGCAAGGTCATTCACTGTCGAAAGAGAGATTGATGAATCAACGTGAGAAACATCGTTTTCTCCACCAGGAAGCAACACGACATCCTCGGTGGGTGCGGTTGGAGACCGAGTAGCCTTCTTGGCCGGTCGTTGAGTAAAAACAGTCGATCGTCTGTCTTGTGCGGGCTGAGGCATAATATGAAGAGCCAAAGACCCACTGGCAAGACACTCGGGTGGCGGAGGAGCGGAAAAAGAGTCCATTTATGAAAGCTCGGTCGGAATGTAAATACAAATAGTGTTACAGAATTAGGGTCAGCTCAATGGCCGTTGTGAGTGCTGGGACGATATTGTCTCTGACAGGGGTCAAGCTTGACCTTACTCAGAAACGAGGAAGATGGTAGGGTAGAAAATATGAAGCAAATCTATCTGCTCTGCACCCCAAACATCATCAAGTCTCTGGGAACAATGACGTCACTTTCCTCGAGGTCAACATCGACCCGTTTCTGACATTTCATCATTGGCTTCTCAGCTTCTTTGTATCGGCTTCCTAAACCTGCCCTTTGTTTGGACAATGACTTCAGGCATCACATGTACATGTACAATATTAGGTGTGTAACTACAAGCGATCAGGGATTAGCAAGCGCTAATGCGCTCCACATATAAAAGGGCAAGGTCAAGTTGTCGTTTTGATTTGAAAGCGCCTCTAATAGCGCTGAAACTACGACGCATGTCAGATAGCGCACAGTCTATGTCCCGTCGAAATTAACTTCAGTTCATTCTCACCAGGCCAGAAACATACCGAAAATGGTTCCACTGATCCTACAAGACGGAGTGTCCACGCAGATAACATAACAGAGCCAATGAACACCAGCGAGCCTTCCACTGTCTTCATCGTCGTGGGCGACCACCGATGAACTCCCACTCGCTTGCCTACCACGGACGCCTGTGGCCGAAAATTTAGTCTGACAGCATGTCGCCCATATTGGAGAAACGCACCAATGTGTCACCGACACCTAAGGCGAGTATGCCTGTGAACTGTAGCAGACAGGTAGGCCTGTAACGCACTTGAGTTGCCTTTGATGACAGGATGATGAGGAGTTAGAGACACACCCTTCTAGCCACAGAGAACTTGCACACCCTGTCAATAAATAGAAATGGCTCAGAATCGCAGTTCCCCCATCTCTATCATCGAGAAATTCATTCATGAACAGGTGAACCGCGACACCGAACGGATAAATTGCGAAATATCTGATGTACTCCGCAAAGATAAAGAGTGCAAATGCAACACTAAACGAGAGATGCGTGAATGCTGGCTTTTCATCGAGAAATCAATACCAGATATAAAAACCAGTCTGCTGCACTCACATCAATTGCGACGCCAGGGATAAACATAACAACCGCGAGTCCGTGGAAGAACTTTCTCCTAGCATTCACTTTGAGCGTGGGAACATGCTTATCTGCAGCATCTAGTAGATCCGTCGCGACATTTGCTACGTTGACACCATTAGGCAGATTTGGAAGGCTAGGCAGATTAGGGAATGTCACTCCCAAAGCACTCGCAGAGGACTGCAACGATTGTAATGCGGAATTCGGAGTCTCGCTGGTCTGTGAAATATTCGAGCCCTGTGAGATCGACGCCGACATAACATATTCAGCCGTAATAGTGCGTGGTCTTAGCTTCCTCGATCTTGCTAATTGTCGGGTCCAACCTGCGACACTCAGACATCCCAGAAGGCCCCAATATACGAGCAGCGCTGGACGGTGCCACTTCTTTTTTCCCTCTAGAATTCGATTTAACACCCAGAACCATGGATCGCGATTGTCAAGCAGCCACCTTGTCCATAGCCCGATCAGACTAGATATAATAATCACTGCACCAGCATAAAATCCCAAAGCAGCATAGCGTCGATTGCGTTCCTTTGCTTGATTTTCCTGGGGTAATCGGAATCGATGCGCAGGCCGTTTAGCAAAATTGCGCGAGAGGATGAGGAATGGCGAAAGTAGAAATCCCGTCAGTAATGATCCCACTACCAATGCGATTTGGAATGTAAGCAGGGGAGTAGGTAGACGATATGTTCGAATGAAGGCAGTGGTAACCGGCCACAACTATCCTCGTCAATATAAAATGTGAAGAAGATTTGAGTGTCACTCACTCCGGCTATTGTTAAATTCAGAAACTCCAAGAAAAGCGCTGTTCCTCCAAAGCACACCAGCCCGAGCTCGCCAAGGGTTAAGCCTCGATGTGCCACGCGCAATGTCATATAAAGACAAAATTGAAAAAATACAGATGCGATCAATGTCTCAAAAATGGTGAGATCTGCAAACAAGCTTCATCCAGAAGTGCTCGACTAAGCGACGAATGGGTCCTTACGTTGCCAAATTCCAATCCTGCATTCTTGAAGCACGAATCTTGTCATGGTGACTGCGAGACTGACAACAGTAGCGAACAGGGTATAATACCACATTCGACGGCCTTCATTCCGTGGAACTGATGTCCTCTCACCATCTCCAGCTCCTGGTAATTTTGAGTACCGCCATTCGAACCACCATGACGCATAAATATGGAGCAGCAGAGTAGATGAACACAACGTGCTCAGATTGACAAGAGAGTATCGTGCAAGAAAAAGAGCCTGAGAGGCAGCATATGACCCCTGCAGGTTATGAAGCTCTTTGGGGGCCTCAATGATCCAACCCGGGGGAAGAGTCGCCTTGTATGAGTGAGGTGTCAAAAGCCGGGAGGTGTTAATTAGGAGTACCAGTGAAATCAATGGACCGAGTAATAATCCCGTGAAGATGCCATCGTCAGACGAAGCTCTAAATTCCAGTAAGCAAAAATAGATCGGAGGCTCCCAAGGTATAACGCACCGATAGTTTTTCGGAACCGACATCCAGACATAACCAAAAGTGCCTTTGTTGACGTACTTATTCTCGCGATTTTCGCATAAACGAGGTGAAGGCGGTTTAGCCGTGGTCATCGGGGATGCTGACCGTGCGGATTGAAGTTGTTCCTTGACTTGCGGACAATCTCTAGACAGAGATGAATGGATCCAGGCATAGTATAGGCAGGATGCAAAACAGAGATAATACATTTCTTACATGTATATTTGAGTTATGAAATTCAACAAAAGGTCAGGCACTTACCAGTGGTCAACCAATATCGTATGTCAAACATTGCTTTAGGGAAAAAATCGACTTCAGGAAACGACTCTAGATAGGATACTGCAAGAACCAAGGTACCAAGAAGAAGTACAGATTCGCCAAGTTTACGCAAATCCATGTCAATGGTGAATGCCCATGAAGTAAAGGGAAAACATATCCGAAAGTCCAAGAATGCAGGGAAAAGGGGGAAAGGACCAGAAGCCCTTCGTTTTATGGTGTCTGAGTTCATAGGGGAAGCATAACGGCGAGTTCTAGAAGCGAGGAGGTGGATAGGTTGGGGAGCAGACGCTGATGAGCGTGATTTAGTAAAGGAAAGGCTGTCAGGAGTGAGGTTCATGGCATCACTCGTAGAATCTCCTGACGAGCCTGCTTGAGATCCTTGCCACTGTGCAGAAATTCTTTTTGCGAGTTTTGTGGTTTTATCCGGAAATCTGAGCGACGCTGATCTACCTCGCGAGAAATTCGACATCTCATCCTCCGTTTCATCGTCGGAACTACCTGAGGCAGAACTAGAAAGATGGGATAATTTAGCCTCTCTATAGCTTAATTCAATTTCCCTGACGCACCTCGATGAGCCAGCTTGGTAACTCGTGCTCCAGTCCAATATAGCTTTTTGATCATGAGTAGTGTTCAAGTTTGACCGACGTTGCCGAAACTTGGGTCCAACCAGGTTGTGCTTCCGCGGCTCACTACGTCCCTTGGACGGCGGAGAGGGTGACGAAGCTGACCGAGGCAGTTTGATGATTGGAAGGAAAGACAAGGATCCAAGCCGAATCGCCCAGCATTGCTTCTGGTATAGCCTCAAGTCACGTGCCCATAGCCGTACATCTATAGTTAGTTAGGACGCGCTCTATCCCTGTTTTGGACGCGTTGCATCCTTTCTGTACTAGGGGTCTGCACTACACACGTGTTTGAGTCATGTCTCATCCCTTCAAAGAGGCAGAAACAACTGTCTTTTTAGAGGACATTGATACTAACTATAAAATTTCTAAGGATAACGAACAAAGCGCACCCCAGTCTTCACAGCCGAGACATAGCCAAGAAGCCTCCAATAAACGTCAGCGCACGATTGAAGATATGTTTTTCGGGCCAAAAAAAACAATTGGAATTCCTAAGAGAGCAAAGTTATCCCACTCTGATGGCGTTTCTACGAGTATCAAGATCGCTGTCGCAGCTCCGAAACCTTCTGGATTGCAGAAGCTTAATGCTATACCCTTTTCACTGTCTGAATTCCAGGACTCCTTGAATGAAGAACAAAAACGATTGTTACAGCTGGAATGTGGGTCCTTGGGTAGAAGCTGGTCGGTACCTTTAAGCCTGTGGTAGACTTGTATTTATGGATTTCTGCAGGCTCAAATTATTGAAAGACGAGATCACGAAAGACTATTTCATTTCTCTGAAACAGTTCCTCTGGGAAGAAGGTGTGCGAGGCCCGAATGACACGCCCAAGACTTGCAAAGTGTACCCACCTGGTGTGTAAACTTCGATTCAAATTGCTTCATACTTTTGACTTCGTCTCAGCAAAGGACATATACGCATGGTCAAAGACCCCCCTCGGGAAAATCAAAGTTGTCATTATAGGTCAAGGTAAAGTCGACTTCTCTGGTGGGCTGAACGACTCTAATCTTAGGCCTTGAGATCCATATCACGGAGCAGGACAAGCACATGGTAAATCGCATCATAAGCCTAATCTCGCATCACGCCGCTGATAAATGAAAGGATTCTGCTTTTCTGTACCTTTAGGTGTACCAGCTCCTCCATCACTGAGAAATGTCTGTTACTTCCTTCATATTTTCAGGCAAAACGAGCTTACCGGCAATCAGATTTACCAGGAATTGAAAAATGAATATCCAGAATTTGAGGCCCCAAAACATGGGTAGGCAGCTCTTCATCAAGCCTCAGGCTCATGGACTTAAATTCATTCAGTAACCTAACTGCCTGGGCATCCAACGGCGTTCTCTTGTTGAATACCTGCCTAACTGTCCGCGCAGGGGATGCAGGGTCTCATTCCAACCGGGGTTGGGAAAAATTTACTGACAAAGTTGTCGATGTAGTTGATCGGTATGGTGGCGCGAACATTTCCGGAATGACTGAAGGCTTTGATTCGAACGGCATTGGCCGAGGAGTTGTTTTCCTCGCATGGGGAGCATGGGCAGCAAAAAGAGTTGAGAAACTGAACGCGGTAAGTCAATCTCAGATGTTTATTTCAAGACAAAGACATATCATTTTTCAGACAAAACATCTTATTTTGAAAAGTGCTGTAAGCTCTGATTTGTCTAGAATTAAACACACAAAACAGTATTCATGGTCATGTTAGCATCCTTCGCCATTTTCAGCTAATCGTGGCTTTATCGGCAACAAACATTTTCGTACAGCCAACGAGTGGTTAGAGCGCAAGTACGGGGTGGAGGGTCGAGTAGACTGGTGTAATCTGGTCACAAAGGTTTGATGACAGAATCATGAATGGACATTTTCTCGTGAAAATATGCTCTTGTCTTACATCTCATCTACTCTATGCACATTGACTCCTTTATCGAGTGATCTCGATCATAACAGTGTGAGCACGTGGTGATCTTTTTTTAGTACGTAGACGGAGGATCGGGCTGTCAAATTCCGCTCACGGCATTTTGATCCGATTTAGATATGAAGCCAAGATTAACGAAGTTTGATGAGAGTTTGATGAGTTCTCCATTATAGTAATGATAACTTGAGGTTACTTTTGAGTACGTCGGCACGTAAGCCGTGAAACCATTGTGCTTAGAGATTAAGGTCTCAGAAAGCAATGAACGGGGACCTTGGCCAAACGCAAGTGTTCGTTAGGGCAGACAATAAAGTAAGAATAATGGAATTTATGGTATCGGATGATGGGTGAAGTGGCTACCCGACCAATAAGGATAATTCACAAGTGATGGTGTCGAGCGTCTTACATCATCTTGATTCTGAGTGAGTCCTGAATGTCGGGTTGGTGGCGAACGATGGTCTTGAATTCGAGCCAGTTCAAGAGACGTATCAGAGTTTTGCGGCACGTAAAAGCCATGAGAGTCGGTAATATCTTGTCGTCGGGGAGCATATGAAATTGGAGGGTCCCTGAGGTGCTGCAACGGCTGATGTCGAAGCTGAGGAGGTAGAGAAGCACCAGGTGACAGTCTTTGACAATGTAGATCGCCATGGTGCTGAGCTTCAAACGGAGACGGGGTATAGGACCTTGAAAGATCGTTGCGATATCGTGGATCCTGCTCACTACAGTTGTGTGATAAAAAACGGTCGGAGAAATGAGAATGCACTGTGCTGGTAATATGTACGTCGTTGGATAATGGATATTGAGAAGATGAAGTAGCCAATGAGTTGTCAAGATAGGGAGGGTGCTTGAGTGGTGAAGACGCCACGGTTGGGGGGTGATACAAGGAATTTGTCCGCAGCCGTACGTCTAATTGATGGTGCCCTTGAAGCGGATTATTATTTCCCCGTGACGAGTGAGCATCATATACTTGCAACGAAGCCACAGAAGACATTGAAACATCAATGGTATGTGATGTGTCGATATTAAAGGAATCCCGAGTCGGGATGCAGATTTGGTCGTTTGAACTGATTCCCTCATGATCCATTGGTCTGTCCCGGCCCGTTGGGCCCCTGCCCAGTGGTGGCCTAGTTGACTGGGGAAGACTGAGGAACCCTCTAAGGTAATCGTTCTCTCTTTCGAGTTCTTCGACACGTGTCTCTAATTCCTGAGGCAAATGGAATGTTCTGGTCAACGGGAGACAATTGACGACGCAGAGCCGATATGCGAGAAAAAAAACATACTTCCAAATGGAGTTGACGTCGTAAACGGTGAGCACGCTGGGACTCTCGCGCACGGTTGGGAGGAAGGTTGTCGTTTCTTTTGCGACCCCGCTTGGAGGGCATTGGAGAGAAGCAGAATAGATGGGCACGCAGGAAACGGTTTATCCAGGATCGTAATGTATATAAGCGGACCAGCAAGGAGGGAGATCGGTCGGTGGGCCATGCACATTTTCCGGACTGAGGAACCCGATCGACCCAAGCCATAACCCTGAAAATCGAAAGGACCTATTTTCCGGTCATTAATTCCGGTCACTTCGCTGTATTTGAAGACCGCTTCAGAAGTGCTTCAGGCTAGTAGACATATACTAATGGGGAACTTTCTCGGCTGCTACTTTATGCCTGTCAGGTGGCTGTGTATTACGGCAGCCAGCAATTCGCCAATACATACGAGGTAGGAACAATAATGTGATTATCAAGCCTTCGCAAGCCTCATGCTGGGTTCTGCTACTGAAATTTGGTCTCTAGCCTCGACCGAGATTTCGGGCCTCCTTCCGAGCTGCTGCCTTATCCTTTTCGCGTCTAGCAAATAACTTGTGGCGCGGAGCCACCTCCTTCGTCAGTTTCTTGTTAGCTGACTTGTTCTGTTCGATATAGGACATATGTTGTGCTCCACTCAAGGCACTGAGAGAGCCCGCGGTCCTCTGGGCAGTAGGGAACCTCGTTGGCCCAAAATCTTTTGATGTAACGGTGCCAGCAAGATCACCTTCAGATGCACGGATATCAGATCCTAGTTCCGCTTCACTTTCGTTTGCAAGAAGCACAGATTGTAATAGTTCAATCTGTTCATCTCTTGTCTTATACACAAGGTCGGGCATGTCGGTGAGCCCATCAAGATGGGTGATAACCTTGAATGCATAGCCTTGATCGATAAGGAATTGCTGACGCTTGGTGCTGTAGTACATTTCCTGGGTATCTTTCGAAACAAGGGAGTAAAAGAAGGCATTAAAACCTTCGTCATTGCGTCTTTTGGCACGCAAAATCCGACCTGTAGGGATGGTTAGCCAGGAACTGAGACATTCTAAAACGTTTATTGACCGAGTCGCTGGGCTTCTTGTCGTCGTGATCCAAAGTGTGAAGAGATTTGAATAAGGCAGGTAGCCTCAGGCAAATCGATGGATGTGTCACCGACCTGACATCAGGGATCAGCATGAAGATATCTGAAACATCAGGAAAACCGTACTTTGGATAAAAAAATAGTGTTGACCTTGGGGCTATGTTGGAAGTGAGACAAAATGCGCATTCGCTCAACCTGTCCCGTGCCTCCATGAATATACAGTTTGTTGAGGCGCCTTGCATACGCCTTGAATGTCATGTTAACAGTAGAATACTTCAATAGAAGGTCAACATACTTCCAAGGCATATACATTGTCGGAAAAGACAATGACCTTGTCACCCCGATCTTCATGATATTTAATCAAAAATTGGCATGCCTGAAACTTATTTGGATTCATGCAGTACAATAACATCCGCTTTCTCGATTGTTCTCGAAGATATTGGCCATAGAACTCAGGCGTCATAGGACACCATACTTCAGCACACTGCTGAAGGTTGAGTCCAAGCACAAGCAGATAGATAGAATGGAATGTACCTGAACATTGGCGATATGGCCTTTCGCGGCAAGATCCCTATTGATGATAAACGATTTAGCAAATTATGTGACCAATATAGATATCACGATAGGAAGGGCAAAAAAGGAAAAAAAACTTACATCCAATTGGCTTCATATAGCTTCGGTCCAATCATGTAATTCAGATCTGCGATTTTGTCATCTTCTCGGACAAGGGTAGCTGTCTCTGAATTAGCGTTTGATTTGATGTAGCTGGAGAGACGACTTGCCAGTCAGGCCAAGTTTAGAATGAGCCTTGATTGTAGTCACCACCCTACGAAACATGGCTGCGGGTACAACATGGACTTCGTCAAGGAGAATGAATCCCCACTCTCGAGAGGTCAAAAATTCCATCATTTTCTTCGATTCGTGGGACCGATTGTGGGTGTTTGCAACCATGGAATACGTAGATACAACAATGCCGCTGTCTCCGGCGAACTGGGAAATGACGTTGATTGAAGATACACAACGATCACATTATTCAGCTTGCCTTCTCCTTCTGGTCCGCTGTGAACACAGCAATTTGGCGATCAGTGATATTCGACCACTGCATGAACTGCTGTTTCCATTGCATAACTGAGACCCTTTTGAGGAAAGTCAAGACGCTGAGTCTTCTATGATACGGATACTTACGAGGATGTACACAATACGAGGCAAGATTTTTTGATAGTGCATGCTGCAGTGATCCCGACCAGTGTCTTGCCAGCACCACACGGTAGCACGATGATGCCTGACCGTGCACGACTGGATAATCTTTCAGAAAACAATTTGGACAGAGACGAGGGGTATTTTGACAAACCCGTTGCCAAACATCTTGCTCAAACTCGTTTCCTGATATGGTCGTATAACAGTGGCAGGTTTAAGGTCGATGTCTAGATTGGCATTGACGGTATCATTTCTGAAATCGTACTCCTCCAACATGGGATATTCAAGCTCATTACAACGTTTCTTAACTTCCTGCGAATGAATGAGCAATCCTGCCTAACAGTATCAGGAGAAAACCAACATCAATCTTCGAGTCGTGAATTTCGAAAGCATGGACATTATCATCGTCTTCGTCAATTTCATCTAAAGGACGATGAAGTCGAGGAGCAGACCAATGGCCCAAGACACACCTGATTCAACACCGACTACAGATGTGAACAAATTTCCATCAGATGGATTAGTGGCGGCAGATGAGAGAGTCTTTCCGGGCACAACTTCATCCTTCTTCGCCTCTTTGGTACCCGGAATCACAAGATTACCCTTGATCGGAGCCTTTGAAGTTGTAAATGTCGTTGCCTTGATACTGTTGTCTTGCTGTATAGAAAAAAGCCTAGCTTCACGAATGATTCGATCCTTTAGAAGAAGTTGAAGGGTCTCTGGATGACTTGATTCCACGTAGTACTTGTTGTGCTTAAGGACCAGTTTGACCTTCCCATAACTTAGCGTACGTTCTCTTATGAACGATGTGATACTGTCTGGTACGGGAACTTTTGACAGTCGGTTCAAAACCTTTAGGAGACCGGATGAGTGGTCATCAAACCAAGAAAATGTCAGACAAACATCAATGATATCCTCCGTCTGCAGTCCAACTGAGACGGCAGCGTATAACGAATAGGAAGTCAATTTGTATTCATGGATGAAAGCAGGTCTGTAGTGCATGGATGACAATGCTCATACCCTACTAGGCATCGAACCTCTACATACCTGCTGACCGGTTCGCTAATGGCTGTCAGAAAATCCTGTGCTTGCTCTGCGATGGGTGAAAATGCTTCTAGAATGATGTGTCCATCATCTGGGCTAATCCAAAGTGGTCGTGAGGCATGATCATTCTTGAGATGTAGCCATGAAAAATCCTGCTCATTGAAGATGTGCGAAACTAAAGTATCTTGCTGCTGGCGGTGTACCTCGAGAGAACTCAGGTTCAAAACACCTTTGTCCTTCCGCTTTGCCTCAGCTAATCTTCGTGTAAGGGCAGTAAAGTTGATGGTAGCGCCACGAGGCACGATAGCTGTGTCAGGAGGAGATGGTGGTATCACGTCGTTTTCATTGTCTATGTCAATATATTCGCCACCGGCGTTGCTTTTGCGAGGCCGCTTGGACGGATATGCGGGGTCTGTCAATGTTGTAAATCTTCGCCCCTGAGCATTATGGGACGTCTTACCATCTGCACTGCGCTTATTAGACATTGATTATAATATTGCGATGAGTTTGACCGTAAATCTGCCGCGGACCCGTCAGATGAATAATCGTCGGAGTTGGAACTTGCGCCCCTTGCCTTCATACCACAACCATCACGATCCTCTGATATTACCTTATATTTCTTGTCTATGAGTCATGTGGAGACCCGCAACAAAACAAATAACCGGCACAAATGACGGTCAGTGTTTAACCGTCTTCATCTTTGTACTATCGTTGAAAATTTTCTAGTTCCTCTTGGTCAGCGTCGCCGTTTTGGACCTGTACATGTGGATGAGGTCCTTCCCCCTCAACTTGCACAACCCTCTTCTTCCGTGTATCCGCGTCAACGTGAGCAGGATACAGATAGTCCGGGGAAACGGGGGCGAGAAGAATCGCCAAACGCAGGAGATCCAAAAGGTAAGCTCAAGGCTGGTTGACTCATTCTCACTATTTTGGCAAGCTTTGGTGGTCCGCGCTGTTGTAACGAGTTGACGCAGCTGCTTGAAGTTATGGACGTGGAAAGAGCTGCATGAGCACTGACTGGATACTAACCCTGACCTGTTACTGTTTCTTGCTTGCTTTAGTTGATCCTAACGCACCGCGTAAGCGGCGTAGTCGCTGGGGCGAAGCCAAAACCGATATACCTGGTCTGCCAACTGCAATTAATTCTGCTGGAGTCTCTCAAGCGCAGCTTGACGTTTATGCCATTCATCTCAGGCTAGAGGAAATCAATCGCAAACTCAGGCTCAACGATTACATTCCTCCTGAACGCGAGAGGTATTGTGTCTTGCTGTACCACTAATTTTGCAGCATATACTAACTCATTGTGATCCAAATTAGGTCTCCATCTCCTCCACCTACCTATGACGCCCATGGCCGCAGGACCAATACTCGCGAAGTCAGATATCGCAAAAAGTTAGAAGATGAGCGCATCAAGCTCGTGGATCGCGCTATGAAGAATGATCCTAATTTCCGTCCACCAGTAGAGTATCATCAGCAAAAACGGTCCCAGAGGCCCTCTGAGAAAGTTTATATTCCTGTCAAAGAGTTTCCAGAGATCAATTTTTTCGGCTTGTTAGTTGGTCCTCGTGGCAACAGTCTCAAGAAAATGGAACGTGATAGTGGTGCTAAGATTAGCATCCGTGGTAAAGGCAGCGTCAAGGAAGGGAAGGCTAGGCCTGATCAATACGCTGAGGATGCCGAGGAGGATCTTCATTGCTTGGTTATCGCTGATTCTGAGGATAAAGTAGCAGTTTGTGTCAAGCTAATCAACAAAGTCATTGAAACTGTGAGTATCCTTTCTTACCTTTTCATTTCGGAAACCTCTCATGATATCTCAGGCGGCTTCTACACCAGAAGGTCAAAATGATCACAAGCGCAACCAGCTCCGAGAACTTGCGGCTTTAAATGGTACTCTCCGAGATGACGAAAATCAAATTTGCCAGAATTGTGGTGGTGTTGGTCATCGGAAATATGATTGTCCAGAACAACGAAATTTCACTGCTAACATCATCTGTCGTATCTGTGGTAGTGCTGGGCATATGGCAAGGGATTGTACAGTCAACAGAGATCCTAATGCGCCGCCACCGCCGCCTCAGCAAATGAGAGGCTTTGACTCCGAGTATGCTAGCTTGATGGCCGAGTTAGGTGAAGGCACCGGTGGAGGAGCGGAGGGAGGCAATTCTTGGAGTGGTTCTGGTATGGGTCATGATATCACAGCAGGTGGTTCTAATATCCCTCCTTGGCGTCGTCCCGAAAATTGGCAACAACCGGCCACAACAAACCAGCAGGGTTATCGCCCTCCCCAGGCATATGGTGCAGGTTATCCAGGCTATGGTGCAGGTGGAAACGCCTGGGCTGGTTATCAGCAGGGTGGTTATCAACAAACTCAAGACTATTCCAGTTATGCCTCCTACTACCAAGGCCAATATGCTCAGCAACAGCAGAGCTGAACACATGCATGACCCTACCACAGTAATAGCTTATCAGCACTAAAGTTTCCCATAACCTCACTAGCACAGGTCTTTTCGACTCTGCCCTAATTCCTCCAGGCTTTTCGCACTTACTTGATAGGTTACCGTTCAAGTCGAACGAAGCTTTCGTCTTTGTGTTCGGTTGAAGGGTTAGGCCAGTTCATATGACTAACTATCCATTGAATCTGATACAGCTCATTCTCACTGTATGTCTCTCATTTTCGGATGTGGTTCCACATAATACATGTCTGTATTGATCCTGAGTCATACTACTTGGTCTTGGATTTCTTCCTCCCTTGATCTTGTACATCATCTTGCAGCTGTGTTACCCGTCTCTTCTTAAGAGGCTTTTTAAAACAAGCAACGAAGAACCCGTTAGTAGCATCTTCTCCTGGGAGACAACGAAGGACCGCCTTTGGGTCGCCTGAAGACGATGAACATGTGAGATTGGTATCGCCTGTGTCCTTTATTGTGAAAGTTATACCCTTTCTCATCTCATTGCAATAACCTCGCCGCTGCCATGTTGGAAGTACCTCCTGGCGTGAAGCCAGAACAAATCCGGCCACTGCGGCCTCTTCAGATTCCAAAGCGGATGAGATGACATGTTCGTTCTCGATGGCATGTATACTGCATGTTGAGTAGACTATTTTTCGAGCACTGGGGACTGAGCGTAAAAAGATCAGAAAAGAATAACAAGGGAAAAATTGAATGAAGCACCTACATCGCATCGCATGTCTGATCATCTTGAGCTGAAATGAAGCAAGATTGTTGAGTCGTTTCGCATCTGCATCTTCATTGTTATGCTCTTTCAAAATTAACTGAGGGGAAAGTCTTAGCAGAGGAAGTGATAACTTACCGGTACCAAGGAGGTGATCAAGGCGGTTGATTATACCCGAACCACTACAAGATGGGTCCAAAAGCCTGGAGAGCGTAGAAAGGCAGAGCATGAATAAAGGAGAGTAACTTACACATGGGTAACCAAGCTAAATTGAGAATCAAACGGGTCAATCGTAAGGAAGTCGACATTAAGCGGCTCCACGTTATCGCAGGAAGTTTTCTGGAGCATCATTTTCAGTGTCTGAAACCGTTTGCGATCCCGTTCAAACGCATAAAGCTGGTGAAAACAATTAACACCCGTTTCATAAACGGATCAAGGATCTGAACAGCGAACATACCTTGCCTTTGCCCTTCATAAGAGCACACAAATGCGATGTCTTATTCCCCGGGGCTGCTGTAGCATCTATGACAACGGCTTTGTCGTGCGCAGGGGGAGAAAGAATCAAAGCTGGAAAACAGGAGGCTTTATCTTGAAGGATGATTTTGCCAAGAGTATACGCGGGATCGTCCTGGAACGAAATTTGAGGAGGAAATACGAGAAGATCAGGAACGTGATTGTCCCGAGCGAAGGAAGTGCTGTCTCGAAGGATTGACCTCGAAACGTGCGAGTAAAAAAACTAGCATACCTTGATACCATAGGATCACCGACTGAAAAGCCTTTATTCATGAAATACTCAGCAGCCTCATTCATAGTCCAAAACTTTGTATTAATGCGGACGTAACGAGGTATCTTTGCTGGACCCACAGGATAAGTAATACCAAGGAGTGAAATACAGACAATCGCTCACAGGTTTTGATAGCTACTTCTTGTACCAGATCAAAATTATTCACAACTCTCTGTCTAATTTTCAGTTGGGTAAATTCTGCATTAAGCCTCGTTTTGTGACGTAAGATGGCTTGTTTGATAGCACCATCTCCCGCCTGCATTCCTCCAGCGAGCAGCAAGTCATGAACGAGGACTAAAGCGAGATTTGGAGACTTAATTTTCCGTTCTTGCTTGAGCAATTGTGATTTTTGAATGACTTCGATCAAGGCAGTTTTGTCTGTCAGCCTGGGTTCTAGTGTTCATTTGAGCAGGCGACAAGGTTGGGAACACACATTTGAGAGTTTCAATGATCAACGCAGTGGTCCTCTTCCTATCCCTTTCCGTAAAGGTGGAGATAATGCCCTTGATGGAACCTTGCTTCGCATCCAGACGATCTAAAATTTTGGCAGCATCAAAGTAGAAATTCATGTTGAGCTTCATTCAGATACATGAAGGAACAATTTTTTGAGGATAGAAATCATATAAGGAAGAGCTGTTCCACATACAGTACCAAAAGCCCATCAGATTTGCCTATGAAAAGAGAGATATTAGAAAATGAAAACATGAGGGGGAAATCAGTAGCTTTTTTCGTCATCCACGAGTCTCCCCGTGTTGGACAATGTAGATAATTCTTGATACATCATGCAAAATACTAAATGAGAAGGAAAGTTCAGCTCACCGTAGAGATTTAGAGATCAGGAAAACGAAGAAAGGAGGTGGAGACAGTGAAAGTATTATAGTTCTTTCGAACTCCGATCACAAAAATTCCCTCATACAGGCGTACACTCTGAGGGCGTTTACAAATTCTTCCCTCTTCCCGTACTTCTTCTGTGTGAATTTATTCACATTGTAAAGTAAGTCTTGAGGTTTGATTCGCCTATTTCACGAAAATTTCTGAAACATCACAGTGACGATTAAAACAGAGCTCTATGACCTTCTTGGTGTTGCACCAGATGCAAGTGAAGGTGGCTATATGATTTTCGTATCCTGATATCAATCTCAATCCAATTGACAGCTGAAATAAAAAAAGCCTACCGGAAAAAGGTTCGCATTCTGTTGATTTTGATTCACCCTACTAACTTAATGTGTAGGCTATGGAACATCATCCTGTGAGCCTATCACTTTGGCCCTCATTTCTTTGGTTGTAACTGTTCTTTGTCCGCTCACTAGGACAAAAATATTAATAATCCAGAGGCTGGGGTTAAATTTCAAGAAATAGGCGCGGCGTATGTGCATTCTTGTTGGCATCAGCATCAGTACCAGTTAACAGGTGCCCAGTTATGAAATATTGAGTGATTCACAGACGCGACACATCTACGATACCCATGGAATGGAAGGATTATCTGGGCAAGGCACAGGGGCTACTGGCCTGGATGAACTCTTCGAACAATTCTTCGGCTCTGGAAGCGGTCCGACCTTTAGTTACAACTTCGGACCAGGGCCGAAACGCAGAAAAGGGGAAGACACTACTGTTCCTTATGACGTTACATTGGAAGATTTATTCAATGGAAAACCCGTGAAGTTGTGCATGGAGAAGGAAATCATATGTTCGACATGCAAAGGGTGTGTCTTCCTGTTCAGACTTCGTGACACCTGAACCGAGTCAATGCCTAGCTCTGGAGCCAAAGGCAGTGCTAAACCCAAATCATGTTTCAAATGTTCGGGGAAAGGATGGGAATTTGCGCAGACGCAAGTAAGCTCTTCCCATACATGGAGAAAACCCTGATGAAGAGTTGTCAACAGATTGCTACGAATCAACTTGCTACGTCGAGGGCACAGTGCCGAGAGTGCAAGGGTGCAGGAGTGATGCTAAAGGAGAAAGATAGGTATGTAATTGACCGTGTACAAATTTGTTTCTAATCGTAAACTCAAGGTGCAAGAAGTGTAAAGGAAGCAAAATTGTGAAGGAGAAAGTTCGACAAGAGATTTTCGTTGAGAGGGGGATGACAGATGGACAGAGAATAGTTCTTGCGGGTGCTGGTGATCAAGAGGTTTGTGATGAATTAGGTCTTTCTGATCTCTGACGCTGACAAGTGCCATAGCCGGACGTACCTGCAGGTGATGTCATCATCCAGCTTAATGCCAAGTCCCATGATTCCTTTGAGCGATCTGGTAATGACCTTCTTACCCGGGTCAAAATTACTCTTTCGGAGGCATTGTTGGGCTTTTCTCGCGTTCTTGTGACTCATTTGGATGGTCGCGGCATTAAGGTGTCAAGTCCATTGGGAAAAATCATCAAACCAGACCAGACTATCATTTTGAGAGGTGAAGGAATGCCTGTATACAAACACCCTGACGAAATGGGTGATTTATATGTTGTCCTCTCCTTTGAGATGCCAGACGATACTTGGTTCAGCGCTGTCAACAGAAAGGTAAGGATTCGGAAGTCCTGTGAGATTCCATTGACGGCTCACCTGCCTGTTCTTTCAGGCCCTAGAATCTCTGCTTCCACCCAAAAAGAATGATATTCAACCTCTTCCCAGCGTAGTGGATGATCTTGAGTTTGAGGAGACAGACTTGGCTGAAGTGCGTCCTCGCTCGTATCCAGCTGGTTCAAATTTCTTTGACCAAGGTTTCCCACATCAGTTCGGCGAGGGTGATGAAGATGACTGGCTAGATGAGGATGATGATGATAACGAATTTGGCGATCATCAGGCTGATTGTCAGCATCAGTGATCACATTTGGTTTCCTTTAGACGATCTCAACAACCCCAACCTTCACCATACTTCCATGTGCTTTCCGATGTCTCTAGATTTCTTGTAAATGCTTCTCTCTGGCTCATTTCTCATACCGATCACAGTAATCAAACGTATATATACTACACAATATTATAATATATTGATTCATTGCTGAGGTTGCCCACATGGATGAACTAATCAAATCCTTAAAAGAGTCGTGTTCGAATGCCAACTACCTTTTATGGTTACAATGATTCCAACACTAATAAAAATAAAACTATATTTGAAACTTTCGTATCACGAAACAGCTGGCCGACAAAGAACAACTTATGAAACATGTAAAGCCTCTCAGTTGTATCTTCTGCATGCTTGTTCTGACCTTCTTCGTCTAGGTTATGGTCGACATTGACTCTCATTGCTTGCTTCTCGGTATCTACCGTCGAATCAGCAGAGAGTTCTATAGCACGCATTCTTATCTTTTCACGAACAGTCGAATTTCGACATGATTCTATCCCTACTGCAGTTGAGGCCTTGAAGTCTCATTCGTCGACAATCAATGTCATCTTTGACCAGACTGAGGACCAATCTCTATTCACAGACGATAATCTGCAAAAGTATGATGGACTCGTCTTTCTGAGCAACACGGGAGAAGGTATGTGTATAGGTTCCACCAATTTGCTTATTTGTACCGAATCAGGAGTTGCCAGTTTTGGACGATCCAGGAAAGACCGCACTTCATAACTATTTAAATAAAGGCGGAAATTTCGCAGCGTTTCACTCTGCTAGTGACTGTCTACGCTCGACATCGTTTTACGGAAGGGAACTCGGTGAGTTATCAAACAATTTGTCATCAACATCTCAGTCCAACTTTGAGAAGGAGCCTACTTTGATTACCACCCAGAATTACAAAATGCTGTATGTGTTCTTTCAAAATTCAACTTCCAGGCTTATTTGCTTAGATTATAGATGTCATCGGCCCCAGCCATCCAAGCACTGCAGAGCTTCCAGCTAAATGGAAAGTGACGGATGAGATGCAAGTTGATCTTTGCTCCCTTTTTTCATTATTTTTGCCCTGAGCAGATGTTAGATATAATTTCAAGTCTGATCCTCGTTCTGTCGGGGCCATTGTTGTACTTGCGGCCAATGAATCCAGCTACTTCGGTAAGCACAGACTGTTTACTTTCTCTATAAGCTCTTATATTGGTAAAGATGATGGCATTCGAAAATTTGATCAAGGAACACCCCACCCCATCGGTATAGTGGATCTCGAAATACCACGACCACGGTTCCTTACGAGATAATTCAAAGCATGGTATCAGGAACACGGTAGTGGTGTTGACCAGGATCATCCAGCTGGTCGCAGTTTTTACACAGGCCTTGGCCATCTGAATGAAACGTGGCAGGTGGGGCTAGATCATCCTTCAAAATCATTTAACCAGACTCTTCCAAGGATGAGATATTCTTGACTCATGTTCTAGGCGGATTGCAGTGGGTTCTGCAGAGTAATACAACCCTAGCTTTCAATCCGCAAGGACTGGTTGGAAATAATGGTGTCAATAGCAGATCTGCTTCAGCTCTGTCGTCGACGGCCACGCCCAGTTCAAGTATTACCATGCCCCACCGGCAAGTCTTAGTCTTATTTAGTTATATGTTCAGATCTCCATTTATAATTCTCTTCCAGGAATTCTGGAACCAGTATTTTGGAGTATCCTTGTGCATTATGGCTGATCTATCTAATCCTTAACATCACAGCGATGATCACAGGTCTTTTATGATTAGCTAGCAACACCCATCTGTATATTTCCGGCTAAGCCCTGCGTTGACAACGACTAACACACGGATCACATGTAGCAAGCTCTTCTGAGTTTTCCATTATCTATCTGTTCCGGTTGTGCATAGATCTGCAAACCTTTTTTTTCAAACCTTTTTTTGTTTCATCAATTTGTCACACGGTGCTCGATCGCAGTCCGTGGTAATCTGCAAATGTTATGTGAGCATTATGTAACTAAGGGTCAATGGACTTTGGTTGTGGTATGCTTCGATATGAGTTTCTATATCTCTTGACACCATGGACAAAGACAGCCGAGATGACTTTACTTTTGCCAAACTTTGTGATATTAAGCTTCCGGTGACTTTCAGAATGTATGGCGCATATCTGACTCAAGCATGTGTTACTCACTGAGTCGCAGATCTCAGCTTGAGGGCATCAGAAAATTGCGCATGGTCACTGAAATTTTGGACCATTCAGATCTCAGGCTCTGTGACTTGCAATCGTCGTCTGTCCCTCCTTTGTTCATCAGAGTTTTCTATCTGACTGAAGTGCAAGGTCACTCTCGGATCTCTATGTCACCTGCCAACTAATTGCAGACAACAAACCTTTGACACTTCCGTTTCGTACCTCCTTCAAAGCATTCAAAAATTCATATACGTAAGTAAAATTCTCACTGCAGCATGACCGGTCAACTCAAACTTGCGCACCAGGTGGAATGAATGGATTACTCTCCCCATACGATATTGCGATCTTCCTCTGAGTTCGCAGTTGACATTCACAGTTTGGGACACTGGTGGGCCTCGTTCAGCAATCCCTGTTGGGGGTTCCACCTTCAGATTATTTGGGAAGAAATGGTAAATCCACTTTTCAATGCAAGCCCCTTGTTCACTTAGTACTGGCTGTCAGGACCCTGCGTCGTGGAAAACACAGATTGTTGCTGTGGTCAGATATTGAAGCCGATGGCAGTGTCGATACGACAACCCCAAGCAAAATGGAAGCACAGGATGAAATGGGGAGGCTTGAGAAGGTATCATGATCTCATCTCCAGTTCAGCCTTTTTCACATCTAATTTCCAGCTCGTGAAGAAATATGAGCGGGGAGATCTTCCAAAGTCAGAATGGCTTGACAAGCTTACGTTCAGGAAAATGGAGGAGATACACGCCGTATGTTGACTTATAGAACATCAGCTACGTGCTTGACGTTCGTTGTCAGGCCGAGACAGAGAAATCAGAAAACCTTTTTCTTTACATTGACCTACCTCGTTTTGATTTCCCTGTGATTTTTAGCGAACCAGTAGGTGTCACACGAGGACTAGGGTTCCAACCCTGATTTATATCTTCAGGAAACCAGTAACCATCCTATCACAACCAATACACACACAAGTACCGTTCCATCTCAATTAACAACGGCAAACCTGCTATACAACATCAACAATGATTTCACCCTGTGGAATGTTATCGATCCTGATATCGTTCACGATAATCCTGTGGAAGACAAGCATAGGCGCCTTGTTCGTAGCCACAGAGGTAGTCCTTATGATAGAGAACTGAAACCGAACGCGAAAATAAGGGATGAGCTGGGGGTAAGAAATTTCCGATTTTCTTTTCTTAGTGACTTAGTGGGATTTTCCTAGGTCATCCTGAATTATTCCCCGAGCCAACAGCTCACTTCAGAAGAGAAAGATCTCGTCTGGAAATTTCGATTCTATTTAGCCCGCGATAAACGCGGCCTTACTAAATTTCTCAAAGCTGTCACTTGGCGAGACTCTTTTGAAGTAAAACAGGCGGTAGAAGAATTGCTTCCAATATGGACTGAAATTGACATTGATGATGCACTTGAGCTTCTCGGGCCCAGTACTGTCGACTCGAGGGTAAGAGCTTTCGCCGTCAAGCAGCTGAGCCGTGCCGATGACGATGTGAGTTTTCATGTATACCATATCATTGTCGCGGTGTTGATACGTTTGTTGTAGGAACTCCTACTATACCTTCTTCAACTCGTCCAGGCACTCAAATTTGAGAGCGCTGTCAATGACCAGAGATCTTCTCGCTCAGCTACCATTGCTATATCCTATGAGGACAGTGGCTTGACTGACTTCCTCATCACGAGGGGCGTCCAAAACCCAATTCTGGGGAATCGTCTCTACTGGTATCTTATGGTAGAAGTGGCCCTGGAGGACAAGGTCACAGCTAAGATGTATGGTCGTGTCGTATTCAAGTTCATGAACAAGATCTTGGAGGTACCTTCATTGGCCAACCACGAGTTCTCTGATGAGCTGATAATCAATCCAGTCGGAAGGTGGTTCAGAGCGCCGCGAGGTTATGAGAAGACAAGGTCTTCTAGTAGAGACACTGGCAAGACGAGCACGTGAATTACGAACTTCGAAGGACCCCCGGCCAAAGAAAATCGAACGACTTCGCTCTCTCCTTGCTGATCTGCGTCCTACTTTGTCCTCAGTGACACCGCTCCCGTTGCCCCTCAATGCTAAAATTGAGGTGACGGGTATCATACCCGATAAATCATCGGTCTTCAAATCCAACCTTTTTCCACTGCTTTTGTACTTTCAATGCTCGGATGGATCCGAATTTCCAATTATCTTCAAAGATGGAGATGATATGCGGCAAGATCAGCTTGTAATTCAGCTTATTACCCTGATGGACCGACTATTACGCAAGGAGAACTTGGACCTCAAACTAAGCCCTTATCCTGTTCTTGCAACTGGCCCCCTTCAAGGCATGGCGCAGTTCGTACCAAGCAAGACAATTGCAGCTATCGTAAGCGAACATGGGAATTTACTGAATTTCATGCGAGTACATAACCCAGATGAGGGAAGTATTGGAACCTCGGGTGTTGAGCCCAATGTGATTGATACGTTCGTTCGAAGCTGTGGTAAGCTGGCGTGTCAACAAGAGCCATAAAAGCTAATAGGCTCTGCTAGCGGGATATTGTGTTGTGACATATCTTCTTGGTGTTGGGGACCGACATCTCGACAATCTATTAGTGGCACCAGACGGGCATTTTTTCCACGGTTGGTTCAGTCCCTTGGAGTAACTTGTCTTGTCAGTAATTAATATCGTTTTCAGTTGATTTCGGTTACATCTTGGGCAGGGATCCGAAGCCCTTCCCGCCTCCAGTCAAAGTTTGTAAAGAAATGGTAGATGGTATGGGTGGCGCGCAATCTCCACATTATGCCCGCTTCAAGAATTTCTGCTTCACTGCCTTTACTATTCTTCGCAAGAGCGCTAATCTCATTCTGAACTTGGTGGCACTTATGGTGGATGCCAATATTCCTGACATAAAACACCGCGATGTGCATGAACAGATACAAGAAAAATTTAGGCTTGACCTTACGGAAGAAGATGCTATCAAACATTTTGAAACTTTGCTCAATGAGACATCTTACCTTACAGTAGTACTCGACAGGATACATGACCTTGCACAATATTGGCGGAGCTGATAGTCTGGGATTATCATGGAGGGGTCACTGTGAAGGCTCATTCATGAATCATGCAGTCATCATCTTTATCATCTTTATCTCGATTCAAATCGTACAACAAAATCTATATTCTCTTCACGTAATCACAGTACAATGTCATCTCTGGTGACAAATGTCCTCGTAACTATGTTTGATATTGTGCATTCACGACATCAGAGAATTCAAGTGTGTCAAAGGTGTATTTGAGTAGCACTGAGTTTGCGGCACTTGAACATCATGAGACAGTAATTTATGTTATCGTTGGTGCTCGCAACATCTTGGGTTAAACATAATTTAAACATAATTCTGTATATTCTCACCCCAAGTGGAGCCTTCCATGCATGAGAAAAAAGTGATTGGATATACAAGCAAGACTCTAAATATACAAACTCCTCTGTAGACAGGAGGAAAGTGAATGAAGAAATCGCACAACCAACTAAGGGAGCACTACTAACAGCTCTGATTCTGAACAAGTCAGAGAAAGAGCAAACAGCAGAATTTAATTACTGATATTATCCTACACCGCGATATGCATGCAGTACAAGCGCCGACTATACTGCAAATGATCTCCAACTACCCACAAGACATTTATCCAAATATTTTTATCAAATAGATCACATGAACGACCCTATGGTCGTTTGGTTCGTTACTCCAAACAAGGTGGCGAGAATGGATGGGATACTAGAAGCCATTGCATCATGCTCCGTTCAAGATGTTCCAGATCTTGTCTTCGAGAGATCTCACTATAGATGGGTGGGTGTTCAAGCTGGTTATGAAGTAAGCAACCTCGCCAAGAGTTCGGTAATGAGTTGTAAAGGGAGCGCCACCGGGGGCATTCGGAATGCTATTAGCATTGGTGATACATCTCCGTAAGGGAGCAAAAGTAGCCTGTGCAGACATCGACGTGTAACCTGACAAGGCATAAGTATAACTCCATCATTTAGTCGCTCTGACACACCTGCCTCTGAGTCACTTTGTAGTCTGATTGCTAACAAGGTCCCCAGTGCCATCGTCGTTTTCACAGCTGGCAGCTGCGAAACCTCATACACGAAGCCGGGATCCCAAAAACTCCATGCAGCTTTGGGAGATTCATCTTGTGACCACTTGGCTTGTGCATCTCTCCATGCTTGACTTGACTTTAATGTTTGCATTATATTAAGTGTTTCGTTAGCAACTTCACAACCAATGGCGTGTGCGGTATAAGAGTGTCCATGAAGAAGGGCAGAAGCTTTGTTATCCCCCCAGAATGCTTCGAAAATCGATTCCGATGCCAGCGTGATGGCAAGTGGAACCAGGCCTCCCGTAAGGATCTTAGCATTTACCGAGATATCTGGGTGCGTCCCTAATAATGGACCAGTGCTCTCCATGCCTATACGATGCAAGCCGACAAACACCTCGTCAAAGACGACGGGGAGACCCTTCCATCCTGACAATTGCCCGTCTCCTGCCTGGCAGCGGACAACGTCGATCATGACCCTCTGAAAAAGAGGATCCACGAATATCATGCCTCCAGCACCCATTACGAGAGGTTCAAGGACAAGGGCACCGAATTTTTGACCTCGAATTTCTAAAAATTTCAATTTATCCTGGATGTATGTATGATATATCTTAGCTAATGTGCTCCTGAGACGAGACTCGACATCGTATATCCAAGACAAGGAGGGAGCTTGAACAACTTGTTCACCGACAAGAGCAGACAATCCTCGTGGCAAGTTGATGCCAGGTTGCCCATTAGTGATGCCCACGGAAGGGGGATCAAACCAAAAACCCTTAGCCTCGTGCCACTCACAGGAATATACACCTTCTGCACAGGCATCCATGGCACCGATTGTATCTCCATGATAGCTCCCATTCAACCCAAGCACACCCAAATGCTTCTTCTCGTCGCCTACGTTATTTCTGACACAGTAGGCACGAAGAGCCATCTTGATCGCCACCTCCATCCCTGTGGATCCATTATCGGAATAGAAAGCGCGGGACGCCCATCCTTTACCTGGCCCATCGCGCACTAGCCTCTCTGCTAGATTGAGGGCAGGAAGGTGGGTAGCTTGAGGAAACATCACATGCCCGTAACGCCCACTCGCTCTGGCCGCAGCAAGAGTAAGGGAAGGATGAGCGTGGCCCACAGTCTGAGTCCACCACGATGCTGATCCATCAAATTCTGGCGTTAGAAGAGATTTGTCCTCGTCCCTTTGAGGTCTATAGACGCTGAAGAAATCTGAATGAGCACTATCGATAACAGTGACGTCGTTTTCCGAACTTGATAAGCCGTGTTGAACAAAGGGCCACCAGATTGTGTCAAGGGTACGTTTGGGCATAGATGCGAGCTCCTGCATACGTTTTGAATGACACTGGTCGAGATGATCGAGGGCGGCATTGACTCCGCTTGATGTAACATCCTTTATCAAGTTATCGTAATATTGCTGAGTGGATACTCGATCAGCAGATGGATCAGAAAATCGAAGCGGCGGAGGGTCGACAGCAAAAAGAGGGACACCCTTCTCGGCAAAGTATTGCTCCAAATATTCCCAATTACGATAATAGTTTTCACGGAAGAGGAGAACGGCATCAAGAATATAGCCCCGTATGAGGAGCGACTCATATGATGAGATGGTTGAAGAAATTCCTCCTAACTTTGAGTCCCCGATCAGAACAGTCGGTAGGAACAATGGTCTATAACAATCTGCTTGAGACGTTCCAGAAAGAGATGGACTGTGTACACCTGTACCGACAGATTAGTCGCCGAAACGTTGAATCTATTTAATCTAGGGTACCGCCAACATTTCCTCACCTCCAGCCGTTTCTATATAGGCATGTGCATATTGATGGTTCTGTCCAGCATATTGTTTGATGCGATTGGCAATTGAACTGATAATGGCTTCATCCGATGGAATCTGTGCCGGGCCGGGTTACGTTACTGTATCATGCGAAGAAAGGTAATCCTACCTTTATGTTGCTTCCTTTGGTCGCTTGTAGCCTCACAGCGAGATGTGGACTTAGAGGTTCATCATAGGTAAAGAGACAATCTGTGTGAACAAGATTCGATTTCGCGTAGCGCCTGATATGCCTTATCTAATAATGAGTTTCAATATGAGCTTATTCGAGGACACACACCTATCATCGGCATCCTGCGGAAGACCTGTACTGACAGGCTTAAGAAATAGAACAGGGTGGTTTCGGGTGGCTGACGCGATCACAAGCGCTGTGGTCATAACTGTCTTCCCAACATTTGTGTTAGCGCCAAAAACTTGGTGGATTCGTAGATTCTTGAATAGTGATGACATGTAGATGACATGTAGTCTCCACTACAACATGCAAGGCTCAAGACGTAGCAAAATCACCTGATGTTCCCACACCAAAGCCGATGAATTTGATACTTCGAGTTATTTTTTTTTAACCAACTCGACACAACACTGAACAACTGAAGCGATTAATAACAAGGAAACAGGGTCCATTGGAACGAAAAGCAGTTGCAGAACATACAAATAAGCAAAATGGGGAATCAGCTAAGGATCATTGGAACACAAATAGTGCATAGATTAATTGAAATATTAGGGGGTGAACGTGCAATAATCTGCCAGAAGAGATATTTAACACTTCTTGTAGTACTGGGCCCAGGGTTCAAAATTCTTCATTGCCATAGAAGGTGTGACTCCAGATCTGGCAAAATGCAATACCACATTGTCAAGTGTAATAGGTCCAGTGAAAACAGGGAAGGAGATCGGAGAGGCGACGGTGAAGTTGTTCTTCTTTAGCAGCTGCTCATACATGCCAGAACTGGAAAACATATCGGTGACTTGAGCGACGAAATCATTTCTGGCTGAAGCAGATTCGGTGGGCCTCATACGCGCAACTGCCCGATTCGCGATGAGATCGGTCATGAAAGGTCTGTCTGAGTCTCTACGGACACCTTTAGGCCAGGAACGGGGATGTTTGCAGAGATAATCAAACCACACCTCGACAGGGTCATCGATCCTAGGATTTGATTTGATATCAGCTTCGGAATTCATATGTGCAGATGAGTAGGGATTTCTCCAGTTGACTAAGATCCATTTTTGTATAGGCGTTTTCTCTTCGCGGGGGGTGGCGTGAGCATCCAAACACATCTTCTTGATGATGCTCAAAGCAGAATATCCTTCGACCGTATATTCACCAGCAAGAGACATCAGGTCCTTCAACTCTTGAATTGTTGTCGGAAATGTTGTTGGAGTTGTTGTCGGAATTGTTGGAGTTGTTGTCGGAATTGTTGGAGTTGTTGTCGGAATTGTTGGAGTTGTTGTCGGAATTGT
>Ga0153987_1000060_pt1 | contig 36398 bp, 49 predicted proteins | sample TSNC071MetaG_FD_102279 | JGI IMG/M metagenome (GOLD analysis project Ga0153987, IMG submission 102279) | Attine ant fungus gardens microbial communities from North Carolina, USA - TSNC071 MetaG | ecosystem: Host-associated > Fungi > Mycelium > Unclassified | place: USA: North Carolina, William B...
GACCATTGTAGGTAGTGGGGCATAACATACCTCCGACGAACTTGCATTTACCCTTCTTGAAGAAGTAACATTTTGCGCCCGAGGGACAAACGTGCCCGTAACAACAGATATCACCCCAGACACAATTCTGGTCTGCAACAGGTATTAACCCTCGAATGGCCAGGCAAAAAACACTTACTCTTATTGACCGCCGGACAGGGTATTTTCTTTGCAGTAACTTTGATCTCAACATAGTGTTTGGGCTCGAGAACATAATCATGGCCGTATCTGCATTGGGCGCCAAACTTACAATTGTTCGAGAGGTAATGCACGGTACAAGGAGGAGGCTTTTCTATATTGGCAGCGAGAAAAATGAGACCAGAGTGTATGGAAACACAACAGACTCACGTTTAAAGAGCGGCTGATGTCAATATCTCAGCACTAGCTAAAGCATTGGATAGTGCGTAGAGTGCTACGCACCAGACTAGGATCCACGTGACGTGGAACTCCTACACTGGCATAATAGTGACCCTCCGTGGTGTTGCCATAATTACTAGTGGTCTCTAAGCCGAATGCAGAAACAAATTGTTCTGATTGATGTAGGAGATAATCGGGACAGATTGAAGGAGAATAACATGAAGTAGGAACTTGACCCTCGGACTCAATGGTTTGGGCGATGATATGGCCCCGTATGCCGGATGATACAATATCTTGCAGTGGAACATCGAAAAGTGAGGGAGGTAAACTTCCAGAAACAGCCGATGGATCTTGGCTTGAGGTGGAAACCAACTTCTGGGTTATGAAAAGACCAGGAATAGCAAGCATGGGTAGTTCCAGTTCATCGAAGCCTGCCGCGTGTTCTGTATAGCTTCGTAATAGAATTAATTTGTGTTTGTATCCAGACGTTATGTGTGAGCGTATAGTGGATACGTAGCCATTGTCGTGACAGCCTAGTCAATGAACGTCAAGGGCACCTAATTTCAAGGAAGGCAGAAACCCAAGCTACCTCCAAAAAATATTTTGTATGTTTGAGGAAGACGAATCTCGTCCTCTAGGAAAGCTAAGGAACCACTCAATCAGTATAAACACTCCCAATCACAAGAATTAGCTACCCTTTATTTTGGAATCCGCTGCTTCCTTTCCATTGCCGACGTCAACCATAATGAATCTTTCGGAAGCTTGATTGAATCCTACGACAAAATCCTCGAGACGAGTCCTGGCAGAATGATAACCACAGCGGTGGAACGTTTCAAGCAAGCCTCGCTTGTTAAAAAATATATACACGGAAAGTTGAAAATCATTCTCATTGAGGGAGCCAATATAATCTTTTATCGATTCCGACAATTTGCTCGCGGCCCTGTGGCCACCATTTTGACCGAGTGCAGTCAACTCAGGGATAAATATGACACCGTCTCCGTCTAGCAGGACTGCAACTCTAGAAGCCTTCCAGCAGCAATTGAGGCCTTGGACGGAATGCTACGACAATTGTTTCCGTACCAATGGGTTCTTTTCCGCGCTTCCTTTTTGCTTCTCAGAATTTTTGAGTTGTTGATTCTCTTCTTCAAGATGCTTCTTCTCCGCATTTGTATCACTGAAAACTCGCTTGTACATCTGTAAATCGGCTTCAAGCTGTTGGGTCTTTGCTTGAAGTTTTGCTTGGTTGGATACAAGTCTCACAATTTCGTCTGCAGAGGAGTTCAATCAAAGACTGAAAAGAGGATGGGGCAGTGGCACCTCTGACACTGTCAAACCTCTGGAGCCTGAAGAAGGATATTTTTGACTATCGGAGTGGCACAATCACAGCATAACTCACAAAAAATCGTCTTCCTCAATGCCGTCCATAACACTATCTGGCAGACGGTGTCTTTGGTAGACAGGCTATCGTACAAAATGCGGATCTTCTTTATGACACTTACACGGGCTACCCGCGCGCTTCCTACAATATAATTTCGGTTAGTGGGAGGAACGGAACCAGTGCAGAGTTGTGGGCGGTGGCAAAGTAACATGATTATTGCAAATATAGAAATATAGAAGATGATTCACACGGGGCGGCTCAACATTGAACACTGCCCCGGGAAAAACAAGGCATGGTCAGAAGAACAACAAGTATGAGTACGGTCATCAAGTGTAGTACAGAAATAACCATACGTCAATTAAAGTCACACCAAACTAAGCAGTGCCTACCAATATCGAGTAAAATAATTGCTTAATCTGGATTTTCGCGTGGCAATAGAACACCCGATTCAATCGGTAGCTTGATGGCAGGACAGGAGTCGACATCTTGTCACTTCTGCCACTCCTATCTCATGAGCCCGAGAGATAAACTTGTGAATCAATCCCTAAGCTCTTTCGTCTCCTTGTGCATATTGGCTTTGTTCCATCAACCGGGTGCTCCAAAAGCATTGATTGACGCATACCTCCAACGAATTTGCACTTTCCTAGTTTCAGGTAAACACATTTACTCGCCAAGGGACAAGTATGCCCGTAACAGCAGTATTCCCCCCAGGTGCAGATCTCATCTGGAGATGATCAGTCTTGGCCTGCTGCTTCAGGAAGGGTCCAGAGATACGCACTTCTGTTGGTGGTAGGACAGGGTGATTTCTTCGCATTAATCTTCATTTCCTCGTAATGTTCAGCATCGAGTATGTAATCGTGAGCATATCTACACTCAAGACCATGCTTGCAATTGTCTGCGAGATAGAAGAGTGTACATGGAGGAGGTTTTTCTAGAATAGGACGTCATAAAACTCGGTTGTCTAATAACCTGACCTGGCTCACGCTTGGAAAGCGGCTGACGGGAAAAAGAGTTAAGATTTACCCGGTGTGGTGGATCCGCTTTTGCACTCACCAAGTTCGGATTGAGACGACGAGATCTATCTGTATTATGGGGAATGAAGACGTCGTCATCATCGTTATTCTCGCTGCTCGAGTCAGAATCAATTGTTGGATGTCGTTCGGTCTGTTTCAGAAGGATCTTTGAATAGGTTGTGAAGGGCGAAGTATCCACACCGCGTCCCCCTATTCTGAGGGACTGTTGAGAAAAATCAGTTCGACCTGATAAAGGTGAAGCATCCTTGGTTGGAAGATCAGAGGGTGGGGGTGGTTGTTTGGGAAGAGGGGCCTGTGAGGGGGAAGCCGTAAGCTTCTCAGTGATGAATAGATCGGGGATAGAGATAGTAGGGAGCTCTAGATCGTGGTAACCAACTGCACTGGATGAGTAGCTCTTCAACAAAATGAGTTTATGTTTGAAACCAGACGTGATGTGAGAACGTAGGGTGGTGACATAACCATTATCATGGCAGCCTATTGAAAATAGAAGACATGAGCTCAGAGCACTAATGGGACTGATCCTGGACGCCGACCGCCAAAAACGATTTTTAATGTCTGCGGAAGTCGAATTTCGTCGTCCAAAAATGCTGAATCATTTGAATGTGAAAAGATCATCCCAAACATGTCAAATAACCATTACCTCTCATCTTTGAGTCTGCTGCCTGTTTATCACTCCCTACGTCAATCATCATAAATCGCTCCGTAGCCTGATTAAACCCAGCGACAAAGTCATCGAATCGAATCCGTGCCCCGTGGTAGCTACAATGGCCGAGTGTCTTGCTAAGACCCTGCTTGTTGAAAAATATGTACACAGATATCTGAACCTGACAAGTGTCTCCAAGAGTACGTAAATGTTGCTTGATACCTTCAGACAGGACCACTGCAGCTTTCTGCCCACCGGCATGTCCAAGGGAAATTAGATGCGGTAGGAAAACAGCTCCATCACCATCAAGGAGCACTACGAGTCTGGAAGCCTTGATGGCATATCAGCATGAAATACACTGAGGGAGTGCCGAATTCACTTGTGGCCTTTGTTCGAATTGTTTCTTTTGTTTTTCAGCATCACGCTTCAACTGCTCATATTGTTCTTCTAAAAGTGTCTTCTCGGAGCTAACCTCGGTATAAGCTTTCTTGAAGACATTCAGCTCGCCTTCAAGTCGTTTAATAATATTTAGCAATGAGGACTCGGCAGAAACCAGTTTCAAAACTTCATCTTGAGAATGTCATTAGAAGAAGGCCAACGGTTGGAACGATGAGGTACTTTTGATATTTTCAAGCTGAAGCAGGCTGTGAGGGAGATGGTTCAATAGTCAATGTACCACAGAAGAAGGATGGTGCTTACAGAGGTTCACCAGACGAACGGACATTCATGAGGATTCTTGGTTGTGATATAATTTGATGCGTGTGCAGCTTTTACAGGCAGTCGAGTCGTCCATCAGGTTATATACAAGACAAGGGAAGGAATCTGAATCTGAAACAGGATGCAGTCTTCTGGAGAAAATAAGAGCCCCCTGTGACCTAATAAGTCGCTTTCCGCGAGTGTGGACCTTGGCATCAGAACCCCACGTTGAAAAACATGCGCTGAGATTTATGAACATGAAAGTCACGTTACATGGTGATTGTGTCCTCATGAAAGACATCTACTCTACTCTGCAGGTCTCTCCCAGGAAACGCCGCCAGCCTTCCCCAGACTGCACCCCTTTTACTCCCAAGAAACTACGTGCAACGTCCGCTGTTTCCACCTGTGATACACTCCAAACTGACTTGCTTCACAGACCATTAACTCCATCTTCTATCTCCCGCAGTGCAAAGGCGCCTGGAGCGTCTCCGCATGCGAACAAGCTTCCAGATAACCTGGCACGCCTCTGTGCCATCCACAACTCTCTCCAACGTGCCATCTCTCATGCTTTGGCAACTTGTGCTGCTTCCCCGACCTCAGATTCAGGGCATCTTCGTAATGTAGTCAATCATGTCTCTCTCAAGACATACTCTGGACTATCCTCGTCGTTTGAAATTGAGGACTTGAAACGTCTTTGCTGGCTCTGGGAGTGGGACGGATCGAAGCCAGAGTGCAACATGGAAAATGGGAAAGAGCAGGAAGACAACCCCTTCCTAGACGAACCCTCTCCTGCATCGGAGGACTGGACTCGAGGAGGAATGGGTTTCCTGGTAACATCCACCACTCATCTATCAAAACAGGCTCGTAAACGCATCCCTGCATACGGTGTCGGGATTGAAATCGAGATAGACATCGATAAGGGGATGGACAGCGGCATGGCTGCTGTTGCACGCTGGACCTCGGGGGCTGACTCGCGTCAGAAAGAGTTCAAGCAAAAGATCTGGCGATGGAATAAGGTGAGGTGAGCTTAGCTCTTTTGTCCCTCCTACTCAAGCCATCTCAGCTATGCGAAACTTGCGACATTATCCCGGCCATCCCCCTTGCAGACCTACCTGCGCTTCCTACGCCTCTCAAAGTTTCTTCACTAACAATGAAGTTTGCGTCTGCTTCTCCTAAAGGGCTTGGCCCAAAATCTATGTCCATCCCTCCTGCTTCTTCGGGCAACTCCCCGGAGAAATATCCCGTGAAAAAAGGCGTATCCATGCCTGCGGTCCCTTTCCCAACATTTTCCTCAGTAACTTCCTCTTCCAAAAAATCATCTACTCTCTTTCCGCAGACCCCCCGTCACAAACATATAGAGACCTCCGCGACGCCTATCACGCCGCAAACTCCGTCTAATAGGGTCTCATCAGATCCTAGCAGTAGTACCCCGGAAACACCCAAGAAACAGACCGGTTCATCTGCGGAAACAGCCCCTACCAATCCATCGACTTCGAAACGTCAGGCATTATATGAACGCATTCGTCAGAAATCACTTACTGCGTCCCCGACGAAAAGCACTAGAAGCCCTCGCGTTTCAGACTCTAATTTGACTCGTGATCAGATGCTCAAGCTCAGCCAAGAAGCAACGAGGAAACGATGTGTCCTGGGTCGCCTTGACCGGGTCGCCGAAAGTGTCTGGATGTGAGTGTCAAAAAACTACATAATCTGCCTTTTACATCATAGTTACATGTTCTTAGGAAGTTCTCAGCTCCAACGAGTGGCAGCTTGACTACTCCTGGAAGGAAGCGCCGTGCGTTGCCAGCTTCTGAGGTAGCTATAGCAGTCGTACAATCCTCACATGTGCCGACTTCGGTTGCGGAAGCGAATGAGTCGTTGTCCCTTCTCGTCAAACTTTGTCCATTCTTTTTGAAAAGGCTCGACATACAGGGAGAGGAATGGCTGGAAATGCCCGCTTCGTTTTCTGATACACTGGGAACAAGTGCATGCGGAACCAACTCTGTCAACAACACCACCCCCTTGAAGCGTGGCCCCGTGCCACCTGCCAGCCCTGGGAGTAGTAAAATTGACAGTGCGGAACTCATTCATAGAAGTCCGAAGCGAGTCAAAAAGGAGGCAGGAGGGCTGAGAGAGGTCCGTGGGATCATACGCAGGGAATTGGAATTACACGACTAGTTTGTTATGCTTCATCATTCATTTCTATCGTTTGCGTCGCGTAAACACTTTACGCGTCGTGTCTGCATGATTTTAGGTTTGTATTGGTTTTCATCTTATAACTTAGTCTGTTCCTTGTTTTGTCATTTACAGCAATAACCCTCCTGTCCTAGATTGACTGAGCTATATAAATCACTCCAAGTGACTGTCAAGTATTCTCCTCTAGCTGGCTAAGGCGAATTATCTTCTGATGCGCTGACCCGATCCGTAATTTATATTGTCAAAGTTCCAGTCATCGTGTACATTGTGCGTATTGTGCGGATGATTGCAGACTCTCAAGTTGACTATTGCGAACATGTATTTCAACGAAGAAATGCCTCGACGTGCCTGGTGACAATGAAAGTGACGGAAGCACACTACAGCATAGGCAATCCAGCATCAACCCAAGCAAGATATCGTTTACAAAAGGTCATAATAAGACATGGTTCTGAACATTATCATTGGATATTTCACTATCGAGCCCTGTCTGTCTCTCTTACGTTCTTCGGTAGACACTTCACCGCATGCCACCTCTGCCCTTCCTGTCATGTTCAGAAAGAAAGAAAGATAAGAAATAAAAAAGAGTTTCTAAAAACAAAAAGGATAAGATTGTGCTGTCAAGTTAGTCGATCGGCAATCAATTTGACTCCCCCTTTGCTTCATACTGGACGGATCACGATAGTGAAATTGTATCTCTGTACAGGATAACAAAAACGTGTACCCTTCACTTGTTTTATTTTTTTTTGGTCTAAAATGAGGACCAGCATACGTTCTATACTGGATTCTCCTTTTCGAATTTTTCTCTTGCCTTCCTCTCAAATTCGATGCAGTCGACCACCTGGCCTTCTTTCCGACTAGCCTCAGCAGCGAAGACAGTCATATGACTTTTGACCATGTCTGCCACGTCTGTGCCGAGAACCTCTTGCTTACCTTGTCGTACAGCTTGAATAAAAGTTTTGATTAAACCAAGATCACCACCACCGTGACCGCCGACGGTATGAAATGCATATTCCTTGGTGGTGTTAGAGGTAAAATCAGTGACGGTGAAACTGTCCATGTCTCCGATGATCTCTCCGTGACTGAAATGCAAGCGGACCTGACGCTTGCAGATGAGAGAGGTAAAGGCAATCATGGTGAACGAAGCGGTGGTGCCATTGGCAAATTCAATGTTGACGACCTGATGATCGCAAACGTCGTTGGGGCCTTCGTACACACATTGACCATAGGGTCCCACCTTGAGAGCCTCGGTGACGTTTTCAATGTCTGGAACACCATCTACTAGGACACTGACAGGCCACGATGTATGACCCGACTTGAAGGAGTCAAGATAAACTGCAATTTTGTGAGTGCTGTGGCTATGGGTCGGGGGCTGTATTACTTTTGGTTGCACTGTAAGGGCATCCGTCATGCTGCAATGGACAGTCGAAACACCTTTTTATATCTCGAGCTTGAGATGGTTTTTTAGAATTGCGGAAATGAGTCAAGGAGCCAAATGATGATATCCTGGCAGGAGTGGTCGATGAGAACCAGTGGCAGAGGAGATCAATATCACTATCTATGATCAGTAGGCCATATTGACTGTTATTGAAACGAATACGGACTGGCAAGATTTAGTCATCAAGACAAAGGAACTCTCCCCTTGAACCCCCCAATTTCCACGCACATAGGAGTGTGCAAAGTGGTAGTAGCCTATAGGCTCTACAAGAACAATATTCACAAGATCACCAAGAGTGTCCGTGTGTACGATGTCAGATAAAGCTTTCGTATATTCTGAGTAACGTAGCACTGTGATCAACAAGGCTGAGTAGCAACTCGAGGCAAACTCTGGAAGAGGACTTGCCGTGACCGATTCCAAAAATAACACCTGCATTTTTGATAGATCGTTCGATGTGCAGACAGTCGTCGACGGTGGTAGCCATGGGTTTCTCGGACAGGATGTGGTAGCCTTGCTGTGCAAATGCGAGAGTGGCTTGAGCGTGCATCTGGTCGTGGACAGCGATGACGACTGCATCTGCCAGACGACTTCCGACAGTGGCAATTGATTCGGCTGAGGCAGCAAGGAGATCTTGCCAGGTGGAGAAGATGAGGGTTTGATCGACGTTGTGAAGATTGGCGAATTGGCGCTGGGTGATGGGTCTGGGCTCGGCGATGGCGACGACCCTGCACTCATGAGGGTGTGAGAGGGCACGCCTGGCATATGCCTACAGCATTAATTGAGTATACAGGGAAAGGGGGAACGAAATACCTTGGCGCGCTGACCACAGCCTGCGATCGCGAGGGTGACCGGGCCAGACATGGCGTATCACGTGCTTTTCACGTGCTGGATCCAATGAGAGTCACGTGTAAATTATCACGTGGATCAAAAGATGATGTATCACGTGTACGCCATGGTCAGGCTTCTCCCCCGCCTCACCCGAATTCCCCAGTCTCCTGCCTGCGATGTGAAACGCCAGCGGCCGAGGCGACCAAAGTCTGTGCACGGACCCACTGTCTCTGCGCTCCCATCCCACCCGGACTTATCTCTCCTCCTCCATCCGCAAAACCCTGTTGCAACACCCAACCTCTATGCCCGCCACAAATCCCTTCCTCCCCGCGTCTTTGTTCCAAAGATCCCACACCATCGTACAGGCGAATACGACAGACCTCGTCAAATGTCGGCCGAGGAACGTCGGTGGTGGTCTAGTCCCTATCGTGTGTCCAACTCTCTTCTTTCCTTCTTCTTTGAAGCATCTGTCCAGTCCGCATGCTCGCAACACCTCCCCGCAACTGTGCTCTTTCGGGGCGTCTCATGCCATCAGGTACGATCTCGGAAATATTCGCAATCTTTTTCCCACTCACTTTCGGTATAGCTTTTCTTCTTAGGCTCACAGCCTTGCGCATGGATCTCTCTGAGCCCACAGCAAACAAGCCTGTCTCGTGCATGATCGCACCTGACGGTCTCCAACATCCTCAATTTACTGCAAGGCGCTCAAACAGATCCGTTCATGTCGTCTGTTCTCGTCAAGCAATATCCTTCTGTATTGCAAATAATAGAGTTGGTTCCCTTCCTGCCTATGCACGTATACCACCTAACCTCACTGAACAAATATCCCATCTCTTGCGTGTTCGTATACTGCAAGAGCTTGAGCTACTTCTCGCTCAGCTGAGAGCCAGACCCAAGGCTGACATTCTTGCTAATCCTCCCATTCGCCGACTCTCCCACCTCGAATGGACCAAGGTCCAGGAAAATCGTCAGATACCATGGCAGGATGCTATCGCCGTCATTAACGTCCCACCAATCTCTAACCCCACTGAACCTTCCATGTCGCCCTTCCCATTACCATTCGACCCAGAAATGGAGGCGAATGCATCTCAACCTGTCGCCACATTTTATCCTGTCTCTCGAATCTCTGCCTTGCCCACTAATTTCCAATACCGTGATGTTCTGCCTTCAGCAAGAGTTCCACTATATAATGCTCTTGGACTTTTCCCCCATGTCGCGCAGCGTACAGCTTTCCACCAATCCCTCAGCCAGGCGCAATCGAACCTTGAGGCCTCTCGTAGCAGGAAAGCCAACAATGAGGAAGCTGACAACGAAGAAGCCTCGTGTTCGCCGTCAGATGCTTATCTTCTGACTTCCAACAGTCAGACCATCAAGCTCGTCGACATGCCAGCCCTAGCCATCGCGATGTGGAGAGTTTACCTGTATGAGCGTAGCATTGTTAGAGATTGACCAGTATCCTTATCAAATGAAAATATAGATTCATAATGCACAGATTACATCATGCTTCGACCATCATGGGTACAACATCCGGGGTATGTTTTACAGCTTGGCCCAATACTTCGTAGCCTTCCCAGAATTTGGGCAACTCATTTCCGGGAACAAACAACCGTTCTACGCCATCCTCTGTAATAACACACATCCGAATGACACCACCCGATGAGCCATCACGAGACATTGCAAGTGCCAGAGCTGAAGGAGGTGATTAATCACAAGTGACAGAAAGGAGAAAATGACGATGCTTACTATTCTTCACGAAATTGACCGTTTCGTCACGACCCCAACCCTCCTCGTATGTAGCATCACAGTAACCATAGACATATGTCGAACCAGAACCTGGTAGAGGGAATCATGAAGGTAGAAGAAACCTATGCGAGGCAGTGAAACATACCACCGATAGCCCACGGTTGGCGGAATAAACCACCACCAAGAGGAATGTTGTACACACTAGGACCTGCATCCTTATCCCATCCAGCAACGATGATACCTGCACTCAGGGCATCCTTATTCTGGTAGCATATCTCTTGAAATAACGAGGCCGCAGTATGTACAGGTGGTGGGCCACCGGACATTTGTCTGTTGGTAAGATTATCAGAAAGTATAAATTATTTACTTCAAGACAGACGTACGTGTATAGTTGAAGTTGGTAGTGCACTGCGTCCGCGACGGCCTGTGTGTCGGCTGCTGAACCTGACCGGCAGCAGTAGATACGGTCATGGACATGGGTGAGCTTGTCTGTTACTCTATTGGCCTGAAGACTGTTCAACAAGTCAAGCCAATGTAGATACAATTCTATGAGCGTACAATGTAGCTTCCTGTCGTTGTACGACTATCTGCGCCAATAACGACGCCGCCATTAAACTGGACGGCCATGATCGAAGTCTAACGATGTTCAAACGAATGACACTTTTGGGATTGATCATGGCTTACACCTAGGTTGACCTCGCCGGTCTTGAGTCTGTTCATGTCGATGTGGTCCATGGCCGATGATGATGACGCGTCTCGCGAGCAAGTGTGATGATCAAATAATAATACGTACGCGTCATCTTCACACCACTCAATGTCGTCCCAGTCGGACCTCCATGCTTTGTACACAGAGCTCATTAACACCTTCGTGGCTCAACCCTGTGACCTTAACAAATGTGGAACTTTACTCATGCAGCTGAAGGTATAGATTTTCTTTCTGCTCTACTTCGTTTACCGAAGAGCAACTTAGGTCGGGCTCATTCAATTCGGTTTGTTGCTCCCTCAAGGCGAGCCCAATCTTACAGACCTTCAAGTGGCACGTAAGCTCTGTGTTGGTTGTTTTTCAACATATGTCCTGATATGAATACACCTCGGTTTGACTTAGGTGATATTCTCGAAATCGGTGCATTCTGCAGTATTCGAGCCAGAGATGTCCCCTCCTTTGACCGCTATTTTTCCCAACTTCAAACATTCTACACCGACTTTGGGTGAGAAAGATCATTATGTGTCTAATGTGTGTGTAAGCAACTTGGATCGATATATATACCAGCTCCATCCTCCCTCATTCGAGTCGGGAATACCCTATACGTGGCCTCCACCTCATCCGTCTATTGACACAAAATCGCATTGCCGAGTTTCACACAACACTTGAAAGCCTCCCCTTATCTGCGGAAGCCATCTCCCAAAATAAATTCATCAGCCATCCTGTCAACCTCGAACGGTGGTTGATGGAAGGAAGCTATAGCAAGGTTTGGAACGCACGAGAGACAGCACCTGCAGAAGAGTATAAACTATTTGTCGACAGTCTGATGGTCACTATCCGGTGAGATATTGAACTCGTTCAAAAAATTATATCTTTTGAAACTCATTGTCTTTACATAGAAATGAAATTGCAAGCTGTGGTGAGGCTGCATATGAATGTTTGCCACTCAAAGATGCTGCTACATTGTTGTTCTTCTCCGATCGCTTGGATCTTCTTAGATTTGCTGAGGAGGTGCGTAGGATTCATTAGGATGCAATCCAAGCTTCTCGAGCTAAAAACGAAGATGACAGCGAGGTTGGCAAGTAAATTTGACCGAGGCAACAATATCTTTCACCAAGAAAGGGGAAGAAAATTTGGAGATGCCGAAACAGAAGCTCATCTCTGCTTCTCTAGCATACGCACGGGAGCTGGAACAAATTGTGTAGAATTCTACCTACCTTTGCTACAATTATATTCCCTTCTCATTATCAGGAGTCAACGACGACAACTATGATCTTCACATAAAATTACATTTTACTCAAATATCTCGAGGGCTGCCTTGGCCTTGGCCTCAGCATCGCGTTGCAGATCTGTAGGCACTGGGAGATGTACGCCATTTGTCTCTTGTCCGATCCACGATAGCTCAAGTTCAAACTCCTTTTCCTTGGCATCATCGTGCACGAGATATATACTGAAGATCATTATCAGATCAGTTGGGATGATTCAAATTGGTATAAGAACCTACATTCGAGTAGCTTCGTACACAGCTTCTCGTGTTGTTAATTCTCTGAGGTCGAGTTTCTCTAATTCTGTCTTGGCGAGTTGACGACCTTTGCCTACAGCTGCACCGTTGTAACCCTGATGGAAAATGCGCTCGGAAGGCTTTCGGTGAGGGGAAAGGGAAACTTACAAAAAAGATACCACTTGGTTCCACGACATATAAGGATGGGCCATCCTTATCTACTGCACCCAAAATCATGCTGATACCAAAAGGCCGCACAGAAGAGTACAGTGTGTAGGCTTGTACATACAAGCCCAGTCGGTCAGCAAGAATCTTAATTCAAGAGTGATCAGTGTTCAGGCGATGCATGCTCGTAATAGCAAGCTTGCCTTGAGTGGCGTAGGTGAGCCATAAACATCTCTGTGGTTGAGAGCTTCATCTCGAGCTCGGTTAGCGATGTGTCGACCATCTGCCAGAAGGCCTGCAGTGGCCTATCTCTCTTTCGTGTTCAGTCAATTGACCCTCAACAATGCTGTTAGACGCACCAAACCGATATGCCGGTCTACTGTCTGTATTCTCCGATTGGCCTCCGGCACAAGAAGTTTGGAGTGAATGAGTTTCTCGACCGCTAAAACGATTCCGTCTTTTACTTTGAGACCAATCGCAGTTCTTTAGTATCGTTCATATAAATCCCTGTTCTTGAGCACTCTGATCAACAACGACGCACCCAGAATTTTCGACAGCTTTGCTGGCATATTCTACCTACATCAGGCCTGATTAATGAGTTCACTTACTTAATTTCCCGGAGGAGACGCACTTGGAATATACGACCATCTGGAGAGTAGGTGCTCGCTGAAAGGTCGTAACCTGTCCCGATTGAAGTCATACTGGGATGATGGAAGCAGAAGGACGCGGACGCGCAATCCCGTGAGAATAAATGAATAAATACGCGCTTTTGTATCCTGGACTCGAGCACTCAGAGAAGGCTCTCATGAATCCAGACAACGAGTGGAACGAGACCCTCAAAAACCACCCCATATTCTCGCCGCCAGAGCCACCCAAGAGTCCAACGACCGAGGTACTTTCCTCAAATACGCTTCCTCGTTTCGTCAAAGCAGACTCTTTGGACAATGGACCAGCACCCTCGGGCAGGAGACAGACCATGGTACTCAAGGATGTGGACTTGATTGTCGCAGTAGGCAAGGAAATTCGTATGTCCTCTTTAAGCGACACAAACAGTACGAAGAAGAGCTATAAAGTATGTGGGTCATGTCCACGAACATTCTCAATGTCCCGAGTATTGATTCAACCATGTAGACACTCCATACCCCAAATATCCAATTTGATATTTACCAGGTGGTATTAAACCCTTCTGGAAAGCTGCTCGCTGTGGCTGGCGCGTTCGAGGTGGCGGTCATTGTATTACCTCGAACGGGCTTTATGCGACTGGTGCCCGAGATGATAGACTGCAAGTATGTACTCGTTCTGTTCCTTGTATGCCCTGACTAATTCAATCTGACACTGAGGTCTGTTCAGATAGGCCAATTTTATCATGCTTTGCAAACCTCTGCACCAATCGCTAAGATCGATTGGCATCCGTGGGGTGATGCAGCGTCCACTTTACTTGTCATGACAGCAGATGGAAAGCTGAGGTCAGTCTGGATGTATACACTGTTCAAAAGCTCACCGCCGCTCAGAGAATACGACATTTCCGTGGATACAGATGAACCACAGCAACTGCTTTCCTTCTTGCCTGAGCGCAAGTCGAAAATTTTAAGTGCCGAAAGCGAGTCTACACGAGAAGTTGTGTCATTTACGTTGGGAAAAGGCCGCGCAGACTGGGGCCCATTGACTTTGTATGCATTAACCAAGTCTGGCGACATTTATGCCTTGTGTCCTTACCTCCCTAGAAATGCGTAAGTTTGTGCCCTCTTCTTTAGGTTTGCAATTAACAGTATCGTACCCAGGTCTGTCCCTTCGTCCTATATACAGTCATTGGAATGTTTTATCTCTGCAAAACAAGAATTTTTGTCCCTAGTGGATTCGAGTACTCGCCGAGACCTCGCTATCATCTATGACCATCAGCAGAAATATGTGTCTGCTCTTTTTCGTCAACTCCCTTCAGGAACTGTTTACCCTGCTACTTCCCGTTTTACCTCCATACATCCTCCAGCTTCGATCAAGATGTTACCTATACGACAGGGTCCATTCCTTTTACAACCAGAACCACGACTTCTGGAAGGAAGCGAAGAAGAGGCTGCCACAGATATAGCTTATCTCTCATTTGGATCGGATGATGATGATGATAATGAGGGAGAAGGAAGTCCTATAAAGTATTTGGGTATTGTTACCATAGCTTATCAGGATGGAAGGGTTGATCTGCTGCTCGATGTGGACAAAGTTGAAGCTCGATGGAATTTGAAAGGAGTGGGTCGGCCCCCACGAACTACTTCACGTCGCTAAATTTCATCATTAGATATCGGACCAGAACCTGCCCATGCTGGCCGTCTACGAGACTATGGACCTTGGATTATTTTCTACTCTCCAGTCCGATGGCTGTCTGGATCTCCTGCAAGCCAACTATCCTATATTCTTCATTGATCCTATTCATGATGACACCATATATGTTTATCATGCTTTCGGTGTACATGCGCTGCAGATTGGTTCTGTCCTTCAACATCTAGCTGTAGCTCTACGAGAAGTGAATGATGATGCAGCACTTGCAAATACTCTACAAACACCTATGGAGACACTAGTACATTCTTTGCTTACAACTTTCTCAGTTGAACGAAAGTACGCTGACTCTGTGAATACCTTCTTGAGAGATGTTGACGAAACGTTTCAGGTCGTCTAACCCTATCATTGGCATCTGTTTACCCAACGATGTTTATCTCAACTACAGCATTCTCATTTTATCCTCGTCTATGCGCATTTCCGTCTTTCCCCTGATCCTCCGTTCGAATTCGTCTCATGAATTTGGATCTGAATCAATAACATCGTCAAGTCTACAAATCAAACAAGAGTCATCGGAGAAGGATATCTGGTTAATACCTGCAGAAGGACCTCCCCCTCCCTTCTCGTCCATGCTGGCGCTAGAACCATATCATTTACCTTCTATTTTTACTGAATCTGGTCTACCAAGCATGCCTGAACATGCCCTACCAGCCTCAAAAGAGCTGATTTTAACCCCAGAAGTAGTACGATATATGGCAACGTCGGCTCAACAAATATCTTCCAATATACGGGACATCAAATTGAGTGCTCGTGCAGCTCAACGACGAATGCAGTTGCAAAAAGAAGAAATGGCGAGTTTAATCCGGGCAGCGAAAGCTATGATTGACAAGATGGAAAGATTGAAAGTCCAGAGGAAGGAGGAAACACAAGCACGGCTGAGGCAAATACAAGAGACGCAGAAGACACTTATGGTACGACTTAACAGGTTGCTACTAGCTTTCATGTGCAAAGCCTCGCCCGAGTTGAGCGATCATGAGACGAAGTGGTTTGAGGAGCTCAAACAGATGAGGGCGGAAATCGTGGGATTTGGGAGCTACGATAGTGAGTCCCTGGCGGCTAGGGCAAAGCAGGTGTGTGCTGTCAATCAGGCGTAGCGATGCCATTGAGTCTGATATCTGTCGCTCTAGTTGGTCAAGGAGTTTTCTCGCATAATGCCGAGCCTCAAAGCACTGGATGAGAGGGAGATGCAGATGAAAGGCAGAACTGCAGCAATGAATGGTGGTCTAAGATTTTCTCAAGTGTTTGAGTTTGGGGAACGATCAAGTATCGAGTGCGTTTCAAGTCTCCTATCTATGACTGTTTATTTCTGATGGATTTTCCACAGACGAGCTCGAATAGAATATCTGGAGCAAGAGCTCGCGAAACTGGCGATACAGGTCAACGCTAACATTGGGAAACCCCCGCGGTCAAAATAAATGGTCATTAGGTTTCGCGTATTGTACAGATTGCTCTTACTACCCATTGCCATCCTTCATTGCTCCTGAACCACTAATATACATAGCGGACTGGTGTGTCAACTTGATTCAGCTTTTTTCTTTTCTGACAAGATCGTTGGTATACTCACAATCTGGATTCTCTTGGTCGGTTAAATCGTCGAATGCGTGTTGATGTGAAAGGTTCTCGTCCTACGAATGTACAGGTCAATTGACCAGGGACGAATTCAACCTGATATATGTACACACCAAGTCTTTGCCACTAGTTTTAATGGATGTGTTCATCTGTGCTTGTCTTTTGAGGACATTCAGGCGCATGAGTCGAATTCGAAGGAAAACAATTGCGACCAGCTGGATTCCATAAACAACAATATGTGCCACGAACGCCCTGACATAACGGGGAGCGTCGTTATTCCGGAAAACTGGAGATTTTTTAGCGTGGCAGATGTCTGCAGAAACAGGTAGACCGTCTTACCTTGGGGCCCAATAGCATTTCCTACTGCCCATGCTCTATAAAGCGTTTTGTTCAAGACTGTTGGCCCCAAGGTCCATAGAATAAACCACTCACATGAAGACGAGACTGGAGGCAATAACCTGTTTGCTTCTCTACATCTATATGTTAGTAAAATATCGTAATCGGGGAAGTGATTTATTTAACGCACGCCTCCCACATTTCCGGTCATGATTGCCAGATTCAGGACAGCAACAGCACCGAAGCCTTGCATGCAACTAGGAAATATTGTCAAAAGATCTTGAAACCTCTTTTCTGTGATAAAAGGACACTCACTAAAATGCCATAAGGAGGCCAACTTTAGTATGCCCGGACGTGGGAACACAAAGGAAAACAATTGTGCCCGCAATGTTGGGAAGGGTATAGATCTAAAAGAAAATGAAGAAGTGGATGGTCTTGGATGACACCTCACTAACAAATGCACAAAGTAACTTTTGGTCGAAACGTTTGGAGACGTAAGCTGCGCTGAACAAAAATAGCATGATGATAGCACCTAAAATCAAGAACTGTGAACCTATTTCTTTGGAGTAAGATACCCGTCTTACCCTGTGCAATCGCAAGAAGATAGGTCTGAAGTTGAGTGAATCCCTATGAAATCTAAGATCAATATTCACCGATCTCAATGGGAGGTTCTTACAAAAGCATTGAGAATGATATTTGAAAAGGCCCCAAGACCCCCAGTTGGAAGAGCATTAGTGAAAGAGATCAGTGTAACGGCCCATACTGTCCAATCTTTGAATCCCTCCACTGCAATCCAATGAGATCGTTGTAATCATACCATAGAACTGTGCTTACCAGCCTGGTATGCCTGTAATTGCGCCTATCAGCATATCAGGTCTTTGATCGTAAGCAGGAAACCCAAACCTTGAACTTTTTGTTCTGAATCCCTGTCTCGTTCTTCCGGACCCGTTCTGCCATAAGCAGTCGATCTTCTAGCGAGAAGCACTTTGCATGCATTGGACTGTCCGGCATCCAGAAAACAATGAAGATACCCCAAACAAAGGTCAAGCAACCCAAGAGCTAGGAAGAGATGTTCAAGTCTTCGCATTCGCACAAACGGACACAATTGATACTTACAGTGAACAAAATCTGCCAATTCTTGAGTGCAGCACCTTGGATATGAGCTATGCCATAGGCGATCAGTCCTCCAACACACTGCTGGAAGCCATTCATTGAGTAAAAGGATCCGATGATCAACGCCTGTTCAGCTCGGGTATACCACATAGTAGACCTAATTTGAGTGAGCACCAAGATGACTGATAGTTCAAGACATCTCAAACATACAAAAATACAAATGCAGGTTGACAGACACATTCAAATATGCCAAGCAGAGTCCGAACAATGACAAGACCTGTGAAATTAGTGCAGGCCGCAGTACACGCAAGTACAGCACCCCACGCCATGATACTAGAAACGGTGTTCAGACAAAACGAGCTTGATACTTCCAAAAGAGACATACTTGAATGCAAGATACTTGGCAATGGGCAATCTCTGTATCAGTCTATTTGCCGGAAACTCCCAAACCAGACTGAAAAGGGGAAAAGGACCGTTTGAGCAACTAGAGTAATGCCTCTGACATCGGAACTCACATTGCGATATATACTAAAGGGAAATACATTAGTTCACGTGGAATAAGATATGCATAGACACTGACCGCAAGTTGTCAACCATGCATACTCTTGCCCTTTGAGGTGGGCATCGTCTATTATGCCCATAATGGATGCAAAATTAATTGTCCTGGTGTGGTCGTATATTTAAAAATTATTAGGCCTCGATGCTCGTAGAACATACCCCTTGTCCAACGTTTGCGCGACTGCCCATCGTAGTCAAAAAACAGTGTAAACACGTGGCTCAAATACTCACAGTACGTTATCACCATGACAGACTGGGAGTAAAGTATGGGTCAACGAGGTCAACTACAAGGGAGTCTAGCACATACGAGAACGCGTTTGTGTATCATCCACCGTAGACGTCGATTGGTCGCATCATCAATGACCTTCCCTTGAGTCTCCGAAGTTTGTTGTGCGAAAAAGTCTGCCACCTCTGCGTCGATACCCCTGTGCATCGCTATGAAAACAAGTTCAGTGTTCAGAATTGGACAGCAGGGGGCACCAGGGGCTACAGACCTTCATCATAAGTCGTAGAACCGCTGCGCAGAGAGTGAACATCCTTAGGGGAATCCTCATATTGAACTATGTCTTGTCCTTTTGTCATGGTTCAAAAGAGGTCTCGGACAGGTACAAGTGACTCCTGCTCCGAATTCACCTTGATATATAGGCAAAGAAATGTCTATGACTATAGATAGGATCACGTTGTCGTCGTTGTCGTGTGATCCATTTTCAGGGGTAATATATCAATGGCCGGTTTTCTGATCGGGTCCATATCTAGTCATCACGCGCCCGCGCGCCCGCTCGATGTTCCGTCAGCATCCGGACAGACTTGTTATCTGGTCAGTCACACAATCAGACCTCAACTAGAAATTAAGATATAGTGCAGAACTATCAGGATTGCTTCTCAGACGACGAAGACAGGTCGCATTTCCGGGGTCGAACGAGCCTCGCTGTCATAATTTATTTCCGGCGGATCGGGGTTCATTATGACCCCGTGGGGTTGTATAAGGGGCTGCATTCGTCCCTGCATCAAGGTTGATGGAAGAACGGCCCGCGGGCCGTACGGCAAAAAGCTAGAATGCTACATAAACGCATAGCCAAATCACGATAGAAACATATTGCTAACGATGTCTTCTAGGACAATCGATCCCCGTAAAAAGGCTACTTTGGATTTGATTGACCGACTGATTAACTGCATGGTCAACATCAAAGATGAAACAGGCGAATTCCTCCTTCATCTGGAAGATGGACGAGTAATCGATACGAAGGGCTGGAATGACTGGGAAGTAAGTCATAATTACATAAATCTGGAATGGACTGACTGGTGGCAAAGTGGACGCACGGAGTAGGTCTGTATGCACAACAAATTTTCATGGATGTGTTTCTGATGGTATAAGGTTTATATGGATTATTCTGTCTCTTTCAAGTTACTGGGGATATGAAGGCTGTGGAAATATGTCGTAAATGGTTTCGCGATCAATTTGATTTAGGAACAACAAAAGTATGAGCCCTGAAAAAATGCTCCCGCTACATGTGATTGATGGGTTATGATAGAATGTGAACACGATGTCGCCTCTTTTAACGGCTGCATGCCTCCACGACATCAATCTGGTCAATTACACAGCTCATTTGGACGCATGGGCAGAATGGGTGATGTATGAGATGCCCCGCACCGAAGAACAAGGCCTACAGCACATCACGTATCTAGAAGAAAATTATCAGCAGCTTTGGGATGACACGCTGATGATGACCGTATTGCCATTAGCGAAAATCGGACTTGTATTAAAAAGGAAAGAGTACATCGAAGAGGCTAAAAGGCAATTCTTAATTCAGTGAGTTGCCCAAATTCTTGTTTGGGTATCTGCCTTACGGGCTTGTCTAGTATTAAATATCTCCAAGATCCAGTAACCGGGCTATGGTTTCATGGTAAGTCTACTTCAAACTTCGTATTCATTTACTTCTTCGTTTCAACGTGCCCTGATAGGTTGGACTTTTGATGGGCGTCACCATTTCGGTCGAGCTAGATGGGGCCGTGGAAATTGCTGGGTCACAATTGCCATCCCAGATTTCATTGAAATGTTAGGACTTTCGAAAGGTGACGGACTGTATGATTACCTCGCCTCTTCGTTCAAAGCTCAAGTGAATGCCTTGGTGGAGCTACAGGCTGGAGCGTCAGGTCTTTGGCATACTATCCTTGACGATCCGTCAAGCTACTTGGAAGCATCGGCAACAGCAGGATTTGCGTATGGAATCTTGAAGGCTATTCGGTTGAGAGTTCTCCCGAAAGAAGAAAAGTATATTAGAGCGGCTGAAAAGGCAATTCAAGCGATAAAGGATAACATATCGGAGAAAGGCGAATTGGGACAGGTCTCTTTTGGCACGCCAGTCTTTGAAAATGTGGCTGAATACAAAACAATTCCCCTCACGAGTATGCCTTATGGGCAAAGCCTCGCACTTCTTGCTCTGACAGAGCATCTTAGAACCCTTCTATGATAATATATGTGGAAATCTCCTACGTTTTGTTATCTTCACCTGTAGTTGTGTTCCCTGATGAACAGGGATGAAGTAGTCTTTAAAGCTATCGTAATCGCAGGGGCTATGTGACTGATTGATCGTGGTAACATCTGACTAGAGAAATATAAACTCACTCTGAACCATTAAGTTCAATTGCCAATCGCCGAAAGATGTTGCCAAATATCAGATATAATTCTACCCAGGCCAAACTGATGCGTCTTGAGTCGCTCATTCAACGCTCAAGTGTCTCCATACTCACTTTATGCCAAGACACATTCTAGGGCCTTTGGAGAACGAGGAAAGAAGACGGTCAAGGCTTTTGGATTCAGGCTGCAGCCATCGCTCTGGATCAAAGAGTTCTGGATGGGAGAAGAGATCGCTATTATGATGAAGGGTAGTTACGCTCATCCCAACAATGGTCTAAATGTGAGTATAGATGATAATGAAGCGCGGCCTAGAACATTGGACTTACACCGTGAGGTATCTGGATTCCGCAAATATGCCGATCCGAACCATCGACTAGCCTGGGAAGGGGAGATACGAAACCATAAGACAACCGCAAAGATTCCTTAATTACGGCTGTCTAGTTTATCCATCAAGAAATATTGAGAGATATTGAGAAGAAAACGAATTTACGAGATATGGGAGCTTTTGTAAAATGGCTAAGCTGGCTTGCATGTTTTTGTCCGGAGCGGCTGTAAGAAGTTCTTGAACGAGTTTATGGTGGATGACTGGGTTGTTCAGAATATGGTATGTCCCAACTGTGCAGGTATTTCCGACGGTGTCGCTCCCAGCCTGAAGAAGTGATAGTGCCTCTTCGAGAAGCGATTGCTTGACCTCCGGCTGCATCGGGAGAGGATGCTTGGAAATCAGGCGATGATAAACGCTCGACATGCGTCGTTGATCAGTCTCTGATGATGTTCCAACGACAGAGTCAACCAAATCTTCGACTTGTCGACGGATTGCAAGCTGTGACCCGATTTTCCAGGGCAGATGAGAAGTGATGGACGAAGGACATGATAATATAATGGCGGGAATCCAAGGAAAAAATTTGGCAAAATGTAAGAACGGGATGGAGGCCTGTATGGTCAATAAAAGGGGAAACGCAAAATTTTCACTCTCTAAGGCACCAATGGCCTTTCCAAAGCAAAAAGAAGTAATCATGTCCAATGTCGCACAACGGAAACCCAAAAATAGGTTACAGGGACCGTCAGAGAGCATCACTTTGTCGATAAGCTTTTCAACCTGAATAGAGTTCAATTTAGGATGAAGGACGGCCAGATTAAACTCACATGCTCTTGAATACTGTCTTCCGCATCCATAACAGAACGCCGCGAGAATAAAGGACTAAGAACGCTGCGTCTGTCTTTGGCTTCATTAGGATTGACCGTACCGAATGTTGACTGGTCCACGCCGAAGCATCTGTAGAATGATGGCTCCTTCTTGTACTTGTGCTTGAGGGAATATATGTCACGGTATGCGCGTGGGTCGTTGAAGTGTAGCTGTCGGCTTTGTAGGCAACATCCAGAGTCAATGAAAAGCTGAGATACCTCGTTGGGTCCTATTCGAACTACTGCACCTGAAAGAGAGTATATTAGCGAGCTGCTTGGGCTGATGATGGGCGTACCATATACAGTGTGCATTTGGTGGAGTTCATTCAAAAACTCACCACCTCGAATAATTTCATGATATGCTCTGTAGAGAGAAGTAGCCGCTGCAAGTCTTGGACCAGGAAACCTAGCCAGAGGATGAAACAAGAGACGCCAAAATATAACAAATGTTCGATGAAACAAGAAGGCAATACACGTAAACAGGCAGAACTGCATATGCGGGGCAGTGTCTCCCTTGTGCTGTGTAGCGCGATTTATAGTCCAGGAGAACAAACTCGCAGGTAAGCACGACTTCTAGAGCCCGACTGTCGGTAGTGTTGTCTTGAGAGCTGAAAGGTGGGTTTCCAAGGCCACCAGAACTTTTGGAGAACCCCATGCAAAAAAACTTGCATGAAGTTGGCAAATTGAGCGACAAATTCGTCATAATTTCTAGGATACAAGACGCGAAAAAACGCTCGCGGTGCGTGTCGACTCATCTGTGCGTCACTGAAGACTTACATTACCATACCTGCGTCTCTAGGTCATCGTGATTGCCAAGATGTCATGCAAGTCTCAAAGTGTGCAGCACCGTTCCCAGATCGTGCGATGGAGCGGAAATGAATGTACCCAACGATGGAAGCCATAGAGTGTGATAAGCGATTGTCGAATGAGTTTTCGAATTTCGAGTTGGTATCGGAGGGCAAAGAGTGTACTTTGACAAGTGATGTGAAGATGACTTTGACATCTCGAGAAGTCTGGTCTCTCGAGGTTCGAGAAGCAGCAGGGAAGAATTCCAGAAAGAGTCAACTACCACGTTCATATTGTCTCCTGATCACCAGCCCTATGCTTGTCTAATTCAATGATATCAGACATTCTGAATCAAAAGGTATTTCCGGAACCTTATTAGTGCATGCAGTACCGCCATGTAAACGACACAGTATCCTAGATTACAACAAAAATACCAGTAGGAGCAGAACGCATTAAAAATATAAAATGTACAGATAAGAGTAAATATACGACTTCCGCCGATGCTCTGTTTCCATAAATTTGAAGACAGGTCAGTCACAGTTCTCGTCTTCGGGGCGAGCTAGCACCGCTCCAGGCACTATTGTTCACGAAGCCAGGTAAACTTCTATTACGTCCATATGAGCTAGACGTGCTCGCGATATCTCCGTCTTCGTATCCAGTCTCCCTTTCTCTAGATACGACAGGAGATTCTCTAGTTGGAGTATGCGCAAGGAGTATTTGCTTTCGACAGATGAAGTGAGAGAAACAACGGGGAGGAGGGAAGGACATACCTGAGCTGGAGAAATAATGCCCACTACCCCAACGCCACTCTTTTGTCTCCTTGGAATAGGAGTCTGAGGTGTCGTATGGCCAATCGTCCTCATGCCAAGTCTTGAGCCATCTTGAACCTCTCCGTCGGGGCGAATGATGTGAGGCACATGTTCTTCTTGGTCGGAAGTGGTACCATTAGCAATGAAGAAAACGCCAATGAAAGTCGCTGCACATCCGTATAAAAAGGTGACAATCGCGTGAAATCCTGCTGTTCTAAAATCACCATACAAGATGGCGCTACCTGTGATTGCCGACAGTGTGAAGAACACAAATTGGATAGGGATCACAGTCTGTACCATCAAATTTGAACGCAAGTCGAGAAACAGCCCGACAAACACACCTTGCCGTCGAAGCGCATCAATGCTCGGTTGAGATACCTGATTTGCCCGATTCCAGTGCCCAGAAGTATCTGAATATCAGAGTCTTGAGCAAGAATACTACTTAGAGAATTGTGCAAGCTTACTAAAATGAGAGGATACGTGATCCATTGCGCAAAAATCCCATACCAATTGAGTGAAATGAGAGTAGAAAGTGCTTTCGTAGATAAAACAGTAAAACCACCAAAGAGGGCGCATAGACCAACATCAATAAATACATAAACGCGCCCCATTTTGCTGTGCGACAAGCTGGCAAGAAGGACCGCACCAACAATGTAGGTGCCAACATATATGAGAAAGGGTGTTTGTTTGATCGCTTCAAGCAGCTGACGCGAATCCAATCTTGTATCAGAAGCATTTGACGAGAGAACGACAGTCACAGCGCCAACAGTTGCAATGCATATGCCGAAGAAATCCCGCTAAATCCTGTTCAGTATCTCTTTGGACGTATTTACAAGACATATATACCTTTCGAAAATGCTCACTCAGCATGAGAGGAGCAAATACACAATTTGCAATGAGAGCAAACTAGAAAATATCGTCATAAGACTTCATTACCAATAAAAATTCATGCTATTCACAGTCCCCAGCGGAGCCACCACAGACGCAGGGGCAAATGCATAGGATATGAAGTTGCCCAGCTCGCCAACATTCATTAGGGTAAAACCCGCCCACCTGAAGCCTAATGAGCACACTGGGGCAATGCACTCAAAAACGGATGCTTACCAGAGCTTAGATTTCAGATAGGCAGTTTCATTCGTTTGCTGGTCTTCGTCACCTGACCATCCTTGAGAGGACACCGAGCCGCACACCACGTTCTCATCGACCGGAAGTATAGCTGCCTGCTTTGTTTTGTTCGGGAGCTTCTTGAACAATAACATTCGCCTGAAGAGTTCGGGTTTACAGTGTTCATATTCCGATAGATGGTCCTCCCGGTCAAGGATTACATTATTTCCGGAACGATAAGAAAGCAGAGGCTGAGATTCAGAGATGGGGGTATGCCACCATGGAGGAGGCAAAGGTTCAGTGACAGTGTCTGAGTCCTCGTCTCGTCGATATAGTGGATCTCGTCTGGGAGTCAAGAAAGGTTTTATGTGCCCATCCAAGTGAGCATGAAGGCATTGTTGCGCATCCAATCGCTTATGTGCCAACTTTTGCAGATTGAGCGCAAGAGATATGAGGACATTGCCCGATATTGCGACGACGATGCCGATGACAGTTTCTATTGGAAAAGAAGGAAAATCATCCATCTGAGTACCAGAGTAGACAGCAAATGGTTTGAGGCGATGGCTACACTGATGGCAACATGTACCGGCACCCGGAAGGAAAAATGCGAGAACCTCGTTTTGAAGGTGGAGGAGAAGTGACGTTTGAAATGGTCACATGTGCCATTATTTGTTGCCCCAGCCTGTGTTCACATTCCCCTCTCATGCGTCCTCGCCACACACAACACTCCTTGTCCGGATTTCCAATTTACTCAGCGGCATTTGTCGCCCCAAATGAAATCGTCATTGGCGGTGGCGGTGGCTCATCGAAAAGCGGTGTAAAGAATAAGCTGGTGTGGATCCAGCTCAATTATCCCGTACCTGGAACTCAAACAGTCTTACAGCGATTGTACTCTATAGGCTCGGATAGGTCTATGACTCTAAAAAATGAGATAGAGGTGGAAGACGCCCCAACGAGTATGGCCGTTGTCCTTGAGGCAGGCACTGGTCACTTCGAATGCCAGGATGATGCTAACTTACCGAAGTCGAGCAAAATTATATGTGGCATTAACAGCCCCCCTGCAAAGATACAACAGGGAGAAAATGTGAATTGTCGGATGTTCGGACTGAATGACGATGTGTATGTGTGTGCATTCGCGCGGATACTCATCAGCTTGCCGAACCTCCTCCTAGGTTTCATCCAGATAAATCCATAAGCACCCTACCACCAGATAAGGACGACTATCAAGTACATTTTTGTTGCTTTTTGAATATCAGAGAGTTGAATAGATCACAGAAGGTCACTGTGCTTTCCCCGAAAGGTAACTTGGTCGCAGTGGCAGGTTGTCATAATGTGTGCATCAATCTGCCGTTCTTAGCTTTTGTTCTCAAATCGTTATAGCTGTCTCTTCTGTCATTTCCCGATCTTATACCGGCCGCTTGCTCTGTCCAGCTTGGAAAAGAGATTTACGATGCTACTTTCTCCTCCACCGGCGAAACTGTAAACCTGTTATTGATCTTCTCCTCACTCAGACTTAATTGCTTATAGTTCGTGGTTGCAACGACACACAATCTCCATGTTTACTCTACAAAAATGCTTGCCAGGTCAATATCGCCGAGGAAGAACAAGAACGACTCATTTATGGAAAAGACAGAAAGTCTGGAGCTTCTACAAACACTAGACCTGCCCAATTCACTAGGTGGTCCAGGAGCTTGTACTTTCCGATCAGTGAGGTACGTAATGACACTGGGGGCCTCTAATGCACGTTGAGGCTAGTTCCAGATATCATCCGTGTAACGATGACGTAGTATATACTGTCATCAATGCTTCTCCGCCCCGTGGGCGTGGTCGCAAGATGCCAGCGCGGAGGGGATATATCCTCAAGTGGAACACCCAAACATGGACTGTGGACAAGCACAAAAAAGTTGGTGATAAGGGTTTAACCGCTTTTGATATCAGGTCAGTAAGAATATGAACTAATCTAGCTGTTTATTACCGACATGACCGACATGTCTTCAGCTTGGATGGCCGATTCCTGGGTTATGGCTCATCGGATCTATCAATAGGGATCTTGGACACCAAAACCCTGACTGTTGGTAATACTAATTACACCTATCATTCCTCTCTAACTTCTCTTAGCCGTTGTGTACCATATTGAAAGCACATGAATTCCCACCAACTGCTGTCAAGTTTGATCCAACCACGAGATTCATAGCATCAGGAAGTGCAGACAGTACTCTCCGTATCATTGCCATACCAGAAGTTATTGGAGGTTTTTGTGAGTAGACTGAACTTGGCTTTACAAGCTTGGCTGACCGGACCCGATTCGAGTAGCTTGGACCGTTATCATACTTGTGCTAATGGGTATCCTGGTAGTTATCATCGCTGCTGTCATGCAAGGCAAGCGACTTGGGTGGTAAGGTTCAAGAGGTTATGGACTTGTTTTATGCATTGTTCTAAGATTCCTGTTGTGATATTATATGGAATTAATCCCTAGTCGTAATCATCCTCCTCTACTAGCTTCCGTTTGACCTCGCCCGAGTTGGGAGTTGTTTGTACTTCTTCCATGCCATCGCTCTCTTCTTCATCGTCCCCACCTGCGAATAGACCGTCTTCTTCCTCGCCAGCCTCACTTCCTTCATCCACTTCTTGTGTGCTTGCTCTGGCAGCTGGAGTTCCAAACATTTCAATATCAGAGGGTGTGGCAATTGCACTGATTGGAAAAGGAGCTTCTTGGGATTCTTGAGGCAGAGGTTGAAGAGTTGGGGCAGGTGCTACCTTCATATCCTCATCCATGTCCTGTTCTTCTAGTTCTTCTAGTTCTTCCTCCTCCTCTTCTGATTCTTCCACATCATCCATTTCATCATATATTTTGACATCAGGGGGAGGTTTATTTGGAATAATATTGAAATCCACATTTGTGAGGCATTCTGACTGTGGTGGCAGCCGTACACCAAATACTTCGGGAACAGCAGGCAGAGGCACTGCATTGACCTCATTTGCCATCGAAAGAATATACTAGACCGAAACAAACGATTGAGTAGAGCTCAATTGAGAGACTGCCATCGCACCTCTTTCGGAACGCGACCGCCAAACTCCCAACCGACACGTGCTTGTACAGCGAGAGTGACGTCGTTCATCTCAACCTTTCCTCCCCTCCCAGCATGCTCGGCGTATACACTTGCATCTGTTAACACCTGTGCAGTGTATCTATGCGAAAATTCAAGGAGTTGGTGTAGGACCCCTGGCTGAGCATCTTGAACACTTGGACTTGAGGACAACAGAAGAGCCACTGCGCGAGCTGTGCTCGGGATATTCTCTGTCTGCCGCGAAGATAATGACAAGGTTGCCATCTTGGTGTTGTATGTATTGCTCGCTGCATTGCTGTTACCAATCACCACAAATCATTAGCTGGGCACTATTTGTCCGTGTTTATTTTGTCCGTGTTTATCTGCGACCTCAAAGTTAATTGTTAGGATGGTTGCGCTTACAACTATTCACGAATTATTGTCACCTACGCATCCACTGGATGCTTGTTCTCAAAAGTCAATTGGAGTCCCTGACTCAGTCTCGTGCCAAAGTGGCTAGGCACGTGCCAGGTCAACAACCAATCAGATTGGAGCACTGACTGTATGACAAAGCGAATTCATGTATTAGGAACTTGAATCAGAATCTTCTCCACTTTCTTCCATTAGTCACAATCTGTCATGTTTCGCTCTACAATCGCCAGACCTTTACTTGCAGCTGCTCGGCCAGCTTCGATGCGAACTGTTGCTAGGCCAGCCATTGTGACTCGTCATTATCACGAGAAAGTCATCTCTCACTATGAACGGCCCAGAAACGTATGTGTCTCGCTTTTTCGGGTGGGAGCGCACGTAGATCCTTTTATCTGATAACACATTCTCTGCTCTCTAGGTTGGCTCTCTTCCCAAGAATGATATAAATGTTGGAACTGGACTCGTAGGAGCACCTGCGCGAGTATTTTCTGTGTCAGATGCAACGACTTTCCGGAGCTAACCGGTTTCCTATAGGTGCGGGGATGTAATGAAGTTGCAAATTCGCGTGGATGAGAATGGAATCATTTCAGACGTCAAGTTCAAGACGTTCGGTTGTGGAAGTGCTATTGCCTCAAGTTCGTATATGACCGAACGTGTCAAGGGTCTGAGTTTGGAAAAGGCTGGTGAAATCAAGAACACTGAGATTGCCAAGGAACTTTGTCTCCCTCCTGTAAAATTGCATTGTTCAAGTCTGTTTAGTTATTTCTCTGAATCTCGTATCACTAAGAAACGTTCACAGTGCTGGCGGAGGATGCCATTCAATCGGCTATCCGTGATTACCGCTCTAAACGACAACAGTCAGGGCAAAATCAGAGTTTCGTCAACGCAACTCAAACAAATGGCGAGGCTCGAACACCAGCAACTCCCTAAAGCCAGGTCTTTAAGGTTTACTATTGATACCTTTCGCCCTGTTCTTTTCATCCTAGTTGCCTAGGTGCCTTTGACTATGATTATGAACGATGTATCACTATCCATTTTATGCATGCTATTCAGACAAAGAATAGATTTTTAAATCAGCTGTGCAGGGATTTTAAGGTCCACACGAAGCTTAGGTACCCGTAAAGGAAAAGGTTGATGAGCCAAACCATTTCTCATTGGCCTCCTTCACTCGTTGTGCCATCGCTGCTTTATTAGTGAGTTCAAAACCTGACGCAAAATGTCAAAATTTGAACCCTGGGTATCCAGACCAACTCACCTTGAGCTGGCGTCACACTCAATGATGTTGCTGTGCCCGAAATCTGAGCTGCTTGCGCTGATCGAGTGATCGCAGCGGTTCTGAGTTTGTTTGCTTTCGAAAGTTTCGCTGCAATGAACGGTGAGTATCTGAGTCTATTACATCACCCATGCTAACACTCACCTCGACTTTTAGCATCTCCCATTCCAGCACGGACCTTGCCTGTCCCAACCCCAATGAGACCCAGACCCTTGGTCTGATCGAATGCTCCAACCTCCTCTTCTGCTTCACCAAATGCCATTCGGTTCTGAAGCTTGCGTAGTTCTGTTTGGGCGTAAGCCTCCTTCGCCTTGCGCGCCCTGGACAATTTGTATGTCAACTCATGTCTGGATCAACCTAATTTGCAGACCCACCGTTTACCTCCTCTTCGCTTCTTTGGACCATCACCAGGAATGGGAAGTGCTTTGGTAACTTTAGCTGGGGGTGGGGCGGCAAGTCGATCAATGTGTTTCTCGATCTTGTCCCGCAATAATTCCCCGTATGAACCTGAAGAAATCAATGAGATTAAAAGGTTCGAGCTTCACTATTCGAGAATCACCATCACGTCGCATCCGCTCAAGGTCCATTCGAGCAGCCAGCACACTCTTCGCCCCTACGGTTCGTTGCACCTTTAATTGATACTCTGGTGGAGTTTGCACGACCAGCTCGGACTGAAAGATGAACCCAGTATGTCGTCGTTGTGTTGCAGTCGAGAATCCCGCTGTAATCTTCTTCTGGGCACCCAAGAGCTAGAGAGAGACGTGAATATTAAAGGAGTGACGAGATGAAAATGACATACATGGACATTGCATGCTGGCATTTTAGCCAATCCAGCCAAACCTCCAGCAACTCCTAGTAATTTCGCAGCTGTAGTAGTACCAATGATAGCTGACAAATTGGGGGCAAGTACATTCATTCTCGAGCTGACGTACATGAAAATCTGAAAGATAAGAGTTAACACATAAGATATATAAACCGTTCCACACCTGTTTACGGGCCTCCTCTAGCCTATCGGCAAGATTGCAAGCCTTGTCTATGGCCTTCCATTCTTTGTCAGAAAGCCGCCTACCCGATGACGTGGACGCAGTGACAACTACGCTCATGATGATGGCAGGGGGTAATACTCCATTTAGGTTTACTTTTGTCAGATCCTGTAAAGACTGAGCAATTTGTGAATATCATCTGAGAGGAACTGACCTCAGCATCTGCCAGTACCCGCACAGAGCGTATATACATGGCAGGATCGGTGACAAGTTGTTCAAGTTCAGGAAATCTTCGTGCATAATGATCTCGGATGAACTGTGAAGGTCATCAGGAGACTCGACTTGGAATTACACTATAACTCGCCTACCTTGTTCACAATGAGAATTTCGTTTTCCACATCTACAGACAAATTATTTGCTTGTACAATAACATTATATTCCGGATTTGAGTGCGCAGGAAGCACCATTTGCGCTGCAGATGACGGGTTTTCCCGATATCTTTCAATCTCCTGTAAAAATGATAAACAACAAAGCATTTTGAAGGGAGATGGGGCCATACTTTAAGGACATCCATCATTCGTTTGCTGCTCTCCAACTTTGCAATTTTTCTAATGTCGTCGATATTCCCAAGCTCCATTTGCTGCACGTCCTCAGCATCTAATTCGTCTGCAGGTTTCACTCCTCCTTCCAGTACAAGTCCTCCTTCACCCTCTTCTGTTTCTTCTTCCTCTCCTCCTAGCATTTCATCATCAGACACGGGTGCTTCTGCTTTACGTTTTTGTCCAATATTTGAAGGTGCTTCGGCTAGGGTAAAAGGCGGCGATATCCTAGATTTTTGTTCTTCTTCGTCATCCTCTTCTCCAGAAAGCGCCGTTAACTCTGCCAAAAGTTCATCGGCAAGTCCACTCATCACTATACAGGGCTGATTGATTTGAGGTAGACCCACGGCTCCCATCATTTGGAGCATCCCCACGGTATATTAATAGAGCGCTAGTGAAAGTCACATTGTTGTGATTCCGTGTGACAAATTATAATTGTGATTCCAAAGGTTGCGAGATATCATGAGCTAGGTCCTTGGATTTTTTCAGAAAGCCGTACAACAGAACCGCACCCTCTGTTAGGGATGATGGCGTTCCATGTTGCCCAGTAAATTTCAGCAGATGACGTAAATGACGTCATCTGATTGCCGTTAGTCGTGACAAATGCCGACAATTATTACATTCTCTCCTTTCCTCTTCCATTCAGTCCTTTTCTCTGCAGGCTCCGCGTCTTCAAGAGAAATGCCTCCCAATGTCGTTGAAGCTTTCAAGAGTATGTCTACTGCTGATCATGTTCCTCCATTTCCTTCTCACTGCCAATTTTTCTTAGACCTCATTCGCCATGGCAAACATCATCATGCCGTACGTTCGGACGCTGTCAAAAACCACGATGAGCAGAACACTCGGCTCACGCAAGCTAACTTACGTGCTCCATGTCAACAGGAACAAGCACATACCACGACACACGCTGCGCAACACAATGTTCGACAGGATCAGCAATCCAGGAGGTCCCCACCTGCACGCGAGATTGTGCAAATTATGGTGGACGAGGAGCGTGAGAGCAAACTGAAGATGCCCGCTTACAAGGGCCTTGAAAACTTCAGACTCCTAGAGAAAATGGGCGAGTGAGTTTTGTCGGCGAATGGTCCGGTGATCTTGCCTGATTGTTTTTCATAGTGGCGCTTTCTCAAACGTATACAAAGCGGTTGAAATATCTTCTGGAAAGAGTGTCGCAGGTTTGCGTCTGTGTTCTAGAAGTCTCGTCATTTTTTACCTACGATCGACAACAGTTAAAATTGTTCGTAAATATGAACTCAATGCCTCACAGGTTGGTATCTTCGTTAGTGCCTGCACTTATTGTCATTTCAACATCCTTTTTCTTTCAAAATTTCAACTGATCGATTCTCTACTGCGTGCGCCTTCACACCAACCCCCAGGCTGGTGAAAAGCACTTGAACCAGCTGTTCAAGAAGAAGCCGCGCGTAACAGAGGTGCAGTTGTTTTCTGTCCTTGACTCTCATCAGCATATCGGAATCCTGACATCATCCAATTCCCCAGCGTGCAAATATTCTCAAAGGTTTGCTGGATTCAATTCTCGCATTCTACAAAGCTCATATTCTTCTTAAGAGGTGCAGATAATGCGCGGTATCAATCACTCCTCGATCGTCAAACTGTACGATTTCTTTGAAACCTCGGAATTCTACTTCCTAATCCTGGAATGTAGGTCATCTGATTGTTCTCTTTGAATTTCGTTGAGCGCCTTACAGTAATGGGGGGAGGGGAACTATTCCATCAAATTGTCAAATTCACGTACTTCAGCGAGAACCTTGCTCGACATGTTATCCTGCAGGTTGCGCATGGAATCCGGTATCTCCATGAGGAACGTGGAGTCGTGCACCGTGACATCAAACCGGAAAATTTACTTTTTGAACATATCGAGACTGTCCCTTCAAAATATCCCATTGTACGTCCTTACGACGAGGGTAAAGAGGACGAAGGCGAATTTATTTCCGGAGTCGGGGGAGGCGGCATCGGCAAAGTCAAGATAGCTGATTTTGGGCTCAGCAAAGTTGTATGGAATGAGGAGACTATGACCCCTTGTGGCACGGTTGGGTACACAGCTCCTGAGATTGTAAAGGATGAACGATACAGCAAGAGCGTCGACATGTGGGCGCTAGGTTGCGTTCTCTATACCCTCTTATGCGGTTTCCCTCCCTTCTACGACGAAAGTATAAATGTACTTACTGAGAAAGTGGCAAGAGGCTATTACACTTTTCTCAGTCCTTGGTGGGATGACATCAGTTCTGACGGTGAGTTCTGCCTGTGGGGTTATCAAGCTATGAGCTGATCTTCTGCAGCCAAAGATCTAATCAGACATCTTCTCTGCGTGGACCCTTCTCAACGCTATACTATTGACGAGTTCTTGGCTCACCCTTGGTGTAATGCAGTCCCTGCACCACCGGCACCGCCGACACCACATAACTACAGCGGTTTCACAGGGGAACCTCTTGATTCTCCATTGCTCTGTGCTGCCAGAGGTCGTGTTCAAGAGGGAAAGAGTCCGGGTATTGCACTCAAAGAAGCAATTGATGTTTCGCATGCTGTGCATCTTATCAAAGAAGAAGGAGCCAGAAGACGCAAGTTCAACGGTCGAGCAGTTGGTGTACGTGGATTTTCGAGTAATTTGAATGAAGATGATGAGGATGAGAGAGGTGATGAGTCTTATAACGAAAACGAGGAACAGAGCGATCAAATCTTGAATCCAGCTGCCATTCAGGAAGCTCGTACAGGATCACGAGACGTTGGTTCGGCTTCGGGTGGCAAAAGATCACATAGGAAAGGAACGAAGGAATTTGAGCTCGACATACGAGGTGCAACACTCCTCGGACGGCGTTACAAGAAGAGTACGACAAAGAGTCCACTATCAACTCAATATATCCAGGCAGAGCCTGATCCACTTCCTGAATCGGCCTCCTGCAGTGGATACATCGGCAGTCCGATGCATAGTTAGATCCCATGGGCGCGATCCCTCAATCTACTGGTTTGCCCTTCTTTTTCAAATTCTGTTTCAGCTGGTTCAACTTCAAGTGATTGCTTGTCAAATGCTATGCAGTATGATTCTTGGACACTGCCCTGAAACGTTCTCTCATTTAAGAACGTCCTCAGCTGGTGCAAAGCTTCACGATCTTACTTATCATTCTCACCAGTCGTGTATTTCTAGCAAGCGCAACTTCCTTCGCGCTCCTGCCATTTAGAACGCTCAATGGACAGTAGCGTTAGTGTCTGTATATCTACGTCGATCATATTCGAGTCACAGTAGCGGAGACAAGTCGACTATTCTGGTCGAAATGGTAGGAATATCGCCCATTGACAGACCTGCCACTTTCAAATGCATTAATTTCCGCCAAATCATTCGATTAGAACACCATCCAAAGGATGACAATTTTGACATTAAGCCGAGAATCAATCGACGCTGTAATCAAGCGATATGCAGCGTTTTTAGATAGACACGAAAATCGATTGTTAAGTCAATATGTTTTGAGGTATACAAAAGAACAGACTACTGTCTATTTCGACCACGGCGGAGGAGTTTTTTTGATTTAGAGCCTAATTGAAAAGACGGTGATAACGTTAGGTCAGTTAGGTTATGAATTCATCTTTCAAGGCCTTTTTTTTGACTACGATCGTAAGGGACGGGGAGGAAGGCTGACTTTACGTGAAGGTTCAGGTTGGATGGAAGGGCGGCGAAGAAGAAGAAAAAGGTTGGGAAGGATGGACACTTTGTGGCGACTACTTGATAGTGATAAATGATATAGCAACCAGCTCCTCGGATGTAGTTGGCGGAGAGGAATTGGGAAAAAATTGATCTCTCTCTCTTGCTCTCTTGGACATTGTATCTATATACTTATAATTTGAGTAGCACAGGAGAGATTATGCTTATAGCACGTAGGGTAAATGGTTCATATTCATTTATCACAATTTTTATTACAATGAGACTGAACAAGGCTCTCTCTCTGTGTCTGTTTCGGTCGTTTTAGAAGAGAAGCTTCATTTTATTTGATAAAGTGAGCGTCACAATTGACTTTCATAACTGCCTTGCTTGTTTCCTAATAAGAAAAAGAAAGACGCAACTCTAGACGAGAGGGAAATTGGTTTCCTGAAAAATAAAATATACCAACCCATTTTTTTTTAGGAAACCTTCATTTCATAGTTCAGGGTTAGACTCGGATATATGTATCAGAAGAAGAAGAAGAAGCGATGGCGGGTTTTTCTGGTGACGTTGATGATGATCAAAAACAACGTTATCAGCATGGTTTTTCTAAATGGAGAAAGAAGGAGGAAGTTGTGAGTGAATGAAAAGGGTTCGGCCGCCGGGTTCAACGAATTTTTTATCTCAAATGAAAAAGGGCTTGGGTTCAATTTAAATTGATCGGTTTTACTGTTCACTCGTATAACAACAGAAAGAAGAGGGTGATAGGTAAGATGTCAACTACAGTTTTGCTATCAAGGCGTCTAGATGGAGAATATCCAGGGGGGAAGGAACGGACCAACGACGGAAGATCTTTACCATGAACCAAAAGGACAGAATATTGTTTAATGGACGCGTGCTCAGAAAAAAAAGTGTTGTGTGTGAGGAAATCCCGAAAATTGTGAACGGTGGCCGATCTTCTATGATGACAAATAATCAGCATGATATTAATAACCAACAGTGTCTTCATGTCAGAACCAACACAGTGCTATATGAACGACAGCAAACAATAGGGACAAAACAAAAAAGAGAGATTACTAAACTTTGTTTAACTGCGTATGGGATTGCATAGAAAGGAAAAGGCTGGAAGAGAGAGAGAGAAAAAGAGCGGAAAATGTGATGTATTACGAGTGTATTATGAAATGCATTTATAACACTTGCCAATATGAACTCATGAAAGAGAAGATCATCACAATCACAACATTCCTTATGGACCTGTTTTGTCAAAAATGTTCAAA
>Ga0153987_1000061_pt1 | contig 36306 bp, 38 predicted proteins | sample TSNC071MetaG_FD_102279 | JGI IMG/M metagenome (GOLD analysis project Ga0153987, IMG submission 102279) | Attine ant fungus gardens microbial communities from North Carolina, USA - TSNC071 MetaG | ecosystem: Host-associated > Fungi > Mycelium > Unclassified | place: USA: North Carolina, William B...
TGCGAGGGTGCCTTCGAATGTGGCTGAGAAGGTGCCTGGGATAGTGTTTTATTGGTCTTGGAAGGTGCTACAGACGGTGGCCTCGAATGTAAGTCTAGTGCATTCTCATCTTCCTCGGGTATGACCAGGGAGCGGTTGCGAACAGCAGCATGCATCAAATCCGCAGTCGTTGGAGCATGGCGATAAGGCGAAAAGGGCCGGGATTGATGACTAACGGCAGTGGGAACAATGGGAGACCGGGCTATTATATTGTTACTTGTCTTGGTAGAATACGATATGAAACCAAACTTACAGAATCCGTGTGAAGTAGGCTTTGGCTTGAAATTGGATGGAGAGTCCGACGGAGATATCGAGGGTGCTTTGGAGAAAGCATGGGTTCTCGGCGATCCGATGTCAAAGGCGCTTTCGCCGTCACCATATCGACTTTCGGGGAGGGGGGGGTACCCTGTTCCTCTTTCAGTCGCTCGTGTTTTGGTTGTTGTCTTGGATTTCATAGACAATGGAGACATTGGATGTTCCACATCTAGACCTTTGCTATTTGATCTTGAGGTTGACTTAGGCGACTGATACCATCAGTACATAGCAGTGAAAGGGAGTACGAAACACACCATTGGATATTCACCAGGCTTGACTATATTAGTTTGAGAACGAGTTCTGTTACTTTGGCCTTCAATTCCAAGTGAGGGTGCCCGAGGAGAGAAACCAAAATCTGATGCTGGGAGAGGGTTTTTGTGGGTGTTATTGAGACTTGTTGCTCCCAAATTTTCATCCCGATTCTGCTGAGTTGGCATGAGTAAGGATAAGGATATTTCTAGTTGGAAAAAAGGCTCACAACCCAAGAGTCCGTGGTGTAAGGAATGCTAAAGGACGGGACATCGTCCACAGGAAGAGGCCCAAAGTTGCCAAAGGAAGGCCCCGAATCATACGACTCATACTTCGGGCCTGGTGGATCGTGAGGTCCAGGTTCCCGCTATGGAATATCAGACAAACCATTAGAGCCAAGGACAAGGAAGACGTAGGCACCATATTCCCAATTTCAGAAGACCTTCCCTCCTGAATATTGGAATCAATGTCGTCGCCATTTTTGTCATCATCATAAGGAGACAACACCCTGTTGCTATTCAAGAGGCTTTGAGGCGACAGAGGCGGCGATCGCACTGGACTTCTGTTGCTTCGATACTCGGTAGACTCTAATACTGAACGAGGCGGATCGCAATCGGGGTCTTCTTGCGACATGCTTGCCAGATACTTGAGGACTGGGGCGTTATTCGTTAGTGATTAAGAGCAGGAGTTGTTCTGACTTGTTTACCTTTCTCTCCAGGAGCTAGCACACAATGAATGGTTGAGCCTGATGTCTGTTGTAGAATGCGAATACATACCTGGAGTTTGAGAGCGAAGGAGAAATGGAGTTAAGGGTTCTTGTGAGTTGTCAGCGGTGGCCATTCTGTGAAGAGATATGATTTAGAACTTTCGAAAATTTGTACGGTATTTTTCACAAAAGAATGAAAAGAGGTGTCAAATGGTATTGAAAAGGATATCACAGTGGAGCTGTCAGATAGTGCATCAGAAAATGCAGGCAAGATCAACTTTGAACAAATATATGCAAAGTCCAGGCACTGTATACTTTGAGGTCTAAACCAATCTAATGTGCTCTCCATGGCTGTAGATCTCTCTCTCTCCGTTCTAGTGGTTGTCTAAGGGGTTAGTTTATCTTTGCCCCCTTATTCTGAGTTAGGGGTAAGGTTAGTCACTATCCTCAGGTTACCCTTGGCAGGTCCTACTTATGAGTGTGGAACAATTGGTTCAAAAACTCAAACATCATTATTTTTGCTAGTTTCATGTTTGAGATGAATTGTCAGACATATGTAAAAAAACTGTCTAATACTAACCACCAGCCACCATATCCAATGAGACCTGCAATGATCACCATTTGTGAGTAAGTTCTCTTTTTAAAAATTCTAATTATATATCTAGTGATCTTCATGTATGATCACATCATTTCCCTGTGCCATCATTAAATATTCAGGGATGCTTCCACATAATCCTCCAACAGCTCTATATATCCTTGCCAACTGAGACATTGCAGAACCTGGTAGCAGTTTAGCCATAAAACAAAGCTTGAGATCTATACAGAGCCATTACATTATTCCTGGTGGTGAAGCTGCATAAGATTTCATTGAAGCTCATATTGACATACAAAGTCTGACACTTTCACCCACTTCTCAACATAGAACCATTACTCTTTTAGGACATTCAAGCCCTGGTAATCAAGTATGCGACAGTGTCGTGCGCTTGCACACTGACAGTAATCGTTGAGTTGGTACTGAATGTCCCACTCAAATCGGAACTTGTCCACATGTCATGGATCTTGAAGTTGCCAGAGGCTCCAAGACCAGGAACGTTAGAGAGGACAAATTTTTTGTAGGCAGTTGACGAGCAGGTATTGATGATGAAAACATGTATACCCTTGGATGATGTGCCTGCATAGTATTCAGGCGGAGAAGTGATAGGGGCACCGGAGAAAGCAGTGAAAGGCATAGCAGGGGTTCCAATAGTGGCATCCTGGCTGAAAGCGAGGAGTTCTTTGTTGGTTATAATGCTAATTTCTTCGGAGGTGAGCTGCGAGAGCTGTTGAACAAAGCCTCTGGTCAGCTGTGTATCGGAAGACGGAAGGAAATTATCTCACGTCAGTGCCACTAATACATCAATAGATCAGTAGTGTCGTTGGTTTGAGACCAAGAATGCTCACAGAAGAATAGGACTCTTGAAAAAGGCCCACATAGCGAAATGGGTGCGTTCCTCCTGGATTGACAGATCTCCGTTGCCTAAGAAACATGGTACATAAGAAATGAATCATGCCGAATGCTGGTCAGTGCGTACCAATCTCCATCATATCCATGTCATTGTGACCAGAGAAGTTGATGGCATCCAGATGGGCCACGTTTGTTTTGGCGATATTCATGATGTACGACCAGGTTGGGCTAAACGACAGTAAATCACGTACTAGCTAACGATCGGATGAAGCTCTCACCTAGCATCTCCCAGCATCCTCCAAGAATGTCCCTAAATGATCCCTTCGGTCCTGAATTTCATAAAATTTTTGAAAGGTTCACATACAACGCGAGCACCCCATGTCCAGACATTGGCTTGTCCCCAGATGCAGATATCAAGCTGAATGGGGCGTGAAACATGAGCGAGCGCTGCACTGCAACCACTTTTGAACTAGGATTGCCGTTTGTCAACGCAGTGAAACTCACGCCATTTGACGGTAGCGAATAGCCGAATTGGAGTTGCTACAATCATACAGTATTAAAAACAGTCAAAGATTCCCCAAGAATTTCACGTACTACCAATCTCCACCAGGTGGTGACTTGAGAGAAAGATATTGAGCTGGATCTCACCATCAGAATATAGCACGATCTCACCGAGGCGTCGGTCCAGTTACCAGGGACATTGCAATTATCTGCAAAAGTATTAGGTAGCATCCAGCTCAACTGACTCAATGACACTTACCATATTTGAGATAATCAATGCCCCAGTCAGCGAACGTCGTGGCATCAGTGACTTCGTGGCCCAATGATCCGGGGAAGCCAGCACAAGTCTTAGTACCAGCATCACTACGGAAAAATGATCGTCACACTCTGTGCCAAAAGCGAAACAAACGGTCCACCTGTAGATACCGATCTTGAGACCAAGAGCATGGACTTGTTCAGCGACACCACTAATGCCATTAGGGAACTTCGTCGGATCTGGCATGATCCTGTCGGAGCTATCTCGGCCTGATATGACAGACCAGCAATCCTAGCAGTTTCTTTCAGCCTATGACTGCGACAGTAAAAGCAAATTGGATGGCTTACATCGATGTTGATATACTCGTATCCTGCATTTTTCAAACCCAATGCCACAAACTGATTGGCCGCTGCAAGGACTTTGGATTCATTGATGTCTTGGTGAAAATTGAGGCGCAACTGAAAATAAGTCAATCTGAATGATCAAGCTCACCACAACCGTAGGCATTCCAAGTATTCCACCTGAGAGTATGAGTAAGCTCGAGGGTTATAGATGGAACGAGGAATGCGATACCCTAAGGCTGGAAGTCTACCAGTCTGGTTAGAAGGTGGGTCCGTTAGTGCCTGAGCTAGAACAAGGGAGGCGGCCACAAGAATGGTTGATAAAACGGTCATGATATTTTATCAGTCCCAGCGATCAAGGCTGAGCTTTATAGCAAGTTCCGACAATAGCATGCGGAAGAATTAGCGCAACACATGCTGTTTTGCTGAGAACACGGAGAGACAGAACAAAGGGTCATCACTTGAATGGCAGATCGATGATGCTCCAGACATGGAAGAGAAAGGTCATGTGTAAACCTAAGTACATAGAAGCCTTGTCAAAACAGAACAGATGTACTCTATTCGATGAAACCTTGAACCTGAGAGTTCCTAGCCATTTTGATACAGGTCTGGGACTTGAGTGCTCCCCGGACCGGCAACAGCCTGAATTGATAAAAGTATCAATCATGGACCATTTTGAGAGGTTTCCATAGTTAAGAGAGTGAGTGAGCAGGTCCAGTCGACAAGTGATCATTTCGGCCATTATTGAAACCCTGGAAATATTTTTCTCTGAAATCTCTGTGTGCTGGTATATACCTCTCCTCGGAATCTGTAGTAGTTGGGAAGCTAGGTGGAATACACTTTTCCATTGTTTTCTTTTGTAAGGTGATGAGCTGTCGCAGTAAGAACTCGGAACTAATACGATATAAGTAGGAAAACGTACCCGGCGTCCCCAAAAACCAAAGTCTTGCAATGAATTGGCGATAACCTGCATACCTTCACATATCATGTTATGTATATCAACCTCTTGATACTCGTCTGTTACTGTTGGAAGAAAGAAAACCAAGCGACCTCCAGGTTTCAGGAGATAACGAGCCAGGACTACAAGATCTTTGACAAGGTTCGAAAGCTCATATGGCTTGGTGGGAGGAATGTAAGGTTGATCGTCACTACAAACAGGTCTCAACACATTGCTGCAATAGATTGGCAGTTGCTTACGGTCCGGGATTCTGAGAATGTTGAAGGCAGAGTTTCTTCTTCATTTCTGATAGTTCCTTTTTTCGACCTAACCTTTTCGCTCCTGCGCGCACACCATCTATTTCATGAATTGTCATATCTAAGAAGCTGTAACAAACATGAGGACCTACATGGAGGGTCTGTAACGATGGCATCAAAAAGCTCCCCACATCGCCATGGATTACGTGTGATATCAAATGTACAGAGATCAATAATCCTGGACGCAACTCCATATTGAGTGGCAGCGCGAATTACACCCGCTGGCTTCCCTGGTGATCAGAAGGCTTGCTTCAAGATATGTTTTAGGTAGGCAGAAAAATAATGACGAACCCTTCCCTCTCATTTGTCTTCCATCTATGTCAGACCCGAATACAAGTGCACCAAAGTAGGCGGTTGTCTAACGAAGAGGATGTGATCAATCAATAGTATACGGAAGAACGCTGACCCTCACATATGCCATACTCCCAGTACCCATGAACGGATCATAGATCCATTTTCCAGGAGAAGACTAATTCCTTAAGCATAAGCTTTCTTTGCTTCCCTCATATCAGAGGGAATACTTGCCAGGGTCTGATTGGCCATTAGCAGCGAAATCTCTGCTTCCATACTTGTATTACCAAAATAGGCACGCTTTTTTACATCGAAAACACCAACCAGCCGCCTCGCTGACCCTTCAACTATCTATGTTCTTAGATCAGCTTTACCTGCGATCATGACATTAAAATGGACGCACCAACCTCCCAAAGAAAACCTCCTTAAAGTGGGGGTCGTTTTCACGTCGTTTTCGTGGAGGACCATTGGGGGCAACGGTTCGACTCTCGTCTATTCTTGGTTTTGGATTCTTGAGCTCTCGAGCGACAGAATATGTGGGGTATGTAAACTTACACTCCTCGAAGCAGCCCATCGTGATCTCAGGGTTCTTCATATCAATCTTCCCTCGAAAATCCATGTACGAGAAGCTTTCAATCACACCATGTTGCCTCCTCTGTGGTATGGTATGATTAAAGCCAGTGACGCTGAACTTGAATGATGTATCCGGAATGTACTTTTCCCAGAGGTGCTTGTTCGAACGATTCATGTTATGAACTTGATCATATGTCTCGCCTCGTGCATAGAACTCGTAGATAGATCTTTTCACAACGAACAACGCATGAGAATGATGCGACCAATGACTTATACAAGAATATTCACTTTATCAAGACACACCTAGCAGCAAGAATAAGTGCATGCTCCTCCTTTTCCAGCTCAACAACCATAAAAGGCCTTGAAGTATCAGAATCCTCTGGAAGCGAAACTTGGAATCCATGAAGCTCAGAGACTGATTGGAGTTCTGGAAGTCTAAAGTCACTGTGAGACTGAGCAAAGACAATGAGATAACGAGACTTCATTGGTAAAAGAAATAAAATCGGGTTACGGCATTCGCCGGGTGGAAAATTGTAACAACTCCTTCCATACTTTTGTGGTTCACGAAAATGACGAGTAGTCTGAAAGAGCCTTTGTCAATCGCAAACGCAGTGATTGACTCGATGAGTCGAGAGACCTGTCAGTGCTCATTCTCGCTCAACTGAGAACTTTCTTTTTCATCCGCTTTGACAAATCGTCAATAGTCACCGATGATGATCTCCTCCGCCTTCGACATACATTTCCGGATCAAGTTATTATCGGTGCACTGGATCTGATTGATAGAGGAAATGGTAAATAATTCCGTCCGCATCTCGTATTCTATCAACGAGGCGACTTTTTTAACGGTTCACGAGTTCTCAAGTATACGACTACCTGGGGTCACATAGAGTATGAAGTCATCGGCGCGAATGGAACTTACCTTGTTTTGCTCCAAGTGAGCAACACAGGATATCCTTACTTTTGTAGCTGTCCAGCTTTTCTTCATTACGTTCATTCACAAAAAAACCACATCATGGTGATTTTGATATCTGCACCAACCTCGAAAACTAACCAATCCAGATAACTAGTGCAAACATATACTTGCCACACGACTTGCGGATCACATCTCAGCATGTAGTGAACGTCAGATGAGTCTTGATGAACTGGCATTACTATACGACCGACTCTATCCTTCTCCTCCTGGGAACCAATGACCACGGTATTACAATTCATCCTTATGGTAGGTAGCAAGATGACATATGTATCCAGCTTCGCCACAGTATGGATTCTGTAATCGAACTGCCTAAGCAAATATCAAATCCCGGTGCCTGCTCGTAATCAGCAAACCTGGATGATCAACAGAATTAGTGCTTTACGTCCACGCTAAAACAAAATCCTTTAAATATTTTTGAAAAATTCCCCTTGCCACCAAACGGAACAAACTACAATCTCCAGAGAAATAGAAAAAGAAAAAAAAGATATAAACATCGACAGAATAAACATTGCTTTCGAGAAGATATACTTCAATCCCAACCTTTTTTTTCGCAGCGGACAGACATTCTTGATAAATTCCGATCAAAAAAACTTTGACTGTATCACAAAGTCTATTCAACCCTAAAAGGGGAAACAAATAAAACGATATCTATAGATATAACAATTCGTCCTTTTTAGAAGAAAAAGAAAAGCTTCCCCCAAGAAAATGAAGTCTAACAAAAATTATGTTGGAATCGTACACGTTATGACAAAGGCGAATGTAAAGTTGCATACTCAAAAAACACAGATATAACCAAAAAAAGGGGAGGGAGGGAAGCAAGCAAGAACAGATTCCAAGTCGCGTCATCAAAAATTATCCTTCCTCTCTCCTTTCCCCTGTCTCATAACTACTCGCAGATTCACCCGTCCCGATACTTTCCCTTACTTTTACCCTCACCTTCCCAATCACGCCTTTCCCATCACGTTCACTCCCACCAGAAGGTACGGGTGAAGTATCCACACTTTCCATCGCCGAACCAACACCACCAGAAGCAGCGACAGGGTCACAAAGCACAGTCTCATATTTGTCCACTTTCATTCTCCAGTCAAGTAAAATTGCAAAATTTCGAAGTTCATCAACGAGTGACCGGAATTGTGCTTTACTTTGGGTGATATGAAGATCATTGACAACCGTAACACTCGTGTCTCGACTTTTTTTTCCCATGTGTTTATTTGTGTATCCATTTGATGGTATTCCAGATCCGGGCACTACACTAGTAAGCGTAGTAGTGGATGACGATGCATGAGATTCCATCTCATCGTTTTGGTTGTGGCGAAGCTGTAGCGGTACAGTCGATTCAATATCTTTTGATTCAGAGGGCGAATGTCGATCATTTTGGTCCGTTTCTTCAAAGTCAAGACCAGTTTTAATAGCTATCCAATTGGAAAGTTTCATAATCTCAAAAGGATCATAAAACCCCCACCATCTTTCCGCAGCATCATCCTCTTCTTCTGGATAATCGTCAAGATCACCAGAGAACACAACATTTCCGTCGTCGTCATCGTCTTCATCTTGATCTGACCGTTCACCGTAAAAGGATGTCGGAGAGGTTGTGCTAGCTGATGAATGCAGAGGTGAGGATGACCGTTCCTGATCAGATAGACTAGCCATCTCTTCATCTTCATGATCTTCATCAATATCCATAGCATCACGGTTTCCAGGTCCCTGAATAGGACTGACTTTAATCTTCAGCTTGACGCCACTCCTTGCAACACATCTTTCCTGATCCTTTGCTCCTGCATCGCTTGTATCCTTGGGTTTTCGGCCCCAAACAGCAACAAACCAACTCCACGACCTCATTTCTTTCCTTTCTTCTTCGGTAGCCAGTACCTTGGATTTGGGGAGTTTTCTGCTCTTCCCTGGCTTTCCCCTGATCTCTCTGGAACAAGACAGGAGAAAGTCTGATGCTGCATCTCGCTCTGATATACCAGGCGATAAGATCCAGTATACACGGGAGTCAGCATCAATGCCGATGGGTGTGTATCGAGGAGCATATCTTGGAGTAAGAACCTTGAGTGAATTGTCAAGGGAGGCGAGTTTATGTTTATGGTATTCGCGTTTTGCGCGGTTTTCAAGAATTTGAGGTTTGGATTTGACTCGAGTCTCCATTCCCTTCCGAACCTGCTCCCATCTGTCTGCTTCTCTCTTGAACGCTTCTCGCTGCTCTCTAACAATTTCCTTCCCTTTTTGGATGCCGATTTCGATTTCCTCGCGGATAGCACCGGTCAGAAGGGCATCTTCAATAAGGGAGGATATGATAGGAATCATTTGGGCTGAACAGACTATGCAAAGACCGTCGTTTGCGTCATTGAGACGAGTCAACCGGACGGAGCGGATGTCGTAGGTCGCTGGAGGAGGATGAGGATCTGGGAACGTGAATGCAAAGGGGATATACGGGGAGCCTGGAAGTGAAGATGGAGGGGAGCTGGGGTCGGAAGGGAAGTGAGAAAAAGTGGAGGAAGTGTCGCGAAGGGAGGAGAGGACCAGCCAAATTTTGTTCAGGTTGACGCCAAGATTGCGGATTTCTCTCATGGCATGTTTGATGGACTAGGAATAGAGGATTAGAAATCCAGGTACTTAGAGAGGAGGAAAAACGCACAGCAGCGAGAGGGCCGTGAAGCTCTTTCTCAAGGAGACTGAGGAGGGCAAGGATGATCGATTTGACGCAAGGCTCGCTGACCCAACTTTGGACGTAATCTTCACGGCTGGAATAACGTGCACCGCCAATTTCGTCTAGTTCATCGAGGTTAGCTTTCGAAAGGAAAGGATCGAAGAGGTCAGCGAAGCGGACAAGAAACTCCCGGATATAAAAACGAGCTTCCACATCCTCTAGAGAAAGCTTTACAGGAGCATGGGACCACTTGACGACGGGGAGGGGCTTTGGACGGGGCTTCTTGGGGAATTTTGGGGTAGACTTGGACTTGAGCTTTGGGAGTTTTGGAGTCGGCTGAGGCGGGGGTTTGCGGATGGTACCTGCATTGCTGGAAGAGAGACATCAGTGAGGGGAGAGAAAGGGAGAGTAAAGAAATATACCCCATTGGCTGAAGACCCTTTGACTTACGGCAGCGGGGACAATTGCAAATGTCGCAGCACTTGGGACACCTGGGCGACAAGGTGAGGGGAGCAGTGAGGCAAAGCAATAGACGACACACTTGTAAATGTAGCCTGCAGAGTCGATGTGGCCCTGTTGAGGCAGAGCGGCACAGACGGCAGCGACAAGATGAGCAAAATCAAGGTCGTAGCGGTTCTTTAGGCAGAATCTGCAGAATTTTGCGACACAACGGTGAAGACGAGCAGAAAAATCTGTATTGAGTTCTGCGTGCTTTGCGGGCTCAAGAAAGGTACACTGGATAGCGTCTGGGAGGGTGAGAGACAGCTGAACAGGCTCAGGCGGACATACCGGTAACACTGCGTTTTTTTGAGCACTGGTGGCAGTAAATAAAACCGTTTGGATATTCTTCACAGGCATTTGGCATTGGAATCGGGGCAGACGAAAATGGCCGTGCCTTTGGCTTGACGGTGATCCTGACCATCGCGCACTGCAGCCAAGTTCACCAGAATACTCGACTTGGCTTGGGCCAGCAATGGGATTGGCAGGATCACGTGATCCTGTCACGTGACTTACAGCCATCGCACTCACGTGCGCTAAAAAGTTTCCACTCTCGCAATGGCTCACGCTGACCACACTCGAGATCCCTGGTGCGTTTCTTCCTCTCCCTCCATCCTCCCTGCTCACAGTAACAGCCCTTGGGTAATTCTGAACGACTTTGGAGGTGCCTTCTCCATGGGTGCCGTTGGCGGCGGCATCTGGTACGGCATCAAAGGCGCCCGCAATTCTCCCCGTGTACGTTGGCTTCTCCGTCCCCCTCCCTGCTCACCACTCCCCCCAGGGAGACCGTCTTGTAGGTGCGATTTCCTCCATAAAAGCCCGCGCACCTGTTACTGGCGGTAATTTCGGTGTCTGGGGCGGTATGTTCTCCACCTTTGACTGTGCCATCAAGGGCTGGCGGCAGAAGGAAGACGCTTGGAATGCCATCCTTTCGGGCTTCATGACAGGCGGCTGTCTAGCAGCACGAAGTGGGTTCAATGTTGCCCGCGCTCCTCTGTGCTCACGTCTTATCGCCAGGTGGACCCAAGTCCGCCCTTGGCTCCGCCATTGCTTGTGGCATTCTCCTAGGAGTATTCGAGGGTGTTGGCGTCCTCATATCTCGAGTGTTCAGCGAGGGAAGCAGGCCACAAATGGCTCCTCGTACGTTCTGGTGCCTTCCTCATTCCCTCACCTGACACCTCTTTCTATAGTGCCTGCAGCCATGACACCCACATCTCCACTCACTGGTGTTCAGTAGACTTTCTCCCTCTCCGCCTCGCTGCTCCTGCCCCTTTCCCTACTCACCTTGACGAAAAATACGAATCACGGCGTACCATGCATCGCAGCCATTTTACTCCTCTGGATAGACCCACCAGTCATGTTGTCGTATACTCTAATGCCTATATCTTATTTTTCTTTGGCTTGTCTTCAACTCCAATCTGATGACGTCAGAATCGCCACTTGACCGACGTCAGTAGTCCCATCCTATTTAACCAAGACATACCCATGTCCTTGCTCAGACTCTCACTGTCATGTTGGATCCGTTCGTAGCTCAGTCTTCAGTGTCTTCGGCTTCTGCACAGGAAAAGGTCGATGGTGGGTCATCCTATTCAGTCATGCCCTGCTCCTCCATGTATCTTCTCGTCACAGGTTTGAGGGAAATTATATCTTCTACACAAACCGCGATGCTCACCACCCGTTCCCCTGACGGTCATCTACACTCCAGAGCTATGGCGCCTGCATCCTGTACGCTTTCAGTCGCTTTCTTCTTTTTCTCTCTCACCTCGCTCTTAGCCAAGGAAGATAAGGAGCAAACATTCGTCTTCATTGCCAACAACGTGTCGCACAAATTTGATGAAATGAAGAAGGACGCACATGTCAATGTTGCATATATAAATCCCTCCACCACAGCTTGGGCTTCGTGCGTGCTCCTTGTAGTTCCTTTACCGGACCCTAACTCTGCCTAAGCATCGCTGGAAAGGCTAAGCTAATCGACGACCGAGATGTAGTCAATAAGTATTGGTCCGCGGGAACGGGTGCTTGGTTTGGTGACCTCAAGGATGGTATTCATAAAGGCGATTCCACAGACCCCCGTGTTTCCGTGATTCAAGTTGTTCCCGAGGAGATTCGATATTGGTACCCGACCAAAGGCAAAGTTATGCGCGCTGTTGAAATTGGGGTGGATGCGCTTACTGGTCAAGTGGCGTCTCCCGGTGAATTGAGAACAATTACCCCAGCAGAGGTGTGTGTCTTTATGTGATGGACAAAAGCATATATGAAATGATATTACTTAGCTTCACACTTGCCACAACTGAAACGCATATCCAAGCGCAACGTCTATTTTTATCAGTTTTTTTAAAATTGTCTCCAAATTTTTGGTGTTTTGTCATGTTATTTTTGATAAACCGAGATGAGGTACCGTTACATCATCTCTGGAATGCATTAGATCATTATTAGGATGAATCCTACAAGGGATCTAATCTCTTTCCTCCGAGGCCTATCCATGCAAGCAGTGCATAGGCAATATAATCTTCTTGATCACTCTCCAGCACTTGGAATCCCTGAAGATATAGGTTCAGCACTACACAACTACTTCCAATGGAAATCTCATCTGGGCGCATAAAAATTCCATCTTCGATCAGATACTTATTTATCTTCCACTTTGCTACATGTTTACGGATCATTGGAGCTGTTCATTTTCTTCACAATGTGCGCATACTTATTAAGGGTATTTAAGCAGCCCAATTGTATGCCCAAGATCTTTGCTAATCTCAGGGTAATTTCAGCTTTCCAAGACATCTGCGCATGATCCTCGCTAATCTTTGGTTCATGTACAAGTAACGTCCCGATGATGACAAGATAGAAGCCAGCATAGAATGGATGACGAACAATAGCATAAATCCGGACAAAAAATCGTCGAGAAATACGTATGCGTTCCGCATTGGAATTGAGAAAATACTGAATGGTTTCAGTGAGCTTACCATCAATAGACTATGATGATTGTACAATGCTCCTTCAATGAGAATTGCAACGTCGAAGGTTACTCGAGATACATACGAAGACGTGAACAAAAGGTGGAGTGTCTTAGTGTTTTTGATCTTGATTATAAATACTTATAATACGTGGAATCACGAGTGTCACTGTTCACACTAGTTTCACACTAATTTCTCTTGCAACTCCATTTGTAGCGTCAAAACACTTTGTTGGCTTCAACCAGGGTCCTTCCAGTTGAGATTCTGTATTATATCCTTTCCTATGTAGTTTGTGGCAGAAGGTGGGCAGCTTCCATCTGGCAGCGCGAATTTGTGCGCCTCGGCCACATATGTTCAGAGTGGAGGGATGTTATCCTTTCGGCTCCGAAACTCTGGTCCCGATTCTCCTTATTTCTATGATATTCATTATCCGATGAAATCCCAGACTTGCAACTACTATTGCTCTACGTAAACAACTCCGGCAACTCACCTTTCCTTCTCGAGGTGTTCTTTAATGATCGAACTTTTCTTCATCTGCCCATCAAGACAGTGTAAATACTACATAAGTATGTGCGCAAGGTCCACACGCTCATTCTACATGGTGTTTGTTGGTCGCAGACGCAGGACTTTCCTCAATTTCCCGAGCTCTGGTTGTCCTCGGTCGAGAATCTAGAATTATCGTCCGGAGCATTTTCTATTTCTGGAATATACCCCAAGGATTTTATTAGATGGCTTCACTCATCTCCAGAAGCTTGAGCTTGAAGGGTTTGGGTATCCTATAGATGTTCAATTACCTTGGGAGCAGATCACCTCATTAAAACTCAAGCTTTGGCCAATTGTCTCTACTCGTCCGGTGTCCCAATCTTGTCGAGTTTCATGCTTTGGAGAGCATTTGGCCCAAAGCAGCAAACAATCCCCGGCTCCCTGATCACGCGCACAAGTTGGAGCATCTTTCATGGAGATTTCCACCAATGTGCATTTCCTTATCCCATCAGCTTCGATTTCCTTCTCTTCGTACATTCCACTGGCATAGTCCACTACAATCGACGTCTCGTATGGAGCGTCTCAAAATGCTAGCAGAGGATGAAATGGGTGCCTTACGCTCCCTAGTCTCAAATTTTCCTCCGAACATCTCCCAGCTACACCTTTTCAAAGCCCAGGCGTGGTCGGATGAATTCACAGAGTTTGTCTTTGTTAAACTAAAAGGCTTGAAAACTGTTCGCTTTTCAGATGTGACCCCCTCGTAGTTGTTCACTTCCTGTCGCTACTTAGCAAGGTGAATGATCGGGGGGGTTATTGCATTTCACCATCACTTGCTGAGATTGTCGTTGAATCTCCGGAATACTATAAGGAAGCTAGAGCACGAATGCCAGATTGTCTCTCATGTACTTCCATTATGTGACCCTCATAAAACAAATCAATTCTCTTTGCATGTTGTTGTGCGGCATTACAAGTTTGTTTCGAAAGGAATGCATGAAGCATATGCCTCGCTGAAGAAGGATGGTTATGCATTCAAGATTTGGTATGACGAAAAGCCCTGGCTCAAGGTTCCGTTACCAGATTGATGATGATGATGAATGAACAATGCAACATGCAGAAGGTTAGATAACCTAACTGAGTAGTTCAAGTGGCCTCTTTCGTGAGAAGTGTTAATGAGTTCAGGGAACAATAGACCATGATGTGAATAAATAATTCTCTGCCGATAGTTTAATAGTTCAAAGGTGATCCTGAAACGTCAAACAAGAGCTTTGTCGATGTCTGCAGTTTCTAGAAATGGATCCACAGATAGACATGAGTTTCCCCGGAGACTCTTTTATAGCTCGAATTTTCAAACAATACTATCATGCTCACTGTGGGTTTTTCCTTCATTATTGGCCCTCGTGAACCGATCGAGCAGAAAAATCTTCGAAAGAGCCAAATTTGATCATTGACAAAAATTTCCCACAGGTACTCGGTAATCTGGTTTGATCATTAGGTAATTATTCATTGATTCACCGGTGCTACTGCGACGAGGGGCTTCCATGCTCTCTGACAAACTATCCAACACCTCTTGTGCGATCGCTCTCGGGCTCACTTTCTTATGTTGTATCACATATCTGCGAAATAAGAATCCTGTGAGGGGTCCTAATCCTTGTTATAGGCTACGTTATGCTCATACGGTGGCAATAGCTCAACAAAATTCCCACGGTAGGACCGTCAGGACTATCCGTCTCGCGTTCAAAAGACGAACATAAATTAGTCCAAGAAGGCTATGAGAAGGTGCTCATTTGTCTCCTGTGCTGAAAGTTGCCTTACTCAAATACTGTGCTGTGTTGTACGTCCAGTACCGGATATTCAAGTTCAGGAGGCGATTCCTTTCCTGGATTGTGGTTGTCGTTGCTCCCGATCTTGTGGAGGACATGAGAAAGGGAACAGAAGAACAGATATCATTTCTCGGCATCCTTTCCAAGGTTTGTTTCCACATTCATGCTTTTTTTTCCCCGCTGAGCAAAGCCCCCACCAAAAAGGAAGTTCAGTTTGACCACACGTTGGGTCACGAGCTGAAAGCCGATGATTCTCATATCAGGGTGACTCGTGGCTTGATGACGCGAAATATCGGTCCTCGCTTCGCTGATCTATTGGATGAAATCGGTAGGGCATTGGAAAGTCTTCTGGCTGGAGCTGAAAAAGGTACATGGAAGCACAGTCTTCTCTTAGAAAACTAGTATTGAGACTCTCTTTACAGGCTGGGTGGACGTTCCTGCTTACACTTCAGTCGTGAAAATCGTGTCACGATATACTACCCGGTTTTTCGCGGGCCCGGAGCTCAGTGTGTACATTGGTTCAGAAACTTATGCTCTCTTACATACTGTTTCTAGGTTCTGATCCACAGTACACCACAATAATGCAAAATTTTGTTTCTCATGTAGCACAAGACGGCCCAAAGTTGCGCATGTATCCGAATTGGCTCAGGCCGTGGGTTTCAACACTTGTTCTTACTACGTCTCACTCTGAATCATACGTACAGTTTTGTTAGTCGCCTTCTATTCGACAGGAAAGGAAAGGTGCAGGAAATTGAAGATTATTTGCGTCCGATTATCATAAAGCGTGTAGAAAGGGGTATGGATCCGGAGAATTGCGATCCAGAATCGGTAGGTCACTGTCCTCTGAGGATATTGTTCTGCTTTGAGACCTTATTGTTGATGTAGAACGATATGATCACATGGCTGTGGCACACTGCGAATGAGGCTAATTGTACGGTTTACGACATTGCCATTCGAATGATTTTCCTCGAAGTTTCCTCCATCCGTACCACTTCGACTGTAAGTGGTCGAGTTACGAGCTTGATTCTATATTTTGAAAATCTGATATATTCTACAAGCTCTTGACGAATGTCATATACAACCTAGCAACATACTCTTCGTATATCGAGCCGTTGCGAGAGGAGATTTCGACGACTGTGGAAGCAGAAGGATGGAGCAGGACGTCAATCGAGAAAATGAGAAAACTCGATAGCTTCTTCAAGGAGTCGCATCGTGTCCACGGCTCTCCTGCCGGTAAGGCATTTCATGTCCAAAATTTAAATAACGGATTCAGAACACTTCAATTCCACCCCCTTTTTTCCCAGTCACGGCTCGAAGACTGGTGATGAATAGCTTTTCTTTCTCTGATGGTACTTTTATTCCGAAGGGGGCTATTATCTCCCTCCCTGGTCACGCAATCAATCACGATAAGGTAATTCTTGCAGTTGTCGTTCTCTGTCCTTTTCATGAACGTTCAAGGAATCTCCAAGCGATATTATGAAAACCCGCAAGAATTCCAGGGATTCCGTTTTGCCGAAAAAGATCCCTTGAAATGGCAGTTGTCATCGATAAACCCAGAGTATATGCTATTCGGATATGGAAGACCCTCGTGGTGAGTATCGATTTTGACTTGACATTATTTCAGCGACGGTTCGATACTTTCTAATCCTTTTCTCTCCTTTGATTGAATTAGTCCGGGTCGGTTTTTTGCCGTCACTGAGATGAAAACTGTTGTTGCCAGAATCTTGTTGGATTATGACATCAAACTGGCGGACGAAGAAGCTGGCAGGCCCCCAAACCTCCGCATAGGTGGAGTCGTGGAGCCTAACAGGATGGCGAAAATATCTCTAAAGAGGAGAAATCAAGGAAGCTGAACGTCGCATTGTTGGCCAGGTTTTTGTCTCTGAGGTTGGTTGTGGTAGGTTTGTATTGTCCAATCTATTGTGTAGACTATCTTTTCCCTTGATCTTTGAATGTCAGAATATACTTAGCCCGCCGGATTATGGTTGGCATCCCTTCGATAGATAACTCCTGCCGCAAAGAAAGAGTGGGAACAAAAGAATAGACAGGTAAAGTAGACCATTGATTGCATACCTAGGGGACGAATAAGCACCAAAATGACTTGGAGTCAGTCCTTATGTTCTCAGTTGCTCTCAAGAGAAAGCATAAATATGAGATTAGAACCTCAAGAAATGACACATCTTAGTCAAGTAATATTACTATCGTCTCAAGAACTATACATGCCCGCCTGGAGCATTGATTTTAGCAGGGAGTGTGTCGTTCAAATCAATTCTGTTATACTTTGGACAAGTCTAGTCATTGAACAACGGATGGAAATTCTACAGAAGCAATATCAGCCGCATCCAAAGAGAGAATCATGGGATAGACGGACCTTTTGTGTTGCTTGCGTAGGACCAAAGTCCATGTCATCAAAGCCAATGCTCTCAGAACGTTTCTCCGATTGCAATTCACTCCGATTTTGATTCAATTTTGAGCCAGAAGTGCCCTGTACCTGGGAAGGTGGGAACTCAACTTCTTCACCTTCTCCCTCGAGAAGGGCATTGAGGTCTCCCAATGTCTCAATATCTCCCAGTCCCGCTTCTTTGAGGAAGTTGTTCTCGGCAATGGTAAGTTGAGAAGACGGTAGAAACAATGGCTCTTCCTTCTCCGATGGGATGCTATGCGGGGAAGGCTGGAGTAGAGCAGGAGGGGTGGAACGAGAACTTGGTCCTGAGGGACAGAGAGGTGGCACGGAATCTGAGATTCGAGGCTGGATCATGTTTCTGGGCATGGGATCTGCTTCCACCTTGCGAACAATCTTCATCGCCCGGTTTGATCTATTGATGTCAGTCGGAGTCTCTTCTCTTTCTCGTTTCCTATAGGATGACATAGGTCGATAATTGCTTTGGGACGCGGGAATGGGAACACCAGGCGGTTGACTTGTCGCAATCACGAACAGGCCCTGTGTGCAATCGCCTTCGACGTCGATGAAGAGAGGGGCTAAAGTGTCAGTAAATCGCATGTCAAGAGGGAGCGTCATCGAATCTGCATATGCTATAGTAGCCTAAGGCATTTAGATTGGACTAACGAAAAATTCAAGATGATGCTCACGTTGAATTCACGTAGATGAAAAGCAATAATGATTGGAGAGGTATATATATTGTAGGCATCAAATTCGTCTACGCTGATCATGAGCTCTGTCGAGATTTGTCCCTTGCCTGATGAGAGAATTGTTCAGCATGCAGCAGTGGCAGAAAAGCGAACTAACCCCTGTCCATTGAACTTTCACATGTCCTGAGACTGACGTTTTCGTTGCTGAAGGACCATATAATCTGAGGGTCTGCTTTGGCACCTTTGTTCATCGGGAAATGCTCAAGCATGCTGCGAAGTGCAGTGGGCCCAATATTGACGCGTGCTTGGTTGGGAGTATCAGGAACGCCAGGGGCCATCAAGGCGCTGGGTGTTGAAAGAACAAGACGATGGGTTTTTACAACGCCTGCGACCTCATCATTCCAGGGTATCCAGAACGTGGTGAAGTAGGCGCACCATGTTTGCACAGAAATTTAATGATGAGTTTGCTTTCCAGGCTATCGACTTCCTCGTCTGACGCAGGGTCTGTATCTAAACCCTCAACGATAGATAGCTCGCATCGCTCCACCGATTTCTCCGTCGATCGATGTTTGAGAACGGAAAGCAAGCTCTGTAGTAAATCAGGAAGAATGTCAGTGCAAATGAGCACGACCACCTTTGTGAGAAGCTGCGCGGTGACTATCTGAACCCCGTTCAAATCATCTTCATTGATCTCGCTCCTACACTTGCCAGCCTTATATCTTGAGAAGAATTCCTTTTCGTACCTGAACCGACAATAGGCAGACTTTGCAGAATTTGTTGTGGAAAGAGAGAAATAATCAGGATACGCGCATATGACAAGTTCGTCCCCATATCTCGCAAGGCAGCTGACCGCTCTTGTGAAGGCTGCCGATTTATGTTGACTGGAAATAAAGCCCTGAAAGAAGCAATACCATACGTTTGAGGGACGAAGCGTCAAGGGTGGCTTGCATATTCTATTATCAAGGTTGGTTCAACCTGATGTTGATGTTTCTTTGGTTTCTTTGCTACTGTGCACAGAATATAGATATAAATATATTGCATTTGCTCTTGACAGCGCCGGGGCAGTGTCCCGCTGGCGCAAGTCCAACAAGCCACTGTTCCTGGAGTCAGCACAATTTGGGACGAGAATAGTAGAACAGTGTTGCTCCTGGGTGCCATCATTTTTGCGGTCGAAGGGTAACCCCTGTCGATGCCTATTCTCATATAACTTATTGTATCATCCCGATAGAATTGTCGCGTTTTCGTTACGTGCTGCTCAGGCCACTCAGGACAAGGGACCCACTAGCACCAGCTGCAATCTGGGGCCCAGAGGTGGGTGTATGATCTCTCTGTATTGTATAGCTTTGACACTGTGTAGGCTGGACATGAGACACTGTACGAAGGCGTTCGGGATTTTTCCAGCCACAGCCTGGCCACCATACGGTTGCCCGCCATCGGGGGGCTGTAGGTCAGCACGTAGCGCCAGCTGTGACAGCCCGGTGATGTACAGTGGATGGGCTCGTGCAGATAGATTCACAGTGAATGGCGGTCGCGATAATGCCATGGCCGATAGGTGAGTTTGTCATTGACTTTAAGTCATGTATTCTGACATTGAGTAGGTTGGACACGAGACACCGTTAAGGTGTTCGGGATTGTTCCGGTCGCAGCCTGGCTATATACCATTGCTTGCCATGCGGGGGGGCTGTAGGTCAATACGAAGCACCAGCTGTGACAACCCGGCGATGTACAGCGGATGGGCTCGTGCGGATAAGACCGCAGTGCATGGCATTCGCGAGATGCCGTGGCCCTTGGTGCGTCTGTCATTGACTTCTAAGTGTCTCATGCGATGCTGATGTCTGATAGGTTGGACCAGTGACACCGTTTGCCTCAGTATGTCATTGTCGCAACCTGGCCACCTGTGGCATCTCGCCTCGCGCTGGTGGGTCCCCTACCTAGCACCATACTATGGCAGCCCAACGGCCTGTAGTATGTGTGTTAGTGTGAATAGGAAAACCTGTCCATGGTATCCATTATGTGGTGTGGCCCTTGGGTGAGTTTGTTGTTTAATTTCAGTGTGTTGTACAATTGATGTCTCTAAGATGCACGAGTGGCGGCGTTCTTTTTCCGGAAGTCTGCTTCGGTTCCCGGTGTGTGATTGATTCATGATGCCTATACGACTGACTTCCTGTAGGTTGAGTTAAGGAGCAAGAGCTGTAGGTGACGATTATGGTGGCTGGATTCAACATTTACCTTGGTGAGTGGTCTTTCTCCCGGTTGGGTCACCTTGACAAAGTGACCTGTCATGCGCCCTTGACGTGGGTCGGGAGCTTAGTAGGCTCTATTCTTGGAATAGAGCTGAAGCTAACAGAATGCCTAGTCATTGTAGATACTATTTTACCTGTGAATGTTATTTATGAATATACAATTCTCTTTTCTCTTCTAAATGTGTGAATAAGCTGAGTGATTATAATAGATTGCGGTTTCATATCTCTAGACAAAAAGCTTTCGAAATGGAAAAAAATGCTTGAACACAATCCATGGTAATCTACGAGTAGACTACGAGGGTGTTTCTTGTCCCAAGTAGCCCTTTCATCGAACACAAGAAAGCCCTATGCAATCTAAATCAATCCACCTCCACTCGTCCAACCATTGGGATTCTGGAGCTCATGGCATATTTGTGAACCTTTGCATGAGTGAACCACCCAGAAGATAATGCGTGCCTTTGGATCGTGCCGAAAAAAATCTTCGATCGACTTAGCACAACTAGAGGCAACACATCTAGTGCTGATGGGGCCGAATTGAACCAACCCAAGCCTGAGTTTGAGAGATACCAAGGACATTTCCAACCCTTGGCAGCCTTGCAAAACTTGATTACTCTGCAATGCCTATTGAGGATGAAGACTGTGGCCTGGATCTTGATTCCACATACATCCCTGCGTCTTACAAGCTCCCGCTGTATCCTACAATTCAACGTAGGCAGATCGCTTTGATTTTGTAGCCATCGCGCGACGGCCAAATACTGTTTATCTGCGAAGTGATCGGAGTCTCTATCATACTTGAGCCAATCGTCAAGACCTCCCATATCTCCATTGTACGTCCTCCTGGGAAAGATATGTAATTGGTGTGGGTAACGGCTGGAGAATATCCGCAACATCAAAATTGGAGGACACCATCTCTTGCCTGTTCAGCCTCCGAGGACAATTGCGGCCAGACTCCCCTAAGTGCAGCTACCAAACAGTCACTGGTCAGCGAAAACTGGAGTGATGAAAGGCTGCCAGGAGGACGCGAGAATTGATGAATGGTTTTGCTATCCTCCAAATTCCATAACTCGACGGCATTCCCAGACCGCTTTCCTACAGCCAGATATTACCCATTAGGAGATAATCGGGCGACGATGACACCGGCCACCTCAAAAAGCCTGTCGAATATACCATTGCCGATATCCCACAACTTGACCTGGGCGCGAGTCGAACGTACCCCTCCATCTTCTGAGTCTGCTGAGGCGATTGTCCGGATTGAAAATTCATCTTTATTTATCCAATGCACTGATACAGTTCTTCCCTCATTACAACCACAGTGAATGAACACAAAATCAAAGCCCTCAGTTCGAGAATATCCCAGACCAGTGCACGGCAAGATAATGTATTGTAACGACATCTGACCAGAATATGCTTCCCATCAGGACTGAAACAGGCGTCAAGTCCAAGCCCAAGATCAGTCTCGAGATGGAAGCAAAGGTCTTTTCATCCGACGACAAGACAATGCACCATGCAGGATCCTTGTGGTGCTCTGCAACAAAGATAATCATTGGCCATTGAGAGGGCCTGTAGTAAGAGTGTTTGGAAATTTTGGGCGGAATTTTTCACCGACGAGGGAGCTTTCAGATGAAAATGAAAGAGCTGAGAGATAGACTCGAGGAGCGCTCCGAGAGATGAGAATGATGAATGCAGAAATGAATCGGAGGGCATCGCGTGTAAACAATATCAGCTCGTTCTGGGGGTCGAGTGTCCAGCCAGTCGACGTCAGAGATAGATATGTATTGCATGAAATGAGGGCATACCGCCAGTCTAAGTCATTCTCAAGTCGTTTTCAAGATTGCAAACACCTCATGAGCCTTTCCTAATATGTTCATCACTTTGATCCAGAACAGCAGCTTCTTGATCGATCTAAGATTAGCCATCAATGACTGATTCTGTGACTTTGTATGATTGGCGATCGTTGAGATGAAGTGGTGTGATGAAGTGATCTGACCTGATCGTCAAAAATGATAATTATCTACATCGTGATGTATTTATGCTCGCAGTGGTGTGTACTTCGTGACTTAGAGTTAGAGAGAAACACAAAGGGAACATCGGCAGGGGCTTGAGATCCCGAAGCCCAGCCTTAGTAAGAATTTGTTCTTTCGTATTGACTACTCATCATTCTGACAGCCTCTGATCCTTTTACTTCGTTCTTTCTCGTTATGCAGGGTTTCCTGCATCCACTGATAATTATCCTGCTCAACGCCGCACAACCAGGATGTATGACTGCATTGACAGTACTCGCTCCCCCTGGTCAACCGACACGGTGACGAAGTAAATTTCACTTCATCATTCCTCCTCAATTTCTATTATGTCACCTTGTCTATAGATATAGATGCTTCGAGACAATCTCCATTTCCTAGGTAAATATATACAATTGAATACTGTATATAGAATGCCTTTTTGTAATTCTTTAGCCAGTCGCTGTCTTCCTTTCTGCTCAAGGACATCCTCCCTGCACTTCGCTGTTACATGGAAGGGAGTACCAAATTCCTTTGAACTGATAGGCGAAAGCCTTGTGCCCAGCAGGTATGCTTCTTGTGAGCACATTATCCATGATCACAGCTATTGAGAAGTCGCTTGGAAGCTATTTGTTGGTGCCCAGAACAAGATATATTTCGTCGACAAAGTGGAAAATAACCCTACTTCAATCAATGACCACCCTGCATGGGCATCCGGTATGTCACCTCTGCATCGCGCAATTTCAATGACTGACCACCGCAATATAGTGGACCCTTGAGACAGGTTCCCAGCGACCTATAGACGCCATTACCAACTCATTCTGTGCTGTGAGCTGTTCCTCCGGGTGCCTTACACGTGATACTGAAATTTAGGGTGGGAATGCGCTTGGCAATGGCACGTGGGTGAACGGTGGCGGTGCTGCTCCAGGCCGAGGTCCATATCATGATCATGATCATGATCCAGACGGGCGTAAATCGTGCGTACTCCGCTCACAATAATTCTAACTCACGTTGAAACCACGCACCAGTATTCGGTGATTCTGGTTTTCGAGCTTTATAGGGTACTATATGACCTTCTACTCTTGGATCCTTGTCAAGATGAAAAATGTAACTGGGTCCTTTCTCCAAACGAAATAGACCAGCGCTGGTATCCGACGTTGTATGTCTACTGCATTTGATATTATTGTGGGTCTAATCTGTGACTTTGTAGTGAAAAATTAGAGGATGGTAGCATAATAATCGTGCGTCACCCTCTTGATCCTGTGGAGCGAAATATCATGAGATTACCGGCTTGGCGGGTGCAGATCTGGTGGCTATGTCAATAATGCCGAACAAGACAACCCAACCTTTGAGTTCTTCCCTCCTAACGGACCTTCAATCATCTCGAAAATCTTATCGACCACATTACCTGCCAACTTATTCCCTCTAGCATGGTTACTCCCTTCTGGGAGACTTATCCTCCAGTCAAATTGGGCAACATCGCTTTTGAATTATACTAGTCATGAGGAGACACCACTGGACGATATGCCTGATGCTGTTCGCGTCTACCCCGCTAGTGCTGGAACTGTCATGCTTCCTCTCAGAGCCGCTAACAATTGGACCGCCACTATCTTATTCTGTGGCCCAAGAGGTGCTTGGCATGGCATCTTGCAATTGCTGCACATTGATGACTTTGTAGATGGACGTCCCCTAGTTTCATTGTACCAAAACATGATGCATCGACGTCATGCGTTACCTTGACGCCTGATGTGTCGAGCTCTTATACCCAAGATGATCCTCTTCCTGAACCCCGAACTATGGTCAATCTCATCATCCTCCCAACAGGCAAAATTCTCGCTGTCAATGGAGCCAGGATGGGTATATAGTTTTACTGGCTGTCCACTGTCTTGTTAAAAAATTACAGGAACAGCTGGATATGGCAACACGAGCTGGGCTATCGGACAGTCCTATGCAGACGACCCTGTTTTGACGCCTGCTGTCTATGATCCCATTGCCCCTACAGGTCGGCGTTGGTCTCGAGATGGTCTAGAGGCTAGCTTAATTCCGCGCATGTATCACTCTTCTGCAATTTTGCTTCCTGATGGTGGGTCAGGCTCAGTGGTGAGCCTATGAATGGCCAACGTCTATACTAGGTTCCGTAATGATATCTGGATCTAATCCCAATTCGGATTATAACGTCGACCCGAAGGTCAAATATCCAACCGAGTATAGAACCAAATTATTCTATCTATCCTATTATAATGAAAGAAGGCCAGGACCTAAGGGCTTGATCTCACAGTTTTCTTATGGTGGACCTGCATTCGATGTTCAACTCGATTCGGGTGATCTCTTCGGCAACGTGTCGAATGTTCAGAACACTGATGTCGTTATCCTCCGTACTGGATTTTCCACTCATGCCTTGGTATGCCAACTCGGTCCTGTATACAGTGCGGTGCATTCATAAATATAATGTTCAGAATATGGGTCAACGCTACCTTGAACTTGAGCATAGCTATACTGGATAGAGTAACAACACCGCAACTCTGCATGTACGCCAATTGCCACGCAACCTGCCATCCTCGCGCCTGGACCTGCGTTCGTCTTGGTCGTGGTGAACGGTATACCATCCATCGGCCTACAAGTGATGATTGATTCTGGCAAGCAAGAGATCCTCGCGGATGCCAATCTACCTGATTCGACCATTATAGATGGTCCAGCAAACCTGAGTAGTGGGGCACTTGAAGTCCATCCTCTGGGCTATTGGGTATTGTGCACAGGTATAGTGTTTTTGGGAAGACTCATTGTCGGATGAGGGTTCTCTCATTTATTGTCGTCTCTGAACTTTATGTGTTTGCATTGCATTCCTCTCGCAAACCTGTCTAGATATTTTAGACGAACGTTCTGGTAACAGGTCAATATTCGTCAGTCGATGTACTTTATTTGTGTACTCTGCTATGTACATTTATCAATGGCTCAGAACTGTACCCAGTTTTGTTGATGACGTGGATATGCGCATGGACTTCTTATGGTAGGCGCAGTGATCGATTCTAGGTTGGCTCTTTCCTTCTTCCATTATGAACAGTCGCCGTCCCTTCATGAATGCCATTGCCATTCCTAGTGTTCAAGAGCAAAAAACGCCTACAATTGCTCATCCAATGCCTCGACCAAAGCCTGTGCACTTCAAGCGGGTTACCCTCACCTCTAAGAAGAACTGGTGGATGGGTACGCTCGCCTTCGTGTTACCTTTTTCTAGCGCAGCCCACACATACTAAGTCTAGTTGAAATGGACGAGGCGACTGAGTCGGACTCAACGGCGAGCCATACAATTTTGTCCTCAGAAGAGACGACAGTAGAGCCAGTATATAATTACAAGCACGGGATTGACGAGATTCAACAACACGTAGCCAGATCTGTGCGAGAAGAGTCACCACCTCCATCGCCGATATATAATCCGCCACGCCATCCAAACTCGATATTTTCATTCCCCACACCCACTGCTTACTCTGCCCCTCCCAACCCCACAACGAGCCTTGATCCTGTTGCACATGGGTCGGCCTCGGAGTTGTTCAAATGCATAGTCAAAAAGCCTGATGTCATCCAGCTCGAGATTAATGGTGAGATGCAATCGAATGCGTCAGATGTTACTGTACAGTTCCTTGCGGAGCTTAGAGTGTACACGACACTGCATCGCCATCGCAATATATGCGCATTTTTGGGTTCATTGGAGAATGTAGGTATGGTGTTAGAGTATATTGATGGAAGGACGCTTTACGATGTCATTGTGGCAAGGCCACCTCTGACCCGGGAGAAGAAGATTGATTATCACAATCAGTTGCTCGACGGGTTAACTCATCTACATTCTTACCGACTCTCTCATGGTGATCTTTCTCTTTTGAACGTGCAAGTAACACATAGCACGGACACAATCAAGCTACTTGATTTTGGACGATCTGTATCTGGGGACTCGATATTCAAATCGCCTGACGATGAGCCAGTTGATCCATTCGCGTACTTGCAAAGGCAGAGACCCAGGAAAAGAAACTTGCCTTCAAGTGCTCCTGTTCCGGATGCAGTACCATCGCCAAGGATTGAACAGATTCATCCTGGGACACGGCCATTCTCTGCCCCTGAAATATTGAGAGGCGAGTGTGAAGACCCACTTTTGGCTGATGCGTATAGTTTTGGAATGATTCTCATTTGTTTGGATCGGTGCGAGAGCGTTGACGTCAAGCCTTGGGAGCAGAAAAAAGACAAGCTTCCTCAAGATATATTTAATGGGTGTGAGGAGTTTGAGGAACGGGCGAGGGAATACCTGAGAAAATGGGACAGAGGCAGACGAAGGCTTGCGAAATTTGACACGATTGAAAAGACGATTTCTCTGTGTCTTTAATATCGGCGTCTGGTGGTTTGTAATATCTCTTTTATTGATTCGCACGCGAAGACGATCACAAAGTACTTCGAAGCTTTATACTGTCAGCCAAGTCCCGAATAACTGACTATCATGGGAGGCTTTGTCCTTCCATATGGGTCGGAACTTCTCTCGACCGATCAACGGTCCGTCTGTTATGTTGTCTTTGAGAACACAGCTCCTCATGATGACCAACAGGCTATGACATGGGTGGTGGAAGATTGTGCCTATCCAAGAATCTGCATTATTTTTGATAAGGTGATAATTGTCGTATGATTGTCTACCGGCTAAATGTAGACCAGTACTATACAAAGTATCCTGTCATGCGAAAAGTTTCTGGTACTTGTAAGAAGCTATAATTTTCCCAAGAATTCTTTGGAGTCAGGTCTGGATATGGTTCCGGACCGTGAATATACTCTTCTTTCCTTCGCACGTCCAAGCAACGGACTATCGTCCTCATTCCGCAGGTAATACGCCCAATCCGCCGTATGATCTATCTCTGTTTGTGAGAACCCATTACCAAGAAATGAGAATCTGTTTCCGATATAAGTGAAATTCCAATCTTCGTAACGAGGCTGAAGGAGGGCTTCGAGATAGTGCAAGCTACTCCCAGGCCAAAGAGCGGTTACTTTTCCAGTGATGCTGCCGTTCTTGTACCACGAACGACAGTCAGATTCCCAAATAGTGCGTTTCATGTACTTGTCCTTGTGTTCCATGAACTCTGTTATAGCTTCTTTTTTCGGAGAAATGCTGTGGATGTTCTCAGTTTGGTAACGGTTGATCAGTTTGAGGAAGTAGTCCATTTGTGCCTCTGTTAATTTCAACACGTAAGAAAAGAAGACAGAAAAGACGTTGGCTTACCCATGCAGATCAGCAGGGGTCCGTTTCCAACAGGAGCATTCGGACCAATGACGATGAAATAATTTGGAAACTCAGCTGCAGCGAACCCGAGATAACTGGATGGTTCGTCCTTCCACGCATCTTCCATTGACACTCCATTGAAACCGATGACTGGGAACCGTGGAATAAAATTGACATTGAAACCTGTACCACAGATGATGACGTCGACAGGATGATTCTTGTCATCGTCGCTTGTACATCCTGTGGGTGTGATTTCCTTTACACCATGCAATACCACTTGTGTTTTCTCATGGACTAATGCTTCGAGATAGCCGACACCTGGAGTGATACGACGACAGCCTACGCCCCATGTTGGAATGATTTTGTCTTGTAGATTCGAGCCTATGAGTTTTTGGGCCATGGCGTTGCGCGTGTGAGACGAGATGGCCTGTTGGGTAGGAGAGTCCTTGAGGAAGAGAGGATAAATAGCGTTGAGGCTAGAGCTCAATTCACGGCGGTGTTGTTCAAGTTTCTCTGGGTCAGAGGCAAATGTTTGCTTTTCTTCCTCGGTATAGAAATGTTGAGCGTATCCCTGAGTCGGGAAGACCCATGACGCAGAACGGTTGAAGGTGATGACTTTTTTGACTCTGGGGAGGATAGCGGGAAGTGTTTGAATTGCTGATGAGCTTAATTTCATTTTTTCTTAGAAATGTGTCAATTAGAATGAGATTGTTTGGTTGACTTACCCCGTTCCGAGGAGGGCGACGGTTTTGTCGGTGAGGTCCAAATTTCGATCATACGTTGCAGTATGCACAAGTTTGCCCTCGAATTTATCGATTCCGGGGATGTCTGGCCATTTCCAGTTGTTCAGAATACCTTGTGCATTGACTAAGAAGTGACACCAGTCGTGAATGATGTTGCCGGTCATGAGATCGGTGACTTGGATGTTCCACTGGCCTTTGACGTTGTCCCATTCAGCGCGAGAGACACGTTTGTTGAATTGGCAGTATTTGCGGAGATCATATTTCTCGGTGAAGCGGAGAAAATATTGGTGGATCTCGTCCGTACCTGCGTAGGTAGAAGACCAGAAGGGATTGGGTTCGAAAGACAAGGTATACACGTGAGCGGCGATATCACAAGCGCAGCTAGGAAAACAAACATATTAGTCGTATTGAATGGGGAGAAAAGGATGGTGAACCCTGGATATTTGTTTTCGAGCCATGTTCCACCGACGTCGTCGTTCTTTTCGTAGAGGACGAGCTCAAAGTCCTCGAATGACCGTTGTAGTTTGTAGGCAAAGAGAAGACCAGAGGCGCCAGCACCAACGGTGACGACTCGGACAGTCTTTGAAGTATGAATTGGTTTATCCCACCAAGGGTTAGGTGCAGTAGTGTGTGGAATTGTTCCGTCAGGCATGAGGGGGTTCAGACCCAGAGTCCCAGCTTAAATACACCATGGTCAGAGAATCACCAGATACTCAGTGTTAGATATGCTATTTATGACATGAGAATACAAAAATACAAACAGTGGCAAGCGAATGTTTGGCTCTTTTTGGCCATGGACAATATCCTCGCCATTGCCTCCGGCATCGCCCTTCGTCTTGTCCTCGACAACGTTGCCAACCATGACTTCAGGCTCACTGGCACGCTCATTGGCCTTTGGGAGGGTGCAGTCACTCTCCACCTCCTCAACAAGATGCCCAGTTCGGTTGATCCTTACATAGCATATCTAGTCCGTCTTCTCATCGACTTCCTGGTCACAGAAAACATTCTCAGGCTCATTCTCGTCGTCGTTTGGACGGGGCTGGGCATGGTCCTGGCTGACATTGCGCCCGCGATCTGGCACGATGTCGGTGGCCATAGAGTCTGGAGGCGTTTCCGTCGAGACATGTACCACATGTCCCGTTCAGTCCCAACTGTTTCTATTCCTCCTCTCTTCCCAAGAGCCCGTGTCGTCCGTTTTTCTCCTGTCATTCAGCCAACAGAAATAAGCGAGACGCTCAGTACATTCTCACCCACACCCGCAACTCCAACTGCGGCTTCCCAACCACCGCGGGTTCTTCTCACAGGCAGTTCTGTTCGCACTCGCCGAGTACCAGGAGGCGACATTAGCGTTTTTTCCGAAACAAATTCGGATGAAGGCTCTGTTGTCGCCACACGACCCCCTATCAGTGGCAGATCCATTGGGACTTCTCATGCCCATTACACCGTTCGCCCTCGCAGTAATTCCATCGACGAGTCTGCGCCCCAGGTGCACGCAAACTCCATCGACGATTCCAACTTTTCTTCTGATGCGTCTTCTGCATCTGCTGCATCTCCGGATCAACACATCCATCTCAATATCTCTCAAGAAGAACAAGACATCAGGATTCCGGTCCGCAGTGCTGACAAGGGTAAGCAAAAGGGGGTCGATGCAGATATTTCTGGTCCACCCCTTGCTCTCCCTCTAACTCCATCGGATTCAAACCGGCCTCACCATGAGGCCAGTCGCACGTCTATCGTGCCTACGATCACCGGTATGCCGTCTATTCCTGACTTTTACGAGTCAGCATTGGGCTCGGATTGGGAGAACATCAGAATGGAAGAGGCAGAAGAGACGGTCACACCTCCTACACCCCCGGAGAAGGATTTCGATTCCAAGATCTATGATTCACCACCTACTCACATCATACCCCCTCCTGCATCATCGGTGTATGAGCCTACACCCCGGCCTTCAATTTTTGACAAGGATCTTTGGGATGATGTCAGCAATGCAGCGCCTTCAACGCCTTATCCGGTACGTAGAAAACATAAATGCAATAGATTCATGATTCCGATGCACAACCAATATAGAAACCCACTTTTGAGCAAAGAATGTCACGTTTATTACCACAATCAACAACCTCTCATCTCCAGGCACCAGAAGCGCACATTTCGCAACCCATCAAGAAGAGAAAGCATGAAGTTCCTCGTGTCCCTCAGACTCCCGTGTATGGTGATACCTGGGATGCAGAACGGGATCAGGTGCCTCCTCTCACTCCAAGTGTCCTTGTTACGACCTCTATGTTCGATCGTGCCGTGGACCCGAGTGAGTCGGGTCATCCGATGTCAGAACCACTTGTGTCCATTTCTGAGCAGGAACGGAGACCTGCTGATTTAGCTTCCGAGCAACAGGATCCTGGTGATATTGGTGCTGGAACAAGTGATCCGTGGCATAATTCTACTCAATCGCAGGATCAAAATGATCTTCAGGCTAGGTACACAACACCTCCAAATATATCGACTCAAACCCCACCTGCACCTCAAACACGGACAGGAACTGTCCTTTCTACCTCTCATCATCATCTTCAACCAATCCCTCCCTGGCCGTTACCAGAGCGATTGCAACGTATACCTTCTACTCTGGATCAATTATCACAGACCACCCCAGGACAGAGACTTCAGACTGCATCTTGTACTCATCAGAACAGATCGCAGACCGTACTCCCTATTCCTTCTCAACGAGGTCAACTCATATCCTCCGCTCTCGGAGACGCTCAGCTTGTTTCACCTACTCAGCAACAACCTCAGCCTGTACCTCCTATTTCCCAGCGACAGTCTGTGCCCCTCACTTTCCAGGAACAAGTTCAACCTGATCCCTCTACAACTGATCAGCAAACAAATACAATTGCATCCTTGTATAACAAGATTACATTACCAACACGCCAAGACCAGAAAATCAATATTTTTGATGGTTTTGTCGGAGGTGATGAATTAGAATTGCGAAATCTCACGTTAAAACAGCAGCCAGCTGAATGTCACTCGGGAACTGGTGAGGTTGGCGGTGATAGTAACGAAGAAGGTAGCAAGCCAAGAGGAGGAAAGGAGGAGAATAGCAGTGGTGACAATAATAAGAATTACGACATCGAAAACGACAGCAAAATGAGTAGGCCCGATGTTGAAACAGATGATCCAGTTGGAGGTCAAATTCCAGCCGATCAACACGATAGTCCGATGTCGCCCGCCTCATCGGCTATTAGTTCTATTGCCATCAATGTTACTGGAATAAAAGAGAGAAATAAAGAGGCTATCATCATTCGTGCACAGATTCAAGAACTAACAGTGAAGATCGAAGACTTGAAAACTGAGAAGTTGAAGGCGGAAGGAAGGGAAGAGTTGGATCCGTTGAGTGAAGAGAGTACTTTGAAGGAGCTGGAGATCCAGAAGGCGGAGCGGAGCTTAGAGAGGCTGAAAAAGAAAGCAGAGAGGAGATATCAGGCTGGTGAGTGATTTTCATTGGCTGACACCTACACAAGCATAATGACTTTGAAATTAGCTGTGGAATCTACGAACCAATCTACTTTTCCCAAGACTCTCAATTTGGAATCTAGCTCACCGGACGATGCAGCGCTGAGACTGGAAGATATCTTGGGGTTGATGTTTGGATCTGAACGGAAGAATTGCAAATTTGAGATTCAAGTAGCAAAAGGTAGTCAAGGAAAGTCCGTCAAAGCCGCAGTGCAGAAAGTGCTCGCTGAGTAAGACGTCTTTTGGTTTTTCTCTTGAGAATGACTGATCATTTCTGGTTTGGAAATCAAATAGGTATGGTATCAAGGGGACTACCAAGCTGTCGTGCATCACTATTTCGATGATACCCAGAGTATATATGGAGATGATCGCGACGTTTCAACGAACTCATTCGAACGAGGATGATGGTTCATGACCATGATTTCGCTACGGTTGTCTTTTTTTTTTGGATCAAGTTGTTGATATGCCGTTTCTTCTGTGATGACCCAACGACTGACGCTTTTGTTCTGCTAAAACCAAACTTAACGAGTACTGATTTTCTTGTCTTTTGTTAGCAACTTGAAGTTTGGACTGAAAAAATTCGATCTTCTCTTTGTTTGTTTTTTATACTGATTTGGAGACCATTATACCTTAACTTTTTGCCTTCGTACACAGTCATTGTTTGATACTATGTACAATCATCGCCAAATGTTCTATTGCCCTTGGAACTGTTGTTCACAGAAGGCCCACAAAGTTCTAAATGACAGAGCTGCACTCTGGTCCCAACATCATCGCCTGAGTATTCTACACGGCCAACATAAGTCGATCAGAGCTGTGGCGGTCGAGCTGTTTGATATGTTGATGGACTTGTAGATGTGGTGACGAAGGATCTTGGCAGTTTCTGTGTACATCTGGGTGAGGATTTGAGTGTGTTCAAGCAGGGCCAGTGAGCATAGCGTAGTGGTATGAACACTGCCTAACTCAGCTAGTAGAGGTAGGAGCTACGGCACTTAGTGCTGGAGGTTAGAAAGCGACTGAAGGATAGATTCAGGGGGAGTAATACATTATATACTACCATAATGTAGTATCAAATAATGATGTGGGTATCTATAAAATATTGTGCAATCTTGTCTGACACTCCCCCTTGCTAAATGTATGGTAGTGCATGCAAGTGTAAGCATCCACACATTAAGCAGCAATTCAATAGAAGACCAAGCCTAGTTGATCTCTAAACTTCTGGAATTTTATTTGCCCAAGGTTCTTGGTGAAGAGGTTGGCAGGATTTTCACTGTCCTCTATATAGAAAAGCTTGACCTTTCCTTGTGCAACAAACTTGTGGATAGCATGGAAGCATATGTCTATTCCTTGATGTTATGATTGGATTGCTTGACATGTGTTAAATTAAATTAGATATATTGTAATATTAGATAATATTGCATAGCCCAATCCACAGGTGGAGCTTGATTACTAAGCAAGGCTTCTCTTTGTCTCTTACTGCCATCTCATTGAACTCTTAGCTTCCCTCAAGATCCTCTTTATCTCATAGGTACTTGTCATGAACTGCCTCCTTGATGACTAGCTACCATAGCTAAGTCAATATTTATATTTCTTTTACCTTTCTTTTCATTTTATTTTATGGAAGTCACATGAGTTGGAACTATGACTTGATCATAATCTCAATCAAATGGGAACTTTAACAAGTTCTTCTTGTCAACTTAGACATTGAGTAGTGCCTTGTGTTATGATATGGCTTGATGTTCCCTGTCATAGTCAGTTGGTGGCTGTCATTGATAGATAGTTGTGGGAGTATGGAGTGACATCCTGGGGATGTAAAGTGTCAAGGGATGACATAGAATAGTTCTCTGATGGAGTCTTGTATATAATGACAGATGGACCCACAGTAGACAGATCTTGGGAACTTAGGACAATTATAGTACCTTAGATACATGTGGATATCTAGTAGATCTCTTTGTATAAATAGCTAGAGAATACTAGGAGAACTCTGTCAAGTTCTTGTTGATCTTCCCTGGTTAATGGGTAGTACCCTTCTGTCATGAACCACCTCTACAGGTATATGACTAGCCACCACAGCTAAGTCATTATTTATATTTCTTTTACATTTATTTTCTTTTATTTTCCCAAAAGCACTGCATCCTAATGACAAGATAACTGTTAGCAACCAACCACAAGCAGCAATGGTGCCAGAGAAGAAACTTAGGCAATTAAGGAAGGAAAGGGGTTGCCACTTGTATATCGGGAAGATTAATGAAAACTCAACAAGAGTCCTCCTAGCATTGTTCTACCTATTTATACAACTGAGCTAGCTAGGCAATTATATGTATCTATAGAAGTATCTATGATCTAACTCCCATACCTTGTCTATTGTGTATCTATCTGTTGTGTGTCCATATGTGTCCATCACACAGACATTCCCATATTACCTATCCATCTTTACACCTTTCTAGAGATGTCACTGTGTACTCCCACAGCTGTCAGTCGATGACAGCCGCCAACTCCTGATGTCAGAAGGCCTGTCCAAGGCAAATCATAACAATGACTCAATACTGATGCGATGAGCATGTGTATGTACAAATGACAGTAAATAGAAATGTTTGTATATAAGTAGAGAGAAATCCAGTGAGAACTCCCATTGAGTTCTCTTTGTCTATGCTGATAAGAGAGTAGTGGCTTCATTCTGGCTCAGAAGTCAGTCACTACACCCCTCTGTCATGAACCACCTTCACAGGTATACGACTAGCCACAATGGCTAAGTCATTATTTATCTTCTTTTATATTTTCTTTCATTTATTTTATAAAAGCATCATGGCCTAACGACAAGATGACTCAATACTAATGCAATGGTCACACGCATAGACAAATGTCAGTAAATAAACAGTCTTGTATATAAGTAGGGCATAATACAGCGAGGACTCTTATTGAGTTCTTTTTGTCAATTGCTGATAAAGGGGGCAGTTGGCTTTATTCCGGCCACTGGAATTAGCTGACACGACACTCCTCTGTTCTTCTGTATTATAAATAGTTACTTACTTGATTTGTGATTGACTTGGGGAGTTTTCACAAGAGTAGAGCTTATAGAGCAAAGTTAAGACGAGTAACAAAAGATGTTGTTAAGTCTGAGGTCTAATCCTCAGACTGGAAAGCCTTATATACATGAATGAGATAGTCTGTGCACCTGGACAGACCATCACCTGATTACTGCCTATTGTTCTACATATGGTAGTCCTTTTGTGATAGAAATAGTGATAACCTAACCTGATTAGGGCTATCCTTTGTTCTAGAAAAGAACAGATGATTATCTATGGATAATTAGTGATGCCTTATGTTACAACATTGAGGACAGTCTATCTCTGTGGGATCCTAGTGCCTTGCATTCTATTTATAGCCTATGAGATTGTCTTGATGAGAGCTTTATGATGCAATCAAAAGCAAATGCCTATAATCACCAGTTTCTGAGATATAAGTAATTTAGTGTTTGGTAACTACTGATCAGTTGATCTCTTGGTGGATTCTTAAGGTGTTGAGGTCTTGCTAGCATCACTGGAAAGGTCTTCTTGAGGGCTTTCCAATACAACTTAGATCATCAAAAAAGACCCAGTATTTGTAGAGATAGGTCCAAATGAAGTTTGTGACACACAGTAGACAAGTGTCATGAATCGTCCCTACAGGTATATGACTAGCCACAACGGCTAAGTTATTATTTATTTTCTTTTGTCTTTTCTTTTTCATTTATTTTATAAAAGAGTCGCAACCTAACAACAAGATGACTCAATAGTGATGCAATAGTCATGCGTATGTACAAACGTCAGTAAATAGAATAGTTTGTATATAAGTAGAGAGGAATCTAGCGAGAACTCTTATTGAGTTCTCTTTGTCAATTGCTGATAAAGGGGACAGTTGGCTTAATTCCGGTCACTGGAATTAACTAATACGACAACAAGGTGTAGGAGTTAGATCATAGATACTTCTATAGATACATGTGACCGCCTAGCTAGCTCAGTTGTATAAATAGGTAAAGCAATGCTAGGAAGACTCTTGTCGAGTTCTCATTTATTTTTCTGATTTACGAGTAACAGCTCCCCTTCCTACATTATCTGCTAAGTCCCTTCCTTGGCACCACTGCTGCTCGTGGTTGGTCACTAA
>Ga0153987_1000062_pt1 | contig 36028 bp, 42 predicted proteins | sample TSNC071MetaG_FD_102279 | JGI IMG/M metagenome (GOLD analysis project Ga0153987, IMG submission 102279) | Attine ant fungus gardens microbial communities from North Carolina, USA - TSNC071 MetaG | ecosystem: Host-associated > Fungi > Mycelium > Unclassified | place: USA: North Carolina, William B...
CGCTCTCACAACGCGCATAATCCAATACATTACCGATTGCATTGGTACGATGACATTCAAATACTCTTGTCAAACATAGAAATAAATACATTTTGACAAACATACTCGAGTGACATACTGAGAAGGTCTATAATCTGCCTTGCAGCAGAAACCTCAAACAATTTATATTATGGGCTAATTGAATCAGATTTCTATCAAATCAAACATGTCTATGCCTATATATCTATTCTCAAGCAACCACAACGTGTGAACTTGGTGTTTCAGCAGCAGACACAACCTCTGCATTGACAGACTTGACATCACTACCTGTAGTGGCGTAATCTGCAAGTTCAGATTCGGGTGATATCTCATTTGTGGTTATGCGTGTACCATCTGGGGCAATATGGCATGCACTGTTTGTTATGACGTTAGAAAAGTACAACCACAGAGGAGAGACTCAGAGAACAGAAAGGAAAAGATATGTCACCAAAGCGTTGACCGTGAGACAAGTACACAGTATTAGCAAATATAGGCAGGAACGTTTGTAGAAAGGCATTAGACTGACTTACGTTACGATTTGATTCCAATATGACTCGGGGTCAAATTCAAAGTTATACGAGCCACCGAAATCTGCATCGAGGTGGGAGGCCGGAATCAGATCGAGTAGGTCCGGATTGAATCGCATCTGGAATTGTGCGAATAAGGGCATTGCATGTAACGGAGTGTTTCTAGATTGTCAGAGTCATTTTGATGATATACGCCATTTGCCACCCACCTTGTCTCGTGTCACTGGATCGAGGAAAGGCGAGATGCCTTTGTAGAAGAAACTTAATAGTCGGGGAAGGTTTACGATCAGTGCCCGGCCGAGTGTCTCTACGTAGTGTTTTTGTAGGATGTTGAGTACCTGTAAACGGTAGAGAATGGAAAACTGTGGTATTGGCACACACAAGAGTGACCTGTACCTTGCGTGCGACGGAGATGGAAGGATTTGTATGAAGAGTTGTAGATGCATAATCTACAATGATGACGAGAGATTCTTGACCAAGTGGCATTAGGTCTTTGGCGCGTTCACTGTCAAAATGTTTATAGGGGTGAGTATGCGACTAGCAAGAACTCCTCACAGACACCACACAAGATGCCTCAACTGTCGAGGACTTGTTTCAGTGTTTTCACGTCCAGGCCGCATGTATATGATAGGACGACCGTCACGATCAAAACCAGTAATAATTCTAGGAGCAACTTGTAAGCATTTGAGAAGCATCATTAACACAAGGACTTACATTTTACCAGTCTCACTTTCGATTTTGACTTCGTCGGGAGGGATGAGATCCGGCTGAAAATCGCGCCGCCACTCGAGAGTGGCCTTAATGCGCTTCTGGGCATCCGGATAATTCCATTTTGAAGCCCTCATATATCGAGGAATAGTGTCTGCTTTCTGTAGCCACCGACATTCCCAGGGGTGATATGGGTCTGAAAGGGGCAAGAGGAGACTGTCTGCGTACTGGGTATATGGTTAGAAACTGTGCGCACTGGACTCCGCAGTACGCACAGCACGCAGATCGTCAATTTTGGCTTGCTGATCACCCGTGTATGTGTGCAGAGGACGAATCGTTGTCCCAGACTCTGGTTCGGTTAGCACCTGGTGGGTTACGGTGCTCATGATAGGTTAAAAAAACGCTGCAATGACAGCTGATCCAGAAGCAATGGCTAGCTTGCACTCGAAATCTGCGACAGGTGCAAGGGGTTGAGTCAAAAATTCTCCTAGAGTATGTCAATGTCCTAGCGTCCTTTGAGAAAATTCAGGAGATATAACATTGTGACACAAACAAAGGTGTGACAGCGGTGTTCCCTCGGCAAACAGGTTGAGCAGGTCAGCCGCTCTCCAGTCTTCTCCTCCACCACCATCTTCTATGGATGGCCAGCGGCCTCCCCGTGCTGTACGACCACACTCTCTTCAGCAGAGCCCACGATCTCCAGCCCCAGCCTATGCCGACCCCTCACGCCCCTCTCTCGTAAGTCCAGACAGCCGCACAAATGTTTCCTTCCAGAATATCGAGCGTGGTGACCGCAACTCCCAGCTTGACGCTCCCAGACAGCGTAACATGCCCTCTGCCTATCAGGCCCATCTTCCTTATGCAGGCGATCTGGAAAGCCCAGAGCTCTCCGATGTCTCTAAAGTCGGTCGCAAGAAGAGTTTGGTTCGTCCAGACCGCGAGAAAATCGACCCTGGTCATCGCCAGTGGCACTATCGAAGTCATGTCGCCCAACTTGAGCAGGAGGGGAATGCCCGAGTAGGCGTGATGCCGTCAAGTGCGTCTGCAGAAAGTTTTACTCAGGTTCACTTCATTGATCTTTTTTCTACGCATACAGCAACAGGAAACTTCCCACAGCAGGATACCCTCCGACGGGGACAGTCACTCCTTGGCCGTGAGGAGGACGTGCATGAATCAGGCCTCGCGCTTTTCAAACGTGGGACCTTGAGACGGAAGAAGGCACAACCATCGGTACCCATCAGTCAACAACCTTTGCCAGACAGAAAACGAGGTTGTTGGAAGGGCCCTGGACCCAGTGGCCCGTGGATGGTCTACTGCTACATCATTACGATCTGGGTTCCGACTTTTCTCATGCGTCAATGTGGTGGGTTATGATGCCGTTGTTATCAGTCATCCCATCTTGACAATTCTCTCGCGTTAGGTCTCCGCAGTCCAGAACAGCAACGTGCATGGCGAGAGAAAATGGGCCTTCTCAGTCTTATCCTCACCCTGATGGCAGGCGTCGGTTTTTTGACCTTCGGCTTCACTGAGGCTGTGTGTGGGACACCCGCAACGAGGTTTCATGGTGTCCCTGGCTCGTGGGACAGTGTTTCAAATATGTCTGTTGTCATTCACGGCTATAGTTATGACTTTACCAACTTTAAACACCCTGCTGCAACGGGATTCGATGGCAATACCAATCCTATTATCACCGGCGGTTGGAATCTCGCTGGAAATGATGCCTCATTCCTCTTCCAAAAGGTCAACCAGCATTGTCTTGGTGTTGTCACCAGAGCCTCTGGTTCAACTATCACTGGTGCAAGCAGTTTTCTCGATTGGTACATGCCCTGCAACATCCACAGCCGTATAGGAGGGAGTGGCACCAACTTGACCGGTTATGAGTCCGGGGCCAATTGCCACATCTCAGCAAAAGCTCACTCACTATTTAATCAGATGATGAGACCGTCTGGCCAGGTCTACTATACTTGGGATGATGTCAAAGATATTAATCGAAATTTGGCAATCTTCGAGTCGTATGTATTCATGCTTAGTTTTATATCGCTCAAACCAACGCTCCCTTGCCAGTTCTGTTCTCGATCTTGACCTTTTACAATGGATAAACACTGTTGAGGTCAATTATCCGTCTCTGTTCAAGGAAATGGCTCATGCAAATGGGACGTACAATACCAAGGACCTGACGATGTTATTCATGCGCATGGGTGAACGCAATGTAGGTCATTGCTTGCAGGATCTCGTCACGGTCGGTTTTATCGATACGAACTCGATTGGCTGCGTTGCTTCTGAAGTCGTTCTCTATCTCTCTCTCGTCTTCATTATCGGTGTTGTAGCCATTCGTTTCGTCATGGCCGTCATGTTCCAATGGTTCTTTTCGTGGAAATTGGGGAATTTTCCAAGAGAGACCTACGAACAGCGTATGCAACGTTCTGCCGAAATTGAAAACTGGTCTAGTAATATCTACCGCCCCGCCCCGAGCCAATATCGTCCCAATGTCGGCAAAGATGGTCTGCGAAAAAAGGAGAATCGAAAGACATTCTTTCCCAATACTTCTAGGTTCACACCCTCAGAGACTTTTCTTAAAGGATCAAATGGACGACCAACAACAGCATATGGCATGCTCGATTCCTCGTCCAATGCCAATTGGAAGCGCTCAACCATGTATGCGTCTTCTCTGAAAGGGGGAAAGGGGACACCTCCGGACTCGCCCAGCTACAAGTTTTCGAGGAGCACAGTGTCCTTGCCTGGTAGTGCTTTTGCTGATAATCCCTGTCCCTTCCCTCTCATCAACGTCGTTCCTCAGCCTCCTCCTGAATATGAACCTTTCAATTTCCCCCTCGCTCACTCAATATGTTTGGTCACCGCCTATTCCGAATCTGTTGAGGGTCTTCGCACTACTCTTGACTCCTTGGCAACGACGGATTATCCGAACAGCCACAAGCTTATTCTGGTCATTGCTGATGGTATGGTTAAGGGCGCCGGAAATACATTGACGACGCCTGAAATCTGTTTGTCCATGATGACTGACTTTGTTGTCGCTCCTCAAGCCATCGAACCTCACTCTTACGTCGCGATCGCAGATGGTCACAAACGTCACAATATGGCCAAAGTTTACGCCGGATTTTACGATTATGATGACGCTACCGTCGAACGCTCGAAGCAACAGCGCGTGCCCATTGTCCTTGTCGCTAAATGTGGCAATCCTCTAGAAGCTAACGACGCAAAGCCAGGCAATCGTGGCAAGCGCGACAGCCAAATTGTGTTGATGGCATTCTTACAGAAGGTGATGTTCGATGAGAGGATGACAACTTTCGAGTACGAATTTTTCAACTCGATTTGGAGGGTAACTGGTGTTAGCCCAGATCGATATGAGTTGGTTTTATGTGTGGATGCTGATACCAAGGTTTTCCCGGATTCCTTAACGAGGATGGTTAGTTGTATGGTGCATGACGAAGAAATCATGGGTCTTTGCGGCGAAACAAAGATTGCGAACAAAGCGGAGACCTTTGTGACGATGATGCAGGGTAGGTCGTATGCTCTTCGTTTCTGACCTCCTTTACTCAAATCCACCTAGTCTTTGAGTACTACATTTCTCACCACATGACTAAAGCTTTCGAATCTATGTTTGGTGGTGTTACTTGTTTACCAGGTTGTTTCAGTATGTATCGCATCAAAGCACCAAAGGGCGATACTGGTTATTGGGTTCCTATTCTCGCAAATCCCGATATTGTGGAGCACTATTCTGAGAATGTTGTCGATACGCTTCACAAGAAAAATCTCCTCCTTCTTGGTGAAGATCGATATCTCACTACTCTCATGTTGAAGACATTCCCCAAGCGTAAGAATGTATTCTGCCCTCAAGCGGTTTGCAAAACTATCGTTCCCGATACCTTCCGCGTTCTTCTTTCTCAGCGACGTCGTTGGATTAATTCGACCATTCACAACCTTGCAGAACTTGTGTTGGTTCGAGACTTATGTGGTACTTTCTGCTTTTCGATGCAGTTCGTCGTTGGTATGGAGCTTGCCGGTACCCTTGTACTTCCGGCTGCCATTGCATTCACAATTTACCTCATAATCGTTTCTATCATCCCTGGTGGTGCCAGCACGACTATTCCTCTTATTCTACTTGCCATCGTGCTCGGCCTTCCCGGTTTATTAATTGTCATTACCTCGAAGAAGATCGCTTATGTTGGCTGGATGCTGGTATATCTCATTTCATTGCCTATCTGGAACGGGATTCTACCGGCTTATGCTTTCTGGCATTTCGACGATTTCTCTTGGGGCCAAACTCGTAAGGTAGCTGGTGATAAAGGCAGTGACCATGGTGACAAAGATGGAGAATTTGATTCGACGCATATTGTAATGAAGAGATGGGCAGAGTTTGAGAGAGACAGGAGATGGAAAAGTGGTTCCCAGTCCCATGATTCTACCTATTACGAGAAGACGTAAGTGATCTGGCCTACGAAAGATTTGGCTCTAACACGGTTTTTTCTGTAGCGGCAATAGGCACTCGATGATCTCGACTTCCGACCAACCTCCTGGTTTTGATTCAAGTACTTTGGAGTCATCAAACGCTACGTCTTCACCTCGCCCGCGACATGAAAGCAACGCTCTGCTCATGCTTCCCACTCCCCTGTCTGTCAGCAGGTCTATGATGGCCTCGACCTCAACAGTCGGGGTATCAAGATCGAGCGAGGATAATTACCTCTCAGATACCGGATCTAATTCCAACCACCGACTTACGCAATCTCCTGAATACACCGAGTCTTACGAATCGGTATCAAGTCAACGACACCTTTCACCACCATCCCCTTACGATAGCTCGGCACTCGCACCTAGAGTATACAATGGTCCTGCGACACGTAGTGTGCCAAGTCCGCAACCATATCCTGGTGTCAGTCCTAGTGAATCGGCTAACCCGTTCAGGTCGTTGACGACCAGCCCAGTCAACTATGATGAAAGCGTTTCTGGATGTGACAGCGAGGAGATAAGAAATAGCCGTGGTGGTGTTAGATTGATGGACAGCGGACCGGTTCCTGCGCCCGAGGGTGTACGGCGGATATCGCGAGCTGGAGGACGACGACCAACGTCACAACAGACGCCGCAACAAAACAGGTACTCACGTAACTCAACAAATTTTGCATTACCTCCAGGTGCGGCGCCCCCCCAGCCATATGGCAATGGTGGTGGAGGAGGAATGTAATGATCGATATATCAGTGGTTGCCACGCTCCTCTCTCTTTCTCTTCATTCCAGTATTTCTATTCAGACCCTCGCTTCTGTGGACATATCTATTTAACTCGCATATATCCCTCGCAGCATGGTAAAACTCTTTTTTTCTGCCCTTATTGCCTCTGTCTCGTCCTCCAGACTATTACCCAATTTTCTACATACCTATTTCTATGCCATTTATCGGACAGTTTCTTTTAGGGCCCTTTTGCGTTGAGAAACAGACGTATTGGATAATTACACTATATATATTAGTTTTCCCGGACTCTTTCGTTAGCACTTGTTTGGTGCGGGCGCCAATGCAAACACGCTAAGTGGGTGAGTGTTGCAGACAAGGTATTTATTTGCACCTCGACCACTGTCCAGTGGTCCTCGGCGAGGCTCCCAGCTTGATCCCAGCTTAATTCCCAAGGTGTGTGTCGACCTCGCAGGGTGAAGCTATGTTTGACAGAATTCCTTGCTTCAGCTCGTCTTTTGAGCGTACAACCCAGCCGACAACTCTTTTTCTATTCACCTTACTTTACCACGCTCCTCATCCCCTGGTCAAAGAAGCGTTACCGTCATGGCAGCAGCACCCCCAATCACCAACTCGCCGATTACGCAGGTGTCGCAGGTGCAGCCTTCTGCACATATGGGTTTGCAGCCACAATTGCTGACAAGGTTGTTCTTGGAATTGAGAGGGAAGAGATTTGATGTGGACAGGGAGACTATCATGAACTTGCCGGAGAGTGTACTGTTGTGTTTATTCCCAAATGGCTTGGTCTTGAGTAGACAGAGCGTGGCTGTTTCAGAAGGAGGAGAGGGGGAAGAAGAGGAGGAAGTATATGCTATTGATGTGAGTTTTTATTGAGGTTCGAATGCTTTTCTAACAATCCATAACTATTTGGGCGTTTGGGGATGTGGGATGTGTAGTTCGATCCGGAATGCTTCCAATTTGTGTTGACGTTTTTCAAAAATGCATCCGAGGCATTCTATGGAACACCAAATAGCCCGGGGTTATCTAGTGCACAACAACACCTCGCTTTTGAGAATAATCCAGATTTTCATCCGGGTTCTAACCCTCTTCTGTCAAAGCAGGCAATTATTGTGCTGAGAGAGGAATTGGAGTATTTCTCAATACCACCCAATGATGCTGGCGCTGTGACGGATGCAAATGGGATTGCGAATGAGGAAATGTTGGAGATTAAGAGAAGGTCAGGGGAGTATTTGATGGAGAAGAAGAACATCTTTACGGCGTTGCAGAGGAATGTGAATAAGGAGAACAATGTTGCCGAGCAGCATTTGATTGATATGCTTTGTATGAGGCAAGCTTGTTTACTACTTCCTTCTGGTGATATGCTGATGGTATCTCGTAAAGCGGTTTTAATCGTGAAGATGAGTGGGGATATCGCGCCTTGGAACCAATGCGGTGTTGTATCTCGTCAATAGCGCTCGTCTTGCTCAAGACTGGTATCATACATCATCCAAATGCAGAGAAACCTGTAGAGGTTGACTACACGCAGATGACTACTGCCCAAAAACTATTGTTATTTTGGAGGAAGCCTGCTGTGAGTGATTTTAGATTGCTGATCATCTGAAGTACTGACGTATGTTGACAGCGCAAATGCTGGTGGGATGGAATTGATGTCGAACTTCCAACAGTGAGCAGTAAACCGGCAAGGACTGTAAAACTCTGGGCACGGCGAGTATGGACACTGGAGCTGAGCCTGGTGGGTAATTATATGGCGTCTATGGGAGCTAATAGTCATGATTGTATCCAGGTATGACACAGGTACTGAGAATCTTCAATACTCGAACAGTTGGTCTGCGGTCTACGGTCTATCGGTACATAGGGGTCAAGTTCACGTTCACTTTGACATCATCCTACATCACATGAAGCTTTCCAACCTATGTCTCCTGGGCCTGTGTTAGTGGCCAGTGATTCCACAGTTCAGACACTGAGTGGGCACAAAGATTTTCCTTTTTGCCATCTAAGTAGACTGTGACGTAATGATCAGATCACTTGTGCCAAAATTAGCGCCAATATACTTTCTTCTATACCTTGTGCTCTCCGTTTCCCCTCCATGCCTTCCTCTTCCTCCTCGCCCCCTTCTTGTTCTTCTGGTAGCTCTGGTAGGAGATCAGGCTCCCAAAAACTTCCCTCTGTTTACAGGGACCGGGATCAAGAAAAACAAGACCTCTCTCGTGAAACAACAACAAAAGACAAAGAGAAAGCTGGTAGGGAACGTGAAGGTGACGATGAAATTTCAATCAAGAGCAAGTCGAGCTCGGGAATCTCGTCTTCGGGCACTTCCAGCTCGACACGGTCTGCACTCGACGCGCTCAGGCTTACAGCCGGATCCGGTGTTCGCAGGTCAAAGTGCCGTGCCGAGTTTTTAGAGAAATTAGCACAGAGTCCTCAGGACCTGAATATACTCGATAAGGATGTGGCGGAACGACTCAGGATTATTACAGGCAAAGAAGCTGTGGCGCTCTTTCTTAAATTTGTAGGGTGGGTGCTGGCCCCCTCCTTGCCCTTACGCTTGCATCCCCCCTTCACCTTACTTCGAGGACTGTACTAACAAGTGTTTCCCCTTTATTCCTCGCTGTTTGTTGCTGCCCCATACAGGGACGATCCACTTGAATTGGGTCTCAGGAGCGGGGAGGAGAAGGAGAGATCAAAGCAGATTATGGACAGTCCTGTTGTTTTTGGCGTTTGTGTAGTTGCAGCGGGTAGAAGAGTTGTGGATTATTATATGACCTGGAGAGGAAAGACAGTGCGTGTTTTTCTGTCGCAACATAACATACTGACTTCCTGGTAGAAAGCCAATATCGATAGTGCGTAGAACTTTGTCCGCGAAGTTCGTACCTTATCGAAACCCTTAGCTTCTGATCCAAGACGAGAATCCTGGGACCATGACTTTAGGCGAGTTCGTAAATCGATTGACCACAGTTATAGGTGGGTCTGTCTTGACCTTCGGCTGATCTTCTCTGACGGCCTATACCCAGGAAAATGAGCACTGAGGCTGAAGATAAGAATATGCGCAGTTCCAAATATGATAAGCTCAGAAAACAACCCTTTACTTCATCGCAACACGTGCGATCTTCTATTCCCCCAAATATTGTCGTATCTTCCCTTGACACCGGTGTGTTTCGATTTGTCTCTTCCAACTACTTACTGATATTTTACAGACCTGCCTTCCCCACCAGATACTGCATCAATCAACAGTCCATCGTGAGTGACGATGTCCAGGTTTATGATAACATGTAGCAGTCATCTAACAACACTCAAACCCACAGGTCTGCAAGCAACAGTGTCATTTCCCTACCATTTTTGGGTGCTATTCGTAATGTGCCACTCAGCAATCGACGTAAGCATGCCAAATACATCCATCCTTACATTATTTGGTTAGCTAATGACATGTTCTCTCCACTCTTTATGCCCTACGATCTTTCGTTAGTTCCCCTACGAGTTACCAACCCAGATCAGAATTCCATTTTGGAATCGTCATCAGCAGCGGTCGAAGGTCCTGTTACGCAAATACCCGCTAATGCTTCTCTTGAAACCCTTGTCGAAGCGTCGGAACCTGCTGAAAATGGTAAGTATAACTGATTTGACATTCTGTTCTCATAGTCCTGATGCTCACTCGGCTATCTCCTTTGATGGGTAGAACATGAGTGGCAAGCTAATATTGACACACCGATTCAGGCGAACCAACAGTACGTTTTTCTTCTGTTCTGGCTCGGAGACTATGACCTAGTATTCACGGCAACTGACAACATTGTTGTTTTTAATAGACTTGACGTACCAAAGGGCAAATCTCGCAAGGCCCATGTAGAAAGTGTCTCAGGTCGATCTTTTAGGTCTGACCGTTCAAAGAGACATAGGAGTCGAAGTCGAAAAAGCTCCTCAAACCGAAAACATCCGCAAAGCAGATCTGAAAAGAAGGGGCATGTCCCTTCGTCATCAAGACACGTGGAAGATGGTGATGGACATTCTGGTTCTAGGAAACACCATCATCATCATCGTTCATCGAAGCATGATGATGATAACGATGAATCTAAATATAAGTCGGACAGGAAGGAGTCCTTGGGATCGAAGAGGCCCTTGGAAAACTATATTACACTCGCAGTTGTCGATCCTGATGAGGTAGGCAGTGTGACATTCGATCAGGCGATGGAGCAACCTCCTGCCTCGGGCAGTAAGGCGTGGCATGGGTGAGGATTCATATGTAATGAACGACATTTAACCTGATGCTCATGTGGACACACTCAGTTTGACATTAATAAGACGTCCAACTAAATCGGGCCATGCTGCTATAAAGACCCCTTGGACTGGACCTCTTGCATGCGCGTCAGATGGTGTAAGAAACATTGCACCACATAGTTTGGACCCCGATTCAGATGATAATTGGGAACACATACCTGGCATACCTAAATGCGAACCAGTAATACCCCAACGTATCACCAGTACCAATGACTCGGGATCGGAATTGGAATTATCGAGCTCCAGTCCCCCACCACGTAGTAGTCCTCCTGTGGGAGGACACTATACTCCTGCTAAGCCGGAAACTCCAGCAACATATCCAGGAGTTGGCTCACGCATTCCCAGTATTCTGGTTCACAATAATCATCCGCCCCCTGATCTCACTTCTTTGCCAATTCCGAGAGGCATCCCCGTTTCTCTTCAAGTATCACCTCATACTTATGGTTCCTCTCCAGTTAGTTATAAAGACTTTATGTCACCAACCCGTCCATCTTATGGGGTCATAAATCCTTCCGCTAGTGGCCATTCATCAGGATACACCTTATCGCCACTAATCAAATCCCCAGCTAATTCAAACTGTGGCAATTTACCCAGTGGCGCTGGATGTAACCCTGGGTTCGGGGTACCGACACCTGTCAGATCAAACGCAATTCCATTACCTGGTATACACCATGCCCTTGCCAATGCTCCCGGAAGTAACAGTCCGTACCTGTACTCGATGCCCAGAGCTTCGCCGTCAGGTTCGATGAAAGGATCAATATCACCGTATGTTCCGGCATGGATCTCACCGCAGAGCGCAGTGAATAGTGTTTTACCTGGGACATTGGCTGCGACGATGAGTCCGACTTCTGTGAGAGGTGATGACGGGGCACCTCTTCGACGTGGTGGGTCCGGACTTGGAAGTTACGTTGTTGGGTCAAGAGTCGTTACGCCGTACTGAATGACTAACTGGGATTATAGAGTGCAGTTTCTTCGTTTCGGAGGATGAAATCGAGGCCAAGGGTTAGAATGTGAGACTATGTTGAACGTTTATTCTGTCTTTTGACGATGTGCTTTCTGATGATGTTAGATGGTGCTGTCTTTCTTCCTTCCTTTCTGGTGTGTTATAGTGTAAATCGATGTACAAGTATCAGTCAATAAGGTAGCTTCGATAATAATCATACCTTTCCACTGTAATACAAAGTCTGATCTCAGGCTCGATGGTGAGCTCCCAAGATCTAATCAGGATCTAATTGAAGTCCAAATTTACATGACTTGAGTTTCTCCTGTCAAGAAACATGTTTCGATCGTGCCAAGAACGCATGCATCGTGGTAGAACCCATCAAATAATATAATATTGATGAGATTGTGGACGGCGACTGGCTCGAGTGTTCTGTATCTGTGAGAGATCATTTTTATTGACGTTCGAAATCGGAAGTCGAAGCAAATCTTTTAGAGTATGTGACGTCAAGAATGAGTCGTGGCAGGTTTGTAATATAGATATAGCGCTGATACGTGGGCCATGGAATGATGTCCAGAAAAAAATTGGGGTGAAGGTGTGGACTCCTCTGTCACATCCACATCATGTGTTGAGGAAAAGAAACAGGTTCAGCGTAGGCTTGGCGTTGATCTTCCTCCCTAAAAGGAAGTTTCGCTTGGTGTATGATATCATTACGAATTACCCCGAACACCTGGATCAATAGATTGATTGACACTCTGAACGCCGATCGCACGGCAATATCCGAGGGTGGCGCTTTTGAATCGAAAAAGCTATTAGTGAAAAATAATGACAGTATCAAATGAAGAAGGTACAAAATATATGGATTATCAGTATATAAACAAATAATTTAATGCCAACAATGTATATATAGACAGTGTTGTGGTTTGTGTATCCGGATTCTCATAAAAAGAACGAGCTGAGCTTGGACCCGGACGTCAGGGACTTAATATGCATCGACCAGCTCAACTCAAAAAATGAATGACTAAATATTGCCAGTGGTGCTTGTGCCGACATACTGCTTATTATTACACTTGTGAGCAGTATGTTGCAATAGTCTACGTGGGTATAATATACTATGATTTCAAGCCTCTGCAACAACTGAAAGCTTCAGACATACTTGAAACTCAATTACGTCAGATATCCAGATATCCATACAATAATTATAAATCGTCAGGATCGCAGTTTGGAGTCGTCGTAAAATATGAATTATGGTCTGATATATGGCTGCATTTAACATAAAAACCAATGCATGAAAATTGGTACCCGTTAACACTCTAGGCGGCGTACATTGACACGGAACCATTATCTAGGTTTCCGTAGCCCTTGACCCAATGTTGTGTGTGCGATAAGATATCGTGCTTTATTTACAATCGAACAATAGCATGAGCATTCCGGAATCTATCTCCTATTTCCGTCAAGATGGTGACATCTACAAAGCTTGTGCTGCCGATATGAAGAGCCCCAATCAAACCATATGCCTCGTTTCCTTCGAGCACACGTCGGAAACACAAAAATTGGCAGTCTATTGAGGTTTCAGGTTTACTGTGTCGTTAATTCCAGTATATTGTAGTGGACATTATCTTTGGTCGGCTCCACTGAATGTCACCACTAGATTATGGTTTATAATCTCTGGTACAGAACCAACTTTTTGTACCTCTTCAGATAAAGTTTACGAGTCTATCAGACGGCAGGCAGTCTCACCATATCCTGCATACGATTCAATCGATATCGGAGTAGCTATGATTAGGAAATGAGTTCCAAGTGATTTCATATCATGCACTTAACTCGTAAGGTAAAGAATCGACGTCATTGCTCAAGTAGCATTCCTAATCTGTACTTCTCTACTGCTTCGCAGGAACTGCGAAGTTTTCAGGAGGCAAAGAAAGAAGTCCAGAAGCAGACTTTTGAATCAGCATCTGTCGTCAGGTTATAAGAACATACAACCCTTAATTCGATCCATCAACAATCTCTGTATCTCTTGAAATGGCTACTACGACTGTCACTCCCACCACAAGAACAGCGACGTCGATTAGCGTAGTCGAGACTGTCCACGGCACAGAAAAGAAGCCACGTTCTGTCCAGCACTGGGAGGAGATCGCACATTCCAATACACAGAAAGTAACCCAATTGGGAGCTAACGTCCCGTTGGCATGGGTGAGTCATTCAACTCACTTTTGCATTTCTTCATTAATATATTTTGCAGGTTCTGGTCCAAGGGAAGAATGTTCCTCCCAACGCTATAATTGCTGGAGAAGACAAGAGGCGACCTCTGTACGTTGCCAGAACATTCTGGGAGGTAAGTCAATTAACTGTCCTCTCTAAAGACTCACCCAAGGATATATGGTTATAGGGTGGAGTCCGTAAGTTGTATATTAATGCCAATTGCTTCCAACAAAATAATCGTCCTGCAGATATTGGCCAAGCCGGGCAGCATCTCGAGCGGGGCGCTTCTTTCGCGTACAATGGTAAAGAGATACATGTCAGTATAATTGCTGTAAGACGTGGATACTGCCGAACCTTGACAATGCATAATGTCAGGTTGATACATACGAAGTTTTGGTTCCGTTGCAACAAACAATCACATATCATCTTGCGGACTGCTACCATATCCCTTCTATCCCTCGCATCACTCGCCAGAAGCGCCCGATAGAAGCAACTCTTGATGCTTCCTTCACCGCCAAACTCTGCCATAAATTACGGTAATCATCCTCTACCCACCTCATTGCAAAGAATTCATGTTTATTAACAGGGCAATCAAGGTTGTAATCGTTATTGATGACTCAGATTCAGTGAGCAGGACCTCTATCCTGGAATTTTGCATTTTTGACAGTGAAATAGATGGAAGGTCAACAATGGAATCAAACCCGATCAGTCAGTCGGCTTTGTTAGCTCCTGATACTGTGCTTTCTGCTGACTATTCTGTAGGCGCTTACGGGGCTTGTTTCCATCATCGAGTCAGACATCGAAACTAACGGGATTGACCTTTGTTTCTTGAATAACCCCACATTCGAAGTCAACATCAGGGTGAGTTGTGGATCGAGCAACCAAGGCAAAGGGAAACGAACTCTTACACAATATAGAATCGTCAACGCATTGAAAATATCTTTGACTCTGTCCACCCACAAGGTAAGCTGACAACTTGTTGAGAACTTTACATTCCTTGACTTTTGAATGTAGGAGCAACCCCGACAGGCCAAAAGCTTCGGGAGTTATTTGCAGGGTACCTTCCACTCCTCGATTCAGTAAACAGCGACAATCCTTCAATCGTGATCATGGTGATCACAGACGGTGTTCCAAGTGATGGTTTTTTCAAATTTCTGCTTAATCATCTCTTGACATTTAATTTTTCCAGCCGACAACGTGGAGGACGTTATCATCGATGGCGCTCGCCGTCTTGACCGAAACCAAGTCCCTGCCAACCGCTTTGGCATCTCGTTCGTTCAGATTGGTAATGATCCTGATGCTGCCGAATTTCTGAGAGAACTAGATGAAGATATCAGCCGTCAACACAACTGCCGAGTAAGTCAATGAACTGACCATCTCTAATCAGGCTTAACCAGGTGTATGCACTATCAGGACATAGTAAACGCTACACCTTATGACTCGCAGAATCCGGATTTCACCCGCGACGGTTTCCTGAAATGTGTTCTTGGATCCATTGATCCTTATTGTGACAACATCCACCCACAATTTCCGCAAAAGTTGGCCCCAAGACCTTCCTCCCCATTCATATCCATGGATTATAATTGCCACGTTCCATACCCCGCATCACCTAGACCAGGAGTACGTTCTCCTCCCACTCCTTTGCATTTCAATACCCTTCTGCAACCAATCCCATCATCTTAGTTAGCTGACTGAGAAGCCCGAAGTCAAGAAGCGGTTACTTCTATGATTACGACAGCCTATAATTTCAACTCGCATATGTACACACATTATGTTTAGTACTTCCAATGTATCATCGATTTCCTCCCCAGCCTACAGGCGTGGGACTCTCCTCGGTTCCTCCAACACACGTGTCGGTTACAGTGACATTGTCCAGTAATTCTTGACCTAGCATTCGTAAAGGTTGCTCTCTTGGATGAACCATTGCTTGTCGCTGTCCAGGGGCGACTCCGAATAGGGTTTCAGTGTGAACGCCATCTGCTGGTGGATAATCCTCGAATGAATCAGAATCGTCGTCTCCAGTATCTTCAATCCCTTCAGCGAACGGATGTACAGGAGCAGTCCCTTCTAGGAGGGCGTCTTCATCGTTGAGAGAGTCTGATGATTGATTAGAGCCAAAGGAGTCATCGTCTGAATGTCGCATTCCATGAGTTCCCATGAGAAAAGCAGCATGATTGGGAGCTGGAATGTAATCATCCATTATTGAATCATCAGAATCCAAATCATCGTAGACAGGAGTAGCGCTGTCATCAACGATACCACGAAATCCAGGTGCCGATGATGTAGGGACTTCGAGCCCCACGCGACGCATCATACTGCTGAAGCTGGGATCTGTCAGACTATTGGTGATTTCAGGAGGGTCCTGATCCTGATATCGAGAGAAAGAAGGTGGCGTAGGCATCGTGCTCATACTGGATTCAATTGTCCCACCGTATTGGCGTTCCCTTTGAACGCTGCGAAGGATGTCCTGCTTAATGCGCATAGAGGCACCCTTCACGGGTGTTGGGGCAAGTACATCTGTTTTTTGCCGTCGGATTGGAGACATCATGACTGGTGCAGACATGCCAGGCGATAGGGTGTCAAGATCTTTGTCCTCGTCAACGAGATACTGCTGTGCTGTGATTCTCTCTAGAGAAGATGAGGATTGAATGTGACGAGAGCGACGAAGTGTGGCTGTTGATGGATCACGGAGATCGACAAGACCATCCCAATTGCGAGAGTCAGTACCAGGAGGGACATAGGGATTCATATCCTTCGGTATGGGTGTTTTCAATTTACTTCGAGGCTTGAGAGGCGAGATATTTCTGGATGTAGCTGCGATGGACGACATATCGCTGACCGAGTAGAGCTGATGATGCGTTGCTTTTTCGCGAAGGGGCGTGTCCTCTTCTTTATGCAAAGACATCTGGGCTACCACGGGTTGTATGGATGGGGTCGACTCGTCAGAGGTAAGATTTGGTATTGCGGAAGAAGTGAAGAACATGTTTTCATCCTTCAACGAAAAGTTCTTGACCTCGTGGCTGAGTCGTACAAATGGTGATTCCAGTGATGCAGACCATGATGGGGTTTCCTCATTTTGTGCTGCATTATCATTGGAGAGTGCAGCACGCGCAGTCGCGGGAGTGGATGAAAAGGCATCCTGGTTAGGATGGAACGAAGACTCTGTAGTGGTGATTGTGGGTTCTTGCGAAGGGTGAATGATATCCTCTTCGGATGTCTCCGACTCCCCATCCATTATTGAATCGTCCTGTGCTTCAGCACCTGATGTCGTTGAGGATTTATTTTCCGACGGAAATTCGTTAACGGTCGAATGGTCATCGGATGTCGGTATCCGAATCTGGGCAGCTTGCTCGTAGAATGAAGTCCAGAACTGGATAATAGGTAAAGTCCAAGATATTGAGGAGATCATTACATACTTTGGCTGCCTCCCTGACTGGTTCTGTTCCAACGCCATAACGTTTGACAGCAGGCAAGATTCTGGTGGCCAGGACATTATGGATCTTTGAGAAGTTTTCGTCGATATTCTGAAAGACTGAAGGCGTTCAAATTGATTGAATATGATGATGATCTGGGACTGACTTGTAGTTTAAATGTTATGAGCTGTTCGATTTGTTCAACTTGATCATGAATTGGGGCAGAGGTGTCCAACCCTGATACATGGATAGAGCTGGGATCCGGATTGGGTTTCCATCTAGGGGGATTCGGTACGATATCCTCTCTGCTGTCTGACATTTATGTGAATCACATAAAAAGACTGAGCCACCATCAAATACTGATTTGGAAGCAGTCATTGAGCGCGTGACGCACACGCGTGTGATCGTCGTAGATGTTTAATCAAAGTCGAGATGTTGTCGAGATGTTTTACGGCTATATTACAGAGTATACAATCATGGAAACAGTAGCTGGATCTCAGCACACCATGTTGATCTCGCCTAACACTGGACCCAGACTGCCTGGATATAATCACTCATAATTCTATGCGTGACCGTTGTTGGGCTATTCAAAGCTAAGATTCAGGAAGAGATCTGACTAGAACAACAGTTACCTGAGAGGGAACCAGTAGAAGGCATGGTCAGGATCGGCACAGCTTCCAACAGTTGTCGCAGGCGATGCTAAGCAAGGGCTTGTGCTGGTGTAGCCAAATGCAGCAGCTCCAGGAGATGTGCCCAAGATACCATTCCAAACAGTAGAAAGGTCGATGAAACCAATGTTCAATCCGTAGTTGGCGGCGTCCAGGGAACTTAATTCTTGAAATAATTCTTCTTTGTAAGCAGTCCCGGCGAGGTTTTCCGTTCCACGCCCGTGGTTGTCGATGACGAGGAAATTTTTGCCGAATACAGGCGAAGACGAGAGCCTGAGTATTGTGTATGCAATGTCTCCTGCTTGTATTGAGAGACTGGAATTTCCATTTTCTGAAGCAGGACGATATCAACCAGGTGGTCCTGCTAGGCGACGATAAAACACTAACCAATGGAGTTATTGTAGTCTCTTCATGGCATTGATTAGTCTGCACGACAATAGAGTATCACCCTGATCTCTACTTACTCAATGCCGAAGAAGAGGACATGTAGCGTCGTTGCCGGGTCATTTTTCTGATATTGGGAAATATATGTGTTTGCTAAAACACCTTGTTATTACAGCTCAAGGCCATAAAGTGGACTCATACCCTGCGTCAAGAGGTCATCAGGTGTGGAGGCAGCAGTTGCAGCCCATTGGCCAATATCAATAACAGCACCATCAACCTCAAAGATAGCACATCAGTAAAGACCCTCAAAGCGCAATACTTGACTACTCACAGCGTAATCCATTAAAGTTGCCCCAATTGTATCAGCAAGATATTCAGCCCATATAGGTCCATTTGTATATCGTCCACCAGCAGACGGATCAGGTGGGTGAAGGATAGGATCACTTAAGGCTGAACCATCATGTTTTCCACCATCAGAATATGAGTCCTAATTAATCGATCACTCATAAGGTTTACCTATCATGCGTATATAGCAATAGACTCAACGCCAAAGGTGACAATGGTTTTGAATGTTGAGAGAGAGGGCAAGGTGCCTTTGACATCCTTGGGGGAACCGTTTAGGTTTCCACAGACAGGTTCAACGGCTAAGGTGACATCGGTACGAGGGAGCACAACTGCTCTAGCCAGTAAAATGGATGACAGTAAGGAAGTAATGATTGGGTACATCTCTGGAAAGATGGAACTGGTCAATAATTTTTTCTTCTTGGACTGTTATTTATTCCTTCGTGGTAGTTTAGCCTGAATGAATCAGATGAGTATGGTCGCGGACATATTGTTGGAATAGCAAACTCGTGTTTTGGTCTCAGTCCTAATTTTGTAACTCAATAAGACATCTCACCGGACATCCTCTACTAGCCAAAGTATATCTAGTAGTACCATGTAACTACAGTTCTCGCACCGTCTTCGGGGCTGAAGTGTTTTCTTACACATATTCATGTACGAGTTTCCGTATATTATCCGACAACACTTCCTCTTAGAAAATAACAAAGCTCCACTGTGCATGTGAAACAATAAGTCAACCAAGAGCCTGAAACTATCCGGATTGCTGTGCTTTGTTAGCGGATACAGGCTGCAAGAAGGGTGTACTTCAATGAATAGATTTCGGAATTTGCCAAAGTGAGACACATTCACCAGTGAGCTTTCGGTTTTCCATAAACTTTGAACTTTCTCAAAAACAGTATGCTTTTCATAAACCGGAGCAAGTTTGAAGCATAGTGACAGAAGTTGTATAACCCGAAAACGAAGGGAAGGATTTGAACTGAAGGTTGGGGAGGCCTGAAGTTGGGGGTTGCCTGAAAAGCGTCCATTCTTCGGTTGATTCCACGCGATGTTGCAGGGGATCTTGCATTCAGAATTACCGAGCATTAGGCGAAGTTGTTGTTTCTTTCGCTTTCTTTGAAAAAGCTAACGTGATGAGTCTGGAACTCATTGAAGCATAGAACGAGTTTAACCTTGAGTGGTACATCTGAGCGGAAGTCTGCTTAATAGTCGGTCATGTCAACCCGGGTGTAGACAGGAAAATATCATCCTCGATGGATGGCCCGATCTTTACCTCCGAGTCCCGTTGTCATTGCTGGATGCTGATGCATTGACATCATCTAATCGTAGCATTGCTAAGGCTAGTGTCTGTAATCCTGAACCCTAAAAAGGAGCAGATGATCTGGTAGGTGCCCTTTCAGCATAACTATCCAATGCGAAACTTGGAAGTGAAGTTTCTGTGATGAAGTGCGTGATGGGCTTTCAAAACTTGGTCTTAGGATTACCTGGGCTCATGAAGTCTGTGGGTTACGTCGAATACTGCAAAAAGGCGGAGGAAAGAACATCTCAAATTCAATCTCCGTGTTTCTGAGTTGAGATAATGGCAAGCGATATCTTCCGACAACCTTGTGTGTCAAGTGTAAAACATCAGAGAATTGCCCGCCTGTGGATGACTGCCCACAATTGAATACAGGTGTGATTGAAGGTGGACCTCTAAATTTGTCAGTTCTCATGTGGTTGCCAGAAGTGCGGCCTTGATTCTGGTGCCCCCAGGAATGGGACCGGCGGGCCGTCGTAAGGAGATTTGCAGCACGCGCTGATCAGCTAGAAGATTCGAAGTGAATTCCTGCGAAATCATTACTGTGATTGTCGTGAGGAAGCTGAATTTCTCCGAATTTGAAGATGACTGAAGGACAGGCAACATAGATCCAAGGGTACAAGAGCTCATATCACAGTCACAGTACCAGGAAAGGCCGAGTTGTAAGATGTTTTCGATATTGCCAAATTGTCTTCAGGATCCAAAGCTGCCAGTACTGTTGCCCCCAAAAATTGCAGCCGCATGTTTCTATGTCATGAGATTCTTACAAGTGGTCGGAGCAAGTCATCTTTGGGTCAGCAGGCCATATCTGCCGGAATTCTCTTCTGAGCCGAACCGACACTTTAAATTGCTCCGGGGATGGCGACACACCGTTACGTTCAGCAACGATGAGGTCTCTTCTACTAGCGGCTTCTCTTCCTCTTCTTGTCGGCATATCCAGAGCTCAGCTTGGACTCAATGATGGGTTAATTTCGTTCGACATTTCTGGATTCTCTTTCCAATTGGTGAAAGACTCGCAGACACTGTACTCCTTGTCACCTTCTGGTTCCAGTTTTAACTTCATTCCTACTGATCAGATGTCTGCACGTGAAGCAAATGGTCACTATCATTTAGGAGACATTACCTTCAGAGCCCGTCGAGTTGGAAGTAGCTCATGGGTGTCGGGCGATACATCGACAGTGCGTCGAAAGTTGACCTCCTTATCCGTCTCGGGAAATACGCTCGCAGCTGCCAACCTTGCACCAAGTCTTCCCTCAAATTCTCTTCTCAGCATCATGCGTCGTTGGGTGAACAACAATGGACAACTTCAGCTTCTTTTCGATGTGACGAATAATCAATCCTCTGCAGTGGAGATTGGCTCCCTTGGCATACCTCTTGAATTTAACAATGTCAGTATAGATTCGTCGCTATCTCAAATCTTCAGCTCACCAGATACTAGATTTTTACGGGGCGTTCAGCGGCGACTACAAATGAACAGTGTAGCCTTTTTGATCCATACATCGGTCAAGATGCTGGGTTCGTACAAGTGACCCCTTTACTAGGGACACTCCCTCCACTGGTTGTCGTTCCTGTCGGAAAATCCCCTCTTGAAGGCTGGAGGTTTCTTCCAGAATCGACCTTTGCTTCGCCGTTCTACCAGTCCCAGACGTTTGAGGGATTGTACGAGTGGCAATTTCACACCTTAGCATGGGCTCAAAATGAATGGTCCTCCGTCACTCCGTGGAATGCTCCCACATCGTTCACCCTTGAGCCGGGCCAGACTCGTACTTACGGTGTTGAGTTCCGTATAGCACCGTCAATCAGAGATATTGAGACCACTATCCAAAATGCGAACAGACCGGTCGCTGTCGGTCTCCCCGGTTACATCCTTTCCATGGACCAAGTTGGCAAATTGTTCCTGCACAACACAGCCTCGTCGATCCAATCGATAAGTGTGTCACCATCCGGAGCTTTGGCATGGAGCAGTAACTCTGACCCAAAGACCTCGGGCTGGGTTGGATTCAACATTACGCCCGCGAAATGGGGCAGAGCTCGCCTTTCTATTACATACACCGATGGAACGCTTCAGACCGTTCACTACTACATCACAAACGGTGCAACGGAGACCATTGCAGATCTTGGCAATTTCTTGACGACCTCGCAATGGTTCAATGATTCCACCGACCCCTTCAAGCGATCACCATCTGTCATCAGTTATGACCGGGAAGTCAATGCTGTAGTCAGAAACGATCCTCGCGCCTGGATACCTGGATTGAGCGACGAAGCTGGCGCAGGATCCTGGTTGGCAGCAACAATGAAACAATACGCTCAGCCTAATGCCGTTGAGGTTGCCAAATTGGAACAATTTGTGAATGTCGTCCTACATGGCTCGATTCAGAATAGTGACGGTAGGTCTAGATTTCTGAGGCATTGAATAAGGCGTTGAACATCTCATAGGGACCGTTAAGAAGGTAATTACAGTGCGAGACTCATGCTCACCAACACTGACGATTTCGAACGCAGGCAGTTTTCTTTTATCAACCTGATCTGGTGCCAAATTATAACTACCCATCAAATATCGACTGGGGTAACTGGTGGTCCTGGAATCAGGCCGCATCTTTCGCGATCGATCGAGGATATGACTATATCCATGTTGCAGCAGCCTATTGGGCAATGTACCGCGTAGCTCGTAATTACCCCTCACTCGTTCGCGTACATGATTGGCAATGGTATATCAACCAGGCGGTGACTACCGTTCAAGCCATGACTGGAGGAAGGGTTGGATTTGTGAATGATGGTTTGATGGGGGAGACGGTACTGACTTTTTTGCTAGAGGATTTGACGAGAGAGGGCCTTACATCGAATGCATCGTTTGTCGAGAGCAAAATGCGAAATAGGGCATCAGTATGGGCCAGAGAACGCTATCCGTAAGTGCTGCAAAATCTCATAATCACATGCGTCTCCTGATCGGAACGTACTAGGTTCGGATCAGAGATGGCATGGGATTCGACTGGCCAAGAAGGTGTTTATGCTTGGAGCAAATATTTCAATGATTCAGAGACCTCAACCAATACGTTGAATTCTATTATTGCATATCAACCTCTTATTCCTCACTGGGGTTACAATGGAAATGCTCGACGATACTGGTAATGTTGAATCTTCTGTCACAATATCTAGGTTTGCTGAACATCTTCATCAGGGATAATATTTATGGCGGCAAATTGCAACGCATCGAAAGACAGATTCACCACTATGGGAGTGGACTTAACGCCCTTCCTCTCATCAGTGCATTTGAATCTTCACCATCTGATATCTTCCTCCTTCGTCTAGGCTTTGGCGGATTAAGTGGCCCCTTGTCCAACATCGATCAAGGTGGTTTCGCATCTGCATCTTTTCACTCGTTCGCAGACACTCTCAAATGGGATGGGTATTCAGGAGATTATGGTCCAAACTTTTCGGGTCACAGTTTGGGTATGGGAACATTCATCATTAATCACCCAGATTTCGGTTGGCAGGCGTTTGGTGGCAATGTGGTCTCAACTTCACCCACTGTTCAGGTCCAGGTGAAGGATTCTATTCGTCGTCGAGTCTTCATTGCCCCTCTCGGTGTCTTGCTGACTTTAGACGCTGGGGCATTCTCTGCGGTGGCATTCAATCCTAGCACGCATCAAGTCGACGTCACAATCACAGCTGTCCCTGACGGTGCTGATTCCGCAGCGGCGGCCCCTAATGGTCGTCTCGTAATCAGGCAGAAGACCAACATCTCCGGCTTCAATGGCTTAAGGCCTTCTACCTCACTCTCCAATGATGCAGGAGCATTCATTATCCCTCTTTCATCTAATCAGGCTCATGTTACACTTGTTCCTGTTTAAGAGGTGTATTGTGTGGCGTATTTCATTAAGCCCACGTTTTCGACGTACAAATACAAGAATCTCACGCCGTTGCTCCCTTCTCCGAATAAGAAGTGTCAACTGTCTTCTGCGCATGACTAGGCTTCCAGTCAGCGGAGTGCCAGGGCTTGACTCCCGAACGATACATCTCATCAACCTAAACAACACGAAGTTGATCAGCATATAACAGTCAAGGGAAAAAGTTCGTTTACCTCTTCCAAACTTAGACCCCTTGTCTCAGGCACAAATAGATAAACGTATCCGTATCCAAATATAAGCATGCCAAAGAAAATAATCAAGATGAGAGGACCAATACTGTAAAGCCATAGAGTTAGTTAAGGTTGGGCAGGAAGGAACATCCAATTGGTATTGTGGCATGATGCGAGATCGAGACTTCATAACCCAGAATTCTTTCGCGACACACGGAGCAAAAGGAGATGAAACGTACTCATTAGCAATCCTCGGAGCAAAGAAGCCCAAGAGGAAATTCCAGATCCTGGTCAGACTTTTCGTATCAATAATCGCGGGACAGAGAATGGATACTAACCAATTGGTAGCACTACCCAAAGCAATGCTTTTTGGACGGACTCGCAGCGGGAAGGACTCGCCGAGATATACCCATCTAAAAAAAGGAAAAATGACATTGAGGCGTGAAAAAGGTGGAGACGGAATGCCATGACGTACGGCGTTGGACCCCAGAAGATTGCATAGAAGAAGACGTGTAAAACAGCAAATGCAATGAGAGTGTCACCTAGTGAATATTCACATAAGGATCAATTTAAGGTAAAAAAAGGCATGGAGCTCACCTCCTTGCTTGTTTCGACTCGTGAGAAGCTCTTGTGGTGTGCCCTGTGGTGCTAAAGTGAAATGCCCAACAAGCCCTGCCTGATAAGGAGGTCATTCCCAGAAGGAAAAAACAACCATTGAGGTTTAAAACTCACGATAAGGGAACAAGCTGCTTCAAGAACTGCACCAAGAAGTAACGACTAACAGAATCAAAATAACTAACGCCGTTGTACTTGCATCTGAATCAATCACTTACTCTTCTGCGTCCCCAAGATTCGATGAGATACTAACAGCAATAGTAACGATAACCCCTTTGAGAAATAAAATGGGCCTTACCAGTGCAGGGATAGTGCCGGCTACCGAAACCGCCCCTAGAATAACCTGAATCACATAGGGAGATAGCCTAAGGTAAAGAAAATCATGAGAAAGGGTTCAAGTGCAAGGTGATAGGCGTTTCTGGCTCACTGGGTACCAGCACTCTGGAAGAACGTGTCTCCATAGTAGTCTGAAAGCACAAGGTTAGTTTTCATTGAACTGGAACCTCTTATTTGTGTACTCACAGTAGAAATTTTGACCATTCAGCTGTTGAATGAATTGCAACATCATTCCATTACCAGTCCGCTTCCACATATCACTTCTGCTAGAGAAACATTCCATCCATGTTGCCTTTCCACCTTCGTTCTCCGCTCTGATACCAGAGTCCAGTTCTTCAATGATCTCACTCACGAGAACATGGTCTATGGGTACACCGTTTAACAGTGCAACAACTCTCTCTGCCTCTTCACGCTGACCAATTCCGAGTAAGTGACGTCTGACAGGAGACATAGGTGTTAAGTCCGACAAGATCTTCGCTTGTGATATGAAGGATACATACGGTGACTCAGGTAGGAAGAAAATCCCAGAAAGAAGAGCAACGCCCCAAACGAGCTGAAGTCCAACTGGAATTCGCCAAGATGCAGAATTATTGAGATGGTGGGTCCCCAAGTCGAACACATAGCTTAGGAAAATGCTGTGCACACATTCAGTAGGCATTACTCCATTTCTTCTTCCCAACCACTCACCCAATGATTATTTGAAGTTGGTAGAGTACAAGCATGGATCCTCTCAGGGCCTTGGGAGCGGTTTCTCCATTATACAAGGGGACAATAGCTGACATGTTCGTTAGTCACGATAAAGTAGTATTACGTATAGCTACTGACCGGAGAGCGCGCCCACTCCAAGGCCGGCAATAAACCTTCCTATGGTAATCTGAACTATCGAGAATGTCGTTCCAGTTTGGATAGCAACTCCAACTGTGAATATGGCAGACCAGATGAGGATTGAACCACGACGACCGAAGCGGTCAGAAGTAAAGGCTTGAGCCAAGGCACCACTATGAAGAAGTAAATATCATGTCGCACGTTCTGAGAGAGGAGCGTACACAAAGGTTCTATCTCAAGATAAGTAATGCTGTGACAAACAAGATGGAAACGGAACCATACCCAGCAGAAAGAAGAGAAGTGATAATTGATGACCTTGAACTAGATAAGAAATAGGTCCCATCCGAAGCTTGCTCTCCAAAGCGACGAATGAAGTCAGGCATGATTAAACATCCCTGGAGGCGATTGAGCAGAAAACCTCTGACTCTCAAGATCAAACACTTACCGAGATGACACCGATATCATAGCCAAATAAAAATCCTATTAGCGAAAGAAATTTTACTGGAGTGCACATTAGTCATGAAGACCACTAAGGGATAAAATCAAACTTACACCAGAGTTCATAGAAAGTCAGTCATAGAGGAACACACACCTCCTGCAGATTCAGTTCAGCAGGACGAAATCACACTCAGAAAAAAAACAAACCGAAAGCAATGAAGATAGCCAAGTAGATTGCATGACGATTCGTTGGGACCACAGCGCTACCTGTACCTGCCATGGCGGAGTCGTCCACGTCAAGAGGTTGATGAGGGGCAGAAGGAGAAACACCGAGGGCCGGAGCCTTGCATTAGTTCTAATATACTGTCGGAACCGGAAAATCCAGAAAACGGAATTTCATTTTGCAAATCATCAGCTGACCCAATCGAGGTAGACCGGGCCGCAATGAATGTCGTATCGGCGCCTAGGTCTCCTAGGTCTCGCGTTGAAGATATACACAAAAATAACCGTTGACAGGGAGGCGGCTAGCCATCGTCATGGGCCATATGCTTTCAGCTTGACACGTGATGTCGTGTGAGGGTCATGGTGACCGTCACCGTGACCTCTGATCGTTTATATAACTATTAACGGAAATGGCATTGGAGAAGCAACAGCCGACCGTCGTATGAGGCCCCTGAGGGGTCAAAATACGACCGTTTCCCCGTAAAAAATACTCCGTTCCGAGACTCGCAAAAGAGCGGGCCCCACTACCTATTATATCTTGATTACAGTCGTGCAAAAAGAATTGTCAGTAACATGTCACAGTCATAACGTCATGACGTCAATTTTTTTTAAATCAGCGATTTATTACACGGAGTACAGGCCGTGGTCATGACGTCAAACGCTCTGTCGAAGTTTTTTCATATTTTGTATATGAGCACTAAGAGGTTTGAAGAAAAAAAATTACAAATTAGATGCTGTATGGGAGTAATTTATCATTGTGTGCCTTAATTTCACATACACGTGGGGCAACAAATGTGGGGCTTTCAGGCACTGGGGTTACCTTCCAGAAAAGTCAAATTTCTGCGTGATCACTTGAAGGAATTACAACTGATGCGTTCTTATAGCAGCTTACATGAGTGCAACTGGCGGGACCGTCACCCGGTTCTGAGGTTCATCAGGTTCTGGGGTTGCTGTGGGGTTCAAAAGATCCGCAAGTCGGGGATGCGTATATAAGCCGGAATAATTCTGGTGTCACGTGAGCGCGACAAACTACATAGGTCTAGATAGGTTCGACCTCTTCCACTGTCTCATAAAACTCTTTGATTATTCTGCGCTGAGCCTCACGGCCCGTCTCATTCTGGTATTGAAAATATGTCGATGAATGGTTAGATCGAAGATTGCGACAGTTTGGACGCACCGGCGCATCCGCGATCGCTCTCACCACAATATATTTACGTCCGGTTAGAACACTTTCAGTCACATCTCCAAAATTTTCTCCATCTACACTCGCAGCCTTGGAGCCAGTGATAACACCACCTGCTTCTTCTGCAATCACAATGCCTGCACAAACGTCCCAAGGCCAACAGCCAATTTCCCTGTGTCATACGGTACGACGTCAATAAAGCTATAGGTTTCCTACCATATAATAATTTGAAAACTTACCAGTATATGTCGATGCACCCTTGAGCAACCATTGCATAATTCAAAGAGGCACTTCCCATCGACCTAAGTGAATGAGCATTTTTCCCATTGAGGACACCACCCTCTACGTCACCAACAAGACGAGAATATGATGCAGCCTTGGCATCAATCGTACTCTTTCGGCGATCAGAACCCCATTCAACACCTGTGAAAACAGTAAGTCTGATGGATTATATTAAACTAATCGTACCAATCAGAGCTTTTTGAAGACTTGGGAGAGGGCGCGCCGGTGCCAAGGGTAGTTTGACAGGCTTAGTGTCAATCCCCCTCTTGAGGTATGACCCTTGACCCTTAATACCCCAGTACTGGACAAGTAACTAGGTCAGAATGCCAGTACATGGACACATAGAAATAATACATACAAGATGGTCGAGAATGGGATTGTAAATAACACCCAAAACAGGCCGAAACTTGTATATCAAACCCAAGGAAATGCAAACACATGGAAACCCGTGTATGAAGTTCGTTGTACCATCTGTTGTTATTGACTTGTCAGGATATGTACGACCTCATCTAAAACAATGACAAACCAATTGGATCGACACAATAAGTGGGTTTATCAGTTAAGGGTTTCCTAGCACCTTTCGAATAGGACTCTTCGCCGATGCTGGATCAGTTTCATTTCAATACAACGGACTATCAAATGGGAGAAACACTTCTCACAATCCAAAATCGGGGTATTGTTTTGCAATTTCTTTCTTCACTAGCTCTTCTACTTCAACATCGTACTTCGTCACTAGATCTACGGCGTTCAACTTTTCGCCAATTGGCGACCCAACCTTCTGTATTTCCTTTGATCCTTCTAGGATCAACTCCCCAGCTTTGCGAGCTAATTGTATCGTAAAGTGTAGTATGCTTTGCAAATCAGCGGCGGAAAGCTCTTGGGTGGTCATGATGATGATGGTGATGGTGGAGGATGTAGAACAACCTAGTTGATTGATGGAGTTCGGGCTCCACAGACCCAAAGGTTTTCAAAAAACATGACTACACGTTCCGGCAGCTGATGTGTGGGTGAATTAGACATTGATATTGTTCCCACACTATGGACTAAGGCATATGAGAAATCCAGATTTGATACTTCATAGCACCAGGTTTAGCTGTTGTGATAAGATTAGGCGTTTGTTCCCACGACATGAATACGCGTCACTCGCAAGCCAGGGTCACATTCCTCATATCTAACTATGTTCTTGACGCGCTCAGAGTACGGTAAGTGCATCCTGAAAATGTACAAACTGACTAATTATTTTCACTCATCAGACCGAGGTGTCAATACATTCTCGCCAGAAGGTCGTCTGTTCCAAGGTATGGATGCCCGTCCACCCCTCGAGTCCATCCATCATCTTATCTGGTGACAGTTGAATATGCCATAGAAGCCATTAAAGTATTTTCAAGAAGAACTTACAAAACCTCACTACTGAAATCTTGAAATTGCAGCTAGGATCAACAACGGTTGGGATCAAGACACCAGAAGGCATAGTCCTCGGCGTTGAAAAACGCGTCCAATCTCCTCTTCTAGAAGCATCATCAATAGAGAAAATCATGGAAATCGATACCCACCTTGGTTGCGCAATGTCTGGTCTCACCGCCGACGCACGCACGATGATCGACCATGCCCGCGTTACTGCTCAAAACCACGCTTTTACTTATGATGAACGTATCAAAGTTGAGAGTGTCACTCAGGCTGTATGTGATCTTGCTCTACGTTTTGGTGAAAGTGTGCATGATGAAGAGGCAATGATGAGTCGGCCATTCGGTGTTGCGTTGTTGATTGGAGGAATTGATGAGTTTGGACCTCAATTGTAGGTATTCCAAGTGATGACATACTAGAGGAATGTTGATGAAATCAGGTATCATACCGATCCCTCGGGTACCTTTATACGATATGAAGCCAAGGCAATAGGATCTGGTTCTGAAGCCGCTCAAAGTGAGCTGCAAGACAAGTGGCATAAGGTATCTGTGCATTCATACTTGTGATCTGTTACACATCAATCATCTTGATCAATGTCTTCCAGCAAATGACGTTGAAGGAAGCCCAGATCCTGGTGTTGCGTGTCCTAAAGCAAGTGATGGAGGAGAAACTCGATCAACACAATGTACAATTAGCACAGGCAAGTAGCCTCCATAATTTTGTGTCCGATATTTTCTCACCTTGTCATGTCTCATGCCCAGGTGACAACAGGAAAAGGGTTTGAAATTCTAGACGAGGAAAGTCTACAGGCAGTAATCGAGGAAATGTAAAGTAAACACGCGGCTCGATATATTGTCTGCGCTCCTTTTCACCTGTCATAAGCCCCACCTTTCATCAGCGCCAACGAGTTCCTACACTGGCATCAACTTGATCAGGCCAAACTGGTATTGACAATGTTCGAAGTGAATCCATCAAAGAAGTCATCAGTAGCCCATCGACAACACCGAATCAGCATCAAAATTTCACCTCGTAATTGCTTCAATTTCAATTAATACATCTTTGGGTAGTCTGGCCACTTCTACTGCTGATCGAGCAGGCTTGTGATTTTCAAAAAAGTTTCCATAGATATCGTTTACAGTGGTAAAATCGTTCATATTTTTCAAAAAAACCTTACAGAAAATAAGTAAGTCAGATGTGAGGATCTAGGCAAATAGACCAGCACAATCAAGCACACGATGAAAAAAAGCTGGACTTACGGTGGTCTTGACTACTTTACCCAATTCGGAACCAGATGCTTCAACGACTGCTTTTAAATTTTTGAGAACCTGTCGCGTTTGTTCCTCAATACCGCCTGGGACAATTTCCATTGTCTCAGGATTTAAAGGGATACATCCCGAACAGAAAACGAGTGAGCCAACTTTGATAGCTTGAGAGTAGGGTCCGATCGCTGAGGGTGCTTCTGTGTTTTGTGAGTGGGTTGGTATGATGACATAGCCGGTCGGAGTAGGTTGGTTATGTCGTTGATTGATGTGGGTAATTGGATGTACAATATGTAGGTGGGTTACGGAAGATCGTCCGTGTGATCAGGTTGATGTTCGTTTTTTGACCGGCATGAACAAGATTCTCAGAACAAAGGCCTTGGATTGAGAAGAACACGTACGGGTGGTGCTGACCATGCTTAGACTCTCATGGGTAGTCACTTTGGTAGACATAGTTCTAGAAAAAGTAACACCTAACAAAGGACAGAATAGTGATCATGATTAGCTGATAACTCAGCAAACGATCACTCTACTAGATCGATCAAACCATTTTGGCCGGCCCCGTAAGGCCGCGAAGACAATCACTTGCAAATAAAATAGATATTCACACCATACCTGAGAATTTGACTCTTCCAAAAGGCTCGTCATTCATTGATTGAGTCATTGATTGACCCACTCTCACTCCAGATGTTGATATGATTGAGTGTTCCAATCTTCTTCTGGAGTCAACGTCGATAATCTTGATACCGTGAATGGCACGAGTTGCCCGCAATCCAAGGCTTCGCGCGATCATCTGTATGTGTGCTGTGTGTGTGACTGAGAGTGAGAGAGACAAGGAGTTGAAGGAAGATCAACATGCTCCAAGCTCATTTTGCCCGATTATGATAACAAAAGAAGAGCAGTTACGCATCAAATATCAGAGCCGGTGACCCTGGCCTGTGCCTGTTGAAGTATAATTGTAAATCAAAGTCTTTGCCTCAGCTCTGAGATTGACCACAGGGCAAGCTATCTACTAGCCGACGATTGAGACTGCGCATCGATCGGAACTAATTGTAGCAGGCCGTTCTCCATAGTCTAACATTCACAGCCGAAAAGCCAGCCACCCGATTGCACTAGGAGATAAAGCTCATACTATGGATCCAAAAGATAAATAAAAGGGAACACTAAAATTGTTCTATTAACTCAGGATGGAAGAAACTGACTGAGAGAATTATCACAGAAACAGATAAATAGATTTGACTGTACACTGGAACAAAAAGGCAGAAGGAGTTTACGGTATCGAACTGAGGGTATTGCACTGTGAGTACGAAAGTAATTGCGACAAAGAGGAAATGATAGATATGATAGATATGAACTGAAATTAGGGAAAAAACTTAAAAAGGTAAGTACTATCTTGACAGTCCAGAGACATGTAACAATCCGCACGAAACTGAAAAAACAGAAATCTGAAGTGTCGTCTGGTAATGTAAATCTATAAGATTAGCGTGAAACCGGGATATACTAAATGGCGAATTGATTGAATCAATCAATTCAATTCACTCTTTGTCGACCGTCGCCGATTGCGTGGTTTTCATAATCGTTATACAAGTCGCATTTCTCGGAGACTATTCTTGATGATTATATCTCGGACTGTAAAATGTTACGCCCTGTGTCAAAATATGACGATAATGAACCAGGCATACCAGAAGATATGATAGTTGCCGTCCTTCGCGTATCAGTGACTGCAGTGAGGTGTACTACAGGGATGGGTGAGCCATGAGCACTTGATGCGGCTGCGATCACTGACTGTATAATTCTCTATCTTTGTCTCGTGAAAACGCCATGTGCAAAGCTCCAAACTTGTTGTGGAAGTCTGCACACAGTTTTAGGTCAGAAGATAGAGGTGAAGCAAGTAAAAGCTAACATTTAGACACCGATTCGTAGTCATTAGGTCGATCACCATACGTGTGCATATAATGACTCAGGCGCACACCGGCTTCTAGCTTATCCTGAGTAATCGAAACATAAAATGAAAATCAGAGGGACACCAATAACGAAAACATAACCAACGAGATTACAGAATATCTACTCACCCGAAGCAAGTCACATTTGTTCAAAAAAAGTATAACGTTTACTTTGCTAAGCAAGGGTTGTGACACAAGTGACTTCCACAGCAACAAAGAATCTTCGAGTCGATTAATACGAGAGTCCTGGAAAGGAAGATTGATGTCAATCCACCTGAAAATCAGTTACGCCATACATACCTCTGCAAGTACCTGAATATGGTTCGGTGGATGAGCTACTAAGTATAACAAATGTGGGATGGAAATTTACCTGATCAAACGCCGATATGGGCGCAAGGAAGATAATGGCATTGACTATGAAAGCCACGTCAGCGGAAAATCCACACTATTTGTGACAAAGTTTACCATCATCAAAGTAAGGGGCCCAAGCTTGACGTTGGCCTCTCGCCCCTCCCACGTCGTAGATACGCCAGGGAACGCCTTTGTAGGAACCAGTGTTAATTAAAAATGTATGTTCCGCGACACCGGTAGTCTTTAATCGCGCCTTCAGGACATCCGCTGGGACGTGCCACAGAAATAATAGGTCAAAGTACCTGGATTGACCTTAACATAAACATACCATCAGTTGGGATGTATTTTTTGGCTGTAATCCGATGGATATCATCGAGGTAGCTGGTTTGGATGAGTCAGCTATTGAGAGAACATAAAATACCAAGACTATTCACAAGCCACTGCTTTCCTCCAGTCGCAAATGTTTCTCTTGTAATCTCCTCTGGACCTGTGGATCTGCCCAAAGAGCCTGCATAGTTTTGGCACAAGAGTGGAGGGTATGTACTGGGTCGTTTGGATCTTCCCACCAACCTTCGATTTCTCCCGACTTGGGTGACTTGGGAGATTTGGGCTTGGGTACAAGCCGAAGTTGGGATGCGCGCTTCCAGTTTTCCGGTCGAACGGCCAGCTCTTTCGCCCGCGAATCATAGCCCAATTTTGTGAGGAAAGACAGCGGCTTGGACCTTGTGATAGCAGGATTGTAGTGATCAGCGAACTCGTTGGGCAGGTTGCCGTTGAAGTTATTTGAAGCTGTATCATGATGAGGACGGGGTGATAAGAGATGGGTAGGTTCGTCTTCGCCCGGAGCCGCAAGAAGATGAGTCAAACGATCTTCTAATTCCATTAGGGGTGCAAGACGCCTCCGATATTCTTCGTAATTGGCAATGCGCGTATCGAGGATAGCTGAAGGAGGCCGGCCATTGGATGATATAATGATGTCGGTGACTGATTCGTCAGAGTCTAAATCGTCGTGTTCGTCAAGCTGATCTAGCTCAGGGGCTAGGGCTTCTAGAATTCTGTGAAGCAGCGTTTATGAGAAGACCAGTTTAAGGGACAGAAAGAAAGACATACTTTCTTACAGACTTGACTAGATTTAGGTATATTACTGCCCGCCAGGCAGTTCGCTCCGAGTAGAAGGTTTCACGAGAGTACAATAATTGGAACTCTGTGAATCAAATATCAGAAATTATACAGGATTCAAAACAAGGGTCGGCTGAAGGATGACATAAGTCGACCCACTGCTGGACGGTGGCTGGAGACGATGAACGAGCTGACTCACGCTTGAGGGTGGTGCTCTTACCCGACTCTGACTGGCCGAGAAGAAGGACACTCACTTCTGAGCGGACCTTTTTACGCTCGTTACGCTCGTTTTGCAGTTGGTCGTCTATGAGTTCGCTGATGCGCTTGGCATCAAGTTCGTCTTGAATGCGCTTGGCGCGGTCCTCAGGAGACTCGTTGGGCGGGGGCTGGAGCGCAGCTGTAAGGGGATCTGGGGAGATACGGAAACAGGGCTTGACATGCTGAGACTTTGGCATGGTGGTAGAATGGGTCAGGAGGGATTTAGACATTCAGTAGTATCCCCGTGAGTAGATAAGCATCCACGTGTTTTGTTCACAGATCGGCAGATCTCCTCCGCCGGTGCCTTCTGACGGACTCGCGCCCCTGCCAACAGGCTCTGCCCTGATGAATAATTCTTGCACTGTAACTGGTTCATGAACCATCCAATACTGGCATCAATTACTGGATCAAAGATATTACTAGGTTATATTGCATATGCCAACCAGATAGTTTTTCCAGCAACTCCAGAACCTTTTCAAGGTTTGCTGCTTGGTTTGCTGCTTATCCAAGGAAATCATACATAGTTTAATAGCTGGGCTGATATCAACATGGTAGTTTATTCTTGTCTGTGTGGCCTCCGTAGGCTTGAATGAATGCAATCATTTCATTTCATTTACAAGTTGGTTGATCAAATGATTATCCAGAATTCCTTTCAATTCCTTAATGACAACTCAGCTGCTTTTACATAGATGACAACATATTGTAGTTTAATAAATTTCTTTTTCTTTTTCTTTTGACTTGTAACATCAAAACAGAAGGCAGTACTTGTAAAAATAGCAAACTCATGATGTTTGTTGTTGGTGTGCATTTTGAGTCTGGTCTGGTTATTATCTTTTTTTTTAATATCAACAATTTATTACACAGAGTGTAATGACAGGTTGTGATAGTACAAGACTACTTAAGTATATACAAAGGAAAAGGAGGAAAAAGAGAAGGAGATGACTAGATATGGAGTTAGGAGATATCACTGTAACTGAATGGACTGAAGAGACACAGAGTTAAGTATTAGAGAACACAAAAGCACCTGTGTAAAGACTTAAGGTTGGTCAAGATGATGCCTTAGATCCCATTCAAGGTTGTGATACCAAGAGAACTCAGTAGAGTTCCTGTGTCATGAACCGGCTAGACCCCATTGAGGAGTTGTACGATATGTACTCGGAGGAAGAAGACACCCTGAGGATTGTAGAAGTAGAAGGTGACAGACTGGACTGGGTTTCAGACATAGAAGGGCTGGCTGACCCTTACATGGACTTGTAGGCCTAGATTCTCCATGCTTTGGCAATCAGTGATAGAGAGATAAGATAAGGGATCAGTAGACGAGTCATAGAGTACCTGCTTAGTCATTATTGCGCACAGACCATGTAAAAGTAGTATAAAGTCTGGGTATGAATCGAGCGGGAACTCTATTGAGTTCTCTTGACTATTGACCTTAGAGTTAGGGCAGCGGCTTCATACCGGCCAATCCTCTTCAATCCTTACATTAGAACTCAATTCCACTTCAGTGGCCCCTCACCTCGAGCCCTCGCTACCCTTTTTACTCTTACACACATTCGACAACTCGATGGTGGTCATTGCGACCTTCTACTGTCACCTCCATACCAAACAGCGGGCCCTAGTTGTATAAGGGGACTTGTGTAGTAGTTTAGAACTACACGGTGTTACACCTGATACGAAAATTCCATTAAAAAGTAACATTGGACAATTAATAACCATGAGTTAGCTCTTGTAACTCACTCTAGAAACCTTCACTA
>Ga0153987_1000063_pt1 | contig 35884 bp, 53 predicted proteins | sample TSNC071MetaG_FD_102279 | JGI IMG/M metagenome (GOLD analysis project Ga0153987, IMG submission 102279) | Attine ant fungus gardens microbial communities from North Carolina, USA - TSNC071 MetaG | ecosystem: Host-associated > Fungi > Mycelium > Unclassified | place: USA: North Carolina, William B...
AAAGGAAAAGAAAAGGAAAAGAATAATGATAAAATACTTGGTGAAGGGAGCGGTTTATGACACTCTGCTGTACTCAAGATGGTGGTACCAAGAGAACTCAATAGAGGTTTTGCTTGATTCATGTCTACTACTTATACAATATGCATCTGGTCTGTGTGCTATATGACTAAGTATCTCTTATGGGTACTCTATGACTTGTCTACTGATCCCATCTATTGTCTTATGTTAAACCATAGAGAAACTAGTTTATAGTTCAGGATATGGGTCAACCAGTCTATCCTTTAAGTCTAATTCTTCTCTAAGTCCCTCATCTACTATCTCTGTGATCTGTGGAGTCTTTTTTTTGTCTGAGTATAAGTCATATAGCTTCTCAATTAGATCGAGAGCATTTATAACATATAAACTAAGTAGACAATATAGAAGTATTGCTATATGAACAAACATTGTAATAGTATATAGTAAAGATTGTAATTTAGCAAGAACTCCATTAAGTTCTCTTTCTAACCCTTGAAAGAGCTTTCTAAGTCAACCCAGCTTTGAGAGTAAAGTTAGTTACTGACAAGTTGCTCCTCAAAAGGAAACATAGATTAAGAGAAGTAGAGAGTATCACTATCATAGAGAACAAGACAAAAAGCATTAATTAATGCACCAAGGATGTGGTGTTATGCCTCTAGTTCTATTTTTATCTTGTTGTTGTAGAGGACACACATGTTGTCCTCATATTATGCTTCTGTTCCTGGTAACTTTCTTTCTCTTTCTTTCTCTTTCTTTCCACTGGCTATTGTGCCTTGCAACAAGGTACTACCTTATTGTATGCCTCATGGAGGACCACCCCTTTTCTTACTTGTTGCAACCCTAGTTCATGTAACATAACTAGTATATAAGCTCTAGTAGGTACACTGTATCTCCTTATGCTTAATCTATTGTGCATTCTCTTTCTTTTACTCTTAACTCATCCTTAAGCCTCAAGCCTAAGGTTGCAACCTGAGTTATTAGGTTATAATATATGGACTGGATCAGAGAGTAGGGAGAAATAATACTGACTTCTTTTCTTCAAAGCTCTAGAGGTAGTCAAGCCATTGCTGGTCAATTGTTGATAACTCTGGTGAATCCAGAGTTTCCATAATAATAAGTACTAGTCAAAGTACTAGTCAAATACAACAAAGAACTCCATTAAGTTCTTCTTGACACTCCACCCTTGGGGTTGACTTAAGGACTTTATGACCTTGCTCTAATATAGGACCATCAAAGAATATTTGTAAGTATGCTTTCTTATATAAAATAGTTTTATGTCTCCAAGAATTTCATTCTGTTCTCTGAGAATTTTCCTGGAGATGCATTATGTCTTAAATATTTGTCTATAATATAGCTGAGGATTTTCCTGGAGTTCTTGCCCAGTTGCCCTTACAATTACATGTTTGCAATGAGTTCTTTTTCCCCAAAAAATCCCTTTTGCTCAATCTTAACTCAACAGGAAGGTGAATAATGGTGATATTAGTGAAAGAGTCTTGATCAAATAAGGGATGAGATAGTGGTGGTAAGAGAAGGGGCACATGTACTCATTATCTGCTAGTTATTATTCTACTTTTATTTTTGTCAAAAATAATTTACTTTGAATTCGGTCTGCCTACGAGCCCCGTGTAAATAAACCGATGATTTAAAAAAAAAATACTTTGAATTAATTCTCATAGCCCCGTGCGAAACAGCATTACTATATAAGATCGAAATGAGTCTCTTTCATCTTTACTTCTCCCTTCACCTTCATCTATCCCCCTGTTCTGTGAAGTGGCCGATATGGAGCAGCAGCCACAAAATGTTCCCACTTTCAAAATTGTCATTGGTATGTTATTGCTTCACTTTGCCTGTTGGATTCAGTTAATTTTTGTCATGAATCTAATCGATCACGCGTCACTGTTCGCCAACGTGGTTTTATACGTTCCTGTTTTTTCCTATACATCTCGGTGTCGTACATTTGATTTGATTTGGAAATGTCTAGTTGGTGATGGTGGCACTGGCAAGACTACTTACGTCAAGGTGCGAGAGACAGTCTTGGACAATTCTCGATCGCGATCTGATCTTCGAGCTATACAGCGTTACCAGACTGGTGAATTTGAAAAGAAGTATATCGGTATGCGCAATGTTCTCTATCATGTCGCTTCTAATTGCACGGTCAATCCATGGCAGCAACCGTCGGTGCTGAAGTAAGCACTATGGATTTCTCAACCAACTATGGAGACTTCAAATTCCTTGTGTGGGATACAGCTGGACAAGAAAAGTTTGGTGGCTTGCGGGATGGTTATTATGTCGGGGCCAGAATTGGATTTATCTTTTTCGCATTGGACTCGCGAACCACGTACAAAAATGTTCCTACTTGGTTTCGTGATCTTATCCGCGTTTGCGAAGACATTGTCGCTATTCTTATTGGAACGAAGGCTGATATCAAGGTATGATGGAACCAATGTGCTCGCTGTTCATTCATCTCAACCATTCTCCTTCCTCCAGGAGCGTAAAGTAAAAACCGCTGCAGTTACCTTCCATCGCAAGAAGGGACTCCCGTATTATGAGATTTCTTCCAAGTCCAACTACAATGTAGATAAGCCTATGCTTTCTGGGTTAAGAAAAATTACAGGGTAAGATTCAGTCTCAGCTTCTATATCACTTGTTACTCATCTAAGTATTGTATCAGCCTTCCTGATCTTATTTTCACTTCGGCTCCCGCTCATCAACCCCCTGAAGTTGCAGTTGATCCTGAACTTATGCAGAAATACGAAGCTGAACTAAAGGAGGTACAGTTGCGAAGAGAATTATTGTTTTTATCATCTAACCGTATTGGTTGTAGGCCGAGAGAGTCCCCCTTCCGGAAGAAGACGATGATATCTAATCTCTGGCTTTTTTTCGCTCAATACATGTGTTTTCATGTGTCTCATAATCAGTCCCTTCGTGAATGTGGTCATTGCTTACACTAATTGGGCATCTTGTAACTAGTATTCAGTGAGATTCAAGCAAGAGGCAATTCAAGTCATCTCCCATTGTTTCATTTTTTCAAGAGTGCAAAAGGTCATAAATTCTGACAAGTGTGTTGAAACTACCAGCCAAACAAAAAAAATTTCGACATTTCCAAGCTAAGGGGTGATCTGGACGCTCCACCACTTGTGCATTGTGTAGAAATGCTGGGACAGCCAGAGGGAAAATGAGTTCTCCCACTTTGCAAGATTACCGAGGCTTGTCCAGGGACCTGCTATCATTGCCGAATTGCCAGGTGCCATGAGAAAAGGGTTGAGGCATTTATTTTCTTACGAGGGAGGAGAACCAGCCTTGACTATACCATTTACTGTAATGTGAGAATTTTTCTACAAAAATCCAGAATACCCTCATGCTAAAGATTAAAAATTATCACTCAAGCTGCTCTTAAATCCTTACATAATCCTTCCATGTTCAGTCAGCTACTCTATTGCATCCTCTCAAACATCCATGAAGAGAGTTTGAACCCCCATTGCTGAATCTGTGCTGTTTCGAGCTCACACACTGACCAGAACAATCAATAAGTAAAGAAAGTAAAGGAGAATGGAGAATGAGTAGGAATTTGATTATCTGCATAACTACTGAGTTTACAATACTCCATAGACTGTTGGAGAAAGGGCACATAGTGCATTGACTTGAACACACCACAATGCTCCACAGACCATTAGAAGAAGGAAGTGTGGCATACTGACTTCAATACAGTGTAATGCTCCACAGACCTTTGAAGGGAGGGAGTATATCATACTAACTATAATGTCCTGTAGACTGTTGTAGGACATACTGACTTTGACCCAATCCAAATTCAAGCATAGTTAACTCCATTCAGAATTAGTAGAGCTCAAACACTGTGCCTATGGCAGTTGTAGCCGTGTAATAAGGAATATTATCATGGCAATTAGGTAATTATTGAGTGATCAGTAAATTCTGTCATTGGCATAAATTACTTCCTTCTTCCATTATGTCTGGCACAGGCTCGAGAGAGAATGTTTTTGCTACTCGTATGGCACTGACTAATACGAAGCTTAGGCTCAAGAGCGCACAGACTGGCCACTCTCTACTGGCCAAAAAACGTGATGCACTGACAACCAGATTCAGAGCCATCCTCAAGAAAGTAGATGAGGTGAGTCTAGCCAATCTACTCTTCATGGTAGTTATGATCATTGGGCTAGGCTAAGCGCAAGATGGGGAAGGTCATGCAACTTGCATCCTTCTCAATGGCTGAAGTCACATATGCAACGGGCGATATTTCATATTTGGTGCAAGAACAGGCAAAGCAAGCTACTTTCAGGATCAAGACCAAACAAGAGAACGTATCTGGAGTTGTTCTGCCGGCTTTTGAGGCTGATCGTGTGCCAGGTTCAGGTATGTTTTGTAGGCTTGAATCAGGATGTATCTTCACTTTAACGCACAGACTTCAATTTGACTGGTCTTGGGAGAGGTGGTCAACAGATCATAAAATCGAAAGAGGTTTATGCCAAAGCCCTTGAAACCCTGGTAGAGCTTGCATCGCTTCAAACGGCATTTACAATTCTTGACGAAGTCATCCGAGCAACAAATCGACGGGTTAATGCCATCGAACATGTGATCATGCCCCGACTAGAGAACACAATCAAATACATAATGAGCGAACTGGATGAAATGGATCGTGAAGAGTTTTTCAGGTATGACTCTGTAGAAGCATACTGCTGCTTGCTGACGGTCCCCAATAGGCTTAAAAAAGTGCAAGGAAAGAAGAAAAGGGAAAGTACAGCAAAAGCAACAGCAGAAGTGACACAGGAAAGACTGCCTGTGATTACATCTTCATCATCAGAGGATGATCAAGCGTCAACAAACTTGTTAAGCACAAAAGACGAAGACGTCATTTTTTGATCACACCAAGTGGGACGTCATAAGGCATGAATTAATTTTATGCATAGGTACATTTTCGAAAACCTTCGACGCTGTAAATCACTTGAGGGTCGATGAGACATCAATATAAAAAAGATTGGCCAAAATACTTACATCAGTCATCTCAACATCACCACCAACCTGCTTTTTCCTGTCCTTCCTCTCAAGGATATCCCGACTGAATAATTTATTCATAATTTTGCACCAGTCACCATACATGAGACGCACCGGTCCTTGTCCAGTTTGATTTGTGTGATCACAAGTTTGCTGGGGTGGATACCTATGGGTGCAGATGCACCGTTTGACTTGTCGCGCTGGACCCGATCGACATGGACAATCCATTTCTTGCGATAGACTTGGGTGATCTTGCCCTCACGTCCCTTGTACTTTCCTCGAACAATCCGAACTTCATCATCCTTGCGAATTGGTAGGGACCGGGTCTACCAGGTACATGTCATGAATTGAGAAGATTCTTGAGGTAACTATTACTGACGTTGTATTTTGCTCTCAGGTCTTTTGCAAGACTGGAAGACATAATCTTGCGACGAACAGACGAGGGTGCTGAGAAATGCGCCTTACGAGACTTGCGCCGTGAGGAGGAAACGTCTGTTGCAAGGAGACACATATTAATACATTTGTATATCGAGTCATCCGAAAGCCCAAGTCAGCATCCAGCCAGAAATTCCACCAGGAAATACGAGATATTGACAAATTCGAGACAGGTAGACGTGTCACATACCAGGGTTGTACTTCATTTTCAGTAGCTGGGTTCTTGAGGACGGCGAGGACGGCGAGGAGACGTCCAGTACTCACAAATGAGATGTTTTCACACGGTCAATTTCGGATCGTCACGTGGAGGTTTGTGTCTACGTATCCTCATGGCAGACGATCGCGTTCGTTCTACTAAGCTCAAGTTCAAAGGTGACAAGGGCAAGAAAAAACGCAAGAGGTATGATGATTTGGAGGAAGGTCGCAGTATCAGGCGAAGGGATAATGACCAGGATCCCGACACTTGGGTTCTTCCTGAGCAGGCCAACGAAATAAGAGGCCCGACTTTCATATTTCACCCCTCCGACCCGTCTCCCATCTCGATTAATTTCAGCTCAACGACGAACCGTATCGTTCTTTACTCTTTGGACAAGGCAAAGAACGAGGACGATTCTGTTCCTCCGCCCATACTGGAGCAAGTACCCAACGACGTAGCCCAGGTCTGGGTTACTACACGCGTGGCTGGTTCTCCGACAGTTAATCTTCGGACTGGGACAGGAGAGGGGAAATTTCTTTCTTGTGATAAACACGGCTTAGTGTCGGCAGATCGTGATGCCCGTGGACCTCAGGAGGAATGGACTCCAGTCATTTTCCCCGATGGAATGGTTGCCTTCATGAATATATACGAGAAGTATCTGAGCCTTGACGAGGTTGCCGGTGGGTCTCTTCAGCTCCGAGGAGACAGCGAAGAGGTCGGTTTTCGAGAAAGATTCTGGGTCAAAATCCAGAACAAGTTCAGAAAGGAAGCTCACGAGGAGGAGAGGAAACGGAAAGAGGTGACTGCGCCTCCCAAAATTGATGAATCATCTACGAAGTGCGCACTACTTGTTAGACATGATTTTTTTCCTGATCTTTCATTTATCAGTCGCTTGTATCAGACTTGGGGCTCAGGGAAGGTGGTTCTATCAAAAGAGGATGAGAAACAGGTAAATAGGTGTTCTTGGAGATGAGCCCTGATTCATATTTTCTGCAGCTCAAACAAGCTCGCAAGGAGGGTCGTTTAGCAGAAGCCCTTCTGGATCGCCGTTCCAAGCTCAAGAGGTAAGCCTAGTCCTAGTTCGTCACCAAAAACACTGAAAAGTGTCTAGTGATCGTTTTTGTTAGTAAATAGTTTACTACACTTCTCTATGATTGTATTCCTGCCTCACATGTATCATTTGTATAGTATCAAGTGAGTTCAAAAATTCGATTCAAGGTCAATCTTCCGATACGACACGTAGTATTTTCCAGGTCCTACATTTCATTCATACTACTACTATGTTATCTTGCTAAGTGGGGGCTGAGAGTGATAACAAGGGGAAATCACAACCTGTGAAGTTCTCCGTCATCTCTATGACGACTGGGCAATGATCTGAAGCCCCATAAATTTCATCTCTAATTTCACACTAGAGATAATAGGATTAACAAAAAAGCGATCATTCAAGTCAACAATGTTCTCCTACCATCTTTACACATTCGAGTAGGCGTTTGCTCAAGACGACTGTAAAAAGTCATGAAACTCAGCTTAACAAGACGAAAAGAGACGAACTTACACATGTCTAGTCTCCAGCCTAGACCTTTGAGTCGACAATTGAATCGATATGAAAAGTAGGTGTAGTGTTTATCATTTGGGTGGAAATGGCGCCAGACGTCGACAAATTTGCCAGCATCAACACCCTTCGGTGGGTCCAGAATATTCTTGAAGGAAGTAGTTTCTGCTTCAGTGTATCCAGGTTCCTTATTCCAATTCTTCTTGGCATTAGAAAGGTCTAACACCTATCAGAAATATACAGCAGCCGGAAAGTTGAAGTGAACCTTTCTCAGTCGGAGCAACGTTAAGATCACCCGTCCAAATTACGGGCTTCTTCCTATCTAGGTCTCGAATGTAATCTTCAAAATGTTGGTTCCACTCTTTTTTCTGGTTTAAGGTCTGCCTAGCCTCAGACAGATGCAAGGAAAAAAGAATCGTAAGCTACCTTGAGACCCCTTCCTGCATTTACAACATATGTTCCAATAACATAATAGTTTTTGAATTCCAACGTAATAATCCGCCCTTTGACTAAACGAGAATCAGGATGATTCGGCAGTGTTCTTGTCACAGAAAGTGGTTCAATTTTGGACAGAATTGCAATTCCAGCTATTGACGGAGATAAGATATAGGAACACGAAATCCCATGGGCACACACAGTAAGACTTCGTTTCTGAGATACTCCAATACGAGTAGGGGTATTTCGAGTCAAGAACCAAGTCTATAGGCTGCTCATTCACCTATAGAATCAAGTCAGAGAGGCATCTATGCAGAATGAGTATAGCCGGTACCTTTGTCTCTGTGAGGATAAGAATGTCTGCGTCTTCGGCCTCAATATAATATTTAAAGCCCTGATGCAGAGGTCATTTGAATCGGAGAGCACGCCAAATCAAGAAAGACAAAAACTTTTTTTTGACTGGCTGCAAGGCCACAGACGTTCCAGGTCGCAATACGGAGAACGTCAGGTACCCGTGGCGGAAAGTTTATATGAACAGGAAGGACTTTATTTGTGGGCTGAGGATTCTCAACCAGCTGGAAGTTATTACTTTTTGGCCTTTTCAGTTTCAAGTCCTTTCCATCCTGAGATACATCATCCGTGTGTCGTCGCTTATATACTCTTTCTTTCTCTGGTGACATGGAAGCAAGGAAAGCGTGTCAAGCTGGATAAGTGTCACCAAATACACGCTGACCCTCACGTATACTTGACACGTGATGTGGCAACAGACTTTCACAAGTAAAAAGGCCATACTCAAATTTCAACCTGAAGTTAAGTCATATTGCAATCTAAAAATCCACTCCTCCAAAGTCCTCAGAAGAACAGTCGTATCACGTTTATCTGCAAAGCAATAATGCCCACCCATCGTGGATTCTCAGCTTGGATTGAAGTTGAAGGGAAGACATTGCCGGAGTATTTGGTGGCTATTGATGATCCTGCAACTAGAGTGTCTTGCTGGATTCCTAGCGAAGAAGGAAAGGTAAAGTTTTCGATTGGTTGGTAGAATCTGGTAATTGAAGTGTCCAGGCCTTCACGGTACACTGGCGCGATAATGGAGGGGGAATTGCAACCTGTGGCTACATCACGCTGGATGGCTATGTTATCCCAGGACGATTCCTGCATGGACAGGGTACTACATCACGAGGGTCAATACGGACTGGACATTCATCCGTAAGGCCTTTCATTTTCCAAAGGGTCCATTATAGTGGTAAACAGTCCTGATTTTTCGCGTCTGGGCAGACATCCTCACTCGCTTTGATATCAGGCACAGATGGTTCAACCGCGATGGACAAGGATGTCGGTACGATTCTTCTTCGAATCAAAAGGGTCAGTCTCCCCGGGGAGATGACATACCCCATTCCTATCAAACAACCTCCTGAGATTGAGTCTAGTTGGCAAGGTGTACGCATCGGGTTCATATCTTGGTTTCTTGCTCTCTTTGCTACATTTTGACCATGGATACAGCTTCGGAGAAGATGAACTGTCCTATCAACGGTTCCCTATAACATGGACAATTCAACCATACGATAATCCGGACCAGAGCGTACCGAGCACCTATGTTTCCTTCGCATTTTATTACAGGACACCAGGTGAGCATCATCTGATACATAAGCTGTATCGCGATTCCTAACAATTGTCAGAATTCCTTTGTGCTTATGGAATCATCTCTAATCATCAAGTTAGTGGTCTTCGTCATGAAAACCTCATGCCTCCAGTCACACAATTACCCGATGTACACCTTGAACCATCCATTACAAGCACAAGCACGCCGACCCTACCTAACATCGTCGACTCGTACTCAAATCCTTTGCCAATAGAGACTTCATTGGACAATATTTACATCAACCTGGTGAGTTCAATGTGAGCTTAATTTCGGGATACCTAGTCATTCACTTACTCCTCAACAATTCTCAGGAATCGGGCGCTCAAGAAGGTGATAAGGACGGAGAATCGGTCAATCGTGCGGGAAAAGGGGTCATCTTATTCAAGAACCAAGAATGAGATTGTATGCAACAACGAACTGAATGCCGACACCACGATGTTCCAGGCTCCGAAACCCTTTCTTTATACGACTGCTTTTGATTTACTGTGCAGTGTTATCCAATGTTCTGATATCGATATTTTCTCGTGTTCTGCTCGCTTTCATTACCATTGTTATATTGATTGGTAAAACTCATCTCTACATCACATGCATTATACCAAAGAGTTGATATAATTCTCGATGTCTAGTTTCCAAAGATTGTTAGATCAATATGATACGATCACATGTACTACATACTTGCATATCCATTTGTGGCGATTTGAGCAGAGTCGTTGGTCTGAGGATCAGTTCCGTGGGCCGACTCATAGTCGTCGGGGATACCATCTTCATCGCTATCCTTGGGTGGCTAGAAAATTGGGTTCTGTTTGACTTTGATGTGTCATTGGGTTACTACTCACTGTTCCACCTGAGATTACACCTGGTCCACCGACTGGAGAAGCAGTAGGATCAGAAATCAAAGCACCAACCTTCCCTAGGGACGATAATTCGATATCAACGAGGTAGTTATCGACACTGTCCCTGAACTTGCTAGCACCAGCGGAGACCTTGACTTTAGCATATGCATCGAGGGGATCCAGCAGCGTATTTACGGTCGGATAGGGGTACCGAATAGCTTGAAAATCAATTGGAGAGTAATTCTGAGATGTCGGAGAAAGAATGAAGCCATTCAAGTTACCGTCCTAGTTGCTCTTTAGCTCAAATCATTTCAGTTATTCGGGTATCCCCACTTTGTCCGGATCATAATAATTATTGGATACGTATGCATGGAAGTTCGCATTTCCACGTGTGACTCAGATGATCAATAAGTCCAAATGATCATCTCAGATGCTGGTCAAATACTTACAGGCAGTTACTGAGGTCGAAGGGCCACTTATGAACACATTATTAACAATATTTGCAAAGGAGTCGCCGGCAGAGTCGCCGGCAATGTATCCTCCACCGCCTCCCCAGTTATAAACCTAGATCAATATCCGCAGTTGAATAGACACTTAGGGAGCTCAACATACCACGTTATTAATGAACTCGTTCACACCCTTGACCTTGGGATTTCTCGTCTTATTGTCAATGTATAAACTGCGGATGATACTGACGCCACCGCTTGTTTGAATGAGGCCACCACAAGAATGCGTCTCAAGTCCCTGTGCTATGATAGAGTCAGAGATTGTAACGTTTGAAACGTCTCCGTTGATGGAGAAAGTTTCATCGCGCCCCCAGGATACGCTGACGTGATCGAAAATCATGTTTTCTCCATTTGCAATTGTAATAGCATCTTTTCCAGAATCCCCTACAACCTATTCGTCGGTTTCGCAATGTGTTTTGGTAGATATACACGCACCTCCTGTTCCCATCCTATAACGGATGTATCGTGTTATAGAATTTGTTGCACCTGAGTAGGAAACACCGTTTCCATATACCGTAATACCTCCACCTGGAGCGGTCTGCCCGGCTATAGTAATGTGAGGGCTGACCACGATACGGTCGCTGATGTTGATGATTCCTCCGACGGCAAAGACGACTATCTGTTGACAATGAGCACCCATGTTGGGAAAGCCCGAGATAGGCCCACTCTATTTGACTGGGAAACAGCGTCACGGAAGCTACCTGTCCCGGAGTCATTGAGATTCGTAACAACGTAAACAGAACCTCCCCGTCCCCCTGTTGCTTGAGCACCGAAACCTATTTATATGGGGTGAAAGATCTAGTCGACTGCACTGTATGCATGCATACCCTCAGCATTCGGGAAAGCCAGGAGACCAGAGCAGAATGCAGCATATCCCAGAAGAGAGAAAAAGTACGCAGTTGACTTCATCAAGGTTCCTCTGAACGAGTCACAATCCTGAAAGCCTTATTATATGTCAAGCATTGCTCCCAAAGGCAACGAAACAAGTGTCACACAGGCTGGGGAAAAATTCCGAATGCGACAAGCTCCTTTCCGAGTTTATGCCATAGATATACAGGAGCATCCAAAATTCCGGCGAGACGCGGGCCGCAGCATGAGTAGTATGATATATCCCCCGAGTTTTCTAAGCAACTATCATAGACCGGCTGTGACGCTAAGAGAGCTAAGAGAGCATCCTTGAGTCCAAGGAGCACTAGAGATAGAGCTGGTTCTTGTAAAAAGCAGCTGGCCAGCGGAGCGCAATAGAGATGTGATGGACCGCCAATGACGGCACATGAGACAGTCGTCTTGGAGTTGAATACGCATTTTCTCCGGGAACAGAGAAGAAGAGAGGGAGACAATCAGAGCATGAAATTCTAATTATTGAATTACTGTTTTCGGCGAACAATGGTCAACCTTGACATCAAGCATCAAACGCATCAAACGCTTGGCATTACATTGTTCAAGTAAGATCTTTCTCCTGCGCCATGACAGATGAAAATGTCCCTTCTGTCCTCACATTGCATGTATGGCCCGGAAAATGGGGCTTGCCCTCTTTTGATCCTATCTGTCTTGCGACAATATTGTATCTTCAGCTAGTGCTTCCTGGAGCATTCACTATCTTAGAATGCAACGACCCTGACATTTCACCAACAGGTAGGTAGGTACCCGTCTATCTTAAATAAATTACATCCTCAATCCTCAATCTCCCTTCTAGGGCAACTACCCTTTCTGGTCCATAACCAGGTTACAGTCACCTCCTTTTCTGCCATCACAAAATACGTAGCAAGTCTAGATGGTCAGCATGATCTTGATGCGTCTTTGTCATTCACCGAGAAGTCTCAGAGGGTTGCTTGGGCTTCTCACGTAGAGTCTCACTTGGGAAATTTGGTCGTAAGTGAACAGTCTATTTATGTGCATTGCATTCCGAAAAGGCTTTAGTATTACACCTTTTACTCTAGTCTGAATAATTGGGAGAAGGCTGTCCACCCAGCGCTTGTGGAAATTTATGGTGTACCACAGAGATATTATGTTCCGGAGCGTATTCGTGCATCATTTAAATTTCGCCTGGAAAGTGCTGGTTTGTGGACTCCGCCTCGACTGGAACCAGAAGAAAAGTCATTTATAGACAAAAAAATTGATACCCTTCGAAAGCATGTGAAAGAAGCTTACAATCAGACTTTGGAAAAGGAGAAGGTGTGCATGGATTCGTCTTGATTTTTTTCTTTCTTCCTCATTGATTTCAAGGTTCAAAAGAAAGTGAAAGAGGTCATAGAAATTTATGTCTATTTACTTGACGGAAAACAGTATGTTTATCACAATCGGTAAGACCTACAATTACACAACATACCATGCTTTGCTCACATACTCGTAGCCCAACAACATTGGACCTCCTTATTGCAGCGCATGTACTCCTCCTTATAATTCCTCCTTTGCCAGATACTTTTGTAAAAGAACTTACTCAAAATACGCTTGCCGATCATGCGAAAAGAATACAGACCATCGTACTCGGAAGTGATCAACCCAAGCTTCATACTCGTTCCTGGCGAAATTCCATCTGCAATTTGGTCCCTTCGTACCGAGTCGTTAAAACAATTACAGCCAGAGAGAGGGCACCAGAAGATGTTAAGCATGAGAAACTTACATGGGGCTTTTTCGGTCTTGCTCTGGGTAGTGTAGCCGCATATTTTGCAGTTATGGGTTTCCCTATCATAGTTGCTCGCAGTGTCCTGGAGGATGAAGAGGACGAGGAAGAGGACGAGGAAGAGATAGATGAGGATGAGGGTGACAAGGAACTAGATTAATAGCAGATCCTCTTTTCTCAATCTCACACCCTCAATGAGAGTGAGACCACTCAGGAAGCTTGAGACCACTAGCATTGATGCTTGCTTGTAAATTATATATATGTCTTGCATGTGACCGAAGCCGCTCTGGACACCGACCCTTTTGTCTTCAAAAGTACTCCAGATGGAAGAGGACCTTATTGTCGTTGATGATATAGATGTAGAGGCTCAACCAGACGCTCTCTCCAGTGGCCTCCCGCCTTCTCAGCTACCCCAGCGGACTTTACCTGAACGGGCATCCAGCTCTCGACTGCGGAGTGGAAACATCATGTACAACCCATCTGGAGAAAGCTCTGAACGAACGACTCGTTCATCTGCAATGAAACCAAAGATACAGCCCAAGCTCAAACTGAAACTGAGTGAAAAGGCCGCTGCCCAGGCACCGGGCATGTCGTTCTTGGGACCTTATGACCGAGAGCTGGACTCTGACGAGGAGGAACTTGCATTCGAGGAGCAGTTCATACTTCGAATGCCAACAGGAGAAGATAATGAAAAGTTGAGAAAGATGGTGCAATCAAGGGAGGTGTCTAATGACGTGTGGTTCAAGTTCAAGGGTAGACTTTGCTAGTCTTTCTTGTCACTATCCCTCCGCTGACAAAAACAATAGACTCTCGCAGAGCGATGTTCCACATTGGAAAAAATATATATTCTGCAAAGCTCGTCGACTTACCGTGCATCATCGAGTCTCAGAAGACGCTGGACAACAAACAAATGTTCAAAGTCGCTGACATATGTCAGGTTACGTCTGTTCTCACCTCTATGTCCATGATGTTGACTTCAGCAGATGCTTTTGGTTGAGAATAAACTTGAGAACGATGAGCAGATGGGGACTCAAAAGAATTTCAACATTGACGAATTCATTTGGCCTCATGGAATCACGCCCCCGCTTCACCATGTCCGGAAACGCAGATTCAGAAAACGTGTTAATAGACGAGTATGCTGAACCCCCTTCTTTGACATCAACTTATTGAGCCATCACTAAGACAATCGAAAGTGTAGAAGAACAGGTAGAAAGATTACTTGATGAGGATGCTCTTGCCGCAGAGGTCAAATATGGTTTGTTTGGTCCTCGTTTCCATGTCTTTCAAAGTAATTCCTTACCTCTTTAGAGGTTCTTGAAAATGTGAATCCTGATCTATCAGACTCAGAGTTCATAGAACGGGAAGAGCCGATGGACGCGCCAACTCCCGCTATCTCTGACGCGGCAACACCGAGGGAGGACTTGGGAGAGGGCGAGGAAGACGAAGAAGAGGGAGAAGAAGTTGAAGGTGATATTGATGAAGAGCTAGCTGCTGAACTCGACCTCGCCCTTGGAGATGAGGATGCTAGAGATGAGGAAGACGATGATGATGATGAAAGCGAAGAAGAGGATTCGGAGGATGATGACGACGAAGATGCGCAGGCTAGAAAGTTACTGAACGAAGAAATTCGGGATCTGGAGGCTGCTGTCTCGAAGAAAAATCACGAGATCGCAAGCTCAGCCAACCCGCTTATAAGGGTAAGTGAACTTTACAACCATTATATAAATGTCTCGCTTACAACCTCTGCAGAAACGCTTCGAGGATGCACTGAAAAAACTCGCCGCCGATCTTGAAATGAAAGAGGTTCAACGAGAAGAGCTCGACGAGAAACAGCGGTTGAAGAAGGAAGGGATTGCTATGAATGGTGGCGAGGATACAGATCCAGAAACGGCGGGTGATGTAAGGGCAGGAAATACAGGGGAAGATGATTTGTTTGGGTCCGACGATCCTTCTACGATGGAGATAGAATAATTTTTTCCCTTGTGTGTCAAATGAAGATGTACATACTACATGAGTGTCACAAATACGGTAAAGCACACACGATGCCGGCCTGTATAACAAGGGGCATATAGATGAGACACACAAACGGAGCAAACCATACTGAAAGGATTTCCCAATTCCAAATCGCTGCCTGAGTTTTTTGGTAGAGGAAAAGCCACCCTGATGCAAGGAATGCATAAAGAAGACCCTTCAGCCGAGAACGAACTTTTGAAGTGCTGGAGCATGAAAAGGTTAGGGGTAATCCAAGTGTAACTGCGAGTAAGGCAGCGAGAGAGAAGTTGAATACAGTGATGGTGGAGATCACCGTTGATGCGAAGCACAAATTCAACGCCTTCAGGACTAACCAGACGGGGGCAGAATCTCGGTCGAGAGGGTAGGGAACCTGAGTTATTGCAAATGAAACCACCAAAATCAAAAGCACGGAAGCAGGGGCATATAGCTAAAATAGTCGAATTAGATACAGTCAGAATGAAAATTCATCGTGAGGCTCAACCTTTTGATCATTCAAGAACCATGGACTCCGTATGGCAAAGAATACAGCCGTCCCTAGTAAATGTGTCAAAAGCATAATCACCAGAGCAGGTAATACAGGTCGGATTTGGGTGAGAGACACATTCTTGTGTGAATCATTGGCTTTCTCCTTGAGAGGGCGTGCGGAACTCCATTTTGCATCCACCCAGCATCGAAGTCCTTGAAACATCATTGCAATGCTGATCAAAATGACACTCGGGATATAGCTCCCAATTTTCATGAAACGATCGGGTGCTGTAAGAATAAAGAAGAAGAAGGATGCATGTAGACGTTCAAGGAGGTTGTTCATTGTACGAAGACTCGATTCTACGATGCTATTGATCAAGTTAATGACTGTTGGTGAAACAACCAGGGAATCAGAGGTTCTCACCGTCCAAGAGCATGGAAACCATGAGGTCCTGTTGCTGGTACAGCAAAGACCGTGACAGCATCTATACGGAATCTAGTTCTGTGAGGTAAGGCAATCGGAGGAAACATCAAGATGTACTTATGGTAGAGGCCGTGAACACCGCTTGTTTGTCCCATGGCTTGATACCCAATGTGTCGAGCTATGATTTTGGCTCGGTGAACGAAGTCCTTGACTCCAGGGTTGTGCTGTAGGGGTGATAGCAGGAGTGGAAACTTCGAGGGTGAAGTAGCAGGATCTCGCCATTCAAGATGATCATAGACTGTGACGGGTACGCCGCCCGTGCCACGGGATATACGCTGGACACAATTCATCAAGTCTTGGTTTGGAAGCCTACCATTGAGGCCTTCTGAGGAAATATATCAGCTAATAATTTTAACTCTAGACGAAGACGTTTACCGAAGAAAAGTCCAAGGTGAGAGAACGAGTGGCCCGGATAATCAAGATTAAGGGCAGTCCAAATAACACCTGAAGTTAATTCAAGGAGTTCTGCATTGAGGTCTGAGAAGGCATAGGTATGAGCACTCAGTTTTGTTTAGTTAACACCTTGCTCACTTGAGAGCTGTGCTCCGTGATACACGTTCAGCCATGCATGCATTCCGTCAAGATAACCATCGCTGATGACGAAGACCAGATCCTTTGCCCAGAAGGAATAGTCTGACGATATTTTGGTCAGAAAGTGAAACAAGTAGCATATTCTTACTTCTCAGGAATCGGGCCAGGGCCAGGACGGTAGATATCCCTCGAAGGTTCAAAATCCCGTTTCCTTCACCAGCTCTGCTTAGCCAGGAGGCACCGATTATGATTGCTTCGTTGCGTGGCCCACGGGGAGAAGCCAAGACAGCATATGCATTTGTGCCTCTTATATTCTTTGCTACAGTTGAGTAGTGGGATATAACATCAGATAAGCTTACCTCTTTGTTTGAGCGAAAAGTATATGTTTGGGTGGCAGATGATAGACCAAGCTTTGATAATTCGTTCTTCAGGAAATGTGCCCGTCTGTAGTCACAAAGTTCTTGAGTATCAGAATTCTTAGACTTACGAAATACACACTGGTCACTGGTCGCATTTGAATCTCTCAAACGTTCTAAATCTTCAAGGTATTTGTCTGCAGCATGTACATCGCCCCAGTTCCAATATGTCGAGACCTGGACGTGCTTCAATATCATTTTCTGAAGAATGGGTTTCTTCGGAAACGTACTTGACCAGGTTGTAAAGCATTTTCATCAATGTAAACCCAGCGATCCAGGAATGATGAGGGCAGCACCAGGAGCCACAAGTAGCCAGTTACTAAAAGGGCGATTCTACTTGATTTTGAGTGTTTTCAGAAGAGTCATTAGAATAACCGCTTACATCAAGCGCGAGAGGTGATAAGTAAATAGGGATGTGAATGCACGCCGTCGTTTCAGTCGTGTTATAGAGGGATTGTCATCTTGTACAAATCTTTGCCCAAATTTATGGATTGCTCTTCTGAGGAACGAGTCGAGAGGTCTATTTTCCATGTCAAAATAGATGGCGTACGATGTGAAGGCACCTATTGTTCCGCGCCTCAACGCGTACTCACGCGTCGCCTGATCTTCCTTGCTCTCAACTGCAAATATGCCTCCCAAGCGTCACAATCGTAGTTCACTTGAAAGTAGGGGTCTTGCACCAGGAGAATCTCTCAGTCGTTATCTTGTCCCCACTCACAACACACAACCTGCTCTGTGGGCTTGGGTTGGCTCAGAGGTTATCCGGGAATCGGATGTCTCTACAGAACACTGTCTCATGGCTTGTGGGATGTCAACAAGGAATATACATCCGTTTTGCGCAAACAAATATGCATCTCAGGTCCCTCACACAACTGTCAAAGAAACCGCGCTAGATGAAGAAGCCGAAGAAATTGCAATTGTATCTGATGACGACATCAAATGCAGCATTAAGGGCTGCAAGGGAAATCCCAACTGTCTCAACTACCTTGGACAGGACAAGTGGGAAGACGAGGGTATTTACTTCAGATCTCTATCATTTTTATTCGTCGACCGATTTGCACAGGCAAAGCATTGCGAGAATTTTTCAAAACAGAAGTTGGATCCAGTCCAAACACCACTCGTCGAGTTGGAGAATATCCAGTGGGGTTGCGGGTGCGCAAAAGAAGATTCATCGTTATTGTTTCTTGATCCTTGTTGCTTAGAATTTAGGAGCCACATGTTATGCAAATGCATCACTCCAAGTACAGATTTGTGTTCGTTTTCTGAGACAGGCGTCTATGACCTTGGATTTACAGGTCTGGTTCCGTAATTCGGCATTTCGAAGAGCAGTGTATCATTGCAAACCCCGGGGGGGCAAGATGGTTGCAAAGGTCTGAAGGAATATTCTCGCTCTCTTTGTTTTTCTGATTGTGACCAGGATTCTCCCTTATTTCAGTTGCAGGCTACTTTTGCTGCATTACAGAATAGTCAATGCAAAGTATTTGACCCAACGCCACTCGTTGAGAGTCTCCAGCTTCGAGCAGCTGAGCAACAGGATGCTCAGGAGCAAGTCTCGGCTTTTTGATTCGGTTTTTTCTCATTGATTGGATTTCACCTAGGTTCTCCAAGCTTTTCATGTCTCATTTAGATGCTGAGTTCAGGAAGCAAGCAGTACCAGAGCTGCATTCCTTTGTTTCAGACCAGGTGTGTCACCATGTTGTTTCCGCCTCTTCTCCTTCCCTTCTCCTTTTGACCATCCCAGTTTCAAGGTATCCAAATTTATGGTACATCATGTGATGTCTGCCAGTACCGCTCAGAGAGGAAGGCCGATTTTTTAGAAATGGAAATTAGATTCGGGGTATGGAATATCGGCAACTCTTCTGACCTCGTCTACTGATTGAATCAAGGGCGACTCTACGCTCAAAGATTGTATCACAACCACGCTGCAGGAAGAAAAACTCACCGGTGATAACCAGTACGTGTGGTGCTTTCATATGTGATACTTGTCTGACACAATATGAAGATACCATTGTCCTCAATGCGATGACTTCCGAAATGCGACCAGGTACACGCATATAACTAAGCTTCCTCCAGTTTTGAACTTTTCTCTCCTTCGTTTCGTCTATGACTTCTCTACCATGGAGAGGCGCAAGTCGAAGTATACACTTTCTTTTCCTCTATGGCTGGATATGAATGAGTTCTTGAATTATCGCACTGAAAAGGGTGGTCAAAAAGAAGAGGACAATGTCTATGAACTAGTTGGCATCCTATTGCATAAGGGAACGAGTGCTTATCATGGCCATTATGAAGCCCAAGTTTATGATGCAGAGTCTGTCTACAAAGTCATTGTGGTGCAAAACTGATGAATTTATGCTTTCACTCCAGACAGCGTTCCTGGTATCAGTTCAATGATGAGGTCGTGACGAAGATTCAGGTGCTCGGTGACAAGAAGAAGGGTCCCAGGTATGAGCCCATTGCCGTTGAAGCCGACGAGCAACGAAGGTGGTTTCCATTCAAGTCTTGCGTATTTCTTGGACTGATTCCACGCAATCAAAGTCAGATCAAATGCCCCACGAAGAAAAGATGCAGAGAAACTAGTGGGGATGGGACAGCGCACAGGTGTGGAGATCCAATTCGAATACAGGCAATCTAGATAACATAATATGTCTAGCCCAGTGCACTCTTTTGCATCGCCGAAGTACGCCATTTTACACTACTGTGGGGAAAATTTGTTTCAGCATCTGTCTCAGGGTGATCTCTTCCAAAGATGCATATATGCTTATCTACATCCGCCGGAGCAACAATAATGCCCTAGATGTTGAGGCGCCTCAACCTCCGAGACAAGCGTCGGAATACGTTAGTTCCTTGAACATGGAGCATGAAGAAAAATGTAGAATATTTGAGGAACAGTAAGCGCATGTATCATAGTACGGCCCGTTGTCCGAACACTCATCTGACTGACTAGGCAAGAGTCTAGCAAAGAACGGTTCAAGTGGATTCGGCAGCAAGTAATGGATGTGTACAAAACATGGGACCCAAGATCTGTCGACGACGTAAGCTTGGAGCTCAGAACAAGAGTACATCCTTATCCTATCTAGGATTCTGTTGTCTTGAGCTCAGAGTGTTTACGAAACTGGCTGACTCGGGAATCCATGAACATGGTCACGCCTCCACAGGTGAATCCAAGGACTGAGTGCGAGAGTGAGTCAGTGGACCAGGGTCCTGACGATTCAACACCATCCATATCCAAGCCAGATGACAATATCATCTGTATACACCGGAAACTTAATCCGGCCAAAGCGAGAAATATGAAGCGCATTAAACGAGTGAGTGTTGTCCCAGCCTTCTATTACACATCGAGAATCAACTTCAGCAGACTGCTTATCAGAAGATGATGGAGCTGACGGGATGTAGCAACGAGCCTTTACTATCACCTCAAGATGTTTGTCATAAATGTGTGTTGGTAGAATTTCGAGGTAGTTATCATTACTTTCTCACTGCTTTGCATCGATTATGGTGATATATAGAACGCCTCTATGCGATTGAACATCCCAAACTTGTACAAGAATTTGATGAAGTTTCGGAGGCTGATACGAACACAGAAGGATACTGGGTGTCAAAGAAGTGGATAAAAGGCAAGGAATGATCTTCATTCATAAAAGGAGCTTTCGTCAATTTCACTTCCAGACTGGCGACTATTAAGGCCTAGAATGCATGAAGCATCTCAAGAAGATCCGGCTCCAGATTCACTGGAATATCGAAACGATGTTTGGTGCGAACATGGATTGTTGACATTGAATCATCTAAATCGTCGGAGGATATCTACTGAAGTGATGTGTCCGTCTCAGGCATCCAAAATTTCCCCTAACTTGTTGTCGGATACTTTAGGGAGTTGCAGTTCTTAAGAGGAAATTTTCCTCTTGGGAACCCCCGCGCGCCGATGTTGAGCTTTGTGCAATTTGTGATGCTCTCCTCCATATCTCAAAGGAAGATAAGCGCCAATTGAAACGACGCGCCGAAGAAGAAAAAGTATTGTTCATTGTAGATATCGAAGCTTTTTGCTGAATCAGTTTGTTTTAGGCTCTTCTTAAACACATGTACGAGGGCACACCCTTTACTCAAGAGGACGAAAGCTTCGCAATTATACCCATCGACTTTCTGAAGGGCTGGCTTTCGTGGTTGAATAGCCCAGCGGACTACATTCGGCTCAATAAATTGGATAATTCATCCTTCTTATGTGAACATGACCATCTTCTGTTTGACCCCAATTGTCCATTGGACACCGAAATGACAACCACTGTCATTCGTCAAAGTGACTGGGATGTTTTGCGAAATTTGTATGTCAGCAAATGATCATGACAAATAATCCTCCTACCTTTCCCCCCTTTTTTCTAGGTATGACAGCGGTCCTCACATAGCATTGAAGAAAACACAGGCGCACAACGATAACAAGCCTTACTATGAATCTGATATTCCTGTCTGCGAAGGTTGTCGACTCAAAAGGTACGGATTATTTTGTCATACGGTATCTCAAAGTCCAAGAGATCTGCTTAGGAAATTGGAGTGGGTATCCACAGATATTATCGTACAGCTACTCCATAGAGCATCGTCAAGTCATCGACCTATGACAACATATTCGAATAAGAATGGGACGCGCCATTCCAAGAGACTTCGTCAAATACGCGAGAACGAAAAACGGAGATTTGCGGTAAGAAAGAAGACTACGATCAAGGACATCAAGGTGAAAGTGTGTATGAACATGGTTATTTCATGATCTTGCAAACTGATTCTTGCAACATTGGACGATAGATTCAAGAGAGCTTCAAAATACCTACAATTTGTCAACGGCTTTATTTTCGAGGACAGGAACTCCAGGAGAATGAAGCGACAATAGAAGAACTTCAAATGTTTGCAAATGAGATATTAGATTTGCAGGAGGCAAACGAAGTGCACGATTTCGAGAATGATACGGACGCTCAACCTACTAAGAAGCGAAAGAAGGAAATAGAACAAGGTTTCGGAGGAACACTACTTTCAGTCGGTGCTAGCAATCAAAAGTCTGGACGATGCCAAGACTCGGATTTAGGCGACGGATTACATGATTTCTTACCGGTGTCATCCGAGAAAGTCTGTACAGTCTGCACACTATTAAACGCGTATGATGCCATCATGTGTCAAGTATGTGATACACCCTTTGTATGAAAAATACTACAAAATCCCGAAAGAAAAAAATTCCCCGAAAGAAAGAAAAGTTCTAAGAAAACAGAAAGATGCACAAGATAACATATCACAAAGCATTGTCCCATGAATAGCCAATAGAGGGTGAGGGTGAGAGGAGTATACAATTCAAGATGAGAATGTACTCAAGAATAGAGAAAACGCATAAAACCAAGAAAGGATGAGGAAATGTGAGTGTTGAAAAGCGCCGATAAAGGATCGGGTATTGGTAGGAGAAAACTAAGAATACTCAAGAAGAGGTGAGAGATAACTGTTGATCAGGGGTGGATTCATTCGGGTCTGCAAGGTCCCCATGGTTACAGAGCGTATCTGTAATGGAATTGCTTGTACAGCATCCGATTCCAACTTGATGATACCGGCAGCCGTTCTAACGATGTCGACCTCTGTAGAAGCAGTCCCATTCCTTTGAACTGCCTTTGCAATGGCATCTTGAGTAACTTCAGTCAGTTCGCCAACAGTTACGCTCTGGATGGCGGCCTCGCCCTGAGGCAGCGGTACACCACCACCACGATCAGCATACACTTTTTGTGCGGCTTGAACCACGACATTTTGTGCGGCAGCCGCCAGAGCACTCGCTTCATCCTGGCAATGACCCGATAAAGCCCTATCATAAGCGTCCACAGTCTGGTCCAGAACGTGCTTCTGCTTTACGAGGGCATGAAGATTATTTTTAGGAGAAACTGATACCAGTTGTGACTCCGCTTCCTGTGTAACACGTTGAGCTGCGGTTTGCAGAACTCTTATTACACGGGTATCAGCAGATTCAATAGGGACGGGGATGACACGCGCTCTAGCTCTATAAAGTGATATGAACATCTACAAAAACAACAAAGATTGAATTAGCGGACCGTTGTGGAGCCTGGAAGAGAGCAGAATCGCTTGTACTCCGTTTTGGAGGTTCATTTACCAAGGAAGGTCGACGGGAACGAGAGAAAGAGGTGGCGTCAATAGACGAAACAGGAGCTATGGTAATTGTAAACGTATGCGACAGGTGTCCTTCTTGCCCATCGGCTACAAACTAGAAAACTGGATATGAATGATTGCCCAGCGAAAGGAAGAAAAATGTTTACCTTCGCATTCGCGGTTATAGTACAATTCTCAGCATCAGATGGTGGTATTCCAGATAATACATCCTCCTTCCAAGAGAGCCACATTGGCAAGCTAGGAGAGCTATAGGTGACTGGGACATTCTGCCATGAAGCTTGAGGATCCCAGATGCGCGGAGTCCAAGACCAGCGCAAACCACAATATGCCACGCTCGGAGGACTTCCCGCAAGCTTTCGCTGGAAGGGTCTGAACTCCCACTTTCCATCCCCAGCCTTCCTAGCTTCTATATTCCAGATGTGATTGCCTTTCGATTTCGCCTTTTTCCCGTCCTCATTGAATCGTAAGATATAAGGCTGATGCCAAAGATAGTTACGAATCTAACGGATATCGCTTAGCATGGTTTACGAGCCGCTAATTAAACATCAATTACCTTCTTCATGGGAATCTTTTCTTCAGGGTATCCTTGGCTCGCCAGCTGTCCAAAACAGAACGTTCAGCTTTTGTTCACTTCCGCTACGCAACGACAATGATTCACCTCTTCCAGGAAAGCCATTGTAAATGCTTGGATTCGGAATTTGAACGGTCGAAAGTCAGGAGATTCATCCAAACGCTGCATTTTCTTGGCCATGAGTGTCTGGTGAATCGGCTCCCCTTTGGAATCAGTAGCATCGACTACATAACAAGAAAATCAACACAATAAGGTTTGACCGGTGCCTAGATACTTACGATTTGAACAGATCTTGTTGAGGTACTCAAAAAAGACTCGGTCTACTTCAGGTCGGTATTCAACAGGGACATCGCACGCTATCAAGGATGACGCTCCTAAACCGTGATTATCACTTGAAACCTATTATCCATCGTCAGATTTCGATATCGATCAAGATAGTGGCCAATTTCACCTTTTTATTGAAGGCTGATTTTGATTGGGAATCACTAACATCAGAATCATGGTCGTCGTCGTTTTCCTCGGGGTCAGATGGAGTGCTTCGGGAGGTAGTTGGTGCAGTACCTGCCACAATGCTCGAAACATCGGAGGTTGTCGATGGAGAGGCCGACGGGCCAGAATGTTCTGACGGTCCAAAATACCAATTCGATTGGGACTGAGATCTTGAAGCATAAGGCGTAGGAGGAAAATTTTGAGTTTGCTGCGAAGTTGTCAACCAACTAGAAGATTCCTTGGGTGGATAGCCGAAAGAGAATGGACCGCTGTATGTAATTCCAGTGACAGAACCTGAGCGAGACATCCGTCCAATAGGCGGGCTGATCGCTGAAGGCGAAGCCGCCATCATAGAGGGAGGCATGACAGGGGCTCCAGACGTATAAGCATCAGGATGTCGAGCCACTGTCGTATTAACAGATGCTATTCCCATTGTCTGTATGGGTGAAGTGATAGCGCCCGTAGATAAAGAGTGATGGTGCCTTGACACTGGAACGACTGATTCAGTCCACGGGGAAGCAGACGGGGCACCAACACCGAAAACTGGAGAGGCGATTGAAGAGGCAACTTTTGGTGGAAATTCAACAGCAGATGACGGTGGCATAAAAGCTGGGAAATCTGTACATGCACTAGGTTGAGGTGGAGTGAGGGGAGCACGAGGTGGGACAGCACCCCTGGCAGGACTGGAGGTGCGAGATGGTGGATGTGAACCAGAATGTGGTAATGTTGCCATCGGTCGTGTGACGCTACTTTGAGGATGTGCTGATAGAGGTGTGGGGTACGTTGGTGATTGTTCAGCGGGAATTGAGACAGCAGAGTCAATTTGGGGCAGAGACAAAAGGATATCTTCCTGTGGCTCTCTTTTGAGGGATTTCACAGTGCGTTCCGCATCTAGCTCAGCCGCACACCGTTTGCGTGATTGCTCCGATTTAGACACTGACAACTTTTCCAACATCTCAGCGACCTTTGATATGCTGACCTTGAGCTCATCAACTTTCGATGAAGCTGATTCATCATCATGGTTGCAGATAGCGTATCCTGCAGATTCAGCCGTCTGTGCAATTCTTTATTTGAAGAAGGGAACACGGGCCCATCAATGGGATAAGAGCAAAGGGGAATCACATGACTCACTGCTTGAGCAGAGGAACAAGGGAAAGTTGGGGTCCTGGTACCGTGAGTGGGACCGGTGGGATAGGCTCTGTATTGAGGTAAACAGTTGAAAGAGAGTGCTGCATCATAGTGGGAATTTGGGGGAATACTTGGGGGTTAATGGAAGGGGAAACGGATGCGTTGATTCGATTGTGATTTGTCGAAATGCCTGTGGGGTCCAATGCAGAATCTAAAGATGAGGACATGCCCATTACGAATGCCGAATTCGAAGTATGTCCTACTGACAGGCCAATGTGTGATTGGGGTGGTGAAGGAGATAAGGTATGGTCAGATGGCGAAAGTTCAAGAGCCATGGAATTTTCTGAGTTATGGATCAATTCAAAAGGGATAGACTGAGGTAAATAATTGGGGAGAAATGGTGCTGCGTGTAGTGAAGGAGCAGCAACATCAAGGTTCTGGAGAGGGGCGATATATGAGGAAGAGGCAAGGTCAGATAGAGAAATATGCATTGATGCATCTGTATGGTCTGACTTGTCGACGTATAACGAGGATTGGAGGAGCTGAATGGGGAGGGATTGTGGAAGAGGCTGAAGAAAGGCAGCATCGACCTGAGAAAGTGGAGAGGTGTCCATGGCATTTACGGCGTCATCCTGACGCTCCTGGACAAACGAAGTAGCACCCAGCATAGACATTTGTTCGTAGTTGCCACCAGAAACCTGGCAGAGAGTTTAAATAAGGATCTCAAAGCCTGCGCAGGGCTTGTACCTCGACAAGATCGAGTAAAATCTGTCGTTGTATTGAAAGGCAACGAGATAGTGAGATTAAAGAGTGGGAAAAGACGGCGGCGGCAGCCTTGCAAGCTCGGCTTGGGACGAAGCTCCGTTTCACTGCTGGATGGATGATATTTCCTTTTCCAACTGTCACACAGGTGTCACGCGTAGATGTAACACACTGCTCAGCCTCGATCCTCTCACGGACCAATATAGTAATCCAGTTAGTCTTACACACGTTGCCGTCCACGTACACTAATCGCCGTCCCTCGTTCGGCCTACCCGTATCACTCCTTACGATCCTTTTCCTCATTATACATGTTTTTAATTGCCGCGATCGTTCAGTGGCCCCAATCCCTGCCATGGCTGTAATCTAAAAACACGCAAGATAGATCATATACGATCATTCCATTCAATCATCTTGCCCACTACATTTCGAACTGCTTACAGCCGTTTCGTATGAAAACTTAATCATCATCACTCACCAGCGGGCCAATCACAAATTCTTTCCTCACACTTTTATGTACAGCTAAAATTGACGTGAAACCATATTAATAAAGCGTGATTAATACCTCCGCCTGCCTGGACTTCTTGAACGCTCCCTGTCCCTCCGCCTATCACTACAAAGCATTCATAGACGGATCAGCGTCCCGAAACGAGTCAAACATGTTGAATAGATAGTGCTCACTCATATCGCAAAGAAGAATGTCGGTCATGGCCTCGGTCCCGATCGCTTCGGTCACGGTCGCGGTACTCATCACCACGGGAGGAACGGTGGTCGCGAGACGGCCCCAAAGCAGGACCGCCAGGACCTGATCCCGAAACCATTCTGGACTGTTTGTTCTTTTCACGTTCTTCCCTGAACGTTTTCAACATGTTCCGAAGTTCGTGATAGCCAAGGTGCATCTGCGATGTTTAATACCATCAATTTGTGTAAGACTGATTCGACATACCTTTCCACCAAAGTGATCAGCGAGACGACGATCTGAATCCAATACTGAAAGGTATGCACCGCAGACGTCACACACACGCAGCTTCTGGTGTCCCGAGGCTCCCGAGGTGTCCGTGAGTTGTTGTAACTCTCGCTACGAATAGTCACCGTGTCATCATTGAGAATTCCAGCCTCGATAACTCAGGCTCACCTCCTTGTCTGCCTTTTCGCTCTTCAACGCTTCAATGGCTGCCATTTCACGCATTGACTCCTCTACTTTGCCTTGATCGCCTGTTTCAGAGTATAACTATTTAGCAGCATTTACATAAAAACGCGACAACCACTGACCGAGTGCTTCAATCTTCTCGGTACCTCCCTGAATAGCGAGTTCAATTTCTGCAATCTCGCGCATCTGCAGCACGAGGCAATCAATGGTTATCAGCACATGTCTTCAGTCATATGAAGCACAAAAACGTTTTCGCACCAAATTTGTTGTTTTGGCGTTTTCCTCCGGCGTTTTCTCCAATCGACGATGCGCAGCACTGATTCGTCGATCACATTCAGTTACAAACGAAGTGATATTTTGCTCATATTCAAGTTGGAACTTGTGAAAGATATTGTTATTCGGATCGGCATCTCTGGCTGCGAGGAATTCAGTCTTGAGACGTTCCGTATGAGATTTTGGACATGCGCCAAGATCCATTTTCTAAAAGAATGGCCAAATGTTAGCGCTCTTTTGTATAAGTAAACCCTCTCGATCGCTAATATGGTTGACCGTTGACTTCTAACGTCTGGATCTTCGCCCTCAGACGATTTTCAGAGGCGAGGGAGGGATAGCATTGAGACCTACCGTGTTTGTGAAAAGTGTATGTGGACAGGTACCACATAGGAAGTTCCTGCAAACTTTGTCATCCGACCACTGAATATTAGCATTTGCGAGCCCCATCGCCTCTGGTCCCATCATTTGCTATAACATGCCACCAATCCGAACAAGACACTCGTCAGTTTTCCCAAACTTCACGAAAACAAACAATCTTAATTCACCAACCTCCAAGAGCTTCCTCTGCATTTCAGCTAGTCGGCCCATGTTTTTAAGAAGGAAATGATTCAAGAAAAGAAACCTGTGCGTCAGCTCAAGGTTGCTAGCAGCCTGTTTATTCCTGTTTAGAACATGCTTACTAATCCCCACTTGTTATTGAGATTCCTTGAACCACTGTTGGTCTACAATTCAAATCTCGACGTCAGATGTTATATTCTTTTTCACAGCCTGACAATGATAACTTTGCTCCCGCCTTGAATTAATGTCCTAAGACTTACTAAATCTGGCCAGATCTGAATAAATTACAGACCTCGAGCCTGGAGCCATTCAAACAAAGGCTGTCTTCTCTGCCCAGTTCCAGACGTGTAGAAGAGTTTCGAGAGGATCCCCGGGTATTTCTATAATACTGTCAACGCTATTTACCTACACACTATTTCTGCAAATAAACTAGTCATAAAAACATAACGAGCAATGAGTCGGTCTATTTAGTATGTGGATGGATCATGTGTGGTGTAGTAGGCGGCGAAAACTGCCGAGTTGGATCGATCGTTCCTCCTCGTTCCTCTCTTCGTTCAAATATAGACTTTCTTTCGCTGACTTATATCTGCCAATACGATTTTGTGATTTTTGACTCACACCTATTCTAATCCACAACTACATTTTGGCAGGATGATACTCTGTCCTTGCCACATTTGGGATAGCCATGATTTGAGAATGATTTGAGAATTACTCCTAACATTAATAAAGTAATCTGAAGGCAGACCTGGGCTCCTCCAGGCTCTCCCCGATTTCTTGTCTGCTGAGCCTATACTAGCCCTTCAGATGAATCCGTTTGTGTTCTTAATTTCCAGCTCAATGAGTGCGCACCTGCATCGAATTCTTGGCAGCAAGGAGAGCTATGTGAAAAAATGACGCGATGCGAACTTTCTATATTTGTCTTCCTTCTTTGCCATGAACTCGATTCAAGAGTCTGTTATACCCCATGCTACAGCAGCAATACCACTGGATAATCCCGTTGAACACGTTTCTCGGCCGGCTTCCTTTCTCAGCGGCGTATTTGGGGAGAAGTGGGTTCACTTATTTACTCTGTTTTCAATTATTTACAACTTCATACAAACAAGTGCAGCCCATACTTCCAAGCGGGCTTCGGCCTCATGGTGAATATGCTACTGTATTCTGGACTTCTAGTGAAACTGATCTGATATTCAGGGACTGGGCGTAGGCCTCTCCGTGCTTCGCCAGGCATTCGTCTTGGGTACAACGGCTCTTCGGCGGCGCATGCTCGTCTCTCTTGAAATAAACAACAAAGATCGCTCCTATGAATGGTTTCTAGCTTGGATGTCACATCAGAATCAGCATGCCCAACAAAATGTTCGCCTGCCGTGGGTTCGAAGCCACCAACTCAGTGTCGAAACTATAGTAGAGCAACGGGAAAATGGCAGTTCCTCTGCTCTTTTTAACCTGGTTGCAGGGCCTGGTACCCACTATTTCAAATATCGCGGCGCTTGGATGCAAGTGAGACTTTTTGGGAACCATATGTCGATCTACACAGTTTACGTCCAGCTGACAGATGAAACGTGAGCGCGAAACGAGGTCGATGCAACTCATGTCTGGAGTACCTTGGGAGACTGTCACACTAACGACATTGAATCGCGATCGTTCTCTTTTTCCCCACCTGCTTACGGAAGCGAGAGATCTCGCTATGCGTGGTAATGAGGGGAAGCTTGTGATTCATACCGCATGGGGCATTGAATGGAAGCCATTTGGGCAGCCAAGACGGAAGCGGCCGCTTCAGAGTGTCGTGCTCGAGTCTGGTGTTTCAGACTGGATAGAAACCGACATTAAGGCCTTCCTCGATCGACGCCAATGGTATGCGGACAGAGGCAAGTAAGCCCGTTTTGTTGAACCATTCATCTTTATCTCATCCCAGGTATCCCTTACCGACGAGGATATTTGCTTCATGGCCCGCCTGGCTCTGGAAAAACCTCCTTCATTCAGGCATTGGCTGGCTCCCTCTCATATGACATATGCCTACTCAATTTATCGGAACGAGGGCTTACTGATGACAAACTTTTTCATCTGCTGTCCAATGCTCCGGAACGAAGCTTTGTGCTGATTGAAGATATTGACGCCGCATTCAATAAACGTGTACAAATGTCCGAAGACGGGTAAGTCATGGAGACATCAAAGCAGATTTCCTAATTGATACTGAAGGATTCAGCTATCAATCTTCTATCACATTCTCAGGTTTCCTGAACGCCCTCGATGGCGTAGCATCTGGTGAAGAGCGCATCATTTTCATGACTACCAATCATCTCGAGAAGCTCGATCCTGCACTCATTCGTCCTGGAAGGGTGGACTTAGCATACCTCATCGACGACGCAAGCCCAGCACAGGCGCAGCTGCTTTTTAATCGCTTTTACGGTGGCTCTCTGAAAGTTACCGGACTATCGGATGATGCAGTACAAACAATGAGTATTAAGCTCCATGATATGGTCTCGGAGGAGTTGAAAATTGGTAGGAGAGTAAGCATGGCGGCTCTACAAGGTCACTTCATTCGCCATGAAGCAAAAGATGCCCTGGATCAATGTCGTGACTTATTTACTCATCGATAGTTTTGAGTTTATATATTATACGTTGTTCGACATTACCAGTTGCCATGGAGGCTTCAGAAAGCTGGTCTGCGCTTTCGTCCTGTGTACTTGGAGTCTCGGGGAACATCTACCTTGCCTCGTTTTCTGTAGAGCTAATGTGCATGTTTTGTGAGAATTGCCTATGTCCGCCATGGTGGGAGGACTGACCTCTTTCTTCTTCAGAATCCAATCCTTATTCTTAATGTTCTTACGCTTCCCATTTTGTATTCTTGATCTTTCTCTCTCTCGCCGCCTCTCAAACAGTGCTTTACCATCCTCCTCCTCCCCTTCTAACCCCTTTGGTATTTCTTGCTGCCCCCCTCCACCACCAACAAACAGACACAAGAACATCTTCTTTGCCTTTCTAGAATTTGGATAATCTACGACAATACCACCGCCGAAACCAGCCTTCTGGGCAATGGACGTGATGAGTTGAATCTGATCATCTGATGAGGGATAGAATTGGAATACAGCTCGCGAGGGATTGCGGAGCGCAGAGTGAAGAGTAGTGAAGAAACGGTGAAGTCGATAAGGAGGAGAGGAAGTTGGGTGGGATGTTTCAGCATTGAGCAACCACTGTAAGACAGAGATACTGAAATGCAACCATTTCTTCGGTCAGTAACTCGTATTTGTTTCTGATACACGAACCTAATAGCACCGTCGAAGCTTCCGGGTCGGAAACCTAAGCCTTGTCCGATATCTTGCAGAAACAGGTCTCCCTCAACCTCCCTCTCCAATGCAACTTCTACATGTTTCAAGATTCGCATTTTTTCCAGATCACGAAGACCAAGAGAGACGAACCCAACATGCTTGGAGCGATATCCACGCCTACCCAGTTGTACCCCTCCTCATCCAAGATCTCGCCTGACAATCCAGAGCCACACCCGACATCGAGCAAGAATGCAGACTTTTCTGGTGGTAAGTTGAGTAGTTCAAGAGCTCTATATGTCATCTCTGCTTGTATTTGTTGGTTTCGGGAGCTTCGCTGAGATCAGGACCATGTTGGAAAAGGCCGCTGTTGAAGAACGTACTTTTGGGTGTACTTTTTGGCCTCTGAGTCGCCATAATACTACGGTGTTGGAATGAGGAGTGTTCGGGAGATGCTAATAGAGCTCGTACAATTTCTGGTGGAGCCACAAGCTCTGGTCTTGACATTTCAATTAATGGAAGTGGAGATTGAAATTTATTACGGTAATCAGAAAAGAATCCGGTAATGCTAATCTAAAGTCAATCCTTCTTTCAGTTTTTCAGTCTGACCCTGCAGCCGCTTACAATGATCCGTGTCAATAAGACAACAAGTTCATCGCTTAAAAACGACCTATATTCTTATTTAGATTAATCATCTCCAACAGGAACCTCTTCTTCTAAGTATTTGACTAATCGTACACGAATTTCGGTGCTTTCGTCACCGCGAAGGACGTCGGATATGAATTCTGCTTGTACTTGCATTTGTATCTGGAAACCGCAATTAGTATATGTTGAATTTTGTGAGTTAAGAGAAGAACGGACCATTTCCAGGGCGCCCCTGATGACACCGCACAAAACGTTGCTGAACCATAAACCTCCATCCAATGCCTCGTCCGGAAGTTCTACGAATTCTGCTAATGGATTCTCATCTAATACCAGAGTGAACCAGGATCCTGCTGGTTGGCTGCTGGTCGAATCCGGCCTGGATGTCGTCGGTTGCAAAGGGACACCATGGGAAATAGTCGGGGTTATATTCAAGAATGTCTTGAAACCAACCTAGGTACACACAGTCCGTTGATAAATTCTGAACACGGCTCATGAGGATTACGAGAATTTACCTTGGCGACGACTTCGCCTGTTTCTCTAAAGTCGCCACACCTCCCCAGATTCGACTTGGCAAGAAAGTCCTCGATCAAGCGAGTGCCGATGTTGTAGCCCATCTTTTCCAATTCTTTGTTTACTTCGTTATAGTCCTCGTAGTCCTGAATGAGTTGGACAACAAGAGCCCCATATGTGAGGGCAAACAGTTCTGCATTCTACGTGACTTAGACGGAATAAGAACAAGGGTCAAGAGAGTCTGTACAATCTTCTCTGTCCGGCTTTTCCAGAGTTCCTCGCCAATGATTTTGTAGTTCTTGGTTGCCATGGACAAAGCGAGGTTGGGAATGTTGTCACACGCGCGGTCAATTAGTTGAGTAATGGAAATACATAAATATCCTATGCAATAACTGAAGATCAATAACGGTCCAGCTGATTGAGTTTCTTGGCGGTCTTGGAGTTGTTCCGGGTGTTTTGCCCTCGGACTGGGAGATGCATGGCGTGTCGTTTGCCAACATAACTTCCGATCATCCTCTGGTGGGCGATGTTCTCCCGAATCTCTCTCCTCAGCTCGGACTCGATCTTGAGGTTCTTCAATGGTTCAACATAGGGCTTCTTTTGTGGGTTGCGAGGCAGCGGCGAAGCCTTCCTCTGTTTCTCCATTTCTTCCCACTTGTTGGAAAAACTGGCCTGGATATCCTGGATAGGGGTAGACGGGGGAGGTGGCACATAGTTTGGATGTGCAAGGGGAAGTTTTGGAAGCAGCAGTGCAGTTGTGGGTGAGGAAAGGAAGGAGGCGAGCGCGGTGACCTGCAGGGGAGTCAGGTCCTTGATCCTTGCACGGTCATGGATCTGAAAACGGGCGCAAAGGCGGTGGGCTGTTTTGAGGCCGACGCCATAGAACTGGGTGAGGGCGAGCTGGACAGAAACAACATGAAAATGCGAGAATCTGCGGAAGAGCAGGGCGTACTCGTGCAAAACACTGGTCTCTGAGCTGGACACCAAGGATGTGCATTCTGACGTCCCTTGTCACCCTCACCGTGACACCAGTCACATCCCCTCATGGCTTCCAACAAAATGGAAGGTCGCAGAGAGGATGCACTCGTCAAGCAGCGTCTTCAGGCAAGGGAAGAGTATCAGCGCCAGAAACAAATCCTCATCAACGAAACAGAGAAGGCTCGCCCCTCTGCCAACCGGTTTGTCGGGCAGAATGACTCCATGGAAGAGTCGCTCAAGAACAGCACTGTTGGACTTGTCAAATTAGAGGACTTCCAGCAAAGGCGCAAAGAGCTCGAGGAACAGAAAATCAGAGAGGCAGCCCGCAGCAATGAGCTCAAGTATGTCACCATCTTCCCTTCATGTCCTCTCCTCTTTTCGTGCCAGTGTATGTCGCTAATAGTGTATGGAGGATATGTTTAGGGATAGCACGAGAAAAAATAAGAAACGTAAAAATAAGACAAAGGCAACTTTGTCTTTTGCCTTGGACGACGACGAAGACGTGGACGTTGACCAACGCTCTCGAGAAGAGTCCTCCAAAGAAAGAGACGATACTCCCCCAACCAAGCGTAGTCGCTCTCACAAGAATCCCGACGTTGATACCTCTTTTCTGCCAGATCGGGACCGTGAAGAAGCGGAACGTCGTGAACGAGAGCGGCTCAGGCTCGAGTGGCTTACGAGGCAGGACACCATGAAGAAAGAAGACATCGAAATTACTTATTCCTATTGGGATGGCAGTGGACATAGAAAGAGTGTTGTCGTAAGTTACCTGTATTTACTCGCTCTTCCTGATACCATGAGCGTCCTTTCAGTGTAAGAAAGGGGACGACATCGCAAATTTTCTCGAAAAATGCCGACAACAATTTCCAGAATTGCGAGGCATCAGCGTTGATAACTTAATGTACATCAAGGTGTGTTCGCATCTGTTAGTAGATATGACCGTCGTAACATCCGCTACAGGAAGATCTCATCATACCACATGTACGCCCTCATCCCTTGTTGAAGACACTGACCAAGTTTTTCTCCAGCATTATACCTTTTACGACTTCATAGTGAACAAGGCCAGGGGAAAGTCAGGACCTTTGTTTAACTTTGATGTACACGATGATGTACGTCTTCTTGCTGATGCCACAAAGGAGAAAGATGAGTCGCATGCTGGTAAAGTGGTAGAAAGAGGTTGGTATCAACGTAATAAGCATATATTTCCTGCATCGCGTTGGGAGGTATGATCATCAATATCTTTCGATTCGGTGTCACTTCCAAAACACTGCTTTCTAGGTTTTCGATCCCGAAAAGAATTATGGGGAATACACCATTCACTAGGCAGATAGTTTATTCATAAGGCCACATGGAATTCAGGCTGTCTAATAGTGTTTGTTCATAATTACAACTCTGAAATTAGTCCTGGCTCGAGCGATTTTAGTCCGATATCATGATATATTGGATGATTAGAAAAATACTTCTCCCATGTGTAAATGGGAGGCGCCAATATAATGAGCGACGCCAGCAGGACTCGAACCTGCGCCCTCAAAGAGGAACAGATTTCTAATCTGTCGCCGTAACCACTTGGCTATAGCGCCCACACAGTAAGTGTAGATACGTAATATCAGAACCGCTTTCAGAGTTCAACTACGAAAAGGATTTGAGGATTGCCTAGTCAGTAATAACATTTGTGATTAGACTTTCAGACTCTTGTAGAGTGTTATAGTCCAATATGAGTCTACTTAGTAAAATAACTTTAATTATTTTGTCTTTTCAATTCTAACATGTATCTGTTGGAATTTCAAACACTATACTCAATTTAGATTTCATGTCTTAATGTTTAATGTAGATCAAATATTTCACTTTATTGTTTGTAAATAAATATATCAAGCAACTAAAGTATTCTTATAGTTGAGTTAACCCTAAGTTGACTCTTTCAGGGGTCAGAAAGAGAACTCAATTGTTAAAATAGAGATAGAGATTATTAGATGTTGAATCTGGAAGACAACAGATTAATGATGTCTGCTAAATAATCTTGCAAGAATAAGCTGTCATAAACTAACTGGACCCCATAGAGAAGTTGTATGATATGTATTTGAAAGACAATAAGTCATAGATCACAGAAGTAGCAATAGACTTAGACTTTGACTTGAACTTAAAGAATAAGCCAGCTGACCTATGACGTTATCATGCCAGCCAGTAAAATTCTGGCTAAATAAGTGATAATGACAATATAATACTTCCATAATGCTTATTCTAGACAAAGATGAGTACCTTGAGAACC
>Ga0153987_1000064_pt1 | contig 35654 bp, 27 predicted proteins | sample TSNC071MetaG_FD_102279 | JGI IMG/M metagenome (GOLD analysis project Ga0153987, IMG submission 102279) | Attine ant fungus gardens microbial communities from North Carolina, USA - TSNC071 MetaG | ecosystem: Host-associated > Fungi > Mycelium > Unclassified | place: USA: North Carolina, William B...
CAAAGTCTTTAGCCGGTCTTCTCTCCGTGCTGCTAAAACAATTTTATAATCTGGTGCTAGCATTTTGGCTGTAGCTTCCCCAATCCCAGAGCTGGCTCCAGTAATCACAATCACTTTTTTCATTAGTTTTTCCTATGTTTCTATGCTTGGTTAATTGAACGAAGCACAATATCATTTAAACCTGTGTCTTCAGGCATTTCGATTGCATTCTTAATTGCTAATGCCACTCGTTCTGGAGCAATTGCTCCCACTGCCTCCTTAAACTTTTCAACTTGTTGCTTCATTGCTACATCACTAATGGTATTAATGATATTTGTATCAACAACACCCGGATAAATCGCTGTTACTCGAATATTGTCCCTATCAGCAGCAACTTCTTGACGTAATCCTTCACTAATTGCTCTAGTGGCATATTTAGTAGCACTATAAACAACTCCACCAGGATGAACACTAAAAGCTAAATCAGAAGCGATGTTAATAATTTGACCACTCTTCTTTTCGCGCATCCCAGGAAGAGCAGCACCAATTCCGTATAAAGTTCCTTTAATGTTGACATCGATCATCGCGTCTCATTCTTTGACCTTTTTTTCTTTCATTCAGGCTTGGGGCATAATTCCCGCGTTGTTAATTCAAACATCAATTTGACCATAAGTATCTAAAGCGAACTTGGCTAAGGCTTCGACTTGATCATTTTGGCTCACATCAGTAACTTTATACTGTGCTTCTCCACCCAGTTTTTTAATTTCTTCAACTGTTGATTCCAACTTAGCTTCACTTCGAGCTGCTAAAACTAATTGATAATCTTTAGCTAACATCTTTGCACTTGCTTCACCAATCCCAGAGCTGGCCCCAGTAATTACTACCACTTTTTTCATTAGTCATCCTTCTTTCTGTTTACAGTATATTATAGAACTTTCTTTTTCAGGGAGGGAAGATAATTCTTGAAATGAAGTAAAAAAATCACCTTGAAGGTGATGTCTTACATTGAAATGGTCCTCGAAGCCGGACTTGAACCGGCACGGGCGATTAAGCCCGCTGGATTTTAAGTCCAGTGCGTCTACCGATTCCGCCACTCGAGGAATAAAAAACCAAAATATATAAAGATAATGGTGACTCGCCGGGGACTTGAACCCCGGACCCACTGGTTAAAAGCCAGTTGCTCTACCGACTGAGCTAGCGAGTCATAATGGCTGGGCCAGTTGGATTCGAACCAACGCATGAAGGAGTCAAAGTCCTTTGCCTTACCGCTTGGCTATGGCCCAAAAATGGTGGAGGGGGAGGGATTCGAACCCCCGAACCGAAAGGAAGTGGGTTACAGCCACCCGCGTTTGGCCACTTCGCTACCCCTCCATAAATGGTGCTGACTATAGGAATCGAACCTACGACCTACTGATTACTAGTCAGTTGCTCTACCGGACTGAGCTAAGTCAGCATAATCTAAACATAACAACTTTTAGATTATATCTTGTTTAAAAAATAAAAGTCAAGATAACAATCAGGATCCTTCCTGAGTTGTTAGTAACAAGTTTATTCTGTATAAACACTTAGTTATTATTAATGATTTTTCTTTCAAAATCAAGACAAAAGCAGGTTTTTATCTAGAATTTAAGAAATTTATTTTAATCAATAATTTTGAAAAAATCAGAAAACTTTCTTTTCTTGCTTTTATGTTTTTTCTGGTGTCGTTTTGCTTGTTTTTTTTCGCTCATTCTTAATTCTTTTAGTGGCATTAATTCTTGATCGATGTATTCATCACGATTCTTTTCAATCTGGTTTTTTATCAGAGTTGCTAAATCAGTGGTTGAAGTTGCTAAATGTTTTTTACCATAAATTGGTTTACCAAAAACCACTTTCACCACCACGTGTTTATTTTTACGCGGATATTCAAAAACTTGATAAGAATTAATAATTGTCACTGGAATAATTGGAGCATTAGCCATTTGGGGCAACTTAAAGGCTGCTGGTTGCATTTCACCAACATCATTTGATCCAGAACGAGTCCCAGTAGGAAACAAAACTAAACTTCGTTTATAGTCCACAATTAAATCTTTAGCTTCCCGAAACGCTGCCAACGCACTGCGGGGTGATTGACGATCTAAAGGAATCGTATCAATTAAATTCAAAAATCGACTTGCTCTCTTATCATCTCAAAGTTCTTTTTTGGCAATAAAAGCAACTGGTTGTTGTTTTGAAAAATCATTAATTGCCAACAAGGCAATCGCATCAAAATTAGATTCATGGTTAGGCATCAAAACCACGCCTCGGTCTAACCAGTTTTCAATTCCTGCAACCTGAATTTCCACACCAAACAAAGGCAGTGCCTTTTGCACTTGCTTACTTAACCAATCATAACGGTATTGTTCGCTATAAGCTAAAGGGTCTTTTTTATTTTTCTTATTAATTTTTTTTGCTTTATGATAAATATGTAATGCCATCGGTCACATGTAAAGCATTTTCTTCTTGTCTAAATAAAACTTTTCTCTGGGTGAATTGGTTGCTTGATTTTTGGGTTTTTGATCACGCATCATGATTTTCCTTCTCTAATAGTGGGGGTATACTTCTCTAATTATACGTTTGATTTAAAGCGATGCCAACGCTGTATTTTTTTTCATGACTAATTGAAATAAGAATATGAGCATACTCTGGATTCTTAATAACTGGCGCCCCATTTGCTTGATAACCAATATCAAGTTTGTGCATCGTTTCTTTAACAGTTAGGGTTTTAATAATCGCTTCTTTAACTGCTCATCGACCACTAACAAACTCTTGTTTTTGGCGTTTAGAGACAAATTGGTCGAGCATTTGTAATTCATGTTCACTTAAGACTTTCCTTAAAAAAGCTAAACGAAGTTTAATTCGTTTGTTTTGAACAATATCAACCCCAATTTTTTCAACCATTATTTCTTTGTTCCTTTCACTAAAAATAGTATTTTCTACTTTAAATTAATGAACCAATTCCTAAACGGTTATTAGAAAACTGGGTAATGACAATATCAGTTCACCCGATTTTATGTAAAAGATTATTCGCTTTATCAATACTCATCAAGTGTCGGTCAACATAAAACATCAAGGTGTAGATAACCACCCCATCCTTACCAGGTACATAAATTGGAATTGTCAACATAATTGAAGGTAAAAGAATTCCAATCAGTAAAACTACCAAGGGTAAAGATAACCTTCAATTAGCATTTTTATAATCATAAGTAAATAAGAAACTAGTAGCTCCTCCTAAACATAATCCCACTAAAATCGGTATATATTCCATTCCTGAAACAAAGATTGGCAGGATAATTAAAAAGATGATTGGGAGAATTAATTTTGATTTACTTACTTGAGCAAACAAGGTTTTGCTGCCACTAACATTTAAAGCTAACATTCCTAAAGTCATTCCATAAATTGGTAAGGCACTCCCTGTAGTGTAATTAGGAGTCAATACCGAACTGAAATAACCTAACAAGAGATAACTAATCAAAAATGAAAGGATAAACTTTCACGTGCTCATGTAAAACTCGTTGAGTTTTAAGAGTCCATACATACTAAATCCCACCAAAATAATGATTGCAAAACCAACAAACCAGTTTGATGATAAAGCACTCATTCCATACGTGAGCACCCTTCATCCTTGACCACCTAAAAAAGTTAAATGATAAGTAGTTCCTCCACTAAAAAGTTTGGCAATATCATCAGTGTAATCATAACCTCAAATAGTTATTAATAACTGAAAGATTAACGGAACAATAATAAACAGCAATAAAAAGATACTGCTCCCATAATAAGGAGTTTTTTTAAAACGCATTGAAAACGAACTCAGCTTTTTTTGTAAATCAGCTTCGTTAGTTACACTACTAAGATCATCAAAATCTTCAACAGCCTGGCGATTTCTTTTACTTTTTTTATCAAGAATCTTAACATCTTCTTGAATAGAAAAATCAAGGGTTTGACTCATCGCTCAAAAACTGGTTAACTGAGTTCTAAGATACTTTTGATCAGTTGAAACTAACAAGAAATGATTAGGACTAATCTCACTAAATTTATTAGTTTTGGTTTCATCTAAATAAATTTCTAAAACCTTTAAATCCGCCTTATTAACCCCACGCGTTTTTGCCAATTTTCCTATTAGATGGGTAAATTCACTATCTTTAGCTTCGTCTAAATGATGAGCGATTTTAATAATCGCAACATCCATTTTACTAGAATAAAGAAAAACATTTTGCTTATTTAACTTACTCAAAAGAGCTTGATAATGCTGGTTTTGAAAGAAAAAGATTAAGGCTTTTTCGTACTGTTTATAATCAAAATTCATCATTAAGCCTCACTTTTCAACTCTTCTATTTTATCATTAAACTCCTGAGGAAGACTACTAATAAATTCCATTTTCTTTCCAATAATTGGATGAAGAAAAGTTAACTTATAAGCATGTAAATATTGTCCATAACTAGTCGATTTTTCTTTTAGTTTTCCATACATCGGATCATTTATAACAGGATGATTAATGTAATTAAAGTGAACCCGAATTTGATGGGTCCGACCACTTTCAATTTTTATCAAAACTTCAGTCGCATGAGCAAAACGTTCTAAAACCTTAAATCAAGTTTTGGCTGATTTGGAATTTGTTGCAGTAACACTCATTTTTTTACGATCACTACTACTACGCCCGATTGGTGCATCAATCAAAGCTTCATCTTCTTCAATCACCCCTCACACCAAAGCAATATACTCTTTTTCAATCTCATGATTTTTAAACATTGTGGTTAACTTTTGGTGAGTGATATCGTTTTTTGCCACAATTAGTAATCCTGTAGTTTGCTTATCTAGACGATGCACAATACCAGGACGTTCTACACCCCCAATTCCTGATAAATCATCAACTTGATTTATCAAAGCATTAACCACTGTTCCTGATCAATTACCAAGTGAAGGGTGGACAACCATATTATTAGGTTTATCAATTACTAATAAATCCTTGTCTTCATAAATAATCTTTAAAGGCAAATCTTCACCCTGAATTGTACCAACAACAAGGGGAGGAAGATTGATAATAATTACATCACCTTTAACCAATCGATAATTAGCACTTTGAGGAGAATTATTAATCAAAACACAACCGTCTTTAATTAATTTTTGCAAATAAACGCGAGAAAAATCGTATTCTTCTTTGAGATAAGCTACTAAAAACTTATCTAACCGAGCATTTTGATAATCAACATCTTTAATTTGAATTGTTTTTTCCATTTTGCTTTTCTCTCATCTTTTGCGATTTTTCCATTGCCCGTTGTTCTTTTTTATTCGTATTTCCTGACTGGTTTTTGATCGTTACCACTGGTTTTTCATCAATCACCAAACTTGGTTCAGGACTATTGACTTTTTGGTTAATTGTTCTCATTCGTTTAATTAAATGGTTTTCCACATCTCGAAATTGGTTAAGATGTTTCTGGTGATAAGCAGCATTGAAGTATAAGATTATTTCAATAATTAAATCAATGATTAAAATAATAACACCGATATTAACTCATACGTCGGCGAGGTTAAAGACATAATTATCAGAGTTTAAGATTTTAAAATCTCAGACCAAAAAGTCGATCACCCCACCCTTTTGTCCTTGATAATCGCCTCCACTAACCACAGGTGCCCAAGCCCGAGCAAGGAGATTAGCAAATGATCCTGAAAGAATAAAAACAATCGCAATTAATCACTTTTTATCGTTAGCAAAAATAAAGATTACTAAAGCAATAATGGTGACTAAAGTCGCTAAACCAATGGCTAAACCAGCATTACTTGCATTCGCTCCATAAGCACTTCCAGGATTAATCGTGTAGTCTAATTTCAAAAAATGAGGGAGAAAACGGTGAGGATCGCTTCCGGTTGGATCTTGATCCATACTAAATTGAACTGCAATTTTAGTTGCTCAATCAATTAAAACTAAAACACTAAAAATCGGCAGGCAAACCATTAGTTTGAACCTTCAGGCAAAATTATGATTCTTTAACCAGAATTTAAGATTATCTATCCAAGTCAAATTTTAACCATCCTTTTTATTGGTGAACAACCTTTAAACAACGTTCACACAAACCATCAATAGTTTGATCAAAAATTCCTCAACAACGTTCACATTTTTCACCAACTCGTGGCGTTACTTTAATTTTAGCGGTTTTTCCTACAAATGTTGGTTTTTTTAAATCAGGACTAAACTTGATTTCACTAACAATAAAAATAGTTGCTAATTGCTCAATAACTTTAACCACTTCATAATCTTTAGCCAAACTCAACTCAACACTTGCTTCAAAACCCTTATTAATCAACTTGCTTTCCCGAGCAATTTCTAAAGCTTTGTTAACTTCTTCACGAAGTTTTAACACTTTTGTCCATAATTCCACTTCTTCTGGTTCTAAAGCAAAATTTTGTTCTCTCACATCTAGCAAATGAACTGAAGCAAACTTTTCATCATGAGGCAAATAACTATAAACCTCTTCGATTGTATGCGGAATTAATGGACGTAAGATATCAATTAGACCTCACAAGATTTCAAATAAAACTGTTTGTACTTGTCTTCTTCGTGGTCAATCTTGACCATCAACATACAAGATATCTTTAATGAAATCTAGATAAAATGAGGACAAATCTGTAGTGATATAGTTAATAACTCCCTGATACACTTCATTAAAATGATAATTTTCATAACTATTAATTGCTTTTTGTTTAAACTCACTTAGTTTAAAAAGTGCATAAAGATCAACCCAACTTAAAACAGATTGATAATTGGTCTTTTTGTCAAAATCAAATAAGTTTCCTAAAATAAAGCGTAAGGTGTTGCGAATTTTTCGGTAAGTTTCACTAACTTGATTAATAATTTCTTGACCAATGCGTTGATCATCAGTATAATCAGTTGAACTTACCCATAACCTTAAAACATCAGCTCCATTAGTTGTAGCAAACGCAATTGGATCAATTCCATTTCCTAACGATTTGGACATTTTCTTACCGTTTTGATCAGTTGTCATTCCGTGCGATAACAAGGTTTGATAAGGAGCTTTATTATCAAAAATTACTGAATTAATCATTGAAGAGTTAAACCATCCACGGTATTGGTCATTTCCTTCTAAGTAAAGGTCGTATGGTCGGTGTCAATTAGAAAAACGCGCCTCTAAAGCCAAGGCACTAGTTCCAGAATCAAACCAAACATCTAAAATATCTTTTTCTTTTCTCAAATTTTGGTTTTGATATTTTGTAGGAAGGAAAACATCTGCAGGTTCTTTAAACCAAGCATTAGTACCAAGCTCTTCAATTTTGGCAATTGCATAAGCAAGGATTTCTTCGTTTAACACCAACTCGTTGTTTTGGTCATAAAACCCAATAATTGGTACGCCTCAAAGTCTTTGGCGAGAAATGGTTCAATCATCACGTTTAGCTAAAACTTCTGCTAAACGTTGTTGCGCTCATTTTGGCTGCGTTTGCACTTTGTTAACGTGAGCAAGGATTTCTTTTTTTACAGGACGTAAATTAATGAATCATTGTTTAGTTGCCCGATAAATTACTGGTTTTTTAGTTCTTCAATCATGAGGATAAGAGTGGTTCAAGAATTTTAATTTTAATAAATGGTGGTTATCATGCAAACGATTAGTAATAATTTTATTAGCATCATCATAAAAGACTCCGACCAATTCTGGGTCTAACGTTTTGATTTCGGCACTAAACCTTCCCTGGTTATCAATGGGAGCAAAAATTGGTAAACCAACCTTTTTAATTAAATTATAATCATCCTCACCAAAACCAGAAGCAATGTGAACTAAACCAGTTCCTGCTTCACTAGTAACGTGTTCACCATGATAAATTTCACCTTGCAATTGTGGATATAGCGGGTGATGATATTTCAAACCAACTAAATCTTGACCTTTAAAGGTTTTTAAAACTTCCACTTTTTTTCATGCCATCAAAGTTTTTAAGCTTGATAATAAATCTGTACCCACAACAAATAAATGCTCTTGGTCACTTTCATCAACAACCTTGACAAGAGAATATTCTAAGTCTTGACCAACTGCAATTGCTTGGTTTGAAGGTAAAGTCCAAGGCGTTGTGGTTCAAATCATTAATTGGGTTTGTAAAGGTAGCAAATCATTTGGTTCAACATCAACACCAACATAAACAGTGGAGGTTTTAACATCATAATACTCAATTTCTGAATCAGCTAAAGCTGATTCGCTTGAAGGTGACCAAAAAATTGGTTTTAAATCACGATAAATTAAACCTTGGTTAAACATTTTTTCAAATGATCGCAATTCACTAATTTCATAGTCATGATCCAAAGTTTGATAAATCGTAGCATCATCAGTAAAAATTCCCAAACGACGAAATTGTTTTTTTTGGTTATCAACTTGTTTTAAAGCAAACTGAGCACACAGTTCTCTAAACTTAATTGGGTCAAGTTGCTTACGATCAACCCCTTGTTTGGTAATTGCATTTTCAATTGGCAACCCGTGCGTGTCTCATCCCATCACAAAAGGAGCTTGATAACCAAAAGAATTTTTTCATCGCACAATAAAATCTTTTAAAGACTTATTTAAAGCGTGCCCAATATGTAAATCACCATTAGCATAAGGAGGACCATCATGAAGAATAAACAACGGTTTATTTTCATTTAACTTTAATTTTTGTTGATAAATTGTTTTTGTTGCTCAGTCTTGTTCGGTTAATGGTTCTTTATCTTTGAGATTAGCGCGCATGCTAAAATCAGTTGTTCCAATTAATAACGTGTCTTTATATTTGTTTGCCATTTTGTTTTCCTCCTAAAAAAATAAAACTTCGCTCCTTAAAACTAAAGGAGCGAAGTCATCGCGGTACCATCCTTTTTGATAAACTACTGGTTTATCCACTTACTTTGGACTTAACGGCGCCGTTACCGCAGAATTCTACTCTCTTCACGATTTCTTTTCTGGCTTTGAAAAGGTGATAACAAGAAGGTTGTGCTAATTCTCACCACTACATTAGCTCTCTGGAAATTTCTTCTCGCCGTGTCCTTTTATGATGCTAAAAGCATGAATTAATTATAACTTAAATAAGAAAATTTTAAGTAGTTAAAAAATCTACTTTTGTTGTTTTTTAACTAAAGTTCTTTTTGATTAAAAATATTATAAATTTTAATGGCATTTTCTAAATATTTAAATTGCACATCACCATTGGAATCTTCTTGTTTTAGTAATTCTCAAGTTTGTAATTGGGCATCATCAGTTTTGTTATAGTAATATTTTTTCATCATAATTGAAATATTATTTTGATAAACATAAATACTTGGTAAAAAATCTAAGGTTTGAATCAAAGCTTGTAACTCTTCTTTTTGTTGATCAGAAATTCGTGAAGGTCAATTATATTGGTTCTTAATATTTATCGCTTGATTAACATCACCATTTTTGGGAATTAAAGTAATTGCAGGAAATCGTTTTTGGAGTTTAGCAGCAAAAATTAAATAATTTTCTGAATTTGGTTTACCAACATTGGTTGGAAATAAATCAACACCGCCAATTTTGCTATAAAAATGTAGACTTTTATACGTTCAAATTGACATTCTCTTTTTATCGTGAATACTATTAACAAATAATCCAGGGAAAAAACCAAAAATAATACCAATGATTGGTCCAAAATACAGAATTGCTTTTAAAAATATTTTAAAATTGTTTTTTTTCATTTTGGTGATAATACCTCAAGAAAAGTCATAGTGATTAATTTTTCCGTTGACAACCAGACGATTATTACTAGATTCAATTCAAGATAAATAACTAAATTCTTTTTCGTTTCTATCTTCCAAATCAATTTTTTTATATACTTCTTCACAAATAGGGATAATTTTAAATAAATTAGTTACATTTTCAATTTCAAGATCCTGATTCTTTTGAAGTTGATGATGATTTTGTCTAACATAAAATGACGTTAAATTCTTTGGGAAATATTCAATTCCATTGTGCGTAGTAAAAACATAAGTTAATGAAATAATAACCCAAAGAACACCAAGGATTATCATTCCTATTAGTCCCAGAGTACTATTATCATCTGTAAACGCAAGAATTGACAAAGTCATACCAAGAGGAAGCACAACAAGCATGATGCTCATTAATCAATTAATTGTTATGAACAAAAATAATCTAAATTTAGGATTCACTTGTCTGATCGTAAATTCTTGATTTTTTGAAATATTATTTTCCATTATTCAGCTCCTTCTTTATTTACAACATTTTTTGAATTAAAAACATTGTAAATTTTAAGAGTATTTTCTAAGTATTTAAATTGGACATCACTATGAGAATCTTCTTGTTTTAGTAATTCTCAAGTTTCAAATTTATCATCATCTTCTTTGTTATAATCATATTTCTTCATCACGATTGAGATGTCATCTTGTGAAACATAAATACTTGGTAAAAAATCTAGAGTCTGAATCAAATTTTGTAATCGTTCTTTTTGTTGCTTAGAAAGACTTGTGGGTCAATCGTATTGATTTTTAATCTCCAAGTTTTGATTGACAACATTAATTTTAGGAATTAAAGTAACCGCAGAAATTGGATTTTTTAATTTAGCAGCAAAAATTAAATAACTTTCGGAATTTTTTTGACCAAGATTTTTAGCAATCAAATCACTACATCCCAACCTTTTATACCTTCCAAAAGTACCACTTGTTTTAGCAGAAAGGTCTGTTGAATTTAAATTAAGCGGACTTATAAATAATCAAAAAAACCCAAATAGCGGTCCATAATATAGAAGTATAAGGAAGTAAAATCTAAGATTCCGTTTTTTTACTCTACTAATTATTCCTCAAGAAAAATCATAATTATTAATTTTCCCATTAACAACCAAACGATTTTTGGTTTTTTCAATTCGTGATAATCTAGTAAAATTCTCTTTATTGATAGTCTTTGTTCTTTTGGAATAAACTTCTTTGCAAATTGGAGTCACATTAAATAAATTATTCACATCATCAACCTTAAGATTATCATCATTTAAACGATTGTTGTTTTTTTGAAGATAATAATCTGTGACATCTTTTGGCAAATATTTAATACCTATATAACTAGATCATCATGTTGAATAAAAAAAAGAAACAAGAAAACAGCCTAAGAAAATTCAAGGTAAATAATGACTATCATAAATGACAGAAATTTTTAAAAGATAAGGATCAAAACCTCCTATGAACAATCAAAAGAAAATAATTCATAACCAATTACAAGATATTAATAAAAATGTCCGAAACTTAGGATTTACTTGTTTCACTTTAAGTTCATTTTGTGTATTAATTCCTTTTTTCATCTTTTATCTTCACCTTCTATTTTTTAAAAACATCATCATAATTAGTTCACTTTAAGTTCAAATCACTAAAATACGTTAAATCATTTCTTAATGGACCATCAATATACACTAATAAATTTTTGATGAAGTATTCTTTATCATTATTGCCATAATTATTTATAAATACCTTTTTGTTATCTTGAACATCTTGATATTTATCATTAAAATCATTTTTTTCATTAGTAAAAGCTGTGATGAAATCATCAGTTGTTACAGAAGTTTCTGTTAAATAACCGTATTTGTTTTCCGCCTCTTTTTGCCAAGTTTGAATTTGATCAGAGGTAAAAAGATTTGTTTGAACAAAAGTTGTATCATTCATATCATCAAAACTTCTAAAAAATTGTTGATCATCTGTTAACTCATTTAATTTATTGTTAAAAGTTAATTTCTGTTGCATGTAATCGTTTTCTTTAAGATTTAAAGTGTTAACAGTTGAAGAAATATCATTCATTTGATTGTCAAGATTACTAATATGAGCATCGATTGCATTTGATGTATCGCTATCAGGGTTGGCTATTTTTTCTCGAATTTTACCAAGCATAACCATTTCGATTCCAAAATTAGCCGAAAAAGCAGCCATGCCAACAAAACTCATAATCCGCCCTGCCATATCTATCGCATGCTCTGCTGCTTCAGAAACAGCTTTAACAATACTATCTTTAACAAGAGAAAAGGCAGCTTCTAATATGTGATCAAAAATATCTAAAGCATCAAGATATTTTTGAATATCCTTGGCTTGTTTTTCTAAATCCTCGTTAGCTTTATCTTGAATTACTGTGAATGCTATACCAAGTGCCAAAGTAGCAAATGCTAATGCTATTGCCGCTGGCGGGAATCATTCCATAAAAAATTGAACAATAGATGCTGCCATAGTCGCAGAATAAAGTGCGATAAGTTTTTCTTCCCAAGAATTAACAGAAGATAGCATATTACTTACTATAATCTTTTGATTTTGAGTTGCAACTTTCTCATCAAGTAAAACGCTCTTATCATTTAATAATTCTTTAATCTTTTGGTTAATTGCACTAATTCCATCAGTCGCTGCCTGATTTAAGGAATTGTAGTTAACAATTTTCTTGTTTAAGAAAGTCTTTAAAATGTAGGTAAGATTCATTTTACTAATCCATGCTTCTTGAGCACTTTCTAGATAATTCCTAATTAATCCATAATCTCTAAGGTTAGTACCAATACTTCATTTATATAAATCAGTATTGGAACTTTCCAACTGCATCGCGTTCAATGTATCAGTTTCTAAGTGGTGTTCTGGTACATAAACTTGATCATAGTATTCATAAAACTGCATCAAGATTGGTTTAACTAAATCAATTTTATTTTGAACTTGTTCAGAACTTTGCTGATTTCAAATCATTTGTTGGGAAATTGAATTGATAATGGCATCATCTAAAGTTAAAAGTTCTGAGGATTTGATTACTTTATCAGTTTTAATCACTCCGGTAATCTCTTTACTTAGAGTTAGATATTGACCAGCTAAATCTGTAGGTACATCAGCTTTTAGTAACGAATCTTCTGCTTGTTGAAAGTTATAATTTTGAAAAGGATTAATCCCTCAATGTTTATTTTTTTGCGAAGTTAAAATTGTCGTAGTTAGGGTAGTTACCACCACTCCCGTGAAAAGTAGTGTGCCTCCAATTGTTAAGAAAAAATGCTTATGCTTTCTCATTGTTATTCTCTCTTTCATTAGTATAAATATTTGTTCCCATTGTTAATTGCCAAGTTCCATCAACAGCAATTTTTAAAGTTTGGGTCAAACTAGTGGCATCAGTGATGGTGAAAACAACAGTTTGGTTTTTGACCACACTATATTTATTGGCAACATTATCACGATACAAGTAGTAAAAGTTGTCTTCTTCATCAACTGTAAAATTACTAATAAATTTATAATTTGCGTTATCAAGGTTGAATAAAAACTGGGAATTTAAATTGACCTTCTTAATTAATTGGCTATTTTTATAAAGACCATCTTGTTTTAGTTCATAAAGATTGTCTTGTTTATCATAATCAAAGAAATAATCATCACTAATATCATAAGATTTAATTTTTTGAGAAGATTCATCGCCTTGATCAACCAAATAGACCTGATTTCCACTCTGAAGATAGACTTGATTTGTAGTTTCAGAATTTCTGATTAAATCAATTTTGAAAGGTTCAGGAGATATTGATGATAAATCCACTTGACTTGAACCTTCGCCCGCCTTCATCTGATAGAGCTTTCCTACACTCGTATGATCTGCACTAATATCTGGACGAACATACAAAGTTTCAGAACTTTTATTGATGTTTGCAATCAAGGCAATGGCTTCAAAGTTATTAGTAGCAACAATTTGATTATCAATATAATAATCAATTCGGAAAGAACCATCTTCAAGCTTGGTTTGCATTACCCAATAATCATGTTGACCATCAAACGAAACTTTATAATCTAAAATCATATTTATGGTTGATAAATAAGGAATTTCATACTTAATTTGATACTTGACCTCTATTGGGTCTTTTTTATAAACAGCGATTGTTGTGTCACCATTCTGAGTCATGACGTGTACTTGATCACTATCATCATAATCAACAAACTCAATCGGGGTTGTTGGTATGGTTGAAAAGGAATCCTTTTTAGTTGCATAATTAATGTTAATGTTAATTGGTTCTAAGGCATTTTTCAGGTAGTGAGAATTAGAGTTTGCTTTAATGGTTAACAATAAATTATTACTCTCACTCAAGGTGGTAGTGTCATCACCATAACCAGTTAACCCGATATCTAAGTCAACCAAAGTGATGTTGGTTTGATCAAAATCGGGATTTGCATCACTTTCAAGTTTAGTAACAATATCTAATATCGAATTTTTTAAATCACCAAAACTATCCAAAGTGTTATATCCTGTAGCTAAAACCGCTTGTTGAATTGTCTTAGTAATTGAAGAATCTCGTAAGTCAAGACGATTATCTTCTACCAGGAAGTTAGTATCTAATATCCCGCCAAAATATTGAGTAGTTAAGTTTTGGTCTGGTGAAACTTGAACTTGGATTGAGGTTGGAGTTAAATACTGTTCATCATCGGTTATTCTGATCCCGTTTTGAATTAAATCTACAGTCAAATAACTTTGCGTGTCAGCAAAACTAGTCATAACCCCAACTTGTTGTAAAACCTTAGTCTTCAAGGTTTTTGCTTGCATCGCAACATTGGGATTAATTTGAGCAGAATCAAGTAATAAACCTTCTAAATGAATCACTTTATCAATGATTTGAACGGTTAAACTATCATTGACATCTTTTAAATATTTGCTATCAGTAGCATCGATAATAACTTCATAACTTAAATTAGTTAGTTTTGCTTCATCATTACTTAAAACATTATTCTTATTTTTAACAACAACCTTGAAATCGGATTGAGTTGTTGCATCTAAAGTATATAAATTATCAATAATCATTCGCACTCCTTGATAGAGCGTTCTACCATTATCTATTAAATTATCAGGATGATAATCGCTAAAGATTTGGTTATTTAAATTCTTGACAGTTTGTCTTTCATCACTAGCAGTTATCTTCAATTGCTTAGTTAATTCACCATTAATAAAAGTATTATCAGGATCTTGACTAGTGGCAGAAATGAGATAATCATCATTAACATCTAACTTTTGCTTACTATTTTGATCATCATTAGTATAAATCTTATCTTGATGATAAATGGTTATTTTTAAAAAATCACCTAAATGATAGTTGGCATTACGAACAACTAAATAAATTGCCGTTTCAAACTTTTTAAACAAATCACTAAGAGTGTTTCGCGAAGATAGGTATCAATTGGTTTCATTATAATCAACTTGGCCAATATCAACACGATCATCAACAACAATAAGATTAAGGGTTAAATTACCCCCTAAATATTCACTATTCTCAGTGGCCATCAGAGTAACACGATAAGTACCAACAATATTGAGATTTGTTGCCGTCTCACCATCACAAGTTGTAAATGAAATCAAGTAATCACTTTGCGTGATTGATCTGATGTTGTACTTTAGAATTGAAAAGACATTAAGATTAACAGTGGACACATTAACATTAAGATAACTATAAGTTAAATCATCCTCAGTAAACAAAGAACTGCAATCTGCTAAATTAACTACACCATCACTAGGGCGATAATTCTCATGATTGAGATTAGTGTTAACACCACAAGCAGTTACCAACAAAGGTGTTGCTGCAATTGATAAAACTGCTATTGTAAGAAGAAATTTTCTTTTCATTTTTAACCTTTCTTTTATTCTTAACCCATCATGGTAAAGATTCTTTTCTTATATAAAACTTTGATGTGATGCTTTTTGTATCAGTTTCATAATAATTGATTTTGTCAAATAAAAATTAATAAAAAGATTGTAAGTATAACTTGAGTTGGGAGGATAATAAACAAAGTAATATCAGCAATCCTTTGCATGATAAAAGCCTGATAATACGTAGGATAATAGAAGTTCTCCTCTAACATTCTTCCTTTTAAAAATTGCAGATAAGCTAAATCATCAATCTTCCACTCTCCCAACAAGATTGGATTATTTGTAGCAATCGATCCACTCATAAACGCATCTAGAACAGTTAAATAGTTCTGATAAGAATAGTACTCATAAGTTTGCATTCCTTGAAAATAAACGAGGTTATTCTGATTATCAATTCAATGATATGTTTCATCCCCATTTGTTAAATAATTCAATTCAACTTTATACAAATAATTATTTTTATAATTTGGAGAAATGAAGTTCTTAATTGAGGATTCATTCAAAGCGGTTTTTCACCCATTATTGTTTAAAGAAAAATCCGTATACTTTTTAACAATGGTTAGCAAGAGATTGTTATAACTAGTGATAATTTCTCATAAATCGTTCTGATTTTGATAAATTAACAACAATTGACGATCTAAACCAACTAATTCATCGTCCTTAATTTCTAGTGCCTTGTCTAAACTTGTTTGTAATTTATTAGCAATTAATCCCGTGAGAATATTTTCAGCATTTTTATTAAAAACCTTGGTTAATTCGGTTAAAGTAATCTCACCATAATTAGTAAAATTTTGGTTGAGCAAATATGTTGTTTTAGGAAGATATTTTTCTAAAGCTTGAGTTCAATTTTTTTGATAAATTAAAGTCTGTCTATTTAAACCAAATGGTGTGAGCACAAAACCAATAGTGATAAAAATAACCAGAAAAAAACCCAATACAAAAGTGAATAATCACTTTAATTGGGCAACTTTTTGATAAAAAAAGTCAATATAACCATTCATAAGATTCAAATCGCGCCCTTTGTCTAAAAATTTTTTTATCCTCTTTCAAATTATGAACTTAAAATAAAAGTTTTATGGGTTTCATGGGCTAAATTAGCTGTTTTCAAACTATACTTTTTTCACTACTAATTAATTCCGAATCAAGATTATGAAAAAAGTATAGTTTGACTATTCCTTGCGCTCACTATTATTCCGGTTTTTGAACCAAAATTCAATTCAAGACTCATGTTCTACTTGTTCAACAATCTTTTTGGTACTTGGGGATTTATTCTTCAGCATCTCACTGTGTTCTTGATGCAAATTTTTTACTTCTTCTGAACTTTTTGCTCTTCTTAACTGACTAATATAACGAGCTGAAGATTCTTTAACCACAAATTCACCATATTTGTTCCGACGATGGAAAGCATAAAGATAATTAAAACGGATTTTATAAAGAGTTCAATAAAGGATAATCATGATTACAGCTAACAAGTAAGGTAGTCATCCCATTCCCTGATAACCAAAATCAAACTGATCATGTTGATAAAAAAAGTTTGGTGAATCAACAAATCCTGCTTGGACAATGTTCATGACATACCTAAATGGGTGAATGTACAAAACATAGTTCAACCATTTCACAGAAATAATTCGTTCAAAGGGGAATCCTAAACCAAGAAAGTACATTGTGGTGAAATAAATTGATAATCCCACCATTTGACCAAGTTTATTACTCTTAATGTAAATGAAAATAAAACTAGCAATCACATAAGAAGTTAACCATGCCAAAATAAATCCGACTCAAATCATCCCTTGATTAGAATGCCCTAACAAAGTTCGTTGTTCGTCAAAAAAAATTAAAGCAACCACTAACATAAATGTACAAATAAACATCGTTGAAAGAACGTTAAAAGTGACTGAAGCTAAATTATTTAGTCAAGCAGGCAGTGGAGTTAAGGTTAACTGGTTATCCCATTTTTTTGAGCGAAAGTCCAAATTAGTTTTTAGATGAATATATAAGGCGTTCCGAACTAAACCAACCGAAATTCCTGAAATCATTAAAAACGGGTCATCAGATTTAAAAGCTAATCAACAAATCATCGTGTACAAAGACACACCGATTCCTAAAAATAAGTTCATAATGTTTTGACTTCAGTAAAGAAACTGGATTTTTAATAACTGAACAAAGATATGTCAATAGTGAATTCAACTTTGCTTAAACATTAGCTTTGCTCCTTACTTGAATTCTTGTTTTTTGATTTCTCTGGTTTTTTATGTAAGTTAATCTGATGAATTTCGTAATTATTGTTAGCATTGATATAACTAATTAGATCATTTAACTCTTCAACACTAGTGGTTTTTTTGATTTCACTAATGTAACGCAAGTGAATTTGTACCCCATTATAATCTTTGTACTTTCTTAAACCATAGTTATAACGATAGTTCAGAATCATTAAGGCAATCATTCCAAATAACAAGGTTCAACCAATTGAAGCCAAAGCAGGAATTCATCACCCCAAAGTTCCATAACCAAACCCATGCACTCCTAATCAAGAATTAGGATCAACTCCACCTCCAATAGTGTCATTAGTTATTAGAGGGAAACTCATATCCCCAGCATTGCCGATTCAGGCTGCTTGCATGATTGAAAGTGAATAACGGTGCGGGAAAAGGTATAAGAAAATATTCAACCCTTGGTAATTTCCCACCACGTTTCAAGGAATTCCTAAACCCAACAAATACATTGGTCCAAAATAAGAAAGCAAGGAAACTACCAAAACCACATCTTTTCTTTTAAATAAAGTATTTCATAGCAACGCCATTATGTTAGAAATAATAACATTAAGCACGAACCCGACAATAAATGGTCCTCACTGTACTTGGGACAAGACTATCCGCTGACGAGAAAAAATCATCGCCAAACCAAATAAAAGTGCACTGATAAAGATGTTAATAAACCAGTTGAATGAAAGAATAGAAAAAACTAATAATGTTCGAGGTAAGGGTGTATTAAAAATCTTTTTAAAAAACCGTTTCTCTTTTCAATCTGAAACAGTCAAATTGAAATTATATTGAGAGTTACGAATAATACTAATTCCAATTGCAGAAGCCAAAATAAAGGGATCAGTAGAAAAACCATCTTTGGTTGGTTTGAAAGCAATTCAACAAACCATTGTAACTGAAGTTAAAATAATTCCTAAAACAATATTAATTGGATCAGTAAAGTAATTAATCGTTTGAATTCGTCATAGTCGACTCAAAATCTTCAAGTTTCGCAATTTCATTAGTGCACTTCCTTGCTTGTTTGCTTCTTTTGCTTATTATTAGATTTTGGTTTAATTTCACCAGTTGGAGTTGGTAATTCAACTTCTGGTTCAAGTTTTACTCTTTTATTAGCTAACAATTGGTCACTTTCACTGATTTTATCTAAGGGCTTAATGACAATTCGGTCTTTATCATCCAAAACCGCAGCTTTGTTCACTAAACCTTCGATTTCTAAGGTAATTGATTCAGCTTTTAAAGAATTTTTTTCTTTTTTTGATAAATCTCTAAACAATAATTTGGTAGTTAAAACTTCACGAAAATTCGTTCTGTTTTGATCGGCTTTTCTTCGTTCTAAACGAATAATTTTCAACTCTTCTTTAATGTAACGTTCCTTTAAGATTTCTAGTTCTCGTTTACTATCCTTAGACATTTCTATTTCACTATCATCACCATTAATCACTAACTTCTCATTATCCAAACTATCTTTTAAACTATCTTCTAACAACTGAATAATTTGGGCAAAATCACGTTCTAATTGGGTTAATTTTTTTAGTCGTGGATCTTTACGTTTCAACTTAACAAGTTGTTTTAAAAGTTTTTTAATTCTTTTAATCGTCTTTTTTACTTCATCACGAATAACATCAACACTTTCTTTGTTAATGTCAGATGTGGCTGTACTATAAAGGTTCTTTGAAAGTTCAGAAACCAAAAAAATAGCATTTTTGATGTCTAAATCAAATTGTTCATAACGTTTAGCAAGTTGGTTTTCTACAAACTGGTGATAATCAGTTTCTAGTTGAGTTTCTAGTGCTTTATACTTCCTAATTAAAGAACGAAGCGAAGGTTCGACGCTCTTTTTTTTCTCATCACTTTCTTCACTTAAAGAAACAGTTTTGATATAGTTAAAGATACTTTGATATTGTTGTTGAATTAATTCAACACTTAAATCATCAATAATCTTACCATGATGCAAATAAACGACCCTTTTTACTAGAGTTGTTAAAATGTAGTCTTCAGGAGCCACTAAAACGATCGCGTTGTCTTCTTTTAAGTAATCTTCGAACAAAGCAACAATTTTAGTTTTATGTTCAAAGTCAATTGCTGATGAAAACTCATCGACAACTAAAATCTCTGGTTTGTGTAACATTGCTAAAAAAATGGCAAATAACTGCAAATAAACATCTGGTAATTTAGAAAGATACTTATTTTCATTCTTTTCAACTTCAAAAATACTCTTTAATCGAGCAATTCATTCTTGGTCTTGAACGTTATAAGTATTAATCCATAAAGTAACAATATCTTTTACCCTAAACCCATTAGGTCAAGCCTGTTCTCGAGCTTGATAACCAATTGATGCAAAAATATTTTCATTGTTAAAGTAATAATCAACATTACCAGTTGTTTGTTTGATTACATTACCGATTAATCTTGCAAGTGTGGTTTTTCCTGAACCATTAGCACCCATTAAAGCAAGACATTCACCTCTTTTAACCTGAAGAGTAGCTCGGCGAACTGCTCAAGTTTTACGATCAAAAGTCTTAGAAACATTATCTAGTTCCGCAACAATGCTAGGATTTAATTTATGAATTTTCTTTTCAACCTCTGATGAATTTTCATTAAGATTATTTTCAACCTGCTGATCCATTACTAACTCCACTTCTTCTTAATTTTCAACCCTGGAAGTATCTTTATACTACTTAAATAATAAACCTAAACCTTAGGTTTTTGGTTGTTATTTACTACTTTTTTAACAAAATCAATGCTAGTTTTTAAGTAATCTTCTTTAAACTCAATTAATGATTTAGTGTGATGATAACCATCGTACACCTTTAACTGATTAGTAGTACTCCGTTCCATATTATTTTTTTCATTATGCATGCGAAAACTATCTAAATAATCAGTAACTTTATCCCACCGATTATGAACATAAAGAATAGGAAACTTCTGTCCCTTTTCTTCTAATAAACCAGTGAAATCTAGTTCTGATAAATTAACGTGATAGTCATTTTTATAAATTTTAATCATCGTATCAATTGTTTCGTTGGCGTACCCTTCAAAAAAACCTGGAGAATTGTTGCTAATCATGCGTTTTAATAACTTAGGAACTGACATATATGCTGAATCAGACACTCCTCAGATAATGTTTGCTTCCTTGATAAGTGATGGTTCAGTCAACATTAAATAGTTAAGAGTAAACCCTCCCATTGAAGTACCAACCAAACCAATATGATCGATTTTATATGATTTTTTTAATCAATTGATTGCTGCAATCAAATCCCATTTTTCTTTGTATCCTCAAGTCACCACATCAACACCACTTTGACCGTGATTACGGAAATCAAAAGTTAAAATATTATAACCCAAAACACGATAATGCCATGTTAAGTACAGAACATCAAACCGGTTAGAATTATAACCATGAATTCCAATAATTCATTTATCAGAAGGAATATCATTAAGTCAAACACTTGCTGCGATTTTGTTTTGATCAAGACTTGGAAAAGTAACGTTTAACGACGGATTTTCCTCATCAATTCCTACTTTCTTGTTAGAATTTCTAGTAACTGGAGAAAACCCAAAAAGCTTAATAAAATCTAAACGGTAAATCTCTTCTTCAGTTTGAAACAAGGGCGCTGAAAAATGATTATTTCATATATTAATCATCATCTTAGCAAAAGTATTTGATTTTTCTTGATCTGATGGCGGTTTTTTCATTCTTGTCTTCTCACTTTATTTATTTTAATTATTATAACCAAGTTCTGAAAAAGATTTTAGTTTTAAAATGAAACAAAAAAACGAAATAAACAACTTATTTCGTTAAAACAGGAATCTCTAATTCATAAACATTAACCTTAATTTTTGTTATAAAACCATGTAAGGCATAAATTGCTCCACTTAAAAAGTTCAAGCCTTTAGTTCGAGAAAGTTTATTTAGTCCCTCCAAAGAAACAATAACTTTCTTTTTCACCAACAACTGGTCAATCACCAAAGCTAATTCTTCAAACCGTGTAGGATGATGATGAGTAATCATTGATGGTTGAATCAAGGTAGGTTTTGACTCTAAGGGTAAGGAGGTCAAAAAGAAGGTGTTGTCATCCACTTCTAATTCTTCAATTAAGGTTTTTTTCTTTGCTCACATCCGATTGGCCCTCCTATTTGTGTTGCACAAAAGACGGGATGTCGTCTTCATCATCATTGTTAAAAGTGAAGTTAGTCATCGTTGATTCGATTTCTACTTCTTCATCACTTACTTTAATCATTGAAGGTTGGGTTTTATCAATTGATGGTTCTTCAACACGAGATGAAATGGTTGGAGAAGCGCTACTTTCTTTTGAAATTTTGGTATTCAAATTAAGACTAGTTGCATTAGAAGAATAGTCATCCTCATCAAATCCTGTTGCAATAATTGTGACAATCACATTATCGCCCAACTCAGGATTTGATGCCATTCCAAAGACAATGTTTAACTCTTCTTGAGTGGCTTGCTCAATCAAATCAACTGCTTGATAAGCATCATTTAAAGTCAATTTTTCTCCACCAGTGATATTAACAATGGCGTTTCTTGCTCCCTGAATAGAAGTATCTAACAATGCGGAGTTGACTGCCTTTTTAGCCGCAATTGCCGAAGCATTATCACCACTACCAATCCCAATTCCCAATAAAGCTTTACCCTTATCTTTCATTACAGTACGAACATCAGCAAAATCAAGATTAATTTGTGAAGGTACAGCAATTAAATCAGTAATGGTTTGCACTCCCTGACGCAAAATGTTATCTGCTTCTCTAAAAGCATCATCAATAGGAACTTCTCCTACCAATTCCAAAAGACGATCGTTAGCAATAATAATGATTGAATCAGTTTCTTTTTGGAGTTCTTTAATTCCTTGTTCGGCATAACGAAGGCGTTTTTTACCTTCAAATCGGAATGGTTTGGTTACAATCGCAATTGTTAAAGCACCAAGTTCACGAGCAACCTTAGCAACAACAGGAGCTGCTCCTGTTCCAGTTCCTCCTCCCATTCCAGCAGCCACAAAAACTAGTTGCGAACCTTGCAAGACTTCTTTAATTTCTTCGATCGATTCAAGAGCAGCTTGTTTACCAACCTCAGGATCAGCACCAGCGCCCAACCCGTGACAAAAATTCTCTCCTAAAACAATTCTATTTGGAACAGGAGAAATATTTAAAACTTGGACATCAGTATTAGCGACAATAAACTGCACGTTTTTCATGTTGTGATCATACATGCGGTTAACTGCGTTGCTACCTCCACCACCAACACCCACAACTTTAATTAAAGCTTCAGGGTTTGCTCATTCTTTGCTCATTGTTGTCTCACTCTCCTTTTAATTATTTATGTTCGTTAGCACCAACAACATCCTGAATTTGAGGTTTTGCTGGGGATGGAATTGGGTATGAAGTTTCAGAATCAAGAGGTTGATCAAGATTCATTCCTTGAATTTTGCTGTTTTCTTGTTCTTGAATAATCAAAGCCCAATTATAAAGGTTATTAAAATCAACACCATAATTTCCATCAACTTTTAATTTTGCTAAGGTCAAGAACTTAAGGTGTTTTGAACCAAGATAAACTTCAATTTCAGGAATTTGTTCAATTAAACCACAATGAATTTGATAATCGACTCCTGCAGGATTAATTCCTAATTTAAAGGCAATGGTATCTTTAATATTCATCAACATTTCATCTAAGTTTTTGGTTAAAACTTTTAAAACTTGTTTCATAGTATAAGTAGTAATTAAAGCCTTGTTGTTTCTTGTTCGCAACACACTAAAATCTTTAGTTTTACTATCAAAAGTGGTTAAATCAGCATAGTTTTTCACCACATTAATTAAACAAGCTAAATCTTTGTTTGGATCTAAAGTCAAATCGTTGGCGATTCGTTGGTACAAGTCTTTAATCCCTCAAGCCATTTTTTCGTGAATTAAAGTTCCTTCTCCATTATAATATTTAACTCAAGTTTCACTTTCTCCTCATTCCACAACTAAAGATTGATAATCATATAACCAGTTGTTTAATTGAGGGTTACAATTAATCTTACTTAAGGCATTAACTTTACCAATTGCTAATTCTACTTGGTTAATTGCTTTTAATAATGGCTTGAACCAAGTACTTTTAACATGTTGTCATTCTGAAACAAAACTAATATCATCACTGACTAGAACTTGTTCATTAATTGGAGTTTTACTTCAGTGATTATTAACTTTAACCCCTAAGCAACTACAATCAATTGCCACTTGTTCATGAGTTTGGTTAATTTGTTGTTGGTATTCCTTAACAAACATATTTCATTGGTTTTGCACCAATGTTGTGGTTAAGTTAATTTGCTCAGCATCATGAGGCTCTAAACTAAAAGTAACGGTTTTAGCCTCATAATTAATAACTTCATTAGGAATTAAAAGGTTAATCTTTTTAACTTGACTTTTATAAACAGGAAAGATCGTAACAAATCGTTTCAAACTAGTTGCTAAAAACTGAGTTAACTTGCTTAACTCGTTAGGATTAAATTCGTGATCAATTTGGTTAAAACTACTAAAAATTTTAGCTTTTTGACTAAATAAAACCTGAATGGGTTGGTCTAAATAAATGTCGATAACAACATATTTTGCTCAACCGTTACGATCAAGTTCTAAAAATTGATAAATTTTATGAGTTTGATTATTCATTATCATCTCTCCTCTCTATTTTTACTTATTTTTTCTCAACCACTCAAAGTTTAGCACTATGAGCACGGGGATTAAGAGTCAGTTCTTTTTTTGAAGGTTTAATTGGACTTGGAGTTATCAATTTAAACTTTGTTTGATCATCCACTTCTAAGGGAAGACTTTTTAAAACCTGGTGGTATGGACTAATTGTAACTTCTTTAATGAGCTTTTTAACAATAGCTTCTTCTTGAGATTGGAAGGTAATTAGACATATTCTTCCTTGGGGTTTAACTAAATCAAAAGCCTGACGCAAACTCTTTTCTAAACCATTCATTTCGTCATTGACATAAACTCTTAAGGCTTGGAAAGTTTTTTTAGCAGGATGTTTTTTTTGTTTCAACACCTTTTGAGGTAGAGCCTTTTTAACCACCCCAACCAATTGTAAGGTCGAAGTTAAGGGTCTGGTTTTGACAATTTCACTAGCGATTTGCCCAGCAAATTGTTCGTCTCCATACTTAGTTAAAATTTCACTTAATTGAGTTTGAGAATAAGTATTCACAACTTCTTGAGCGGTCAAACTCTGCTCTTGATCCATTCTCATATCTAAAGGTCCATCGTTTCGGTATGAGAATCCTCGCTCATTTTGGTCAAACTGGGGAGAAGATACTCCCAAATCATACAAGATACCATCTACATTAGTGATATTTTTGGTGGCTAATAATAACTTCAACTGGTCGAAATTACCTTTAATAATTTTAAAATTCGAACCAATTTTACTTAAAGTTTGACCGCTTTGCTTAATTGCTTGTTCATCACGATCAAGAGCAATCAGTAATCCCTTTGCAGATAACTGCTGTAGAATTGCTGAAGCATGACCCCCACGACCAAGTGTACAATCAACATAAATACCATCAGGTTTAACCTCTAACATCGCAACGCTCTCATTTAATAAGACTGAAATGTGTTCCATTTTAATAGTCCTTGCCTAATTCTGCTGCTGCAGTTTCAAAGTTAGCATCAGTATTCTTTTCATATTGGTCGTATTTTTCACGATCCCAAATCTCTCAATGGTCAACCACTCCGATGACATAGACATCTTTGTTCAAGCCAGCAATTTTAATTTGTTCTGCAGAAATTCTAATACGACCCGCTTTATCAATTTCCATCAATTCCGAGTTGGCAAAGATTTGTCGACTAAGCATTCGTGAACGTGGATCGGTATTCTTATAATTAAGAATGTTTTGGGTATATTTACTAAATTCTTCAGGAGTTCTCACTTCTAGACAACCTTCAAAACCTTTGGAAATATACACACTTTCGCCCATTTTGTTTCTAATCTTTGATGGAATCGTTAGCCGCGACTTATCATCAATTGTATGAGCATATTTACCTATGAGTAGTTCCATGACAATTCGCCCCACTTCCTCCCACTCTCAAACATTATAAATAAAAAAGAGAACTTTTTCATTAATCAATTACCAAAAAAAACTGAATTTTTTTCAAAAAAAAGAGGATGAATTCATCCATTTTTCACTCCTCTTTTTTTAAATATCTGTTCTTAATCTTGTACAGTAATTGCTTCTTTGCCTTTGTAGAAACCACATTCTCTACAAACACGGTGCGGTTTAATCATTGCTCCGCAGTTGTTGCAAGAAATGATTGCTTGACTTTGTAAAGCCAAGTGACTGCGGCGTTTGTTTTTAGCAGCTTTACTTGTTTTTCTGAATGGTACAGCCATAATTACACCTCCCCTTATTTCTTCTCGTCTCTTTTAGAATCGTTTGAGCTATTAAATTCTTTTAATTTCTCTCATCGCGGATCTGGTTGCTTCGAACGGTCATTCTCATATTCTTCTTCAGACATCAAACTCCAACCAGAACCAGTCTTTGAAATTATACCATGGTTGTGAGTTAAATTAATAGGAATTGAAGCATTAATTTGCTCAATTGCCAAAGTGCTAAAGTCAACTTCCTCATCAACAATTAAGTTAACATTTTCTTTAGTTTGAGGATCAAAACTATATTCATCATCTCATTCTAAGCGGTCAGTATGAGTAATCACCGCCCCATCCCGAGCATCAATTGCTTCTATTTGATAATCAATAATTGCATTCACGATGATGGCATCAGTGCCTTGATCATAAAACACGTCTCCTTCATATTTAACTCCTAGATATCTAGAAATTAAAGGAGAGTGAATTTCATATTGTGCTAAATTAGTCAACTGCTCATGCAGATGAATTTTCTCTTTTGCTTGACGAATTGCTTTTTTTCTCATTTTAACGAACCTTTAAACCTACCTGTTCAACATTACTTAGTACTTGGTTTCAAGCTTGATTCAATTCTTGTTCATTTAATTGATGAAGAGAATTATTAAAAGTGATTTGGAAAGTTCAAGCCATTAACTCTTGAGTTTTTAATTGGTCATCAACATAAACATCAACTAATCGACAATCAACTACATCAAGCACACCTGCTAAGATAATGTTAGTAATTTCACTATAACTGATTTTAGCAGATACTTCTAAACTAAGATCTCTTTTTGTTGCTTGAAATTTTGATCAAGGTTGAATAGTAGTTTGTAAATCAGCACCTTTAAATAAACTATCTAAATCTAGCTCTGCTAAAAAGGTTGGGGGGAGTTTTAGCTTAGCTTCGGTTTGGGGATTGAGACGAAAAATAAAACCAAGTACCTTGTTATTAAACTTAATCTTTGCATTTTGATAAGGATGCATTCCTTCAAAAACCTTATCCCCCTCTAAAGGTTCATAACTAATTTTAGTTGGCTCTAACTGGTATAAACTAAAAATATTTTCAATTAATCCTTTTAAATCATAAAAATCAGTTAACCGTTTTTCACGAAAATCCCGATTAAATTCACCACTAAATAAAATTCCTAAATGAGCAACTCGCTCTGAACCTTTATAATAAAGGTCAGCAACTTCAAACAACTTTAAATTTCTATTACCTCGAAGCGCATTATTCTCAGCAACCTCTAATAAACTTTGAATCAAGTTTACCCGATAAACTTCATGTAATTTTGATAACGGCGAAGGTAGTTTTAATGGTTTTGCCAAATTAAACAAGTTTCACGCTTTATTAACACCACTTTCAATCAATGAATAAGTTTTGATATTAGTTAAACCTTGACCAACTAAATTTGTAATCATTTTAGTTTGTAAATCTAAAGCAAAATCTTTTCTTTGAGCTTGTGCTAAAAGGTTTAGTGGTTCAGAAGGCACTTGGTCATAACCCTTAAATCGGGCAACCTCTTGAGCCAAATCCTTAGCATTGTGTAGATCGATACGGTTGGGATCAACAACAAAAGTTAAATTATCACCACGGATGGTAATCTCAAAATCAATAAACTTAAATAAAGCTCTAATTTCATTGACATCAAAACTAGTTCCTAATAAATGGTTAATGGTCGTCAAACTGGTCTCAAACTTATTATTTACTGGTAATGGGCCTACCAAGTATTCAACTTTTTGGACCTCTTTGATTGCAGCATAATCATCAAAAATATCTTTTAACGCCTCAGTAGCATCTTCAAATTTATTAGCATATAAAGGTTTGATATAACGTTGCAAAGCGATTGTGCTTTGGTTCAAGTTCTTCTGTTGTCCTCGCATCAAAACAGGATTAAAGTTAAAGTACAAGACCAACATACGCTTAGTTTTCTCATCAACTAAAAAGTTTTTCTCCACTCCCATTCCCAAAACTTCAACCACTCGAGCACCATTTTTTAAGACAATCAATTCTTGATCATTCATCTTGGTAGTTGTTAAATTCAACTCAGCATTCTTTAATTTATCATAATCAATCAGGATTGCTGGTTGACCAATTTCTAAAGTCATCTTGTTAGCTAAATCATAAAGATAGTTAGTTTGACGACTAACTTTGTTAAACTTTAACCACAAATCATCATCAACATCCAATCACCCCTCATCGTTATTAATCTCAAATAAACTGAACCCAGCAGTTTGAACTTGACTAGTTAAAGCAGGATTGATCTTCAAACTAAAGTCAACCTTCTTTTTTTGATTCTTAACTTTATTAGTCAAACGATAATAATTAATTGGTCGTTGAAAGTAATTTCCTAGTTCTTTTAATAACTGCACTGCTGAAAGGGCATCACTACGATTTAAGGTCAAATCCACTTCCCAACTAAAATCATTAAAACCAATTTTTTCAATCCCTTCACCAATTAAAACACTTAAATCATTATAAGAATGAATTACATAAATACTTTCATTCTCTTGCGAAGTTAAATCAGTGGCAGGAATTCCAATTTCATTTAACGCACAAATCATTCCTTGAGATGAATAACCATGAATTTCTTTTGTACTCATAATCAATCCGTTAGCAAGACTTGCTTTAATTGGAGCTACAATCACAAAGGTCTTCGCTTCAACATTACTAGCCCCACAAACAATTTGAACAACTTTATCAGAACCAATTTTTACTTGGTTGACAGTTAAATGCGTTCCTTCGATGGGTTGAGAGTCTTCGATATAACCAATCACTAAACCTTGATTCAAGTGTTGATAATCAACAGTTTTATCAACTTCAAATCCTAAAGAATTCAAAGCAGTGGTAATTTGATCATTACTAATTTGATCCAAATTCATAAACTTTGCTAATCAGTTTCTTGTTAAAATCATTTTTTCTATTCCCTTCTAATTTCCATAAAACTTAAATTGGTTTAAAAACTGGAGGTTGTTTTCATAAAAGTCGCGGATATTGGTAATACCAAATTTGAGCATCGCAATTCGTTCAACCCCAATCCCAAACGCCAAACCACTTAATCCTTGGGGATCTAATCCGTTAGCTTGAAAAACCTCGTCGTGGATTAAACCTGCTCCTAAAACTTCGATTCAACCACTTTGTTTACACAACTCACACCCTTGACCATGACATTTAAAACAAGCGATATCAGCCTCAACACTTGGTTGAGTGAAAGGAAAGTAACTAGGACGAAAGCGAACCTTGACATCAACATTAAATAAACGTTGGCATAAATAGGTTAAAATTCACTTTAAATTTGCAAAACTGATATCTTTGCCAACAACAAACCCATCAATTTGCATAAATTGGTGAGAATGAGTAGCATCATCATCATCACGGCGATAAACGTTTCCATAAGAAATTGCAGCAAGATAATCCCCACCTTGTTCACTTAGTCGGGTTAATAAGTGAGCAGTCATATTAGTTGAATGGGTTCTTAACACTGTTTGTTCGTCCAAATAAAACGTATCTTGCATTTCGCGAGCTGGATGACCCTCAGGTAAATTTAACTTTTGGAAATTAAACAAGTCAGTATCAACTTCACTGCCATTAACCATTTGAAAACCTAATCCTTCAAAGATTGTAGCGATTTCATTAATGACAAGATTTAAAGGGTGTCAAGAACCAAAAGGATGGTTCTTCCCTGGTAGGGTAACATTAAGTTTTTCTTGAGCTAACTGCGCATTAAGTTTTTCTTGGTTAAATTTAGTTGCTAATTCATTTATCTTTTCTGTCATCAAGCTTCTAGTTTCATTCACAAGTTGACCAATTGTTCTTTTTTGGTTTTCATCCAAATTTCGCATTTCTTTGACCACTTGGTTTAACTCTGCGTTTTTGCCCAAATAGGTGATTCGCACTTCATCTAATTGCGCACTATTTTCAACTTTCACTATTGCTTGGTGAAAATCTTTAATTAACCTTTCAATCTTACTTTCCATAAATCCTCCCCAAAATAAAGTGTCATATTACTATATTCTACTATCTATCAGCATAAACTAAAAGAAAATCACTTTTAGTATTGTTGTTTAAAACTACAAAATAAAAACAAAAGCAAGTCAAACCACCTTAAATCTTTTGTTTTTTTAAATTAAGCTCCAAGATGTGCTTTAGTTTTTAAATTTTTAACACTTCTGGTTGTTTCGATGATTTTTTGATCATAGGCTTGTAAAAGCAGGAAATAAACTGCATCATCATTTTGATAATGGCTAATTTGACGAAGATAATAACGCATCCTTTTCATCATGTTGAGTTCAAAAAAACTCATTAGATACTCATCGTATTTTTGTGGATCATAAACCTGATTTCCTTCTTTTAAATTAAACTGCATAATTTCACCAACCATACCAGGAATCATTCCTTTATTCAAATAATCTTTAACTTGTTTATAAAAATTATTAAGAAAATCCTCATAAAGATTCTTGATCATCACAGGGTTGTCAAGTTCACTCAAATAACGAATCAAAGCTTGATTAATTTTTTGATAAAAACTACGCAGTTCATCAATTTTTACTTCAATCAAGTTTACTTCTTCATAATTTAATTGAAAATCTAAACTTAAAGCAAGCTGAGACAGAAAACTAGTCTTAGAAATAATCTTTTCAAAACCTTCAAAGAACCACTTTACTTGATATTTTCCCACTACTATTTGTTGAACCTTGGTGGTCTTATTGCTTTGAAACTCCAAAGATAGTTGTTTAAAATCCATTGTTCTTCTCCTATCCAAATGATGTAACTTGTGTTAGTGCAGTTCGGTTTACCTTTCAATCAGAAATCGCTCAACCCACAAAGAGAATAAAACCAATCACTAAGAAGGTAATCACTGGAGCTTTTCAAGAAAAAGTCATAAAGATATAGATACTTCAATGACTAGCAGCAATCTCTAAAACTCCTCATCAAATTAATAAAGAGAGTAAATAAGCAATCACAAAAGAAATTAAGGCCCCAATGATATAACTACCCATTACAATTCAGTTAACTTCTCGTTTTTTATAACCAAGCGAACGGAGGGTTAAAATTACTTGCGCTTGTTCTTCAACCACAATGTTCATAACTACTACTAAGATGATTAACAATAAAACTGCTTCAAGAATGATAAACAAGGCTAAAATATTATTTACCCTGCTAGCTGCATCATTAACCCCTACTCGCACAATATTATAAGGAGTAATTCCTGATTGATTAGAAATTGAAGCGATGTTAGGATTGGTAATCATTTTTAAGTTTGAATCAATTTTCATTCCCTCAATAAAACTGAAATCAAACATTCCGTTAAAAATTGAACCAAAAACTGAAGAACCTGGAGCAATTGATAAAGCTAAGTTATTTCCAACAAACTTTAAAGAATTAACCGAACTAGATAAATCACCAAGACTAATTTTTCCAGTTAATAATGGTGATTGAGAGGTTAAATTACTAAAAATCGGTAAACCTTGATCAATTAAATCATTAACATCAGCGGCAAAGAACTTTTCTCGAAATTGGTGATAATCAACATCTAAGGGTCATCCACCATTAGTGAAACGGAAGGTGATTGCTTTATTAATTCCTACAACCCTAACCTTGATAGTTTCTCGTTGATTAGTATCGGTCTGGGCATTAAAAACATCACCAATCGCCCAGTTATTTTCTCTTGCTAATCCATAAGGAATGATTGCATTAATACTATCATCAGTTGAAGGTTCAGCAATCTTGGCAAATTGTTCTTGACTAACACCATTCAAACTATAAACTTGGTGATAATCTCCATACTTGGTGGATTGACTATCAATTAGTCGTAAATAAGAAGAACCTTCTCCTTTCTTTTTATCTAAGTTTAATAAGGGTAACTCGTACTCAAGAAAATCAGTCTTTTGATTATAAAATAGTTCATTAATTGTCAAAGTTGGCGAGTGGTTAATATCACTAGGATTATCCTTTAGCATCATTGAAGACATCACCAAAGAGATAGTTTCTTTACTTAATTTATTTAAAGAAAGACCTCCACTGTTAGCATCGCTATCATCACTATCAGAATTGATTAAGGTGTTGATATTAATTAACGGGTTGTTGTTAATTCCTCAGTACTTAATTAGATTAGGACTAAACTCCTGCACCAAATTGTCATTTTGAGCTCAAGTAATCGCCTTATCAATATCACTACGAGAATACTTACCTTCATCATTTGCACTTGCCTTCGTAGTTAAATAATTGTTCACCCGGTTATCAACATAGTTTTCAAATAATTCTAAGACAATAATTTTAGTAATATTGCTAATAAACAAATTATTCTTTAAACCATTACTAGTATCTAACATTCCAAATAAAGTGTTTGGGAAGTTAGCAATTAAAGCATCTCTAGCATCATCATCTCCAATTAAAGCACCTGCTAGATCTAAACGACTATCAGGATTAGTGGCAACAAAAGCATTTAAATCATTCACATTGAAGTGTTGATTATTCTTAACTCCTTCAACTTGAATAGAAGTTAAAGCATTAATTTGAAAACCTAAAATTCAATTTAAATAATAATCAGCATAAATTATTTTTGGTGAAAATAAGGTTTGCAGACGTGTGTCATCATTCACTGGTTGATCACTATACTTATCATAATAAGCATCAACTGGCATGACCATCTTCAAGGCAAGACTTCGGTCTTGACCTTGATCAAACTGGTTAGCAATTGAGTCAACCAAATAACTAGCACGAAAACGAGAATCAGATGTCTTTTCATTATCATTCAAGACATCTCCAATACTTTGATTATCATCTGGATTATAAGCAAAATATTGAAAATCACGAGCTTGATAACCACTCAAATCTTTAAAGTTATACTTATTAGTTTGATAGGCGATATTTAACTCTTGGGCATTAGTTCAATAAAAATTGTGGTCAACTGTTTTTTGAACTGAAGAAAATCCTTGATTAACTGTTGAATACATGATCGATTGTGCCCCAAACATTAACGCAAATGTTAACGAAGCAAAAGCAAACAAAATCTGCACCACTAAAAATTTTCCAAAACTTGTTCGCACAAACGAGCGTTGCAACCTATAACTAAACCCCTTACCAGTTTTAGCTAAGTAGTGCACCAATGGAGATGGGTGAATTTTAATTTTACTAATTTTAAATCCGTTTGATAATAACGAAAGGGTTGGTTCTTTTAGATAAATTAAGGTTAATAAATAAGAAACTCCCAAAAACAGTGCAGGAACAACAACAAAGATTAGTGCCATGAAGAACGGATTAAGATAAACATGGTGAAAAGAAAAAGTTAAGTTGCTTGTATAGTTTTTTGCTGAATATAGTTGCAAAGGAATTGAAGCTAAATATCCGCATAAAACTCCCAAAGAAATACTGATTCAAGTTTTAATAGCAAAAATTCAAGAGAGTTCAGCAATTTTATACCCAAAAGATTTAAAAATTCCAATCTGTTTTCTAGTTTCGTTAAGTTCTTTTCGAATACTAAAGTTAATAAAAATAAAAGCCAGGACTAGGACCACCATTCCCAAGATAAAGTAAATCACTACTTGAATCTTAAGATTATTTAATGAACGTTGTGTTGTCGAAGCAGTAGCATCTCCCAAACTACTTTCTTTTCAATCATAAATTCCGTTATTAGCTGCCGCATTTTTACTAAATGCTTGCTCTACACTAGCATTAATGGTTAATTTCTTGACACGATGTACACTTGCAAAATTTGCTGTATTTGTATTAGCATAATTTCAACGAGCATTTCTAAGAATATTAAAAGCAGTGTCATCAACATAACCAATTGCATAGTTCTTAATATCTTCTAAAAAGGGAATGTACTTACTTCCTGGGGTTAAATCATCATACTTTTCTCCAGTTCCCACAATCTTAAACTTGAGTTCACGAGTCAAAATTGCATCAACAGAAGTTGAATCCAATACCTGGTTAGCCTCTGATCCACCAGGAAGATTGATAATATCACCAACCTTTAACTTATTCATCTTCATATAAGAACTAGACAAAACAATTTCAGGAGTTACTTGGTTATTCATCCATTCTCTAAGCGTAATTGTCTTTGGATAGCGACCTTTCTCAATTTGTAACTGGTTTAAAGCAGTTGGTTTACCCACGTTTTTTAATTCTAAAGCAAAGGTTGGAAAGAGTGATTCAGTTGAGGTTTGACTTAAATAGTAGTTGTTTTCGACATCATATTGGAAATTATAGATTTTTCCAACACCATCGGGGTTAACATCACTATTAGCGATGTTATGAAAAACTTGATAATTAATAAAAGTTTGAAAATTATAACTATAAGTTGGATCTGCTAGAATTTCATACATTCCAGGCGAAAACATTTGAAAGGCTAACAAAGGAGCTTCTTTATTAGCAATATTATTATCAAAAGAATGTAATTTTTCATCAACTAATTTCAACAACACCGAAGAAAAGGCGTCATTTGTATCACCTAATCCGTCTAAGCTATTATTAATATTAGTTAAATCAGTAGTGGTAATTGGTGCTCCCAGAGTTTTGAAATATCCAAATAATTTTGAAGCAGCCCGAACTTTACCATCTTTTAATCCCTGGTTTTGAGTTACCTTTAAATCAGTAGTTAACATTTCTAATAAGTTATTTTTTATTAGGTTGATATTAGCAGTAACCGGATTTTTGTCATTATCAGTTAAAGGTAGTCCTGTGGTGGTGTCTACCAAGGCCCCTATCTGAAATGATTCCATTCCAATTACAATTTCATCAGCAACTGATGATTGTTTTTCTTGATCACTAACTTGTGAAGATGATTCCAAAGTAGCCAAGTGTAGGTCAAGTGCTTTTTTATAAGCATCTGAAAGGATGGTAATTTGTCCCTTTTGATTTGCAGGAATCGCTAAAATTTGTTTAGCGATTCCTGAAGCAGGACTACTAACTTTATAATCTTGGTTTTGATAAACATAATCATAAATGAAACTAGCATTATAAAGTTTGTTTTTCGTGTTGGTTGGAGAATTCTGATTAATATAAGTGTCAAATTTGTTGTTATTTTGTTCTGATCGAGATAATTTGTTACTGATTTGCAAAGGCGAGGTCAACATTCCAATAACAATTGCACACATCATTAAAATAAAGAGAATTGTCCCTAAAGTTTGGATCCAGTTATTAATGAAGGTTTTTAAATAACTTTTAAAAATAATCCGCACAAATTAACTTCCTTTCCCTTTATATTCGACAACAAAAACTACTTCTATTATAAAGATATTTAGCATTCTTGCCTACTATCAGTGGGTTTTAAAACAAAAAAACAAGCCCATTTATTCAATAGACTTGTTTTTTTGTTGACCTGGCAACGCGCTAGTTTCGCACAAATGCACTATTTTCACCGTAATAGAGCTTAACTTCTGTGTTCGGCATGGGAA
>Ga0153987_1000065_pt1 | contig 35614 bp, 39 predicted proteins | sample TSNC071MetaG_FD_102279 | JGI IMG/M metagenome (GOLD analysis project Ga0153987, IMG submission 102279) | Attine ant fungus gardens microbial communities from North Carolina, USA - TSNC071 MetaG | ecosystem: Host-associated > Fungi > Mycelium > Unclassified | place: USA: North Carolina, William B...
TCAACAAAGTGATGTTAGACCGAACCAGTCCAAGAAATAGAGTAGTCGAACCCTATGGCGAGAGGCAAGCACAGCCGATGGGCGCCGTGCTCAGCGGAGACCAGCGCAGGATTCGATCTCGACATGCAAAAAGGCGCATATATACAGGTAGATCGTGAGGCAACTCGGATAGGATCACCAACGAAAAACGACGATCAACCAGTAGAAGAGCGAGAAAATGCCACAATCAATGGGAGAGGTAGATGTTGTTATACAGCGAAAGCTGGAGACTTGATAATAACACACGTATTGACTTTGATTCTTGGAATCTTGAAGGAAAAGGAGCATGAATATTAAGCCCACCGAAGGAGATGTAGTGGATGGGGCACAAGAAGTGGCTGTAGAGGTAGGGGCAACAGGGTATTGATGACAAAACAGGTGAGATCTGATCCCAGAGGAGAAAGCGCGGGTGTCCTGGAAGGAAAGCAACCATTAACCGTGAATATGACCAAAAAATGCGTATAGGCCCAAGAATCAAAAAGCAGCGAGAGTCTGGATTCAATCCAAGACGTTGTCGAAGAGGAGTGGGAAGGCGTGAGCGTTGGTAAAAACAATCGTCCGTCGTCTAGAAATCTTAAACAGTCATAACCGACTTGTTAGCATGCCATACAGAAGGATCGCCAGAAAAATGGGATGACGATCGCCTGGGTAACGAGAGCGTCAGCCGGCGAAGTAGGTAGTTTGAAAGATATAGTGTATCGCTTCTTGACCCGAGAAAGCCCAAACTCTAAGAACCCAAAGAAACCCGAAAAACCCAGAGAAACGGACAAAAACACTAAAGGTGAATAACGATAGTCAAAGCGAGATGAGATGAATGCAGCCAGCTATGATACAATTGCTTATTCATGATTCGGATATTGCGATAAGAGGTAGTGCGTGATGAAATGGTTCGTTTGGGTCTGGGCGATTTTTGAGAATTTGAAGTCGGTGGGTTCAGACCAAGGAGCAAATGATAGAACGACGAGGACGATGATGCTGACACGAACCTAGAGAAAACCCAAAAAAAACTGAAGAAAGATGAGAAAGATGTTGTACTTATCATGAAGTGGATACATACCTCTATGCTTTCAAAGAATCAAGGTCTAAAAGGGGGAGCTTCAAGCAAAGAGGGGGGCCGGCAAGTCATCAGGACTAGGCGAGTTCTGGAACGAAGAACTGGCGAAGTAACCAGCAACCTCTTTCTGGGCCTCGAGCTCGAAAAATTTCTCGCGAGAGGCAGGGGAGAGTGATCTGACATCCGGGTAAAGCGGAGGAGGAGTAGAGGTAGCAAATGCGCGAGAGGAACCACTGCGGATGAAGTCGAGGAGAGTATGGAGATCCTCAGGGCCAGAGGCAGTTTCATCGTCGGAAGACATCGCAAAGATGTAATCGCTAGAAGTCCTCCTGTGGTTCCTGGGCTTCCGCCTAGGAGTTTTAGGAATGGACCCGCTGAACGACGCATTCATGTTGAGACGAGAGCGGATCGGAGTAGTGGGAGGAGCAAAAGGGGCCTCGTCATTGCTGTCGTCACAAATATGGTCCCAGCTGTGTGAAACATCGGGAGCTGAGCGGGAAATGGGCTGGAAATTAGTTGAGCGGTGAGTGGCAGGAACAGAAACAGGCTTTGAAGGTGTCTGAAGATTCAGAGCAGGTGCAGGCATGCGCAAAAGTTGTTTTCCCGAAGGTCGGGGAGTTGATGGCTTGAAGGTGGTGGAAGGAGAAAAATCAAGGAATGGATCCTCTGCCTGTGAGGACTCGAGAGGTGGCAAGGAAGTCCGGCGGTTCTTGCAGCGCGATGAAGGCGGATTACTGAGCTCGATAAGTTCCAAATCAATTTACAGCTCCGATATCAAACACACCTCAATTTTGCATTCTTAGGACGCACGGTTATTTTGTTGTCAGTAATTTCTACAGAATTGAGCAATGAAGGCTGCTGTAGCCGTGGCCGAGGACTCTTCTGCTGTTGTGAGCGCTGGAGCGTGGGCTTTGAAAGAGAGAGCAACCCTGGGGTGTGGGTGGGCTGTACAATGAGTGGCGGAGGTGCTGAGGGATGTCTACGGTGACTTATGGACGTGCTATGCTGGTAGAGAGACGACCGGTGGTAGGGAGGGGGTTGTTTGTGGACGAGCATCATGACGAGCGGAAAAGAATATGAAACGTGGGAAAGGGGGCCTGGCCTATTATCCAAGCTCTCCACTCTTGTTGTCGCCTGCTTGGCCCACTAAATCTGCCTGATCCCGTGATCACAGAGATCTCAGATCACGAGGTTCCCACAGCCTCGTGCCGCTCCTTCTCTCCGCCTGCTTCTACAACCTTCTTGCCGTTTGCAGTCTCAACCCGGGGTACAAGCAAGGGACCATACTACCATAACAATTACATCTCCTGACAGAAATACCCGACACGAAAGATCGAAGTTGCGTTATGAACAATGAAATGCTTTGCCACGTTGGTTCCTCGAGGTATGGTACCACTAAGACACCCACAAAAACGTCTGCCAGAGCACCAAGACAATTTGTGCCTAGTACCCGAATCGAATTTACTCTTATCGCGGCCCCAACCTGAACTAGGTTTCAGGGCTTCTCGAATCTTCCAGGGATACCTTATTTTGACCGGCTCTGCCGTAACCTCCGCCTATTACAGCCCTATATTTAGTACAGACTTATCATTGACTTATCATTGACAAGTCAGTTTCCGCTCAATAGCTTAAAGGTATGCCATAACATATCGTTGCTGTATGAATAGTTTATGGCCCATCGGAGCCGCCTCTAGTTGCGATCGAATTCGTTACAGAACAGGGAATCACCAAATCACCTTTTTTAACAATAATCATCCGTTCCATCAAAAAGCAATGATTCTCTGAACCCCTAACTACCAATTATAGTCTCTCTTCCGAGCTTCTGCTCTTATTGATCTCAAGTAAAGACCCCGACTACCTTTCGTATCTCTATGCCATAAATGGCAAAATCACCAAGGCTCCGCCGTTGCATCATTGCATCAGTCTAGGCAAATGATAACACTACGCATTACCTTCACACCTTCACACGATTAGTTCCATTCATTCCATTAAGATTCTATTAAGCTACCTTCCTCCAAGCTCTTTGTCAGACAAAGGAACAGAGGACCCTCGTCATTGTCCACGTTGTTTATAATTAGAAACCCCAAAAATAAACTTGGACGCAGACCTGAACCAGAATCAACACAATTCTCGATGACAACTTTTTCTCTCGGTACCCTAACTACTCCATCATTCTCTCAAATTATGCTCGCACTTGGGGACCCATGACATGATCACAATGGCTTCCTCAAGGCTTCTAGGTTCTTTTTCCATGGATGTATTATGTCAGGGCCGCTTTAACGGGCACGTATACTCCGCATCCGTGGCGTCACATTCGCCTCCAAAGAGGATTTAAGCACATGATTAGGGCTATCAGATGATCTGAAACAATGCATCACTCATCTTTGTTGTTTGAAGCTCATTGCTGAAGAAGTGGTTTTTATTTCATCAGCATCCATGGAACTGAGTTCAAATTTAAGGAAAGATTCGAGATAAGCAAATGAGTGCATCAGTTCTCAATGGGTTAACAAACATAATCGTCACTCGTCTTAATGAGTGCATCTTGGGTCCACCAAGTGTTTCCTTATTTTGTGCTCCCATCCAAGCCGTTGGGGATAATCATGATCTCCAGAGTTTTCCGGACTCGGAGGGTTAGGGACTAAGTAAACGTATAAGTAAACGTGCAGAATCTGGAACTGAGCCAATCACAAGGGCTCCACTGACCAGTGATCGGACTAAATACCTGCCGTGATGTACTGCCCCCGACAGTACACCACAAGTCGCTCATGAGCTGAATTTCACATATAACATCATATTGACCCGGGCATGTACTTTCCCGAACGTACATCTCACTCACTCTGTTGTCGTGTTTCCAATCAATCGTACTCTGTTCCGTGCATGAAACCTCGTCTTGCGGTCTTTCATGAGATCAAGAGAACAACCTCTAATCATCAGTATGACGGTGGGAGATAACAAGCCACGTTCTCATGTTCTGTATCAAATTTGCTCAAATGGAATCACCTATGCGGTACTCACAATAGACTTCGGAAGCATCAGAACCAGATCAGTTAAGGCGGTGTTTCATGTCATTTCATTGTCGACCTCTCGTCTTTGGGATCCTCAGGCCAGTGGCTATGTCATTAGCTGAGACAGCACTGAGCATATGATCTACGTATCAGTTAGAGAAGTAGAGAGCTATGCATCCTGTGTGATCTGATACTCCCTTTATGTCGGACTCCCGCAATAACATCTATATGATTCAGTTCTGAGACCTACCTGCCGGTTCAAGGTCCTGTGATGACAGGCCGCATGAGCCTCGAATTCGGTTTTAGATTGAGATGTCGTATCTTGACTTTCAAGACATTAGCTCATGTATAGTTTCTCCGACAGATGTGTGTGTGTCCGTGCCTCTTTTGGATAAGTGGTGATATGATATACGGAAGTCCGATCATTTGCGCATATCTCTTAATCGGTAATTGGAATGGTCCAAACACCCGGGAAATTTTTTCCAAAAAAACACTATCATAGGTAACTGAACCAATACAAAATCCCGCATTCGGTTGACTTGGATCACCTCACGCAAATCCTGAAACAGAATATGATTTGGATCCTCATAATTTTTGATGAGCGTGTTTTGATGAAGCAGCAGAAGACACTTCAGACACTCTTATCTTGCTTTTTTTTAAAAATAAGATTTAGAATACTCTTCAATCAACACATCTCAACCTTGTGGTTTCCAGCTGTCAATTGCCTGGATAGTTGGTATAACACCACCACCTCCCAGAGGGGGGATGATACGAAGGAACTGTAGAAAAAACGCCACCATATTTCCAAGTAATGCTTTTCCATCTCCTGGTTCACCCTCTCCTGTATTTCATAACCTCGTCTATCCAGTATAGTCGGTTTCAAACCATGTTATCCATTGTAAACTTGTCTGGTTGTTTGTCCATCCAAGATAACTTCCTATATGGTAATCAAAGGCGAGCCTGCCCTCGTGTTTCGGTTCTTGAGTCCCTACCATATTAATGATTCAGCGAGTTGGTCGAGAGGTCGAGCTGGAACCCAGTCGGTCAATGTAGGACTAATATTGGTGCGCGTTGTGTGATGTTAGCAGGGACTTTCAGTGTGTTGTGCTGTAATGGTCACATCAGAGATATTCAACGCTGCTGTTCCGAAGAACAGTCAGGAAAGTGGCAACTTATGTTGTTATCATTTGTGAACAGGGACTTTTGTGCAATCATATCGTCGATACAAAATCATCTCGTATAGCTCAGCATCCATTAGAAGTATTTTAGTTGTATTTCTCGAGTCTAAAATCGAAATCGGTTTACAAATAACATCATAGTATGCTTTCACAAATTGTGAGAATTCTACACAAAAGTTTCAGTAATATCGAGCAGAGCATAGAATTCAATTTAAAACGCTGGTATCATTCCCCCTCCAACAGTTATCTCCAATTTGTATCCTCCATTAACCATAGTTCTGAGAAGACAACGAACAGCATCATTCCACCAGAAATCGATTCTACCGTGACCTGGAACGTCCAAGTGGAAGGCCGTCGATCCCGATATTCGTCTCTCGTCCAAGAGCATTATGAAGCTGTGCGGCGCAATAACCCTTAAGCAAGCCTGTCCCGTGAGAGACAGCTGTTCAAGTTCAGGCAGCACCCATCCGTTGCGCTGTCGGGATTCTTTGATTATCGTAGTCACCGTTCGTAATGTATCAACTTGACCGACAGACGGCTCATGTATGCCTAAATATTTGAGTCGAGGGGTGCTTGAAAGAATAACAAATAATCGCAATCTAGCTCGATGTCGCTCAAAGGAGCTAAATTGACACAAGTAGAGCCGGAGCTGATGAGCAGGCAGTTCTGAGAAGAAAGCGTCAATGGCTAGATAATATTGTTCATACTCTGAATCAGTTTCTCTACTCGATGACTGATACTCGGTCCAGTACAGATACTGAAGGGAGGGCAGGCGTAATTGTCTAAGGAGCTTTGCATGTGCATCACATGACGTCCAGGTCCAACGAAAGGTTTCCAGGTAAGGGAGTACGATTTGGTTGTTCGGTAGCCCACCGGGATCTCCAGGTGTCACGGACCAAACGTTGTAACTGATAAGGTTCGGACAAGAAATGAGGAAATAGGAAGCGAGTCTGAAACTTGTGGTATGCAACTGCAGATGGGTCAACACCAAGGGGACCTCGCTGGTCCTTCTGAGGTACAGCGCTGCCCGGGGGTGTAATTGTGGAAAGGAGATTGCGTTCTCGAGTAACCTGCCGTTCTGAAACGGCCAGTCAAGTTCGAGCCCTCTGAGGGTCGGAAAAAGGTCTGAGAGTAAAAGAAGCCATTCAGGCGGTGGAGAGACGAGTCGTAGCTGTGCGATTCTTTCAGGATAAACGTCGAAAATAAGTTCACGAAGGGAATTGAATAACCCTTCCTTGGTTCTCGAACTTGGCAAGAACTCTAATAAGGAAGAGTTGAGTCCCTGCGCCATTTTACAGTCCACTATCAGGGTCATTTGTCGCATACCCACGTTCTCGAAGTAACATTCGGGGAGCATGAGCCCGTGTTCGTTATTGATTACATCACCGACATTCAAATTAAAGAAGGTCCACAAGCCTCGCGTGGACCAAGCTAATCGGCGCCAGCGAGAGCAAACCGCGCCCAGAACATGCATGGGAAAATAGCGGTCCGGGGGAGTGATATGTCGATAAGTGTCAGTAGGAGGCTCAAGATGACTCGTCATGTCAAAGGAGGGCCTAGAGACTTGCTCTGCATACTCAAATATAGCAGATAAGACTTCGTCCGGGAGGTTCTTGCATGGTGTCTGGATAGCATTCAGTCGTGTAGTAGCTCTTGCCTTCCTTTCCTTGAGGCGTAAAATCGCTTTATCTAATTGACGTATCTCATCCGTCAAGAGGAATGCTTCGTCATCATGTAGACGCTGTTTTTTTGGCAAGAACCCACAGCGAGAGCAGGCGGGGGATAAAGGCAGCTATCAAAAGTTCAAAATCGTATCCTCGCGATCGAGTAAGAAATTCACATACGGAGCGCATGACGGTCCAAGAGAAAAAAAGCTAGTCTTCCCACGACACATCATTGGTAGGAATTGTATGGATCGTGCGAAAGGTCCAGGTCTTTCACCCACGATGACTCTAAAAGAGTTGTGGGTTGCTGAAGAAGTCTACGAGCATCGGATGCAGGCAAGAGTCGAGAACTGCAGAGCTTGGATAGCTCATGTCATGGCTTCACCTGTCACTAGTATCAATACTTGTAGTACAGTAGTAGTTGACTTGTAAATAGTTGCTCTGCCATAGCAATCAAATGAAGAGAAAAACTCAAACGTCCAAGGTGGGAATTCAGTTCAGGTTCCTTAGAATACACAGAAACAAGTCGCATGAAAGTGTAGTCGTGCCTCTGGACACATGTATAATTCCCACGACATGTTCCACCGTCAAACATACCTGAGGTGTGTGCTGTTATGTCGAGGACGATATTATAGTCAGGAAACACGAAAATACAATATTCTTTTCATGGGACGAGATGAATTCTCGTGTGGTGTCTTTCGAGAACTGTGTGCTGCAGATGGTGCGTCACCCCTTCGCAACTCCTACCTGGATCTCAATTCTTACTGAATAGATATCTGGGACAACATTACCATTGCCACGCATCCTGACGAAAAGGTCGGAAGACGGGGATCTGTGCTCTCTGTATGTATGTTGTTGCTCTAGTGACTTAGGCCTTCGTTAAGACCGTGCTTTAGCCCCTCTAAGACTATTAGGCTCCTCTCTGAATATACCGGTGCACACGATACCCGCTGAGAAGAAAGCTTTCAAAAACTGGAATGTAGGTGGTCTCAGGAACTTAACCCTAGTGCTGTTGACCCAAGGGCACAGCTGCCTTCACCCTTTTCCCTTTCTCCAGGCGCCCCTCCGCCTTTGAACCATGTGCTTATCACCGCATCTTTCGGTCGCATTCTTTCTCTAGCAATGCTTTCTCAATTCCCCAAGGCGCAACGACTCAATGTACATCCCAGTCTACTTCCTGCTTATCGAGGGCCTGCTCCCATTCAGCATGCACTGATGAGAGGTGAAAAGGAAGTTGGAGTATGTGTAATTGGCATGCTTCCCGTCAAAAAGAATGGCAATGGCAGTGGTATCGACGCTGGTGACATTTGGGAGTGTACGAAACGTGTATGTTGATTCGTAGTTATCCTGGTACTCGGAGAGCTGACGGAATCCAGGATGTCACGGGAAATGAGGATTTTATATTGCTGCGTGGAATCCTGGCCAAGGATGGTGGAAGATTACTTGTGAACGTCCTGAGGGACATGGCTCGAGGAGTTGTTGGTATTCTTCCAAACTACAAGTACATGACGTGGATGGTTGACGTTAATCCGCAGGCAAAAGCAATACCTCAGCCTGTAACGACCAACGAGCCTCATGCATCAAGGATAACCCAAGCTGATTGGACTATTGACTTTTCGCAACTTACAGCTGAAGAAATTGTATGGCGACATCGGGCAATATCTCATCATGTACGAGTTATCCGACGTTCGGATAATCTTATTATTGATCCATTTTTTCCACAGCGTAATCTAGCTGTCTCAATACCAACCAACCCAATCAGAACGGTTCAGATGGTAACTCTCACTGCTTCAATCGATCCAAGTATCCACCGGCGGCTTCCCACGACCCCTGGAGCCGCTTGTCTGGATCAAACTCATGGTCTCCTCATTCGATGTAGAGATGGCACTGTAGTCGAAGTCACAAAGCTGAAACAAGAGGGCAAGAGGGAGACAGGCGCGAAGGATTGGTGGAACGGTGTCAAAGGAATGGGGATCGTGGTAGATTCTGTGCTTATGTTTAGACCAGATCGGAGGTATTGATTGATGGCAAAAAATGAACTCGGACTTTTCTCACATATCCTCATTTGACTGCCCGTGCGATGATAACAGAATCGACCTCCTTTTCTGCGGATTCGTATTTTGCAACACAACCACCTCCAACGACTCTCGAAAACGATGTCCATCGTGTCCGAGAATGGACTCAGAAACAGGCTGCCCTTGGGAGGAGAGTTGTTCTCGTCACTGTGAGTGTCAAAGTCTTCGGATTTTATTAGGTCCACACACTGAGCTTGATACACAATCTTTGTCCAACTTTAGAGCGGAGGTACTACCGTACCTTTAGAGCTCAATGTGTGAGCGATTTCATCAAACGCAAGCAATCAACCATTTCCTTATTATGACTTTGTCGACCTTACCACGTTCCAATGACCCCAGTGTTCGGTTCCTTGATAATTTTAGTGCTGGTTCGAGATGATCCCTTTACATCTTGCTTCACCACAATAAGATTATTAATTTGACAGGAACTCGAGGTGCAACCTCTGCCGAATACTTTCTCAAAGCAGGTTATGCTGTTATCTTTATGCACCGGCAATTCAGTCTCCAGCCTTTCAGTCGGCACTATTCACATTCCACGAACCCCTTTCTTGACTTTCTTGGAATCGAAGCAGACGGTGTTACACCAGATTCTTCACCTCAGATTACGGTAACACCGGAGAAACGTGCAGATTTGCTACAGGTATTGAGAATGTACAAGGCAGCCCATACCTCGGGTACTCTGCTCACATTGACATTCGTTACGGTTAATGACTACTTGTGGCTCTTGAGAGCTGTAAGTCAGGAGTTGTCGAGACTTGGCAGAAAGGCGCTGTACTATCTCGCTGCAGCCGTTAGTGACTTCTTCCTCCCAAGGCAAAAGATGGTGAATACCCTTTGTGATTTAAAACTTTGATTATTCATTCCCTCTTTCAAGTCTGTACACAAAATCCAATCGGGTAAAGGAAGCTTGTCCATTGAGATGGATCAGGTACCCAAAATTCTAAAACCTATGGTCGACGAATGGACACCCGACGGTTACATCGTCTCGTTCAAGGTAAATCCAGCGAAGTATTCATACTCATGGCTCAGAAACTAAGAGGCCCCCTCTTTCAGCTAGAAACCGACCAAGACCTTCTGATACCCAAAGCCCAAGCCGCTCTTGAGCGGTATGGTCATCAAGTTGTCATAGGTAATAACCTTCACCGGCGAAAGTTTGAAGTTGTGTTTGTTTCACGCAATAACGATTCCAAAACTTCTGTGCAGTTTGCTGAGAGCTGGCTGAAAATTGACCCTTCAGGGATTGAACCGATGAGAGAGATCGAAGAGGACATTGTCGATGAGTTGGTGAAGAGGCATACTAAATGGATTCAAGCTCAGGCATAGGAGCTCTTCAGATTAGATCACGACCTAGTGCTTGTAAATCACTCCACTGTACGGAGAAACTACGTGACAGAACATAGAACATGTATCAATTTGCCCCCGAAGAAGTAAGAAACAGGAAGTCGAACAGCTTGGATCATCAAGTCAAGACCGAACAGCACCAACCCTCGCCAAAAACATTTCCTCCCTTAACTTAGTCAACTCCTTCCATATCTTCTCCTCCCAAGTTGTTTCCCCAACGTATAAGTGCTCTCCGGTCTGGTGATTTCTCGAAGGATCTCCCTCCTTGCAATCGTTCATTCCATCTACTTCGCCCTGTTCTGCTTCTTTCTTTTGTTTTGATCGACGAGGAGGCATCGCTGGTGCAACATTAAGAGACGGAGAAAGTTCTTGATTATTCAGAGAGATTACGGGTTGCGGTGTGACTGCTATCTCTTGCTGTGTTTCCTCGGCAATATCCCCAGTAATTTCCTCTCGTGTCCCGTTTATTACCTTAACCTCCTTCACTGTCCGAACCTCCACCTCTTCCCTCACGTCTTCGACCTGTGCCCCCTCCTCGGCATCCACAAAATTATCTGGCTCAGAGAAGGCTGAGGCGCTGGAATGTACACTCAATTCAGGTTCGATTCCCTTCGGAGCTTCTGGTGCTTTAAGCGAGCAAAACTCCTCGGTTTCCTTGTCTTCGCTCTTATCGATGGCCTCGTTGGCACTAGCAAGCTGAGGCTCAGACTGAATAAGTTGAGTTTGAACATCACCAGCCTTCGATGGCGAAACCGGGGCATTCTGGAAACTGTATTGAGAGTTGTCCCCCCCAACTTCACCAAGAGGCTTTCCAGGTGCTCGCGCAAGTGCTCGTCGAGGAATTGGGGGTGGCGTACCGTTTATTGTACCAAAGGCTGGTGATGAAGTACGTAATGGAGGTTGATGAGTTACAAGAGGGGTCTCAGGACGTGAGCTGGGCAAGGGTATATTGGAAGGTGTATTCGGTCGAGAAAATGAAGCTGAAAATCGTTGAGCCGCACGCGGCGGAATCTGTGGAGCCTGCGGTCGAGTTGGAGTCTGGGGAGGAGTGAAGGAAGGCGCAGCAGCTACTTCAGCCGGCTGGGCGGCTGAGGGGGATACAATGGGTACCGGCATGGATGCTGGTTTTGCAGCAGGACTAGCTGTTGAAACACTTGAGTTTTGTACTGTTGAAGATGTCGAGGGTGGTGAGGTTGAGTTGACAAAGTCTCGTGTGCGGTCCTTGCTGCGTTTAGGAAGGGGCGGAGGAGCTGTGGGTGGAGTGGTAGAAGAACCGAGGGCCATTGCTTCTGGTGTCGAGATATTATGGCGTTCCTGCGAATGATAAGGGAGAGATAATGTCTTGTTCTCTTCCCCCAAGGCTGGAGTCCCGACCAGCCTCTTGGCCTTTTCACTTGAGCTTTCGCTCCAACTTGCGCCTCTAATAGCATTTGCAAGACCCCACAAACCTCGCTTCCTCGGAGGAACAGGAGGAGCAACGGGCCCATTTGTTGAGTTCGATAAATTGATGGAAAAAGGTGTAGAGGTAGTCTCCCGGGAAAGAACAGATGGGTATATGATTGCAGGAGGTTCCTCTTCCCATATTCGCTCAACAATACTGGTTCGAACAAAAGCCCACATCGAACATGTGGTCCGAAGGCGAGAGAGACACCATCCATTTGTACAAAGGGGATAGATTGTGCTGCTCGACTGGGAAGAAGACCCGCCTCCGAGAGATGAATTAGATCGGGAAAGTGTATTTTGATTTGAAGAAGGTGGTGTCAATGAGCCTGATGGGCCCACAGATACAGATGATTTGAGAAGTGGTAGTTGTGGTAGTGAAGATGTTTGGCTTGGCGAAATGCGAAAGATGTAAACTTGAGATGGGTATGTGATATTGGATGTGGCTTGAGTAGCGTGTACATTAGCTTGAGGTAGAACGGGTGGCGAACTAGAAGTGTCGAAATACAGGGCGGTGGGGTTTTTCTTAAAAATGCTGCTTGACCAATATCCAGATCCAGAGTAAGAGTGTGTTATTCCTTTCAAAGGATAAATCAAAGGCCTAGTAGAGCTCGTATTCGCCGATATTGTTCGAGGAAGAATGGAGGTGCCACAGAGGGCACAGGGTATATATTCGTTACTGGCAGAGCTTGAGATGCCCACATGGGGTAAATGCGAGGATTCCATGAGCAAGGCTGTGAAAGACATGGGTTCAATAGTCAATTGGCCACTATGAATGGCAGCGAGAACAGAACGTCTAGACAGCCAGTTCAACGATGGTGCGAGATCTAATCGTACTGTAGGCTCCCTGAATTTGATGTTAGTCACAGTGACTTCCGTCATTGAATCCAAAAACTCACGAATCCTCAGACGATAGCCGCATCAAGAATTGAATTGGGAGAAGGGTAGACATAGCAGGGGGGTTGGGCGAGCTCAGATGAAGATGCCGAAGATGTGCGATGAAGGCTAAGAACTCATGGTAGGGAAGATGGAAGCTGAAGAGTCGCAGAGGAGGTACCAGTGGCAAATCGTCCCCTCGGTCAATCCATTTCCCTTTTCTCAACAGATACTGGACCTCCGCAGACTTTCTCTCAGCAGACTCTTTTTCTTCCTGCAAAGCTTGCACTTGTTGCTGCATTGCACTGACAGCCTCTTCTGCACCTCGCAGAGCTTGCTCGGCATCCTCAGCCTTTCGACAGCTCACAGACTGTGCATAGCGTGCCTCCGCCACCATAGTATTCGCTTGGTTAAACAGAGAAGCACTGAGGTCATCGAGATCCTTTTCTATCGCAGCTCGCGCACTCTCGGCCTGCCCTCGTTGCGCTGCTTCATCCGTTGCCTTCTCCATAAGTCGATTGAGTTCAGCAGTGACATGATTCTTCTCCACCAAGAGGCCTGTATTCAAAGCAGCTAAATGTTGCGTCCGCTGAAACTCTAAGTCGGATATTGTGAGAGAAGATGAACGCAACTGAGCTGAAGCGACATGTAATTCGTCCTCCAAATCAGAGACACGGTCGTATGACTTGACGAGTTTGCTATTAAGTTGCGTCACTTGAGAAAAGAGATCTTGTATCTGGGTCCTTAATGACTCGATGACCATATCTTGAGCCTCTGGGTCGGCTGCATAGTGTTTATAACTACCATTGGCACCATTGAAAACTTCGTGTCCAGCCGGGTTCTCATTGGGAATTTTGGAATTAGAGTTTAGACCTGTATGTAGAATATCTGTTGTCATTGTGCTGAGATGGTAGACTAGGAGGAGGGTAGGGTGGGTTCCGTGGATTACTATGGATTACTGTGGACGCGCATAGACGATCATGGCACCGGATCACCCCGGCTCGGCATTTACGGCGGCCCGCCACCGTCCATCAGCTCGGCAAGCCCAAGCCGCGACTGAGTTTCAATTACTCCAATCGTCAAAGACAATGCGCCGGGTCAAATTCTCTAAGACTTCAATGAGGCTACTACAAGTGAGGGATTTTTACTACTCAGGCTAACAGACGGCTCATCTCAGTCTCTGAGTAAAAACGACTGACGTGGTTGGAAATCAAGCCCTACACACACCCTAAAAATAGATTGGATTGTAGATCAGATATTACATTTTATGATGTCAAGATAAAGAGACACGAGCAGGAACTAGTCAAAATCAAGAATAAACAGTCATGACAGAAATAGTCTGGTTAGAAAGACATGTCCCTTTACAAAGTACCTCTTAAACGACCAATACAATCTAATGATCCAGTTATCAAAACCTTCCACCTATTTCTTGACACCAACAGACCCTTCCCAAGTGGAAGTTCTCATGAATAAGTACGTGTAACAGGCTATATGTGTCACTATTTGATTATTCGCAGCTGTACGAGAAGATGTCGTGGATTTTTGAGCTCGAATCCTCAATTTAATTACGACTTACGTTTGATCATGAAACGAAATCACTCGCAGCATCCTCAAGTGTACGAAACATAGGATGCTCCATTACTCCGTCGGCAAGGTCAAGATTGCATGCATAAATGTCATGAATTCAAAATTCTATATCTCAGTGCGAACACTCGACCATAGCCCAACGCGCCTTACAGCCAGAATTGTTGCAGTGTCTCTGACATTTATCAGATGCTATTTGTAGAAGCTAGATGCGGGAGTTAGTATTAGTCAGCAAGAGAGCACTTACTCTTTGGCCAATCCTACGAGAAAAAGATGCTGAAGGGAGTTCATAACAATAGTGTAGAGCATGATTATGTTGTTTTATCAAGACAAAAATAGGTCACCTCTGGGAAAAGCGACTGTGTAGACAACAAACGGCACAAGTAATCCAGGAATGTGTCCACGGTACACATTTCCTTCTCAGTGGAAGAGTTGTCAGCATAAAAGAACCAATTTTTGCACTGCGACGTAATCAGTAAGTCAATAGTCAATATAGAATACTCAGTCCCTGAATCCATACTGAGGTGTCTAGGCGAAAATTCAAGCTTACTATGTAATGAAAATAATCAGAAAAATACACTGATCAGTGATGAACAGTGATAAGAGATTTGAGAATAAATCAAAATAAAATAAACTCCACTGGCGCAGTGTATTCAATAATTTTTGACTTAACAATGATGGGATTCATTGTCCTAATTGAGTGTACATCAACACCGTGTAGCATTCCGACCAAATCTTTCACCTCTGAGATATAGAAGGATTAACAATGCCTCGCCAGTTTTTCGTAGGCGGAAATTTCAAGATGAACCCCATTACCAGAGCAGCTGAGTCTGCTCTGGTTGGTGATCTGAACTCAGCGACTCTCGATCCCAATACCGGTGCGTAGGCACGTCAAAAGACTTCCCGCATAACGAGGGTGAACGATTGGTGGATATGATTTGAACAGAGGTCGTCATCGCTCCCCCTTCCATTTACTTGTTGTCCATCAAGGCTAGCACGAGGCAGGACGTCGCTGTATCCGCGCAGAATTTATACCCAAAGGATTCCGGAGCCTTTACTGGCGAGATCAGGTTCGCGAACTCCAATAACCGATACGTTTAGTGACCTATGGAGATCATAAACAGTCCAAAGCAATTGGTTGATGCTGGTATACCTTGGGTCATCCTTGGTGCGTACATCTGCAGCCCGTGCCACAGTGCTGATTCTATATATCATAAAAGGTCACTCTGAACGTCGTACCATTTTCGGCGAGTCCTCGGACTTTGTTGCACAGAAGACCTGCACTGCCATCAAAGCTGGTCTCCAAGTCATTCTCTGCATTGGAGAGACTCTTCAACAGCGGGAGGCTGGAGAGACTGACAAAGTCAACGAGGCTCAACTTGGTCCTGTCATTGCTACATTGAAACCTGAGGACTGGAAGTCAGTATCACTTATCATCAATTGCACAAAGGCGTCTAATAAGTTCATTCAGGAAAGTTGTCATCGCCTATGAACCTGTCTGGGCCATCGGGACTGGAAAGGTTGCAACAGCTTCCCAGGCACAAGAAACACAAGCTGCGGTTCGAACCTTCCTCTCGAAAGCTGTCTCTCCTGCTGTGGCAGAAGAGACCAGAATTATTTACGGCGGTAGCGTCACCGCTGCGAACTGCAAAGAGCTTGGTAAGCTTTGCACTACATGATATGATTTTTCCCTAAGCTTATCGATCCAGCTGCCCAAGCCGATGTAGATGGTTTCCTCGTCGGTGGTGCCTCTCTTAAACCTGAATTTGCAGAGATTATCAATGCTAACAGACTTTAAATGCCTTCTGTCCTACTGTAAAATAAAATAAACCTCATCCAGAGAGAACTCGGCCGATCAACAATGGTTACAATGGTTATTCAATGGTCACTCGGTAAGCATGTGATCGATTGCATCGCCATGCGCAGTATGCATGAAGTCACGAGTTCATTGCACCGCATCACATCCCATCTATTCCAATCCTGACAACCATGTTAACACTTTTACATCTACGAACACTCGGTCTGTTTTTTTGAATGGCCACTGCGTCTCTTGAATTTATCCCAACACAGGCAGAGCTTTCTGTGGTTGCGGCCATCTTAGACTATGAGAGATCCCACTTCGGTATTTTGTCCAGCCTCAGTGACACTCCTTTGATAGCTTCTGTTAATGCTGTTGAGATACTGCAACGAAGCGGCCTTTCTTATGAACAATTGGCGCACATATGGACACTGGCAGACGAGGACGAGGATGGGAACCTGTCTGAAAAGGAATTAGCAATCGCTGTACGCTTGATCGGTTGGGCTCAGTCAGGAAAGCCGATAAATCGTAGTTTTGTCAATTACTGTATGTTACAGATAAAAGGCATCTGTATCATAACTCACAGCGATTCAGCGAATGGTCCATTGCCTACTTTGAAAGACGTCTGGGAATACACTCGGAATGGGACAGAATCTGTTCAATTTCCACCTGTCAACATTCAAGACAAAATAGAATTCAACAGAACTTTTCGCGAGGCTGGTCCCATAAATGGTTTACTTGATGGTAGGGTCAGCTTCCTTGCTTCTTTCGTGTCTGATGACAATACTTTCTTAGGTGACAAGGTGCGCGACATTTATTTCAAGACCAACCTCTCCTATAGCGATCTCGATCGGATTTGGTTAGTGCTTTACCTCTTCTATACATAATGTATTGAGTTGTAGACAGGAATCTAATAGACACAGAACAAAGAGGGTCACTCAATAATATGGAATTCGCTGTCGGCATGTATCTGATCCAGTCTGTCAAGACATGCCAACTTCCAACATTGCCCTCATCAATACCCTCTCACATCTTCGATCAGTTTTCCGTGAAATCTCATTTTCCTTTCACGACCTCTCGTGTCGCATCCAAGTTCACGTCCAACCCTCAATCGTCGTCGGCGTCTATTAAATATTCCATTTCACCTACCCGAGAAAATAGCGAGTGGGATGTTTCAGTCATTGAGCAAGCTGAGGCACAAAGTCACTTCAACAACCTTGACATCGATAAGAAGGGTCTACTCGATGGTGATGAGTCAGCTCGGTTTATGCTCAAGTTTTTTAACCTTTCACCAAACGACATAGCTCAAATATGGTTTGTACATTCTGTTTCAGGCCTCATGAGAATAACTTCTTCATAGGGATCTCGTCGACCTAAGACGTGACAATAAGCTTGACAAGGACCAATTCGCTGTTGCAATCCATCTCATACACAAAAAGTTAGAAGGACAAGCTTTACCCACTCTCGAACTTCCTGCGTCTCTTATCCCACCGTTAATGAGATCCAAATCCCAGATTCATGTGAGGCGATTGTCAGCGCCTCCTGTCCCTCCCAAGCGACCTCCACCTCCGATACCCCCAGCATCTCGGAAGCCATCTCTATCGATGTCATTGTCATCATCAACATCGCCCATTATCAGACATGCAGTTTCCTTTTCCCCTACTAACCCTTCTCCTTGCCCTCCTAGGGCTCCGATGCCCAAGCTCAAAAATCGACTCAGCATTACTGCTATACCTAAGGATCTCTTTCCAATCTCTCATACACCCTCTACTATCTCTTCTCCAAGTTTTCCACCCGTCACACCTACTTCTAATGTTTCAAGTTTCACTCCTGTACCCCGCCTTCTAGTTCTTGACCAGAATCCACTTTCTCCATCCTTTCCATCACCTGCTATTCCATCCACATCTTCTGCCATGTTCCACAGCAACCATCATTTTGATGAAGAGACTCTTTCAGAGCTGAGAGAAGAAAGTAAACAGTTAAGAGGGCAGTTAGAGGAGTTGATGGGTCAACTCAAAGAGCAAAACCAGTACCGAGAAAAGAACAGCTTATTGAGGGAAGACAACAAACGACTCAAGAGACGCCTTCAAGAGATGGACCAAGCCGTCAATCAAGTGATGGCAGCTAACGAAGGAGTTGATCGGACTGCTGAGCTCTCACAGGAAGTGACCCGATTAACACAGCTCTTAATCACCCATGAGCATACGGAAAAAGAGTTACACGAAACTCTAAATTCTGTTGCTGAACTTTCCCAAGAGAACGGGCAGCTGAAGCAGAGATATGGGGACCTGAAGGCTGAGAAAATATCATTGGAGAAGGAGCTTGTGGATGTCGGATCTCGGATGCAGAATCTTCGGAGTGAGAAGAATTCAATTTCGACGCGATTAGCAGAGATGGAGAAATTACTCGTGGATCCACAAACCAAAGGAAGCAGTCGATGGGAGCTCCAGATGTTGTTGAAAGACGTGACAAGGGAGAATGAAGAGCTTAAAACGCGGGAGAGGGACATTCAAGCACAAATGTCAACCATCCTCTTAACAAATCAGAATTACTTTCAATTAGATGACCTAAAACATGCAAACTCAAGGTTGAAACTCCAAGTGTCCGAGTTAGAAGAGGTCGTGAGAGGCATGCAGGCGTCCAGTTCGGATAATGTCTTGAGGCGAAGAATCAATGAACTCGAGAGGGAGAAGGAGGTGCTCCACGCACAAGTCAGTGAGATGACACGGAGAGTTAGCGGTGCTGAAGAACTGAGCGAGAGAAGGATTGGGGAATTGCAATCGAGAGTCAGAGAACTTGAACTGATGAACCAAAGTTTGTGTCATCAAGGTCCAAGTGCAGATGAGAATGTACCCCCGCCGGCATATGAAGAGACTATTGGGGACTAATTTAATTATATTCACATTGAGTTTTTAGAGTAGGAGCCTTCATAGGTATCCTATATTGTATTGTGCCATCTGTGTCTGTATCCGCAGTTATCTCTATCAACATGGGCTGCCCATGTAATGGGACAGGTAGGGAAAGTAAACACGGGCACATCACGGGTATCTAATATGGACCTCTCAGTACCACAACAATGATATAAAGTCACATCTCCCACAGTATCTATTACTATAGTTAAGTCCTCTAATTAAAACCATATATATTTGTTCCGGCTATGGGATGATATCTGACGGTTTTCAGAATACTTCATTTGACCATGCAATTGAAAGCTATTATAGTAACTTGTGGTTTGATAACGCGGAACATTGGTCCTCGCTAATCTACTGGACGAAATCAACAGGAAATTAGATGGTCCTTGCGCACATACTGCGGATGTGCTTTTTTCATCATGAAAATACCTTATGCTCGAGACGTCTATTATTAGAATGATTCAAATTTCTAGATCATTTCTAGATCTCTGCAAGCAGGTTTGAACATGGTCGAAATTTCACCCGAACTTCTACCCATCATCTATACAGTGAACTTATGTCGTCACTTGCACTTGAACGGTTATCAGCGATATATGTCATAGCTCCAACTCTCCGACATCTTCTGCTCGTACCATTAATCACCAACACGACATACCATTCATTGCAGAGGATATCATGTGTCTGTACTCCCTTCTAGACTTCGCCCGAATTCCAGCCAGAGCGGTATCTACGAACGACTTGGTGAGGTATTTAGAACAGAAGATAGTTACTGCTAGACAAGGTGGTGGACCCTAGAAGAGCTGACACAGGATGAAACCTGTTTAGTTGGTCACCGGTCGACAGTAGACTTCCAATCTCTAAATCTTCTCTCCCAGACGATTCTCAGAGGCAAGAAAGCGACAAAATTGAGACCTACTGTGTTTGTGAAGAGTATATGTGGGCAGATACTATGTGGGATGTTCCTGCAAGATTTACATCTTCCCGCTCCTCAGAATCATCGCTTTTGGAATATCCTCAGTCTTCTTCCTTAGGTTCGCCATCTCAGCATTACTTCAATCATTTTTCCTTGGACCAGATCACACTACGAAATACACCATAACTAGCTTTTTGATAACGTCAAGCTCCGAAGAGCAGGCTAAAAAAGGCCCCTCTGGACAAAGCGGAAACGGAATATGGAATGGTGTAATGAATCAACCCGATCCATTGGTATGGTATGAATCCGTCAGTCCATTTCGACACATATGTTGGGGATCAAAGAAATTGTCGAATCCGGAAGCTACATGTGATTCAAAAATCACAGTGTACAAGGTAGTTAGTCGATATTGTCTGAAGCTACCGGACGCGAGAACTTGATCATAAATTGCTCATAAACTGCTACTCGAAGGGGATCAAACGGCAAACGCAGGCAAGATGCTTTTTTCATGAGTCCTCCATAGGTTCATTGAGTGTGTGTCGGATCCACTCAAAAAGGGAGGTAAATCCTGGGGTCAGATAACGAGGGGAATCGACAAATAAAATAAAATGTGTTTTACTTGGGAAACAGTATTAGATCTCTGGCCAATTGAGTTTTGCATCTTCCCAATTCACTCGACCACAAGGCGATCCACATCAAGGATTCAAGATCGGAAAAGTAATTATTGTCTTGGGAATTGTATCCGGATTGTGAGATGCAACAAAGGCTTCGCCGTCTCGGTTATATTGGCACGATATCTGGTCTCGCGACCATCAGAGGAGGGGACAAATTATGTATCGATGTTAAACTCAAACTCTCAGTGCTCGTGAGTTTGGCATACTCAAAATCGCTTAGAAATCGCTTAGAAATCCCCGAATGGACTCATCGCCCTCGACAACAATGTTCCTATGGAGTCGGGAAGCCAGGAACAAGAGAGTGACGGTTGGATGGGCGCCTGGCTTTCTGTGACACCGGAGAGACAGATAAAATATTTCGATCAGGTTGAGCACTCATCAGTTGCTCCTTGCAGTGTGTCACGGAGGATTCTCATGAATGGCAAGCTATAATTGCAAGGGCTTCCTCGACACGTTTCCGATAGAGGTTTTAGTCCACTGATAGTTGTTTTCATTACTTGTTCAAGTGTAAGGAATTCAGTTAAGAACAACTATACAGATGACTCACTGCCAGTAAATAACCATGGATGCAAACGAAAGATAAGTGTATCAACGCTCAAACACGAGAATTTTCAACTCTTGTCCCGTTACCCTGTCGCCAGCCAACGATCTCCGGAAGGATTCCACACCAGACCAACTTTCATCATATATTCCAACGTCTCGGTGATATTCCACTCTCCAATAAACGCCCACCTATCATCTCTTTTCAGATACTCTAGTATATCCTCCTTAGTCGAACCCCCTATTAGCTCGTTTCGCTTCACAATTCGTCTCCGAGGCGGTGTCAGGACTAAAGCCTTCAAAGCATCTGCGATTGTACGAGCCAAAAGCTCTGGTTTAGTTGATATATAGGCTTCCTCTTCAGGGTCTGGATCAGACAAATCTGACTCGTCATCGTCCGCTGACCTCGAACTGTTCGCGTTACTAAACAAAGAAGTGTCCACCGCTGCCGAGCTGAACTTCCACAAAACGTTGGTTCCCGAGTTTTGATATGTGCCTTCCGTGCGAAGCAATCGTTTGGATCCATCCCAAAGGGTGATGCTACCATCCCTCATCAGTTCGCAAATCGCCCACTGAAAGAGACGCTTCTTCTTGGCTGCAAGACTGGCTCGGGTCAATTCTGTATATTCAGTAGGCTGATTAGGGAGAGTAGACTTTGAGGTTGATGCTGCCTGTGCCTTTTTTCGCAGTTCTCGTGCGCGCTGTCTAACAACGCGCGTAGCCATGAGGGACAGTTCGGGGACGCGCCGAAGATAAGATAGAGTAAATCCCCCACAGATTCTGTCAAAAGACGATAAGGGCGGCCACTGGAGTTTCTTCGAGATTTGAAGGCGGGGTGTTGAGTCGTTATTGTCGGTTGTTAAATCTGTCGTTGTTCCTAACTGTGAAGTGCAGACTCGCATAGATTCGTAAAAATCATCATCCGAGTAGAAGCCGTCTTTTATCGGGGGTGCGTTGTTGATGAAGTGTTTGATATAGATTCTGAATGCGTTGTCTGTGAGGTTTGATGGTCGTAGACGCGATGGGTGACGTAATTTAGGTTGTGACTGAGTGAGGCAATCAATATACGATTGGGAGATATGAGAAACACACACATGAGGGTTCTTCGCAGACTTCATCATACCAGAGGCAACGGTCCTTCGACTCGAGTCAGCCACTGTTGAAAGTGTGGTGATCGCTGACGTCCATGGCTCCACAGCTTTGCTCGAAGTCTCGGACTGTTCTTGTATTCTTTGGACAGCGGGGATAACAAAAGATACTGAGGTGCCATAACGGGTCTCGTGCAGTTTCCGGACAATCTCCCAGTGTTTAAGTTGGGCGCCAAAAGATGATAATGCTAGGACACGTGTTGATGTCGATGACACTCATAACTCGATGTGGCTTACATATTTCATCTGCAATCATACATCTTGTTTCATGCTTCCTTTGTACCCTGCCTGAAATTTTGATGACCCCCCCTATCCCTTTTATGGGTTGAAGTAGGGAATATCCAGGGGATGTAGAGCACTCGTCAGGGTTCTTCGACTTCAAGATCTGTTGCGGAGTATCTGTACAGTCTATAACTTCCGTTCCATCATCAACTAAGAGACACTCTGGTTAGGAGACATCAATGCGTAGGAAAAAGTAATCAGGGCGCACTGGTATACATAATTTTTTTCTCAAATACTTGAATGCCAACAATAACACCACAGATTTCAACCTTACGACAAGGTGTGTTTCCCAGCCAGTAGAAATCGAAGCCTATATCTTTTGATCAACTCAATGAAACATTCCCAAAGTGGGCGAGACTGACCATTGCACTGTGGCATAGTCAAGACATCACGTATGTAGCACTTCGCAGTGGCTGCCGAAGTCAGAGTCCATTCCCAAATTTCTTTTTCAGATGGGCGGTGTATGTGCTGCTCATCATCTGACGGAATTTTTCCTTTTGTTGGTGAAAGTAAAAGACGTCTTGACCGCTGGAGAGATTTTTTGCTTTGTGTAGCAAGCACTGTCCGACTCATGTTTGTCAACATGACACATCCCGTCTGAGCCTGGTGCTGCACATGACTTGTGATATACGTCTCGTGATATAATATATCTTATCATTATCCATGACAGCCAAACAGTCGTTCCGTCCATTTACTTTGGCATTCATTCAACTAGGGCAGACACGACCCAATAAAGCCGATAACCTCAAGCATGCTCGGGACATGATCCTTAAAGCAACTTCTGGCCAAATCCATTACAAGAAGCCAGATCTCGTTGTCCTTCCTGTTCGCTCTTGATCCGCATCTGGGAAACAAACTAAAGTTTTCTTAGGAGTGCTTCAATTCGCCTTATGGACATGCTCATTTTCCGGTTCATGCAGAAGAGATCGAATTCACGCGAGGCAAACCTTACAATGTTTCCAGCTCAGCGAGTGAAAGCGTGAAGATGCTCTCCGCTACTGCGAAAGAGACAGGCACATGGTTGGTTGGAGGTATATTAACCTTTGAAACTCTCATCATTCAGCGCTTAGTCTGTATAAGGTTCCATACCAGAAAGAGATGCACAGGATGGCAAGATATATAACACCTGCACGGTTTATAATCCTCAGGGTACCAGAGTCTCCCCAGGATCTCTTAAATATCAACTCATATAGGAACGACGTAGGTGAGCTCGTTGCAACCCACCGAAAAGTGCACCTTTTCGACATCGATATCCCGGGAAAGATCAAATTCAAGGTGAATATTTGTAATCCGTTTATTGAAAAGCTAATTTTGTTTTCTCCTTAAAGGAAAGTGAAACCCTCACAGGGGGTAATACTACAAACTATTTTGATACCGGTAAGAGATCCCACACTACACTCTGAAATCCAAAGATTCAAATTGACTTTGGTAGGATTTGCTCGTATCGGTCTTGGGATCTGTTATGATATCCGATTCCCTGAGCTTGCTATGATATCAGCTCGTCAAGGCAAGTCATCCATCCATTCTTAACTCTTGATCCTGCCTCCTCGATAGCTTACATGACACCAAACCAGGCTGTCAAATGATAATATATCCCGGAGCATTCAACTTGACGACAGGTTCATTACACTGGGAATTGTTGCAAAGATCAAGGTCAGTTCACGTCATGGCATGAATGCCTGATCTGAACTTTTCTCCCAAGGGCTGTGGATAATCAGATATTTGTGGGAATGTGTAGTCCTGCTAGAGACATGACTGCAGAGTACCATGCGGTACGCCTGGGTTACTTGTGAAATGATGTTTCTTGGTTGCTGAAATCAGAGGGTGCAGTGGGGCCATTCAATGGTCGTTGATCCTATGTAAGGGAACCCACAGTTCTCTTTCAGAGATTTTCTGAGTTATATGATAGGGGTAATATACTCACAGAAGCAATGGAAGATGAACAAATTGTCTACGCGGAGATCGGTAATGAGAATGTTCGGGGTCTTGACTTCGCTCTTATTAACTTTCTTCCAGATCCACAGGCGCTATTTGAGGCACGAAGTGGGATTCCAGTGACAACACAACGTCGGTTTGACGTGTACAAGGACATTGCAGAAGGGGCATAAGAAATTAGGCTTCAATATCTAGGTAACAGCCGGATGACTCCAATCATTAATTGGCTATTTCAACCGATCTTGCATTGGGTCAAGTTTCGTTTTCCATATGTCGTAGTGATCCTTTTTCAGTTCTAACCGCGGAATAGCACAAGACAAGAATGTCAGATATGAATATGTGCAATATGATACAAATGTGCTGACAAAAACAGTCCATGCAAAAAAAATAAGCATATAAACGACGAGATGTCATTGAAGAAGGCCTCGTAATCTCACAACGACCGACAAGAGTCCATCGTGTCACCGTCGGATTCGCTTGGTATCCCCACTCTCACCAATCTCAATTGGCATAAATGGTTCTCTTCGTTGTGGTGCAGCCTGTTGTAATCCCATCCCAGGTCTTGACCCACGAAATCCACCATTACCGACACTACTAGTGCCAGTGATGCCCACATTCATCCCCAAGCCTCCCCCGCCAAAATTAGAACTCGACGACATGAGATCCACGCTTCTCTTAGTACCGATGCCACTTCCACCCTGCTGGTGAGTATCCTATCAATGAGAAAAAAAATTAAATCGTTGATGTAAGATAATTCCCAGATAGAACGTACCATTCCAGGAGGAAAATGGAATCCTTTCATCGAAGATGCTGTCGTCGTCGTCGCTGTCGTCGTCATCATCCTTGAACGCTTTGTTCCGGATTCACCGGAATTTGTAATGGGGTCCTCGATCTCGTTTCGGTTGTGGTTTGCGGGTCTCGCGAGCGGTTGGTGATTACGTTGTTGAGGATGTGCCATATTAGGTTGATTGGCTTGGTTCAATGGTCGAAGTAGGGTAGACGATGTACGTAAAGTAGGAGACAAAGCAGGATTTTGGATTTGTTCCAAGGGCGTGGATTGTTTCATGGGTGGAGAAGTATTCAGAGTGTTTGTGGCTTTGACGATCTCTTGTAACCGTTGCACACGAGCATTCTTGTTGTCGTTTCGGGAAATAGACATATCACTCCCTACGCCTTCAGTCATAGTCATTCGGATGTCGCTGACGGGAATACTCGCGTCATCCTCCGGAGGTGAATTAGTTACTTCATGATCAATTGGCCGACCCATATCTGCATCAGTTTCGATCGGCCGGCCTAAATCACCTTGTTCCATGCCAAGTGCAGCAAGAAAAGACTCATCATCCCCAAAATCAAAGTCATCCTCAGATTCTGATTTTGTGACAGCCTCCCGGATAGATATGTTACCGACAGACGTTGTGGTGAATGACTCTTCCTCTGCAAATGAGACGTGACGACGGCTCTGAGCGATTTGAGGCTGATTTTGTGGCTGGTGTGGTGGAGCCGATCGAAGCTTTTCGTCTAAAGAAGTGAGATGTGCTGATGGAACGGAGATGCCAGAATGAGAGTGACTGGTAGCTAGTGGCCGTCCATTGTTCACAACGGGATGTCCACTGGGAATGGAGTTGGGCGTGTCAACTGACTGTCGAGATGTTGGAACTGCTGTGGTCTTGGAGGACGACATAGATGAATTTGAATTCAGCTGGGGATCAGGGGTTTTCAATGCATTCGCAGCATTAACGATCGAAGGTTTTCTATCCTCTGAGAATTCTGGTCGTCGATGAAGTTCTGTTTTATCAAATTTGGCCTATGAACAAATTCGTGTTTTCAAGATGGACCTCTAAAACTCCTTCAAAGTGAGATACATACAGGAGGTACCTTCATCTTCACGACTTCTTGAGTATATGCTTTATCATAAAGACAATTTCCCATCAAATTTCCAAAATTTCGCAGCGCACGTTTAAGACCATCTGTGACTGCCTCCTTCTTACACTGAATATTTCGAGCCAAGATGAAATTACACTCCGCACTCGGTAGACACGAGATACTCACCTTGTCCAAAGCCTGACCTTTACTCGGAGAGTTATCCGCTGTTCCGTATCCAATGTCCTCATGGTAAACTCCTTCCCTCAGCGTGACTCTTACGATCGCAGTGACACCAACATTATATCTTCCAGATTCACTGCGATCCACAAAATCCGTCGTCACATTAACCAGACTTGAACTCCAGCCGTTGAACCCAAAGACTTCGTTAGCCAAGTTGATCATTTTCCAACCTTCCGCATACGTCAACTTTGGGCCACCTCTTGGTCCTTGTCTTTGGGATATATATTCTGGACCCAGTTTTTGATCTAGTTTCACTTGTAACGTGGCGATTCTCTGAGCAGTTTCTTCTGACATGGTTTCATTGGCATAAGAAGTAGCAGTAAATGGGATATGGGAACCAAGCATAGGAGCTGAAGGTATGGGCGTTCCGTGTATCAAAGAGTTGAACGACATAGCTCCAGACGTGACTAGATTCATTGCTTGACCTGTGTGGTAGGAATGAAGAAGATGACCGCTAAACGTTCCGGCCATACAAAAGAAAAAAGCTTATTTCCCCCTGTGGAACCAGTTATCCAAAAAAAATGATTTTTTTGATCCAAGAGAAAAAGAGAAAGTCAAGTCCGGATTCAACGTTACATGAAAATCCGATCATACCATAGAATCACGCGTTAGTCACGTTATGCAGCAATTATGACACGTGATATCCGTCAGATTCTTGGTATCCAAAATGGATCATTAATTATAATTGGATGTGTACAATATCGATTTTGAAATCTAGTTCGTGAGGGCATATTCTGCTATCCAAAAGGTCCTTGCTGCTTTTCCCCGAGAATCTATTGTTCTTTATAATGGAGATTCGTTTTCGCACCGTCAACTATAATTGCAGTGACGTTTCTCACAGTGCAAGTCGCAGCTAGCAAATAAGCTTTGCAGTAAATCGTACGGCTCAGATCCCACCTTGTTATTGGTTGAACGCCTAGAGCATCTTAAATACAACGAAGCCAATGATTCTTGTCATTCCCCAAACCCTTCCCAACCAAACCAGTCCCTCGTTACAAAGTCCTAAATCTAAATGACAACCTCTGCCAATGAAACCTCAGCGTATTCCATGCCAGTTCAGCTATCCCAATCCCAGGTTCCCCAAATTTATCAACAGCTGAACCCCACTTTTATCGCTTCTCAACCTAAAATTCGAAGTGTGAAACTCAGTCCCAACGGCGATTTCGTTCTTTACCAAGTCACCCAATTCTATCGATCCACTTCGCGACCTCTTTCTACACTTTGGCTTGCCGAGATGAATAAACCATCGAGTGCTATTCCAATCACTCGAGGCGAATTCTATGATCGATCTGGCGTTTTCCACCCTGATGGTACACGTATTTTGTTCTTATCAGACAGACAAGCACCAGGGAAAAAAAGTGTTATCTATCAACTATCACTTGCTGACTATATATCGTCGATTTACCGGGACCGAAGCGACGACGTTGATGCATTCGATATTGCCGATACCATCGATAAAGACTCTTCTTCATACGATGATATCATCATCGATGAGGTCCTCACCTGCCCCATCCCCACACCCTCAACTATCCCAGAACCTACCGTCTTAACCTCCAAATTCGCTATCGCAAATAAAACGAACGTTCGAGAATTTGCAACCTCTCCATCTGGAGAACTCGTCGGATTCCTAGCCGACAACGACCATGAGGAGGGTATCGCTACCGAAATCAAAAAAAAAGATGTCGACGTCATTGAAATGGGATCATCATCGTCGAGTCAAACGAAAGGTCGTCTTTCTAAATTTGGCGTATACAATTTCACAACAGGTGAAATACGCATGTTTGAAACGCGAAGGAAGAAGAATCAACAACACCAATTGGAAGGATTCACTTGGAGTAGTGATAGTAAAGAGATTTTGTATTGGTCGAGACGGAACCGAGGAATGGAGTGGTCTGAGCAAGTTGATCCAGATCAGGTGTTATTGGAATCGATATCCGTGGTGGAAGAAGAAGGAGTGAAGCGGAAGTATTTGGCGAGTTATCCGCGATCTCCTTCAGGGTCACATGTTTGGTTATCAACAGGACACATCGCCAGTTTACAAAGTTATGAACCGCACAATATTCTCGATGCTCGCACACTCCACATCCATCATCTCCCAACATCAACAACAACAGTCACAGAACGTATTTACGGAATCGACGAAGATGCTATACGTATTGTTCCTGCCTGCGTCCGTCCCAGGGGAGAGGGTGATCCGACAAAGAACGACCACGATTTTCTTGCAGTCGAAGTTGGCAACGATACTGAATCACGAATTGACATTATCGTCTTTTCTTCGACGTCTCCAACCCATTTATCTCGATTCACACTCTTCCATACTTCCTCGAATGCGATTTGGTTCAATTCGTGGGATGTCAGACGTGTCATTCACTCTGCTTCTTCTTCCTCAAATCCAACAAATCACGTCACCTATTTTTTCACTGCCGTGCTCAGTTCAGGTCCCTATCACGAACCACCCAACGTTTGGTCTGGTAAAATTCACATCCACTTACATGACAACCAAGAAGAAGAAAAAGGAAACCACAAATTCAGAACCCTATCAAGATCCAACCAAAACCTGGTTCGACTTTCAAATCATCTCACATGGTTGACCAAAACACCCGTTCTCAAAACTGAAATCATCTATTGGAAAAATAAAGACGGTATCCAACTGAGCGGTCTAGTCCGGTTCCCACCCAACTACGACACCACCACCCACGGTCGAATTCCCACTATCTTGTTCATTCATGGAGGACCTTATCGACGTGATATTCCCGGTGTGTTTATCTTATCATTATCATCGTCATCATCAGTAGCTAACTACGGCTCTCCACCAAAAAAAAAAGACTACATGCCGTATTACTGCAACTGGCGTGAACTCTTGGCTTCAGCAGGCTATCTCATCATATCACCCAATTATCGTGCAAGCCAAGGGCGAGGTTCTGCTTTTGCTTCGAGCGCAAACGCAGGGATAGGTGTACACGATTGGTCAGATTGTGACAGCATGGTCGATCAAGTCGTTCGACGCGGTTGGGCCGATGAACATAAATTAGGTATCGCTGGTTGGAGTCACGGTAAATAGATTTCAACTCTGATGTTTGTTCTTGTATAACGATTCGTTTAGGTGGATCGTTGACAGCATGGGGTGTAACACAGACAAAGACGAAGTATAAAGCTGCTGTTATAGGAGCAGGAGTGACAAATTGGGAAGGATTGGTCATGGAATCTAGTTCACCAGAACTTGAAGTGAGTGGTCTCTCTCTCTGTGTGTGTGTGTGTGTCCAAACTACTGACATGTCTGCAAGGCAGCCATCGGTGGTACATCACCTTGGCCTTTGCAATCCTCAGATAAGGAGTTTACATTGACGTCTGAACGTAAATCAAGTCCAATACACAACATCCCAGGAACAACGACAGCCATCCTCATATTACACGGTGAACGGGATCAACGTGTACCCGTAGGTCAAGCCTATGGATTTTATCGTGGATTGAAACGATGTGCTGCGATGGGAGGAAGAGAAAGCGCTCAGCTGGTCGTATATCCTCGCGAGCCTCACGGGTAAGTGTGTCTAGCCCAAGGTTGTGCGATTGACGCTGAGGATGAGTGTTGAAAGATTTGTTGAGCGAAAACACGCACAAGACGTCATGGAGCGAGTTCTAGTTCATTTCAACACATACTTGATGATACAGAAAACAGAGTAGGAAGCATAACATAAATATAATATAGTTGTATATATCAGGACAGGCCTTCATCCAGCATGTGAGACAAGTCTTCCCTGGCACCGACAAGAACCTCCTAAGGACACAGAATGAGCTATAGATTGACAAGGAGAAAAAATAGGAATAGTTACGGCAACAAGGGCTTGTCTAGCCTCATCTTTGATCTCCTTCCAGCGACCCTCATAGGTGGTCAGGAGCTGATCATACTCATCTCGCTGTCTCCTATCGCCTCTCATGGCTGTTCTGATGACGGCTCTCAAAACACATACACCGGCAACCCATTCGACCTCGTCATTCTCCCAAACGGCATCCCTGGCCATCATTTCCGAGAAGGCTCTGCCCATGGCATAAGTATAGCCGCTGTTGTCGGTGTCACCTACCCTGCCGACATTCATGAGGCCGAGTTCGAGGGCAGCGGCATGGATGCGGGCCCACTGGATGTGGTCCTTTTTTCTCTGGCGTTCTGTAGCGATTCTCTGCATCTCGAGGGAGAGGGAGGGAGAGGGATGGGAGGAAGGGTTGCGAGGGACTGTGGGAGAGACGTGATGGGAAGCAGAGGGATGGGGGATCCAGGTGGAATACTTTCTAATGAGCATCTGCAAGGCTCTGGGACCGGCCATTGGACCCGAGACGCCTGCGTGGACGATGGTATTTGGGAGGTAGCTAGAGGTGTCAAAATAGCGTCTGAGATGGATGTAAGGGTCTCTGGAGTCGGCGGATACGGCGTTGAAAAGGGCCTGGACGATGGGGGTGAGGGGAGTTGGGGAGGGATTGTGGATGATAAAGGACTGGATCATGGTAGCGATGGTCGAGGGATCGAGGGCCTGGAGAAAGGCATCAGTGACGAATTGCTGGGTGATGACCTGGGAGAGATGGTGGTGGGTTTGGGGAGAAGGGGGGTGGATGGACGCGGGAGGGGTGGGCTGGAGAGGAGGGACAGGAGGAAGGGTCGTGTACTGGATAATGGACTGCGGGACATTTGCAGGAGATGTGCTGCCCTCTGCATACGACGACGACCACGGTGCCGGCGCTGCCGACCGCGCACGGACCACGGCGCACGGACCTTTTTCTGCTGCCTTTTTGGTGGTGCGGGATCTTCCTTCGAGCTTGCGGCGGGTGCGACCAAGCGTGTTCTTGAACCAGTTGTATATTTGCTGGCAAGGGTGTCAGGGGGACGGGAACGGAGGAACACAAGAGATACCTCGCGGAAGCGGAGGTCCGATTCGTCGATGGTGAGAAACTCGGGAGGAAGTCCGAAGCGGACGACAAATTCGGCAGCACGCTCGAGAGCAAACTTTTTGGCGTCGCCACGGACAGGGCCCTGCGAGCGGCGCTCAAACTCGGTGAGATGACTGGCGACGGATCAGACTAGGCAGCCGACAGACAGAAAAAGAAAAAGAAACCTGCGGAGAAAAGCATGCTGCTGCTCAGTGTACACCTTGGGCAAGCGGGGCTTGTGTACCCTGGGATCGCTCATCGCACAGGATCGCAGTCACACGCGCCGGATCGCAGTCACACGCAAATACCCGGGATTTCATATTTCCCACACCCCTCTACGACTAGGCTACTCTAGGTTTCCGGCTCACCATCAGATACATCGGCGTAAACAGCTACAAGCTCACTCTCAGCATTATACATGCACAAACACAGATACAAGTACAAACCTTGGTCTGGCCCCCGGCCACAAGTGACGCCACAGCATCTTCCAGCTTCTGGCTGACAGCAAACGTGCCTCGGGGCGCAATGCCCAGCCACTCCAGACATCGGATCACACTCCGGTTCACCAGCCGCCCCGCCCAGCTCACCCGCAACACCGTCACACAGTCCCACAGCGTCTGTGCCTTTCGTGGATCCCCCTCCAGTGGATAGTACCATGGTATCGCATCCCCTCGCGCAGCTAGATCCTCCTCATGCTCAATCTCAAATCCCACCGTCTTCATTGCATCACGTGCCATCCTCATCGGCCGCATCTCCGGTATTCCGTTCCCCAGTTCAAGCTGATGTGCCAAAGCCTTGTGTTGCGGGATGCTCGGATCCCACTCGTCCGTCATGCACCATTCATACACCCCAAACTACTTTTTATCAGTTGCTGCATTTCTTTTCAATCTGCGCAACACACTCACCACTCCCCCTGGCTTCAGAACCTTGAATATTTCTCCGTACACACCCTCCCATGTTGGCGCATGAACTGTCGCTTCAACCGCATACACTGAGCCAAGCATCCCTTGAGCAAACTTCTTTCCGCATTTCAAAATGTCCCTTACCCGCATCGAACGCATTCTCCCCAAACTGCTCCGTAAGTTTCATAAAATCACCTGTTACAAACTCTACTTGTTTTTCCAGTCCAATTTGCTGCGTATAGCGCCTCGCCCTTCCGACCTGGAATGGATTGTTATTCAGCCCCACGATATTCACGTCTGCGAACGTGGCGATCTGTCTCGCTGGTCCGCCCACTCCGCATCCTACATCCAAAACTCGCATACCAGGTTGAAGTGACATTTTCGAGGCAAGGTAGTATTCATGGCGCGCCAGTGACGCAAAGAATTCTTCTCCCGGGTAAAACCGTGAAAAGTGGAATGATTTGCCCCAGCCAAATTCATAAAGCGCTGTTGCTCCGTCGTAGAATCCTGCATGTAGTATCAGTATCTGATCTAACCTCCAAAGAATCTCAGTGATCCACGAACCGTTCACGACGTCTGTATACTGATCCAATCGATTCTTGTTATCGTCCTCTTGCTCCTTGTTCAAGTCCGATTTCCAGAACTTGGTGTAGTTTTGAACACGGTTTTCAACTCGCCCATCTTCCATCGATGTATTAGTAGACGGCATCTATTGAGAACGTCAGCTTTCAACTACAATCGTTCGAGTCGAAGAGAAAAAACAATGCATAGTTGTTTTTTTTTCAGAGACTTGAATGGTTTTTTTGGAGGTAAATTTATCATTTGACAATGTCAAACACCAACCAATCTCATCACCATCATACGAGAGAGAGGGGCTTACCTGTGTATATTATAGTTTTGAATTACTGGAAAGATGGTTTTGAAAAGGTTTGACAAAACATGCACCGGTTTTCGCTCTTAAATAGCTCCCTTTGAAAATCTCGTACCACAATCGGCTTACACACAAACATGAAAAAAATTGACTGACGTAACCCATCAATGTCTTGATTTATCGACGTAGGTTATCACATGCGCGGACTGTGTTCGTACACCGCGTAATGAATTTTGAAAAAAGGTTATCACATGCACAGTGTTATACACTGTCTGACTTATTTTTAGTGTCACACCTCGAAATTCACTACTATGATGACTTTTTGGAAAATCCAAATGATAGGGGACAGGAGTAGGTATATTTTTGTTTTATCAGGAACTCAGCCCTCTTCAAATTTTCCTAATAACAATCAGAAATTGTTCCTTCAGTTTGAAAACAGCTTTGGACTTTCTTGGACTGGCAAGAGCTCATGCTGTTCCTCAACAAATCAGTCTGCAATAGAGGGTAGCTTTTCCATAAAATGGCGGGCATCAAGTCCAGCTGGCAGACTTTTTTTGGGTACAGACTTACAGTATGTATCTCGCCCATATAGAGTTTTCAAGAGCACTGATACTTATCTCTACAAAAGAGGTGGTTCGGCAATTCGGCCGGTAAATTTCTCTCAAAGATCATCGGTACATCAGCTGAAACTGCATGGTTGGCACGCCACCTCAAAAAGTCTCCATATGCTGTCACTTCAGTGTCTGACACTGTCTGGTTAGTTGGCTAGACAAGACAGGTTGTATTTGACGCAGAAAGTTCCTCATTAAAGTTCCCGAGTACACTCTGTACCTCATGTTCCAATCCAGTCCTGCTCTATCCCAATCGGAGCTCAACATTCCGAGATGGAGGTGAAGTACTTAACATCTCGTTTGCTATTGGTATTGGTGTAGATCCCGTAGTTGGGGCTAACCATCTGCCGGTGACACAGTCTTGGTTGAGGGCCTGACTACTCCCAATACCAGTTTATTTTTAATCACAGATCAAACTCCTACCTTTGATATCGACCCTTTCACTGGAATCCAAGGTTTTCTCCATACTGAAAGACCTTGTCGAATAATTCTGATCATTATTTGAGTCTCGTGGACCAAGGTTTACCATGTACGTGTGTGTGTGCTATCGGTCAGGGCCGTTTCTTCAGTTTATATATGCTCTGATCTGTTCAGCTCTCCTCAGCATGTCTCTCACTCCACAGGTGATGGGAAATGCAGAGCTGACGTTTGGAGGAATTGATTGTCCCAAGTTTACCATTCAAATCATGCCCATCCAAGATTGAAATCATCCCTCTAGGGACTCTTTAATATGCTTCATTCGTCTCCAAAGTTTAGACTCTCACTTTCCCAGGGCTATCAGTCAACGGCAGGACAAACTCGATCCTGACCCAGTCACATCTTTGATAGGGGAACAAGCAATGTTCTTTTTTTCCAGACACTACAGAGGTTCAGATAGCTTACATTTTCACATGCTCATGTGCATTCACAGGCAATGTACGCTCTCATCTCCCCAGACATCAAACCGAATCCCTGTAGACCAGGGACATACAGAATTTCCTGCAGTGATTGATGGCGAGCCATTCAATTTGACCATCCATAGCAGCTTGTTGGTGGTAGTTTATTGAAGGATTTGTACAGCATCTGGGACGTTCAAAATCAACGTCTTGGCTTTGCGCCGGCCAAGCTCTGGAATGAATTGTCATTTTCTGATTTTGAACCCTCTTGATCTTTTGTAAATTAGTTTAATACTATTCTAAGACTGTAAGGCGAAGTAGCATGAGGGACCTGAAATTCAAGGGAGAAACAATGATAGTGGCGTGGACACGAGACATATTAAAACTGAGGTCTCTTGACAACTGGAAGTTGCTGAGAATTTAATGTAGAGAGACAAACTGCGTTGCCGCTTCTCTTCTGGCTATTATAATTGCTGACCCTTCAAGGCCATTTGTGTTGTGGTGCTGCAGCTCTGCTGATGACAGTCTTTTGCCAGTGAGTTTTGGGAAATGGAGTGTGTTGGGCATATTAGTATTTAGGGATGGGGCCCATAGACAGGATGCAGGTAAAGGCAAGAGGGCGAGGGGACTAAAATCCTCTTGTTCAATTGTAACTAGTGAGAAATTCGCATGAAAAGGATGATGAAAAATGAGTACTCTGATGGCTGAATTTCAAATGAGCTGACCTGGAATTATACACGTCGACAGGCACTCGTCAATGCTGTGTGATAATGGGCTGCTGCCTTCAACACGTATGTCTGCACATCTCGGCAACATTGTGATAAAGTTGCCTAGAAATTTCTCATTTGATGTGCTGATGATCCCGGCTAGAATGTCA